>Ga0207652_10001070_pt1 | contig 24810 bp, 29 predicted proteins | sample KBSC63BmetaG_FD_184334 | JGI IMG/M metagenome (GOLD analysis project Ga0207652, IMG submission 184334) | Corn rhizosphere microbial communities from Kellogg Biological Station, Michigan, USA - KBS C6-3B metaG (SPAdes) (version 2) | ecosystem: Host-associated > Plants > Roots > Rhizosphere ... | reverse complement strand
AACACCACGGACCGATAGTGCGTCCCCACATCCGCACCTTGGCGATTCGGCGTCGTCGGATCGTGAATCGTGAAGAACACACCGAGCACGTCGCGGAACGAGATCGCCGATGGATCGAACGTCACCTGCACGACTTCAGCGTGGCCGGTCGTTCCGGCGCACACCTCGCGATACGACGGGTTTTTGGTCTGTCCGCCTGCATAGCCGGACTCTACTTTTTCAACGCCCTTCAGGTCGCGGAAGATGCCGTCCAGACACCAGAAGCAACCGCCGCCCAAAGTGGCAATTTCACGTTGTTCGCTCATTGACCCTCCTGCCTGAAGGTAAGGGCTGGTGGGAGTGGCTCTCTTGCTCGATGTGCCTCTTCCAGTCATGCTGACGCGATGACCGATCACCTCTCACAGACCGTCGACATCGAGACACCGGAGCTGGTGGTGGTGTCGTATACGATCGCTGGACTGGGCTCGCGTGTGTACGCGGCGATCATCGACCTCGTCATCTGTGCTGCGATGTACCTCGCGGTGATCTTCGGCATGGTGATTCTCACGCGTGACGAACGAGCTGCAGCGCAGAACGTGCCGGCGCCGTCCAGCAGCTGGGTGCTTGCGGTGATGTTTCTGATGCTCTTCGCGATCCTGTGGGGCTATTACCTGCTATTCGAAGGCCTACGCGACGGACAGACGCCAGGAAAGCAACTGCTTCGGCTTCGCGCTGTTCGCGACGGCGGCTATTCGGTCGGATTCTCCGCGTCCGCGGTTCGCAATCTCATGCGGATGATCGACTCGCAGCCGCTCTTCAGCTACCTCATCGGTATCGCGAGCGTCGCGTTCACGAAGTCTGGCAAGCGCCTCGGCGATATCGTGGCCGGTACCATCGTCGTGCGCGAAGCGCTCGTTCGGCAGCCGGTCTCGGCTCCCTCGCCGTCGCGGTCCAACGCGGAAACGACCGTCACCGCGCAGTTGACGGAAGAAGAGTTCACGCTGCTTCAGCGCTGGAGCGAACGACGAAGCTCGCTCGAGCCGGAAAAACGACGACAGTTGGCGTCGCAGGTCGCAGCTCGGCTTCAGCGTGCGATTCCGGACGCGGAGCGCGGGAGCGAGAGCGCCGCACTGATGCGACTCCTGACTTCCGAGCGAACGGCTCGTGAACGCGGAGCCGCAGCGCGCGGGGCGACCGGCGCGAGCCGCGAGCGGTACGCGATCGTCACGACGCGATCTCCGCGATGGATCGCGTTCGCCGCGCGCCTTGCTGAAGCACAGCGGCGTGGGCTCAAAGCGCTCGGCGAATCCGGCGTGCGAGACTTCGTGTCTGAGTATCGAGCGCTGTCGGTGGATCTCGCGCGGTTGCAGACCGCCGCGCGCGGACAAGCCGGCGAAGAGCTATTCTATCTCGGCCGCCTCGTCGCCGGTGCGCACAATCTGCTCTATCGCGAACGCAAGTCCCGCTGGAGCGACGTGCTTCGGTTCATCTCGATCGACGTTCCGGCTGAAGTGCGACGCTCGGTCGTGCCGATCGGCATCGCGGCCGCGTTCATGTTCGGACCAGCGGCCATCGCGTACACTGCTGTCGTTCGCAATCCTCCGGTCGCCGCGGTCTTCATCCCAACGGCAATGCTCGACCGAGCGGAAGACGGCGTTCAACGCGCCAAGCGCGAAGAAGGCTACATCCCCGATCCACAGATGCTGCGCCCGGTCATGGCGAGCCGGATCATCTCGAACAACGTCCAAGTGACGATCGCCGCGTTCGCGTTCGGCGTGACCGCGGGCCTTGGGACGCTCTTGCTGCTGTTGTTGAATGGCGTGTCGTTTGGCGGCGTGCTTGGCCTGTACCAGTCGAAAGGAATCTTGTCGCTCTTGCTCGCCTTCGTCGCTCCGCATGGTGTGCTCGAGCTCAGCGCGATTTGCATCGCGGGTGGCGCTGGCCTGCTCATCGCGGCCGCAATGGTGTTGCCCGGCAATCGCACGCGACGTGCTGCCTTTGCCGACAACAGCCGGCGCGCGATGCGGCTCATGTCCGCCTCGACGCTCTTCCTGATCGTCGCAGGCTCGCTCGAGGGACTCGTCTCGCCGATTCCCTACTGGCCGCTCTCGCTCAAGCTGATCGTCTCGGCGATGACGGCGATGGCGATGTATGTCTATCTACGCGGCGGGGCCGGGGCACCATCGACACCGACGCCTCAGCCGGTTGATGATGTCGACGCTCTCTCGCTGGACGCGGGCGAACCTGCTGTTCAAAGCAAGCCGCGGGATTTGATCTCGAGATAGCGGTTCACGACGGCGGCCGCCATGCGCGACGGCGTTACGTCGAGCACGGTGATGCCTGCGTGCCGCATTCGCGCGAGCGCCTGGTCTCGTTCCCGCACCAACTCTTCGGCGGCCGCGCTGCGAAAGAGCGCGAGCGATCCGCTGGTCGACGGACGCGCCGCGTTGAGCAGCGCCTCGTTCTGAATTGCGACGACGACGACGGCGTGTCGGATCGCGGCTCGACCGGCGTACGCAACGAACTGACGCGCCGCACGCTCGTCGATGACGTCGGTGAAGAACACGACGAGTGCGCGCCGTCGCTGGCGGTTCGCAAGCAGCCGAAAGGCCGACGCGTAGTCCGGTTCCGTCAACGTCGCGTCGAGACTGCTCATCGTCGTGCGCAGCGCGCGCAGCGCATTCGCTCCTCGCTGCGGCGGAACGAATGCTCGAATCTGGTCGTCGAATGCAATGAGTCCGACTCGATCGCCACCGGTCGAAGCGACATCGCTCAAGAGCAGCGCCGACGACAGCACATGCTCGAACCGTGTGAACGTGCCGGCAAGCTGCGTCATCGCTCGGCCGCAATCGATCAGCGAGATCACGACTTGCGACCGTTCGACGGTCTGTTCGCGCGTGATGAAGCGACCATGCCGCGCCGTGGCTTTCCAATCGAGCATTCGCGGGTCGTCGCCCGGCACATAGTCGCGAAGGCCGGCGAACGCGCTTCCTTCTCCGCGCTGCTTGAGCGCCCGAACGCCGGCTTCGCTCAAGCGATGCTGCAGCGCGAGGAGGCGGAAGCGGCGCACGTTCGCAAGCGACGGCACGACGACGATATCGTTCGTGATCGTCTGCCGAATGAAACGCACCAACAGGCCACGAGACGTCGTGACGCGGAGCGCCACTTCTCCGAGCGAGTGACGCCCTCGAGCGAGACCGGTCATCGGCACCGTCATCGACAACTCCGTCACCCCATCGATCGCGAGCTCGGCGTCCTCGCGCTCTACGGAGATGCCGCCTGGATAGACGTCGGAGAGTCGCGCGCGAACTGGCCACGGCCAGTTCGATCGAATCACGTACGTCAACTCCGACGGGTCGCCGAGCCCGATCGACTCGGGTGCATTGCGCTCGATCTCGAGGTTTCGCGCGTGGGGGAGTCGAAGGTAGTCGAGGAGAGTGGCGCCGACGACGATCGCGAGCACGACGAGGGCGATCACGCGTCCCACACCACCAGGCACGAGCCAGAGCGCGCCGGTCACGAGCACGATCGCGGCGAGCCGGCCAGTCGGAAAGATGGCCCACAGCGGACGGCGTGCGCGAATCCGCGCCCAGAGCGACGTCATTTCGGCGCGTTCGTTCGTGACAGGACGCCGGCGAGGATATCATCCGTCGTACGTCCCTCCACTTCGAGCTCGGGCGCGAGCGTCATTCGATGCCGAAGCACCGCGGGCGCGCGCGCTTTCACGTCGTCGGGCGTGACATAGTCCCGACCGTCGAGGACTGCTCCCGCGCGTGCGGCGCGAAGGAGAGCGATCGTCGCTCGAGGCGATGCACCGAGCATGATCGCGGGATCCTCGCGCGTGGCGCGCGTGATCGCCGCGATGTACTCGCGAACGTCGGGCGCGACGCGAACCTGATCCACGAGCGTGCGGCACGCGCGCGCCTCGTCCGCCGTGGCAACCGATTCGAGCACCGGTCCAGCGCCGCCACGTTCGGGATCGAAGCCCGACTCGTGCAACGCCAACATATCGAGCTCCGCCGGCGCGCTCGGATACCCGATGATGATCTTCACCAGAAACCGGTCGAGCTGCGCTTCCGGCAGCGGAAAGGTGCCTTCGTGCTCGACGGGGTTCTGGGTCGCCAACACCGTGAACAGCGAATCGAGCGGCCGGCTCGTCCCGTCCGACGTCACCTGTCGCTCCGACATTGCCTCGAGCAATGCGGCCTGCGTTTTCGCCGGTGCGCGATTGATCTCGTCCGCAAGAAGGAGGTCGGTGAACACCGGGCCGGGCTGAAACTCGAATCCGCGAGCCGGATCTCGATAGAGCGACACACCGGTGACATCGGCCGGCATGAGATCTGGCGTGAACTGAATGCGCTTGAAGTGCACCGCCATCGCGTTTGCCACCGTGCGCACGAGCAGCGTCTTCGCCGTGCCTGGCACTCCCTCGATGAGCACGTGCCCGCGCGCCAGAAATGCGACCAACAGGTCCTCGATCGCGGCGTCCTGGCCAAGCACGCGCGTCGCAACTGCGTCGCGGACGCGCCGCACGATCGCGGCGCCATCCTGTATGGAAATGCTCATGAAGAGTGCGGAGGGGTCGTGAGGAGGTGGTGTTCGATCGTTTCGAGCGCGGTTCCGACAGCCGCGAGCTCGCGGGTTGCTACCGGCCGGCGCAGCGCGTCGCGCACGACTTCGACCGAGTCGGAGATCGTCGGAAAGCGCGTGCGAACGGAATCGAGAAAGGCTTGGTCGTCGACCGCACCGCCGCGAACGCTCGTTCGCTCGGCTCTGCGTCGAACGCCGCTCAACAACCGGGCCGTCGCGGTGCGAGTCGCAGCCACATCAGCGTAGGCGTGCCCAAGCGCATCCACGTGCTCGAGCGGCGAGCGCCGCGCGACTCTCGCCGGATCGCGCGGTGGAAGTGCGCGCGGTGCCCTCGCAAACACGAGCAGAAGACCCGCCAGCAGTGCTTGCGTGAGGAAGTGGCCGGAAGGTGTGCCCGCGAGATATGCAGAGATGGCGTGAATGCTTCCCGCATGCGCGCCATAGCCATGGCTGTACTCGTCGAAGACGAGTCGAGGACGCGTGACGTCGCGCGGACGAACGTACTCGAACGCTCGCACCACTCCGATGTCGGCGCCCCAGTTGCACACCCGGACCGCTTCGTTCGCGAAGATACCGGATGAGGTCACTACTGCGACACGACCGCGCCCCATGGGAAATCCGACGACGACGGGAAACTCTTCGTTTTTGGGGCCGGTCACTCGCGCGAGCGTGACCGTCGGCCCAGGAGCTCGGTGAAACCAGACGATCTTGCGGACTTCCGGCGGTACCGCCAACGACGCTCGTTCCTGAAACGATGGCGGAGGACACGCCGAGTCGCTGAACCCAGTGAGGAATTGTCCGCGTGGCCCCTGACCGACGCCGATCGAATCGGCGATTTCATCACCGCCATCGAGCGTGAACACGAGTCCACCGCCGCGCCGCACGTCGTCGAGCAACCGATGCACCTGATGCGCGCCCAACGCCTGGCTCGGCGCGATGACGACGTTCACTGCCGGCGTGGTAAGGGAGTCGAGCGGCGCCATACGACGTTCGGTTTGCCAACCCAACTTCCTGGCGAGCTCGAATGCCATGCGCGCGCCGCCTGGGGCCGTGGAGAACGTGCTCCGATCGCCACTGGACGATGTCTGCGCCTCCGGCGTCAGTAGCGCGACGATGATCGCGATGACGGCAAAAACCGCGAGGACTTTCCCCGCACTGTATCGTCGCGATTTCGGCGGTGCCGGAGACGTCACGCGGCCACCGGTGGTTGTGCGATGCGCGACGCGGCGGCGGAGAGTCGATCGAAATCGTCCGCGGTTACCGACTCCGTGCTGAAGACAGTTCGCTCGAATTGGCGGGCGAACGCGGCAAACGGCGCGGATGTGATTGCGGCCCGACGCGCAAGCTCGCGCGAATAGTCGCCGCTGGTCTTGGACGCGTGAACTCGCACCGCTCCGTTTCGGGCAAGCGAATCGAGCACGGCGGCGTACAACGCATGGCAAGCCGCCGCATAGTCGCCGGTGTTCGCGAGATCACGCGCAGCGGCCCAATAGTCGGTTCGCTCACGGGTGCCGACCCGGCCCGCGCGAATGCGGCCTTTCTGTTCCTCGATGCGTCGCGCGATGACGATGCGTCCGACGATGACGGCGACGATCAGCGTCACCGCCGCGATGACAATGAAGCGAGCGCTCGACGACCCACCGACCAATCGTTGCAGATCGGAAAAACGATCGAAGAGAAAGCGTAGAAATCGCCCGAACAGGCTTTGGCGAATCGATGTTGCGTACGCCGGCTGCCTCGCGATCGCGGCCACCGAATCGTGAATCATTTCGGGGGTCCATCGCGAAATCGTGTCGTGCGCCACGTCCTGCCATGCCGGTGCGATCAAAGCGGCACGTCCTGTCCGGTCGTGACGGGGTTCGCGTTCGCGAGATACTCGACGTCGAACCCTTCTTTTCGAATTCGGATGTCGTAGTACAGCAGCGTCTCGGTGATTCCGAAGAACGGATACAACACGACGGACACCGCCGTGAGCAGCACGTTGAGCACGACATGACTGGGGATCAGCTGGGCGAGCAGACCAGCGCCGAACGACAGCGCTGTAGTGACCAGCAGAACCAACAACAGCGTGCCCAGTATGTGGCCCTTCACGCCCATGGACAGCTGCGACGACCGGCCTAGCGCGTCACCGGCACTCGCGCCCTCCAGCATGATCGCTTGCCGGATCGCGAAAAATCTGGCTAACGGATACAGCGCCGGAAAGAGAAAGAAGATCGCGCCGATCACGATGCACGCGAGCGTGACGACGCTTGCACCCAATAGCGGAATGAAGCGTGTCGCCGTGAGTCGCAGCGCTCGCGCGGCATCGGCAGGTGCGCCGAGATAGACGTCGCTCGCAACCACGGTGACCACTCCGCCGACGACGGCGTACACGATCAGGCCCGCCAGTGCGACGACCGCCCCCTGCTGCGCCGTCGGGAACCCGGTGCTGATGCCGACGTCGAATACCAGCCGAATGACGAGCCACGGAACGTAGATCGCGGCCGTCGCCACGATGAACTGCATGGGATCGCGGCGGAACACCTGAAAGGCGGCGTCGACGAGCTCGGTTGCCGACCGCGGACGAAGAGCGAGATCCGTCATGACCCCCAAGCGTAGCCAGCTGGAAGAAGCCCGAAACGACAATGGCACGCCGACCAGTGGTCGGCGTGCCATTGAACTTCCCTCACAAAGGAGCGCCTGTCTACCCGCCGACAGATGCTTCGTGCGTTAAGCCGCCATGCCGTCGCGCAGAACGTCGGCCGTGTCGCTCTCGCGAAGACGCTTGAGCGCCCGGTCGCGAAGCTGGCGAACACGCTCGCGCGTAACGCCGAGCTCACGAGCGATCTCCTGCAACGTCATCGGACGCCCGCCCTCGAGACCGAAGTACAGCATCAAGACACGCGCATCACGCGGCGTCAACACCGACAGCGCACGCGCGATCGCCTCACGACGCGAATCGCTTTCCACGCCGCCAGGCAGAACGTCCTCATCCTCGCCGCGGTCGAGCACCAACGTCTCACCGAGCGTGCGGCCAGGATCACCCGCCACGGTCGGCTCGTCGAGCGAGCGAACCGGCTGCAACAGCGCCACCAGTCCACGCGTCACGTCGAGCGACAAATCGGCAACCGTTGCGATCTCTTCCTCGTACGGCTCGCGCGACAGTTTCTGGCGAAGCACTTCCTGCGCGCGCGATACACGCGACAGGTCCGCCGCTCGGTTCAGCGGCACCTGCACGGTGCGTCCCTGCCGCTGCACGGCCGAGTGCAACGCCTGTCGAATCCACCACACGGCGTAGCTGATGAAATTCACACCAACTTCCGGATCGTACTTGTCCGCGGCTCGGACGAGGCCAGCGTTCGCCTCGCTCACCAGGTCACCGAGTGGCACGCCGCGGTTCTGATACTGCTTGGCGACCGAGAACGCGAACCGGAGATTGGCGCGAATCAATTCCGAGCGCGCACTCTCGCGCGCGTCGTCCGTCGTCGCGCGGCGCATCGTCCGCGCGAGATCCTTCTGCTGCTGGGCTGTCAGCACCGGCTCGTTTCGGAGCTCGGCGATGTACAGGTCCAGCAGGTCGCGATCATCGTTCGTCGTATACATCGTTCACCTCGGGCGCGTTCGCCGCGCCAGATGCTTTCATGTTCATGTTCATACAACCATCTAAATCGTCGGGCTCGCCTGCGGCCCGCCGGTTACTTCTACGTGCGCTTTGCTACCGACTTCCGCCGGGTCGTTCCCGCCGCAGGCTGCGCCGCGGGAACCGCCATTCGGCGGCGAAGCTCGGTCATGTACGTGTCCAACACCGCCGGCCGCGTGCGGTAATACACGAACTGCCCGTCCCGCCGCGACTCGACCAGCCCCGCGCTTGCCAGTTCCTTCAGGTGGTGCGAGATCGTCGCTTGACGGACCGGAAAGCAACCGCACAACCGGCGGCAGCCCACCTCGGCCTGCTGGGCAATGTGCTCCAGGATCTCGAACCGCCGTGGATCGGCGAGTGCCTTGGCAATGCGCTGGAACTGCTCGGTGTCCACTACCGATCTTCCTCGTGACCAATGATAGATAGATAAGCATCTAAGAGTACACCGCAAGTACCTGGGCGGTCCACCGACTGTCTGCTGGTGTACGAACCCAGGATACCCGCGGGAGCACTGGGCGCTTCTCGGCCCGAGAAGTGCCTCATACACAATCACTTGTTTCTTGTTTCCAAGATGACCAGCGCCGGCGTGCACCGCTCGCAAAAACCCGCCAACACCGAGTCGCCAGGACTCGTTCCAACGCACCGTTTGACCGATCTGCCGACGTATGTCTTCGCCTGGCTGGACGATCTCAAGGCCGAAGCGCGGAGCCACGGTGCCGAGCTCATCGATCTTGGGATGGGAAACCCGGATCAACCCACCCCGCAACCAATCGTCGACGCAATCGCGGCCGCGTACTCCGATCCGCGCACTCACGGATACCCTCCGTTTCGCGGGACCGAACGCTTTCTGAACGCCGTCGGCGGATATATGGAGCGGCGCTTCGGCGTCAGCATCGACCCGAAAAGCGAGGTCGTCTGTTTGAGCGGGGCGAAGGAGGGAATGGCCCACGCGACGATGGCATTCGCCGACGAAACCACGGTCTCGCTCGTGCCGGACATCTACTACCCCGTGCACGGGCGGGCGACGGGCCTCGTTGGCGGCCGCTCGCACTTCATTCCCCTCCGCCCGGAGCGCGGGTTCCTTCCAGACTTCTCGAGTATTCCCGCATCGGCGCTCGAGAACGCGCGATTGCTGGTGCTGAATTACCCTCACAATCCGACAGGCTCCGTCGCGCCGCTGGAGCTATTCGAAGAGGCCGTCGCATTCTGCCGGCGCAACGACATTCTGCTGATTTCGGATCTGGCATATAGCGAGCTCACCTATGACGGGCAGCGCGCACCCAGCGCGCTCCAGGTTCCGGGCGCCAAGGACGTCACGATCGAGTTCCACTCGTTCTCCAAGACGTTCAACATGGCAGGCTCGCGGATTGGATTCGCGGTCGGCGGCAAGGATCTCGTCGCGGCGCTGTACGCGGTCCGCACCAATGTCGGATATGGAACGCCCGCCGCGATTCAAGCCGGCGCAGCGTTCGCGCTGGACAACGCGACTGAGCTCTCCGCGCCGGTGGTCGCCCGCTACCGCGAACGACGCGACGTTTTGGCTCGTGGCTTCAGGTCACTCGGCTGGTCCGCCGAGCCATGCCCGGCAACCATGTTTCAATGGCTTCGTGTTCCGTCGGCCTTCACGGCGCAGGAATGGACGCAGCATTTGATCGATCGCGCCGGTGTCGTGGTCACGCCGGGCAACGCGTTCGGTCCGGGCGGCGAACGCTTTTTCCGGGTCTCGTTGATCGCCGACTCGCCGATTCTCACGCGCGCGATCGATCGGCTACGTGACGCTGGGATCCGGTTTGATTCCAGCCGAATCTGACCGATTGGCTCGCCTACTGCATTTCTTTGCGCTGGACCTTGGCCGAGATGCAGCATGAGCGACGACCGCGAAGTGAAAATCGAGAAGTCTGTGAAGGGCGACGAGCAAACCGAGCCCAACCATGAAAAGGAACCGGGCGAGACCGTGCGCGCCCAAGTGCCGGATCCCGCGGACATCGTCCCGGTTCCGCCCGCTATGAGCGCCGCGGAGATCGATGAGCGTGCTCAGGTTGTCGAGAAGTTGCGCCACGAACGCGACACCGCTGAGGGCGATGCGAGACGCGAGCCGTAGGGGCGCCGCGGCCGCGCCGGTTACTTCACTGGCGCGAGCCCGTCTTGCTACTTGGGCGACACGGGCCAATAATCAAATCGTCAGGCCAGTGGTCGACCGCACGTGAAGTGCACCTCGTCTTTCGTGGAGGTCGAGGATGGGTTTCCAGCAACAGGTCGCCAGACCGATCAGCGAGTACTTGCTCGTTCCGCCGGATGTGGCGGCGATCGCGACGCGCTATCAGGCGTTTCGCGAGATCGAGGCAGAGCATCTCGCGCTGATGGCCAGATACAATCTGGCCTTGGAGTGGACGCCGGAGATTCGCCAAGTGGTGTTCAACGCGGGCGACCACATACGCCAAGCGCGCGCCGCGCGCGCCGCGTTCCGACAACACGTGAGCGAGTTCGTGCTGGCGCTGCGTCGTGCGCGCGAGCCGCTGTCGAGCGTCTTGCAGCGCACGCGTTCACTGCTGCAAATGCTCGAGACCCAGGGCGCGCTTCGGCGTGACGACGGTTGGCTGGAAGCCGAAGTCCTCGAGTGGGCTATTGAAGAATACGAAAACGCCGCGTGATCCGCGGCGTTGTTCGTTCGTGGATGTCGAAATCGCGGCGATGTCGCGGTGACGACGACGGCCTCGCCACCAGGCGTCAGAGGCGGCGCGTTAGACGCGCGCGCGCCACTCGGCAGTGGCTTCCGGCACGAGACGGGCGCCCCATTGGCCGACCTCGAGGATGTAGTAGTCGCGCCGCGTCGAGTCACGCGGATCGACAACCTCGTAGTAAGTCGGTTGCGGTTCGACCTTCACGGTGAGACCGTTGCACTCTCCGCCGACGCACTTGACTTGAATCATGAGCGCATCCTCTCGGCGAGTCGGGCGCTCGCCTGTTGTCCGGCGGGACGTGGCCCGCCTGTCAGGAACCGAGGCCCGCTCGCGCAGGCTCTCTCTACAGTGTCGGCAATACTCTCCGGAAGCCGTACTGCGCCGCGCGCATGGGCCTCCAAGACCAGCCGGAGGGCCCGCCGTTGGCGGTCAAACGCCGAGAGGAGCTGGGCGCCCCCGTCGGGAGACATCAACAGCGCCTGCACCAAGCGTTGCAGCGAAGCCTGTTCCGCGGCCTCCGCGGTTTCCGCCATGCACGCCTCGAGGTTCCAGCGCGCACGATGGGCCTCGCACAACCCTGCGCGAGTCGTGCGGGAGCCATCCTGCGTGCACGCCTGGCACAGGGCGATATCGCGCAGTAAGTCCGCACTCGGAACAAAGGACATCTGGTCTTCCTCAAGTACCTGTCGCAATTCTCTCATCAGCTCCGGATCCCGAGTCGTCGCGCAGACCAGCTGCAGTCGGCGCCTGGCGTTGGGTTCGATGCTCATCGCATCCTCCCTCGCCGATTCGGTCGGGTAGACCCTGGCGATTTAGTGCGAAATAGTCGCAAGTTGTTACTGAACCAGCAGATGGCCGTCCTCCGAACAGCGCAGCGCGCTGGAGCTCCGCGCTCGCTGACCGTCGCGCTTACTTCATGACCACGTCGCAACGACAGAGCACGCTCGATACGCTCGACCGCCATTGGGCCGTAAAGGTGGTCACGCCCGAAGACCGGGCGGCCGCCATTCAATACGGCATGGGAGTGCTGACTCGGCTCTCCGGCGGAGAGCCGGCGATGACGAATCATGCGCCTCCCGATTTCGTCGTGCCGCTCGCCGGCGCATACGTGCTCGCCGCGAGCGAGTGGCTCGACTTCGAAGGCGCCGCATCGCCCTCTGCGCGTCTCTCCGCGGAACAAGACGCGCAACGGACGGCGCACATCGAGACGGGCGCGGATCGCGCATTCATTCTCACCGCCGCGCTGCCCGTGGAACCGGACGAGCGCGTCGCGGCGCTGTACCGCGCGCTCTTGCTTGGCGGACTGGCGCAGCTCGGACACAAGCAAACCGAGTATCGCCACTGGCTGCGTGCGCACGAAGGCCTGCTCTTCCCCGACTCCGAGGACGACACGCGCTGGGATATCGTGCTGCTCCGCCGCGTGGTGGAGCTCTGGACGCAGGTGCTGCACGGCGCCGGCCCCTCGGGACTCGAGCATGCCATGGAGCTCATCGCGTCCATTCGCGAAGAGCGTCCCGTCCGCGAGCCCGCGTTCTTCTCGACCGTCGATGCCGCTGATGAAACGCGAATGCGTTTTTTCGCATTCACACTCTTTCATCTGACCGAGGCCGGAACCGATCTGCTGCTCTTCCGCTTGCACGGAGAGCCGGAGCGCGTCGAGGCGCGCCTCTACAGCCATTTCAGTCTCGCGCGCGACGCGGCGGGCGGTGATCCGCGGCTCGATGCCAGCTTCGACTGGTTGTACGAGGCGTCGCGCCGAGTCGTGGCGCAACGCACGGCGCAGCTCGAGCTGCTCCCCGAAGCAAGCCGCTGATCGTTTCGCGGCGCGCCGGTCGTTCATCGCGTCGTGATGCGTCTGGCGTTGCCGATCAGCATACGCCGACCACTAGGTGACTGCGCCACGACGACCGCCACGCGAGAGCGTGGAGCCGTTTTCGCTCGAAGCGTCAACACCCGCGGTTCGACGGGCGGCTCAGCCGCCGGATCTTCGTCCGCGAGCTTGAACCACTCGACATCGCCTTGACGACGCGTGCACCGGACGTAGTACGCATCCGACTGCGATGACCAGAAACCATCCCAACGCTCGCCTTCGACGAGATCGGCGAGCAACGCCGTTCGTGGCGCGTCCTCGAGAGGTTCCTGCGGTCTGGCGCAGCTGACGAGATGCATGAGCTTGAGAGCCCGGAGTCGTCGTCCGTAGCGACATCGCTATCGGAAGGGACGGCAACCTAGAAAACGCCAATACAAATTGCAATAGCAAAGTTTTCCATAAGTCGTTGCCATTGCTGTGGATAGCGAATGTGGAACACTGTCGATAACGCGCTAAGTGCATCACTGTTCGCTGGTAACGTCGTGCTGAGATCTGTGGAAAAGCATTGTGGACAGATGTGCACCAATCACCGGCGACCTTGCGCTTTTCCGGTGGTTTTTCGTTCGCGGTCGCGCGCGACTTTCTCTAGTCGAGTTCGCGCGAGTTGTGGCGCGATTCGAACGGAAATCAGCTAACCGCTGCGGACTCATCGCGATGTCGACGCCGTGTCGACAACCACCCGCTTTCCACAGCGGAATGTGGATCAATTGTTGATAGCATCGCAGTTGCGGGCTTTGCGATTCCCTCAACGCTATCGGCGATGCGCTCAATCTGGTCTGGCTCTCTCGCGTTCGGTCTCGTCAACATTCCGGTGCGCCTCAACTCCGCCGTGCGCGCCAAGGAGCGGGTGAAATTCCGGCTGCTCCACAAGGACGACCACTCGCCGATCCGCTATGAGCGCGTGTGTGAGAAGGAGGACGAGCCGGTCGATTGGTCCGACATCGTCAAGGGATACGAGTATACGAAAGGCAAGTTCGTCGTCGTGACCGACGAGGAATTCAAGGCGGCGTCGATTGCTTCGTCGAAGACGCTCGACATTCTCGACTTCGTCAAAGCGGACGAGATCGATCCGCGTTACTACGAAACGCCATACTACTTGTTGCCCGACAAGGGCGGTGAGAAATCGTACGCCTTGCTTCGCGAGGCGATGTCGCGCACCAATACAGTGGCGATCGGCAAGATCACGATGCGGACGGACTCCGTACATCTCGCGGGCGTTCGCGTCGTGAGTGATGCGCTGGTGCTGGAGATCATGCGCTTCTCCGGCGAGCTCGCCGATGTCGACGATTTCTCGTTTCCGAAAGACGACCTCGTGCGGCCGCAGGAGCTGAAGATGGCCGAGCAACTCGTCGAGAATCTGATGCAGCCGTTCGATCCGACTCGCTACGTCGATGACTACCACGCGAACCTGATGAAGATCATTCGCGCGAAGATGAAAGGAAAAGAGATCGAGGTTCCCGAGGCCGAAGAGCGCGAGGAGACACCGGTGGTCGATCTCATGTCGCGTCTCAAAGAGAGCCTCGAGATGGGCAAGCAAGGCCATGCGAAGCGCACCGGACACACGGCGCACCCAACGCACACGCGCCGCAAGGCGACGCATGCGCGCGCGAAGCGCGCGACGAAGCGACGTTCGGCGTGACCACGATTTCGCCGACGCTCGCCTCTGTCGGGCGCGAGTTGCCCACGGGTGACGACTGGGTGTTCGAGCCCAAATACGATGGCATTCGTATTCTTGCATTCGCCGACCGCGGGCGCGTTGCGCTGATCAGCCGTAACGGAATCGACAAGGCAAAGCAGTTTCCCGAGGTCGCCGAAGCCGTCGAGGCGCTGCGCGCAACGGTGAAGCATGCGCTCGTGCTCGACGGCGAGATCGTCGCGACGCACGCCGGCGACCCGGCGCGCTTTCAGCGATTGCAGAGTCGAATGCAGGTGGGCGATCCGGACGCAATCGAATCGCTTCGGCGGTCGACGCCAGCCGCGTTCATGGTTTTCGATCTTCTGCTCGAGGGAAACGAGTCCTTGGTCCACGAGCCATGGCGCGAACGGCGGGAGCGCCTCGAAGCGTTATTCCGACATGCCGGGCGATCCAAGGCGATCCAGCTAGGAGATGTCGGACAGGATGGACGCGCGATGCTCCGCAGTGCGCAGCGCCACGGCTGGGAAGGCGTGATGGCGAAGCGCGCCGGCGCGAAGTACAGCGTAGGCAAGCGCACGCACGACTGGCTCAAGCTCAAGATCGAGCGCCGTCAAGAATTCGTCGTTGGCGGATGGACGGAACCGCGCAAATCGCGGAAGGACATCGGCGCCATTCTCGTCGGCTACTACAATGAGAAGGGCGACTTCGTCTACGCCGGCCACACGGGCACCGGCTTCACCCGTGCGTCGCTCGCCGACATGTACAAGCGACTGTCGAAGCTCGAGCGCGCGAAGCCGCCGTTCACCGTTGTGCCGCGTACGAACGAGCCCGCGCACTGGACTCGGCCCAGCGTCGTCGTCGAGATCAAGTTCAACGAGTGGACGTCGGATGGACATCTGCGCCAGCCGGTGTTCGTTGGCATTCGCGACGACAAAGCGCCGCGTGAGGTCGTTCGTGAGCCGGAGTCGCTCGGGCGTTCGTCACGTCCTCGCAGCGGACGCGTACGCGCCAAAGGCGTTCGACGCGTCGCAGCATCCGAGGCCGGGCGACCGACACGTCGGCGCAAGCGAGTTGCGCAGCGCACGCCGGCGCGCACGACACAGCGCAATCAGAATCTCGTCAAGCAGTTGGACGACATCGAAGACAATGGCGGCGCCGGAGATCTCGTGATCGACGGAGGTCGCTTGAGTGTGACGAGCCTCGACAAAGTCTTTTTCCCCGAGACCGGACACACGAAGGGCGACATCATGCGCTTCTACGCAAAGGTCGCCTTTGCTCTACTTCCAGCGATCGCAGACCGCCCGCTGGTGATGAAGCGCTTTCCCAATGGCGTACGGGGCCATGCATTCTATCAACAGAAGGCGCCCGAGACCGCGCCGCCGCCCGTCCGCATCGAACGCGTGACTGACAAGGCTGACAAGGGTCTGACGCCCGCGGATCGAATCGTTGGGGGTGATCTCGCGACGCTGCTGTATGTGGTGCAGCTTGGTGCGATCTCGATCGACCCGTGGAACTCGCGAGTCCCGGACGTGCAATTCGCCGACTACTCGATCATCGATCTCGACCCCGGCGCCAAGGCTCCGTTCTCCCGCGTCGTCGAAGTCGCACTCGTCGTGAAAGACGTCCTCGATGAGCTGGGGCTTCGCGCAATTCCGAAAACCTCAGGCGCGCAGGGCCTCCATATCGTGCTCCCGCTTGGGCCTCGCGTACCCAACGACGGTGCCCGCATGCTCGCGGAGATCGTGGCGCGACGCGTCGCCGATCGTGCGCCGCGAATTGCCACCGTGGAGCGCACAGTGAAGCTCCGGCCGAGTGGAGCGGTCTACGTCGACTATCTGCAGAACATCCGTGGGAAGACAGTGGCAGGCGTCTACTCGGTGCGCGCACAGCGAGTGCCGAGCGTTTCAACGCCGCTCACGTGGCGTGAAGTGAACTCGAAACTCGAACCGGAGTCATTCACGATCGACACAGTACCGCAGCGCCTCCAGCGTGTCGGCGACCTCTGGGCAAAGGAGATGCGTCGCCCGAACTCGCTCGAGCGAGCGCTCTCGCGTGTCTAGGAACGGTGCCGATCGCCGGCGCGAAACGGACGCCCTGACGCGATTCCTCGTCTACCTCGATCAGATCGAGGCGGCGGTGCTCGCGCGCGAGCCGCTGCAGATCACTGCGCTCTTGCGAAAGCGAACCGCAACGCACCTGCCGCGCGAGATACGCGAGGAGCTGTTGCTGCTCTCTCGCGCATCGCGCGACAGCTTGCGCGCGCCAATTCGATTTTTGCAGTTCCAGCACCGAATGCGCCAATTGGCCGCGGGTGGCGAAGGCCTACCGACGGCGCAGATCGAGATGCCGTTCGGCGCGCGCGCCGACGCGGGCAAGATCCGTCGAACCGACAACGATCGACGGACCGCCGCATCTGATCCAGTCGACCCGTCCGACCGCTACTGACCCGTCGACGAAGCGTTGACCGACGCGTTCAGGTTCTCGTTCAGCGTCGTATCGCCGCTGATGATGGAACGCCAGGACACTTCCGGTCCGTTGCGCCGTCCCTTCTCGGTGACCTTTACGCCTTCTGGCGAGATCGCGATGGTGTACACCTTCCCGTCGATCTCGAGCTCACGCTTGATCGACTTGTCGAGCTTGGCCGTCATGAGTGTCTCCGTGGGTGATCAACGAAGTGGAAAGTATCACCGACGGGTGCGAAGCTCCATGTATACCGACTTGGGAGGCTCGGTCGTGAACCCGAAGCGCTCGTAAAGCGCCCTCGCGTCCCGCGTGAGCAGGGCGATCCGCCGCAGTCCAGCGAGGTCAGGATGCCCGACGATGACCTCGACCATCCAGGACCCAATTCCTCGCCCACGAGCGGACTCGGCCACGATCACGTCCGTGAGATAGCCATAGGTGGCCAGGTCGGTCACCACGCGTGCGAAGCCCAGCTGGCGTTGGCCATCATACACGCCGAAGCAGATCGAATTCTCGATTGCCCGCTCGAGCTGGTCGCGAGTCATCGCGCCGCCCCAGTGGGACGCGAGCAGCATATCGAGCACGGCCCCTACGTCGATGCGCGACCGGTCCGTGCTCAGCAGCAGGCCGTTCCGCTCGCCCTCGATCAGTTCGTCGCGCACGCCACCGCCGAGCTCACGCCTCCTCTCCCTCCCCGTCGATATCCTCGGGAATCAGCTCGCGCGCCCGCTCGAGCGCACTCTCCGGCACGAGGACGTCCGCGCCCTCACTGATCGATCCTTGAAAGGCGCTGCCCCACATGCCGACCTGATAACCGCGCACGAGCACAGGGATGCCTTCGACCTCGAGCGTCGTACGGATCGTGTCCACCTCGAGACCGGTATATACGGTTTTCAATAGCGCCCACTTTTCCGTCATCGTGCCTCGCGAGCGAGATGTCGGCGCACCAGCGCCTGCTCGACGCCGCTGATCATCGAGGTTGTCAGCGAGTACAAGGCGACGCCCGCGGAGATGTGCGACAGGATGACGAACGTGACGATTGCCCCGATGAGCGGCGCAAGCTGCGCCGCTCGTGCCGAGTCACCTGAGCTGGACGCCGCCCAGGCGATCGCGGCGGACACCAGTGCCGCGACCGTCGCAAGGGCTCGGTCGGGGGTCACGAGATCGGACATCCAGAGAAAGCGGCCCACGCCGCGAGGAATTGCGCGGATCGCGGCGTAGAGTGCCGCGGCGGGCGGAAACAGGAGGAGCGAATCGACGATCGATCCGCGATCGACGAGCGCAATCCCTTGCTCTTGGTAAAGCTGCTGCGTTGCGGCCGCGACTCTGTCCAGACGACCCGCGACGATCGCGGACGGCATTTCAGTCTCCCCATGCTATAGAACGCGTTTTCGCCTGAACTTCCTCCGACGTCAAGCCGTAGATCGGCGGCGTCTCGACACCGCGCAGGCCAAGGATGAAATACAGTTGACCCCGGTGATGCGCCTCGTGCTCGATCATCGCACGCAGCCATTTGCCGACGGTGATCGGCGTCCCGGCTGGCGTTTCGCACTTCTCGGAGAGCCGTGCGTCGCTCAACGACGAGAACAGCGAGCGCGACTCGGCGTGCAGCCGATCGTAGTACGCGATCGTCGCATCGAGGCCGTCGGCCAGGTCGCGCGCGTGTCCCGGGTACGCTGAGGGACGACCGTGCACTGTCTCGGCGTACATGAATCGCTCGATGCCGGCGAGGTGTCGAATCAGCTCGCCCGGCGAGAAGCGCCCGGGCGCCGCGTGCCACTCCAGATCGTCCTCACGGACGCGAACGACGATACGACGAGTTCGCGCGTGCACGCGATCCAGATATTCCACAAATGGCGCAATTCGTGTGACTTCCATCAGGTCTCTCCTACTGCGCGCCGCAGCACGAGCATGTTGTCTGCCGCCGTGAAGCCATGTCGTGTGTACAGTGATCTGCTGCGCGGCGTCGGCCAGAGAATCACGTTATCGGCCTCGAGGCGATCGCATTCATCGAGCGCAGCGCGCAGCAATCGCGAGCCGACACCACGACCGCGCGCTTCGTCGCGAACGAAAAAACTGCTGATGTAGCCGTGCCACTCGGGTTCAGCGACGGGATTGGGAAGCTTCTCGAGGAGTTGCAGCCACACGCAGCCCAGAGCGCGCCGCTCGAGCTCCGCAATCCACACCCGCCAAACAGACTCAGCATGGAGCCGAGCGCGCATCCATGTCTCGCAACGATCGAGGAAGCTGTCTTGGCCTTCGACATTGTCCCCCAGCGGCGCGCGGAACTCGTGACGCAGACGGGCCAACACCGCGGCATCGTCGCGATCCGCGCGCCGGACGCATAGCGCCGTCCACGGTTCATTGTCGAGTCGTCGAGACACCGGTATCATCCAGGGAACGTGAATAGTAGTACGCCGGATACGTGCGGCGCGATTCACGTGGGTTCACTTTCACGCTCGAGGACGCATGTCTTACCTTCTTCGCGGTTCTTTCATCGCAACCATGATGTGCGCGGCGACAGCCGCGGCACAGTCGCCTGCAGGCGCCCCGGCAGCACCGCCGACACCGGCCGTCGGCGATGCCGCGCCCGAGTTCTCCGCTACCGCAACCGATTCGACCGGCAAGGCCATTCCGGTCTCGCTTTCGCAGCTGCGCGGTAAGGTGGTCGTGCTCGCGTTCTATCCGTTGGATCGTTCCACGGGTTGCACGGCCGAGTTGACGAAGTTCCGAGACGAGTACAAGACCTTCTTTGGCGACGGTGTCGTCGTGCTCCCCACATCGGTCGACAGCCTCGGCTCGCACGCGAGCTGGGCGAAGGACGCGCATTTCCCGTTCGCGATGATCGCCGACACGAAGAGCGAGCTCGCCACGAAGTACGGCTCGCAGGGCGGCGCCCGGCCATACTTCCGTCGCTCGGTGTACGTAATCGGCAAGGATGGTAAGATCGCCTACGCGGCACCACGCTTCGACGCGCTCGCGCAAGACGGCTACGACAAGCTGGCGACAGCTATCAAAACAGCAAAGGGGACCTGATGCCAATCCTGGCGCGCACGCAACGCATGATTCGTCTGACGATCGTCGCGGCTGCGTACGCCGCCTTGGCCGCACCTCGTGCGGCCGCTCAACAGCGTGAATCGAATCTCACCGTTCCCACGTTGATCGTATTCGTCACCGTGGATCAGATGCGCGCGGACTACTTCGAACGATTTCTGCCGCAGCTCACGGGCGGGCTTGGTCGCTTGTACCGCGGCGGCGCCGTGTACATCGATGCACATCAAGACCACGCGATCACGGAGACCGCGCCTGGTCACTCGGTGACGATGTCTGGGCGTTTCCCTGGCCACACCGGAATCGTGGCGAACGCATTCGGCGTCAGCGACCCTCAATCGCCGATGATTGGTGGTGGCGGACCGGGCGCGTCGCCGCTCCGTTTCCGCGGCACGACGTTGACCGACTGGATTCGCTCGAAGGATCCGCGATCGCGCGCGCTGTCGGTATCGCGCAAAGATCGAGGAGCGATCCTCCCGATTGGGCGCTCGAAGCAAAGCGTCTTCTGGTATGCGATGGACGGCCGATTCACGACGAGCAGCTACTACGCTGATACGCTGCCGACGTGGCTCAACGAATTCAACGCGAAGAAGATTCCGCAGACGTACGCGGGCAACGTTTGGGATCTCCTGCTTCCGGCGAAGCAGTACCCGGAGCCGGACACCGTCGCTCAGGAGAACTTCGGCAACGGAGTCGCACTTCCGCACGGTTTCCCTACGGATCCGACGCAGGCGGCTCGGTTGTTCAGCGAGTTTCCGCCAATGGACTCGTTGATCGCGCAGGCGGCGCTGGCCGGTGTGAATGGCATGCGATTGGGCGCCGGACCGCAGACCGATATCCTCGCCGTGTCGTTCTCGACGACGGACGCGGTTGGCCACCGCTTTGGTCCGGATTCGCGCGAGCTGCACGACCAGATCGTGCGACTCGATCGGTACTTCGGCATCTTCATCGATTCGTTATACAAGCTGCGCGACTCGTCACATATCGCGATTGCGCTCACCGCTGACCACGGCGTCGCACCCTACCCGGAGCTCCGCGCCGCGCGCGAACACAAGACGGCGGAACGCGTGGATCTCTGGCCGGTAATCGATCGCGTCGTCGCACGCCTCAAAGCCGCACACGTCGACACAACGGCCGTCGTGCTCGAGGAGGGCATGCTCACGCTCGATCACGCGGCGCTCTCGAAGGGCGGCCTTCCGCCCGACTCGGTGCTCAACGCGGTGGTTGCCATGCTGCGACGAGTGACGGGCGTCGCTCGGGTCGATCGTGTGCGCGACCTCGCACGTGCCGACACGTCGCGCGATGCCGTCGCGCGACGTTGGCTGCATATGCTCCCGCCGGACGCCCGTGTCGAGGCCGTCATCTCGCTGGCCCCGTACGCCTACTATCGGGGCGTCGATATGGCGACGCACGGTACGCCGAACGACTATGACTCGCATGTGCCGGAGATCTTTTACGGTCCCTGGTTCATCCCTGGCCGGTACGGTCAGCGATCGACTGTTGCCGATATGGCTCCGACTCTGGCAGCAATCGCCGACGTGAGCCCGACTGAGGCGCTCGACGGTCGGGCTCATTTGGACGCGATCCGGAAGCCCGCGCCGTAGGCCCGCGGGTTGCGGCGGGGGGAATCAGTCGTCACACTTTCCCCAGGAAGCAGAGGAGTCGGGTTCTGCCGAGCACGCCGCAGCAGTTGTCGCAGGTCTGTACACACGAGCGCCGTCCCGGTACGACGGTCTGCTTGCGGTGTCGTCATGCCGCGCGCGCCGAAGCCCGTCTGAGGCTCAAGCGCCTGTTCCTCCGGGGAAGCGCCGTCGGCGTCGTCGTCGTGACCTTCATCGCGGCTGGCTTGGTCGGCGCAACTGCCATCCGCGCCAAAGTCGACGATGCGGCAGCGAATCGTGCGGCGAAGGCGGCAGAGTCATCGAACCCAGCGCAGCAGGCTGCATCCACGCCCAGCTCGTCGCCGGCACCATCACCCTCGACCGGAAAGCAGGCGGCAGGCTCTGTCGCGCATTTGCCAGCGAATGCAGCCCCGGTTACGCATACCGCGACGGCCACGCGCGGCACCGCACCGATTGCGCCGGTGCTGCCGATGGGCTCATCAGACCTTCCTGATGGCGTCACGGCGCTGCGCGGCGACAGCGATGTGGTCGTGTCGTTCGATTTGACGATGGTGCGAACGCGACGAGCCGACAAGTTCGAGCAGTTCGTTCGGAGCTCGCTGCCGGTGATCTACGGTCGCGGCGTGAGAGATCTCCTCGCGAGAATCCCGTACGGCGGCCTCGCGAGCCAGGGCGAGCTGCTCACTGAGCTCCCTCGCCGCGGCATGCGCATCCCGGTCACCGGCGAATGGATGATCCGGCTCTTCCCGGAAACGCGCCCCGGCCAAGACGGACCGCTCGTCATTCGATATCGAGTGGCGGTCGTGCCCACTGGCGAGTGATCGCGAGCCTTCGCGGATAACGAGGGTCCTGGCGCGTCAGCACTCTCGTCGTCGGTCGTCAATCGTCGGTCGTCGGGCGTCGGTCCCGGACGTCAGCCAGCAGCCATCAGGCATCAGTCATCGGGGTGAGGCGTCGCCGGTCGCCGGATCAGCCCCTTATCTACTACTGTGATAGTTGACAAATTCAGCGACGCTTCCTATTCTACTATCAGCATAGTAACTCAACGAGGCCTATGGACGACTTCGTACTGGGCGACCGCGAGCTGGATGTCATGGGTGTGCTGTGGGATCTGGGCTCGGGCACGGTCGCTGAAGTGCGCGAACGGCTCCCCGCCGATCTCGCGTACACCACCGTGCTCACCATCCTCCGCAACCTCGAGGCGAAGGAGCTCGTCGATCACATCGCCGAAGGCAAAGCGCATCGCTATCGGCCGCGCCTCGCGCGTAAAGCAGCGCGACAGAGCGCTCTTTCGAGAATCGTCGACAAGCTGTTCCACGGATCCCCCGAACAGCTGATCGCACAGCTCGTCGAAGACGAAAAGCTTTCGGCGGACGATCTCCACCGGCTGCGCGCGCTGCTCGCCGCGCAAACCAAGAAAGGAGGCAAACGATGATTGCGTCCTGGATGGCGTACACCGCGCTCGTGGGCGTGCTGGTCGCTCTGGCGGCCGTCGGATTCGAGCACATCGCGGTGGCCCGCCGATGGCCGGTTCGCGCGACGTGGGCCGTCGCGCTCGCGCTGTCGGTCGCGTGGCCGATCGCCGAGTCGCTGCGACGGTATCTGTTGCAAGCACGAGCGACGGCGGATGTGATGCCGTTCGCGATCACGGTGCTGCCCGTCCAAGTAATCAATGGAAACTCCGGCCCGAGCCGCGCCGAGATCATCAATCAGGCGCTGATCGTCTTCTGGGTCATTGCCAGTACGGTTCTGCTCTTCCGCCTCGGCCGAGCGGTGATGGGGCTGCGGAATGCTCGCGGCGGGTGGCGGCAGGATGAGGTCGACGGCATGGCGGTGCGCCTCGCGCCGAACGAAGGTCCGGCGGTCGTCGGGCTTCGCTCGATGGAGATCGTGCTGCCGGAGTGGATCGTCGCGCTCGACATGCATCTTCGCGCGATGGTGCTGCGCCACGAAGACGAACATCGGCGCGCGCGCGATCCGTATCTGTTGTTCGCGGCCGCTGTCCTCGTTGCGTTGATGCCGTGGAACCTCGCGCTGTGGTTCCAAGCACGGCGGCTGCGGCTCGCCATCGAGCTCGATTGCGACGCGCGTGTGTTGCGCGCGCATCCGTCCGCGGAACGATATGGGCTGTTGATGATGACGATTGCGCAGCGGCGCTCAGTTGCGCCGACACTGTTCGCGCCGATGCTCACGGAGCCGGCGACTCAACTCGAGCGGAGGATCATTGCGATGAGCACGACTACTCGGCGCGTCGCGCGGGCGACGCTCTATGGCGGCATGGCGGCCGGTGTGGCGCTGTTGTTCGCGTGCAGCCTGCGCTCGGATTCGATCACGAATCCCGGGTCACCAAACACGACGAGGACGGCGGGTCAGCCGCAGCGCGTTCACGACTCAACAACGTACTTTGAATTCCAGGTCGAGAAGCAGGCGCAGGCGCTGCCTGGAAATCTGGCGCCGCGGTATCCGGAGATGCTTCGGACCGCGCAATTGGACGGCGACGTCATCGCGCAATTCGTGGTCGATACCACGGGTCGCGCAGATATGCAGACGTTGAAAATCATCAGATCGACGCACGACCTGTTCACTGCCGCGGTCCGCACCGCGTTGGCCGAATGGAAGTTTGAGGCCGCGCAAGTCGGTGGCAAAAAGGTGAAGCAGTTGATCCAGCTGCCGTTCGAGTTCAGCACGGCCCAAGCGTCCGTCGGAATGGCCAAGCCGGTCGTTGTGACAAGCCTCATGCAGCCCACGACGAGGGCGATGGTCGCAAAAGCGCCGGGAGTCAAGATCATGGCAACCCCGCCGTACGGCACCGGCGCGGTCAGCGCCCCCCCGGGCGTCTATTTCGAGTATCAGGTCACAAAGGCCGTATCGCCACGCCCGGGTAACACGGCGCCGCGCTATCCGGACGTGCTTCGCAACGCCAACATCGAAGGCACGGTGCTCACGCAGTTCATCGTCGACGAGACGGGGAAAGCCGACACCGCGTCGTTTAGAATTCTCAGATCAACGCACGACCTGTTCTCGATCACGGTGCGCAACGCGCTGCCCGGGTTGGCGTTCAATCCCGCGGAGCTGAACGGAAAGCGCGTGAAGCAGATGGTGCAGATGCCGTTTCAGTTCTCGCTGACGAAGGACTAGCCGGGCGGAAGTGCAGATCCCTCGCTACGCTCGGGATGACTAAACGGCACCCTCGGCTAGAAGCCGAGGGGATTTGAAACTACGAGTCGATTGGAAATCGACTGTCGTCATGGATGGTTTCGCCTTCCTGTTCGTCGATATAGGCGCGGATCACCTCGTCGGTG
>Ga0207652_10001069_pt1 | contig 24819 bp, 17 predicted proteins | sample KBSC63BmetaG_FD_184334 | JGI IMG/M metagenome (GOLD analysis project Ga0207652, IMG submission 184334) | Corn rhizosphere microbial communities from Kellogg Biological Station, Michigan, USA - KBS C6-3B metaG (SPAdes) (version 2) | ecosystem: Host-associated > Plants > Roots > Rhizosphere ... | reverse complement strand
AAATGTCATCTCGGATGGACCACGAGAGTTCGATTTGACGCGACTTTCCGGTCTCGAACGGACTCAAACCGAACTGTGGCGAACGCCAGCTGACCGATCACGTGAGTTTTCACACAGCCTGGGTCGAACTAGGACCGCTGGCGCTTTATCGCCTCCGTGACACGGGCGAACGCTCGCCGTCATGCCGAGCGCAAGTCTGGTGCACACGCTCGCCTATTGGTGGCCACCGGCTCCCTGCAAAACAGCAAGTGCATCGTGTGTGAACTGGTCAATATCGAAACGTGCATGCAAGGGATCGAAGCCACGCCGCACGACGATGACTTTCGCGGAAGGCACGATGATCGCGTATTGGCCGCGACTGCCCTCCATCGCGAACGTGCCTAAAGGCAATCCCTGGCGCGAACCTAGAACCCAGAAACCCGCGCCGTACCGCGGTGTGTGCGCATTATCGGGCTGGGCGCCGCGGGTGCTCGAAACATAGCCTGCCCATCCCTTCGGCAACAGTCGCTTGCCGTTGAACATTCCGTCGTTGGCATACAGCAACGCGAGCCGCGCCGAATCGCGCGCCGTCATCCAGACCTGGCTCGACATCACGTAATGCCCCTGCCAGTCGGTTTCCGGGGTGGTGCGGGTCATGCCGAGGGGCCACAGCACTTCCTTGAACGGGAAAGCCAGTGCATCGGGTCCGAGCGTCGTCATCAGGCTGTAGGTGGCGAGCAGGAAATCGTTGTTCGCGTAGTTGAATCGACTGCCGGGTGCTGCCTCGAGTGGTGCCGCTGCCGCGGTTTCCGGCACCGTCGAACCACCCCAGTAGAGCGAGTCGGTGCGATTTCCCGGGCCGTCGGTCCAGAGTCCGGAGTTCATCCGCAGCAGTTGATCGAGGGTGATGGCGGCACGCGGATCGCCGGGATGCTGCCATTGCGGAATGTTGGCGGGCATCGAAACCTTGATGCGACCCAAATCGACCGCGCGTCCGATCAGGGTCGCCACAAGGCTTTTCGCCATGGACCAGGTGCGCTGGGGCGTGTGCATGGTCACGCCGAGCGCGTAGTGTTCGGCGACGATGCGGCCGTCGAGTAGCACGAGAACAGACGAGGTTTTGCCGCCCTTACCGTAGGTCGAACCATCGAACGCTTTGGCGACCAGCGCGTCGAGCGCGGTTTTCTGTGCCGCCGGCAATGGCGCGATGGCGTTGGCATCGCCGCGCGGCCAGACAGCGCGATCGAGGGAAGGCGGCGCCAGCTCGTGCGGCGGGCTCGGCACCGCGTTCGCCATGTCGGGGTTCGCCCCGATCGGCAGGTGCGCACAGCCGAGCAGCGGGCGCCAGACAGCGATGCGCGGCGGCATCCCCGGATCGAATTGGACGCTCACGCGCTTGGCCTTTCGATCGATGGTGGCGTGCAGGGAATCCAGCGGGAACCGCCATCCCGTCAGATCACTGCCATCGATCGCGGATTCGGACATGTGCCCGACAAAGGTGTCGCTGCAGAGGAAGATGGCCTCGTAACCCGCCGCGATCTCCTTGGCACGCAGCGTTTCCCCGGCTGCACTCGCCGGCGCAACAGGCGAGATCGCGAGCATCAGGGCGGCCGTGATTCCCAAGACGGTACGAGTTGTTTGCATGTGCCGAGTCCCCAAACGAAATTGGCCGCTTGTGCCTTTTACCAGATTCGCAACCGACCTTTGTACGCAGCGGACGGCAACGGCCTTCACGGTACGCGGAGGTAACCTTCGGCAGTGGGTCGAAGATTGCCGTAGCGAAACGGATCGCCAAGGTGGGATGCATGACCGAGCTCACGGCCTGCACGTTGCGATCAGCCGCCCGGGTGCATACAGTTCAGCCGGTGATCGCTACCTCCTCCGCTGCATTCCGCTCTGCCCTCGCCGAGCTTCCGCTTGCGCCGAATGCGCGCGCGACGGCGCGGGCGGCGTTCCTGGTCGCGCCGGCGGCGAAGGAGCTGGCGGCAGAATCGGCGCGCGACAACCGCTACATGCAGATGGATGTGCCGTTCGATGCGCAGCGTGCGTTGGTGCAGCACGCAAACTTGGCGCAAGCGCTAAGGGGGGACGTGCCGACGATCGCGTTTCCGGGCGATCCGGCCACGCCGGACGCGATGTTTCCCAACAACGTGTTCGCGACTACGCCGGGCAAGTTGATCGTGGGCCGGATGCGACATGCGGTGCGGCAACGCGAAGCGGCGCGCGCGGACATCCGCGGATTTTTCCTGGACGTGATGGGTTGCGAAGAGATTGATTTATCGCGGGACGACCACGGTGTCGCGGAGCTGACCGGTTCGCTGGTGATCGACCACGCGCGCGGGATCGGCTATTGCGGATTGAGCGAGCGCTGCGACATGGCCGGTGCGCGCGCGATGCACGACGCGTTCGGGCTGCGCCTGATGTTCTGTTTCGAACTGGCGCAAGGCGAATACCACACCAACGTGATGATGACGTCGCTGGCCGGACGCGCGGTGATCCTGGCACCCGACGGTTTCGCCGACCCGGACGTGCCGCGCGCGATCGCGCGCGCATTCGAAGATCGCGTGATCTGGCTGACGCCGGAACAGAAGCGCGACTACGCGGGCAACGCGATCACGTTGTCGTCGGACCGCGTATGGATGAGCGAGCGCGCTGCGTCCGCGCTGACGGATGCGCAACGCGCATTCCTCGCGGAATGGGGTTTCGCGATCGGCAGCGTGCCGATGGATGAAATCGAGAAGGCCGGCGGCAGCCTGCGCTGCTGCGTCGCCGAAATCTTCTGAACCGCCGCGTTCAACTCGCCACGGCAAAGCGCTCCAGCACCGCAACGTTCACGTCGGTGCGCCACCGGAAGCCGAGCTTTTCGTACAGCGCAATCGCGGAATGGTTGTCTTTCCACGCGTGCAGGAATGGCGTTTCGCCGCGCGCTTCGATCATCGCCGAAACCGTCCCCGACAAACGGCGCGCGAATCCCCGCCCGCGAAAATCGGGGTGGGTGCACACGCCGCTCAATTCGGTGTAGCCGGGCACGTGCATGCGCTCGCCCGCCATTGCGGCCAGCCGGCCATCGATGCGGATGCCGATGAAGTGGCCCATCACGTGGGTGCGCGCGAGGAAGGGGCCCGGCTGGGTGAGCTGCGCCAGCGCCAGCATCTCCGGCGCGTCGGCGTCGCCGAGCGGCAGGATTGCTTCGCTGCCGGAGTCCGGTCGGATCGGACGCGTGGCCGCCATCTGCACGCCAAGCGCGGTTTTGGTGGCACGCAGCCCTTTTGGTATCGCGATCTCCGGCACCTGCAGCACGTAAACGTGTTGGTCGCGCTTCACCAGTTCCGCCAACGCATCCAGTGCCTGGGCACTATCGTCGCGCGCCGACGCGAAGAGGTTCACGTCGGGCAGGTAGCGTTTCGCCAACGGTCCGCCTTCGGACAACGCAATGTGGCGGGCGGCGAGGCTTTCCCAGACCGGTCGATCGAGCACGTGCATGTCCGAATCCAAATGAAAAGGCGGCGGCATTCGCGCGAATGCCGCCGCCATTTTCGAAACACCGGAGCGATGCTGCAAGCCTTACGCCGCAACCTCCAGCGGAATCGCCTGATCCGGCTCGGCATCCGGCGCGAAGCGGCCCTGCTGGGCAAGTCGCGCGAACATCCCGCCCCGCCGGATCAGTTCGTCGTAGCGGCCCTGTTCGACCAGGCAGCCCTGGTCGAGCACCAGGATCCGGTCGGCATTGCGCACGGTGGAAAGCCGGTGGGCGATGATGAAAGTGGTGCGCCCGCGGCTCAGGCGATCCAGCGCGCGCTGGATGCGCGCCTCGGTGATGCTATCGAGCGCGCTGGTGGCTTCGTCGAGGATCAGGATCGGCGCATCCTTCAACATCGCACGCGCGATCGTGAGGCGCTGGCGCTCGCCACCCGACAGCGAGCGGCCGCGTTCGGCGACTTGCGTCGCGTAACCATCCGGTTTGGCGCTGATGAAGTCGTGTGCTTCGGCGGCGCGCGCCGCGGCCTCGATGTCCGCCGCGCTCACGGCGGGATCGCCCACCTTGAGGTTCTCCGCGATGCTCCGCTGGAACAGCCCGGCTTCCTGGAACACCACCGCGATGTTGCGGCGCAGGGAATCGATGTCGACGTCGCGGATGTCGTGGCCATCGATGGTGATGCGGCCGTGATCGGGATCTTGGGCGCGATACAGCAGGCCGAGCGTGGTGGACTTGCCGGCGCCGGTCGGGCCGACCAGCGCGATGCGGCTGCCGGGTTCGGCCCGGAAGCTCAGGCCGTGCACCGACGATTGCCGGCCGTCGTAGCTGAATTCGACGTGCTCGAACTGCACCTCGCCACGCACGGGCGGCAGCGGCGCCGCATCGGCCGTCGACGCCATCGCGGGTTTCACGTCCATCACTTCGAAGAAGTCGCGCAGCGATTGCGACTGGAAGAACAGGTTCGAAATGAAGCTCGCGAATTGTTCCAGCCGCCCAATCAGCATCAGCGAGAAACCGACGAAGCTGACGATGCCGCCGATCGAGATCTGGCCCTTGGCGTGCAGCATGGCGCCCATTGCGAAGATCGCGACCACGGTGAGCGTGCTTGCGGCACGGGTCGCGACCGACAGTGCGGCCCAGCCGTTCAGCACCGGGTACTGCGCCGCCAGTGCGCGCGCGGTCAATTTTTCGAGATTGCTGACCTCGTCGTCCGCGCGTGTGAAGCTCTGCACCACCGCGACATTGCCCAGCACGTCGCTGGCGCGCGTCGAGATCGCGTGGAAATGTTCCTGCACCTCGGCCTGCGCCTTGCGGCTGCGCCGCACGGCCAGCACGTTGAACAGCGCGAAGCCGGCGAGCAGGCCGATCATCAGCAGCGCGAGCCGCCAATTGATGTAAAGCGCCACCGGAATCATCACCACGATCGAGAGCAGCGTGGTCAGGTGTTCACGGAAGAAGCTCAACCACAGCGTGAACAAGTTGTCGGTGCCCGAGTGCATGATGCGCTGCAGGCGGCCGGAGTGGTGGTCGCGATGGAACGACAGCGGCAGCGAGATCGCGTGCCGGAAATACATCCGGATCGCAGCCAGCCGCCGGCGATGCGCCATCCGGTCGGCGTGCAGCGACACCAGCACCCCGGTCGCGACGCCGCCGAAACCAACCAGCGCCCAGCCGCCGATCAGCAGCGCGAGGTTGTGCTTGGCGGGCGCGGTCAGCGCGTCGACCACGCGGCCGAACAGGATCGGTTCGACGAACAGCACACAGGCCAACGCGAGGTTCGCTAGCGCGAGAACAATCGCAAGCTTCCGCTCGGGTGCGAGCAGGCCAAGCACCCGAAGATAGACTCTCCAGAGATACACGATGGACTCCCGGTCCAAAAGTTGCGCACTACTTAACCAAACATGCGCTGGCGTCGCCCTGAACAAAACCCATGCCGGCATTGGCTGTTCAGCCATGAGTGGGCATTGGTGACCGCGCGAAACGGCATGGCCACTTCCGTCTAACGGAAACCTAATGCCGAGGCGTGCCGATCCTGCCTCGGCCCGGGCGCAAACCGCGCACGCGCCGGGCGGCCGGCGCAAAGCGTGGCGGATTGCTCAGTATGCAAACTCGCGGAAGACCGGATCGACGCTGCCGTTCCATTCCTTGCGAAACAGCTCCAGCTTGCGTTCGGCCGGCGTCTGGTCGGCCTCGGCGAATTCGATCAGCGGCTGCAGGAACATCGTCTCGTCCACGCCATTGCGGTTCAGCCGCGCGCGGCGTTTCAGGCCCTGCCCCGCGATCTCCAGCGCGCGCAGCGCCAGTTCGCGCACGCTCGCGCCGCGGAAAGGAAGTTTCAATGCGTGTTTCGGCACGCCATCGCGCAATGTATTGCGCTCGGCCATCGTGAAATCCTTCACCAGGTCCCACGCCGCATCCAGCGCGGTGGCGTCGTACAGCAACCCGACCCAGAACGCCGGCAGCGCGCACAGGCGATTGGAAGGACCGCCGTCGGCGCCCCGCATTTCGAGATACTGCTTCAGGCGCACTTCCGGGAACGCGGTGGTCATGTGGTCGGACCAGTCGCGCAGCGTGGGCTTCTCGCCCGGCAGCGCGGGCAGCTTGCCTTCAAGGAAATCACGGAACGACTGCCCGGCGCAATCGATGTACTTTTCGTGGCGGTGCACGAAATACATCGGCACGTCCAGCAGGTAGTCGACGTAGCGCTCGAAACCAAAACCGTCGGCGAACACGAAATCCAGCATGCCGGTGCGGTCGGCATCGGTGTCGGTCCAGATCTGCGAGCGGTAGCTCTGGAAGCCGTTCGGCTGGCCTTCGGTGAATGGCGAGTCGGCGAACAGCGCGGTGGCGATCGGCTGCAGCGCCAGCGACACGCGAAATTTCTTCACCATGTCGGCTTCGTCGGCGAAGTCGAGATTCACCTGCACGGTGCAGGTGCGGGTCATCATGTCGAGGCCGAGCGAACCCACCATCGGCATGTAGCGGCGCATGATCGCGTAGCGGCCCTTGGGCATCCACGGCATGTCCTCGCGCTTCCACTTCGGCTGGAAACCCATGCCGAGGATGCCAAGCTGCAGTGGTTCGGCCGCACGCCGCACGCATTCAAGGTGTTCCTGCACTTCGCAGCACGTCTCGTGGATGGTCGCCAGCGGCGCGCCGGAGAGTTCGAGCTGGCCCGCGGGTTCCAGCGTGACCGAGGCATTGCCACGCGACAACGCGATCACGTTGCCTTCTTCCTCCACCGGATCCCAGCCGCAGCCGGCGACGCCCTTCAGCAGCGCGCCGATGCCGCGCTCGCCTTGGTACGGCGGCGGGCGCAAGTCGTCGGTGCGGAACACGAACTTCTCGTGCTCGGTGCCGATCTTCCACTGCTCCGCCGGCCGGCCGCCGGCAGCGAGGTAATCGACAAGTTGCGCGCGCTGCTCGATCGGTTGTTCGGCAACGTGGCTGGGACCTGACATGCGCGCGCCTTTGCGTGGGGCAAGGCGATCAAGATGGGGTGGTGTCCGGCATTGCGCAAGAGCCCGCGTCAGCCCAGCAACGCCGCCGCCGCGGTGCGCGCTTCATCGAGGCCCGTGCCGGCCGGCGCCGAGAAGGCGATGGTTTGCGCGCGCCAGTGTTGCTTCGCGATTTCCGCGTCCACCTCGCGCTGGCGCGTGCGCGCCTGTGCACGGGAAAGCTTGTCGGCCTTGCTCAGCAGCACCAGGCACGGCAGCTCGATGTCGGCGCAGTAGGCCAGCATCTGGCGGTCGAACGCCGTCAGCGCGTGGCGGATGTCGGCGATCAGCACCAGCCCGCGCAGCGACTGCCGTTTGCGCAGGTAATGATCGATCGCCTGCCGCCAATGGTCGCGCAAGCTGGGCGGCACCTTGGCGTAACCGTAGCCCGGCAGGTCCACCAGCCGGCGTCCGTCCGGCAGCGCGAATACCACCAGTTGCTGGGTCCGGCCCGGCGTTTTGCTGGTGCGCGCGAGCGCGGATTGGCCCGCCAGGGCGTTGAGCGCGCTGGACTTGCCTGCGTTGGATCGCCCGGCGAAGGCGATTTCGGCGTCCGTGTCGGGCGGCAACTGGTCGGGACGGTGCGCGGCCAGCACGAACGCCGCGCCGCGCAGCGGATTGTCGGAGGCAACCGTCGGCATATTGGGCTCGCGTGGTCCTGTGAAGTTTCCTGCGTTCGATCGGCGCTTGCCTTGGGGCGGCGTCGCAACTGAGGTGACGCGTTTGACGCATGTTTGTCGCCGCAGCGATAATCCCGCGGTTCGTGCCGGCCCTTAGCGCCGGTGCTCACGCCTTACGGCAAAGAGAGGATTCTATGGGTTTCCGGCGCTCAGCAGCTGTCCTTGTCATGCTCGCCGGCTCGGCGCCGGTCGCGGTGGCCCTATCGGCGCCGCAGGCCCAGACCGGCTCGAAACCGGCAAGCTCGGCACCCGCCGCAAGCGCACCCGCCAGCGCTTCCAGCGCCACCGCGCCAGCCAGCGCCGAAAGCGCGTCCAAGGCTGCGGAAACCGCACTCACCCAACTCGAGGCCGTGAAGACCCAGCCCGGTGACGCGAAGGCTGGCCAGGCCAAGGCCGCCGCCTGCGGCGCTTGCCATGGCATGGATGGAAATTCCACCGACGCCCAATATCCCAAACTCGCCAACCAGAATGAGCAGTACATCGTCACCCAATTGATGCGCTTCAAGACCGGCGTGCGCCAGAACGCGATCATGCAGGGCATGGCTTCCACGCTTTCGCCGCAGGACATGCACGACATCGGCGCGTACTTCGCCCAGCAGAAGCGCCTGCCGGGCGTTGCCGACGAAAAACTGGCAAACGCCGGCGAAAAAATTTATCGCGAGGGGGATTCCAGCCGCGGCATCCCGGCCTGCATGGCCTGCCACGGCCCGGATGGCACCGGCAATCCGGGCTGGCGCGTGCCGAACGTCGGCGGCCAGCATGCCGACTACGTGCAAACGCAACTGAAGGCGTGGCATGACGGCGCGAGCTGGGGCAGCGACACGCATGCCCAGATCATGCCGGCCATCGCCCAGCACCTGACGGAACAGGATATTTCCGCGGTGTCGAGCTACATCGAAGGCCTGCACGCCGCGCCTGAAGCCAAGGCCACGTCCAAACCCAATGCCATCGATTGAACCCGCTGCGCCTGCGCGCGGTCGAAGTCAGGAAGGGACTGGCAAACTCGCCAGCCGTTTTCCGCAAGCCGGGGACCCGATCATGTTCAAACGCACCGCCGCGACTCTGACGCTGGCCCTGTTGCTGGCCGCCGTTGCCGGTTCTGCCTTCGCGCAGACGCCGCAGCAATGGACCGAGGGCAAGCAGTATTTCGCGATCCAGAATCCGCAGCCCACCGGCCAACCCGACAAGGTGGTGGTGACCGAAGTGTTCTCGTTCGGTTGCCCGGCCTGCAACCAGTTCGAGCCCTACGTCGACAAGCTGCGCGCCGAATTGCCCGCGGGTACGGTGCTGCAATTCGTGCCGGCAAGCTGGCACCCGAATGAAGACTGGCCCGTGTTCCAGCGCGCCTACTTCACCGCCAAGGCGTTGGGGCTGGACGACAAGGCCTCGCACGATGCGATGTTCAAGGCCATCTGGGGGCCGAACGGTCCGCTCGCCACCTACGATCCGGCCACGCAACGCCCCAAGGCCGAAACCAACCTGCCCAAGATCGAGGACGTCGCGAAGTTCTACGGCCAATTCGGCGCCAAGCCTGACGAATTCGTCGCGACCGCCAATTCGTTCGCGATCAACCTGGAAATGAAGCGCGCCGACCAGCAGGTCATGGCTTGGGGCGCGGACAGCACACCGACCATCGTGATCGACGGCAAGTGGCGCCTGACGCCGAGCTCGGCACAAGGTGCGCAGCAAGCCGTGGATCTGACGCTTTATCTCGTCAACAGGGAATTGGCGGCGAAGAAGGCCAAGTGACATGAGCACCACCCGCATGATCCGTGGTGTCCTGCTCGCTTGCGGCCTCCTGCTGACCGCCGCGTGCTCGGCGCACAACGACAACAGCACGGCCACGAGTGCCGCGGTGGCCTCCGCGGCGGCAAGTGCCGCCGCCGAAACCCGCGCGCCCGCGCCCGCGACTTCAACACACTTCACCGAAGGCAAGGAATACGTCGTCCTGAAGCCATCGGCCGGACAGGCCGCGCCAACCGGCCCGATCGAAGTGGTCGAGGTGTTTTCCTACGGCTGCCCGCACTGTGCTGAATTCGCGCCGTACATGGACAAGCTGCGCGCCCAACTGCCCAAGGGCGTCGAGGTGCGCTACATGCCGGCCGTCTTCAGCCCGGCATGGGCGCCGTACGCGCAGGCGTTCTATGCCGCGAAGGAGCTTGGCGCGCTGGAGCAGACCCACGACGCGATGTTCCAGGCGATGCTGGAGCACTACCCGCTGAATTCGTTGCAGGACATGGCGACCTGGTACGGCCGCCACGGCGTGGACCCGCAGAAATTCATGGCCGCGGCCACCGGCGCCGAAACCATGCAACAGATGACTGCCGACCAGCACACCGAGATGGGTTGGGGCATCGATGCCACGCCGACGCTGGTGGTGGGGCGTCGCGCCAGCGACGCCAAGGATGCACCGTTCGTCGCGCTGATGCGCAGCGCCGAAATCGGCAGCTACGCGCAACTGCAGCAACTCGGCCTGTGGATGGCGCAGCACGCGGACAAATCCTGAGACGCGCGTCGCACCCCCACGCCGCCAGCGGATGCTGGCGTGCGCGACATGCCGACAAAATGTTAGTCTGATCCGGTCATGAAATCCGAGCCCGCCCCTGCGCCGGCCGACAACGTCCTGCGCATCCTGAGTTGCAACATCCTCGCCGGCGCGAGCGTGAAGCGTTACCGCGAGTACTTCACCCGTAGCTGGGGTGCGGTGCTGCCCGGCAGATACAAGCTGGGCAACCTCGACACCCTCGCGCGTTCGATCGCGGATTTCGACGTGATCGGTTTGCAGGAAGCCGACGCCGGCAGCATCCGTTCGGGCTTCCTCAACCAGACGCGTTATCTCGCCGAAACGTCCGGGCTGCCGTACTGGAGCCATCAGCCGAACCGCAAGCTGTCCAATGTCTCGCATACGGCAAACGGTTTGATCAGCCGCGCGCAGCCGGTCGAGGTGCTCGATTATCCGCTGCCAGGCCGACTTGGCGGGCGCGGCGTGCTGCTGGCGCGCTATGGCGCGGGCCGCGAAGCGTTGACGGTGGCGATCGCACACCTCTCGCTGGGCGTGCAGTCGCGCCAGCGCCAAGTCGACTTCATCGCCGACCTGCTGCACGACCGGCCTTACGCCGTGCTGATGGGCGACCTGAATTGTCCGCCCGACTGCCCCGAGCTGCGCAGCCTGTTCGCGCACACGTCACTGGCACCACCGGCCCATCCGCAACCCACCTTCCCGAGTTGGCACCCGCAGCGCGCGATCGACCACATCCTGGTCACCTCGCAACTCGCGGTCGACCGGATGTGGACCCTGCCCGCCGCGTTCTCCGATCACCTGCCGCTGGCCGCGGAGATTCGCGTGCCTGCCGCGGCCTTGCAAGCCGCCGCTGCTTGATCCGGCTGTCGGGCAACTGAACGGCCCGGCCGCGCGTCAACCGGCCGCAGCGCCCTTGCGTTTCCTTTTCCTGCGCGCCGCACCCCATCCAAGCAGAGGAAACCATCATGCAACGCACCCTCGTACTGGCCGCGGCCATTGCCGTCTGCATGGGCCTGGCCACGGGCGCCGTCGCGCAAAGCGCCCCGGCACCTTCCACGCCCGCCGCAACCGCGCGCTCCCACAACGCCGCCAGCGAAACCGCCCGCGACGTCGATCAGCAAAGCGCATCGAGCAGGGTCTGCAATGGGGCCAGCTCACGTCAGGCGAAGCGCACATCGACAGGACCGAGCAGCGCGATTTGCGTAACGGCACGCTTTCGGCCGCCGAACGCGCGCAGATCCAGCACCAACAGAACCGCGAGAGCAACGCCATCTACAACCACAACCACGGCGCCCAAACCGGCCATCCGGATTCGCTGAAATCCAGCATGGAGCAGGCCAACGTGCAGCGCAACATCAACCAGGAACGGCGGCTGCACAATGGCGTCAAGAACGGCGCGCTCACCAACCGCGAGCTGTCGCGCGCCGAAGGCGGTGAAGCGCACGCCGATCCCATGGAGTCGCGCCGCGACACGTTGCGCCAGACCGGCCGCGTGCAGCGCACCGACAACCGGGACAGCCGTCGCATCCATCGCGCCAAGCACAACGTGCGCGCGCGGCATTGAGTCCAGCGACAAGCATCACCGCGAAGGGCCGCGCAAGCGGTCTTTCGTTCGTGCGTTGGGAGTGTTGCGCGCATCTCGGGCCTTGACTAAAGCGAACTACAAACACCGTTCCGGCCCGGGGATGCGAATAGTGCAGGAGGGCACTTTTGCGACAACGGGTTAGAATCGCTCGCATGCAAAGGATCGTATCGAGGAACACGTGGTGGCATGCGTGGGCGCGCCGGTTTGTCGTTCTGGTGCTGCCGATGGTCGCTGCCGCGGGCACGGCGCAGGCACCGGCGCCCTTGCCTGCGCTGCAGCAGCAACGCGACGCGTTCCGCGCCGCCTACGCCGCCGCACGGAATGGACAGGATTGGCGCGCGCTCGCGCGAGGGCTGCAGGATTATCCGCTGTATCCGTACCTCGAAGCCGCGGCGCTCCAGCACGACATCAAGACCGCGACGCCGGTCGAGATCGACGCTTACCTGCAGCGCTACCCGGACATGATTCCCGCGGGCGACCTGCGCGGCGCGGAGTTGCGCTGGTCCGCGCAACAGAAGGATTGGGCGACCTTCCGGCGTTTCTACCAAGCGGGCCTCGGCGACACCTTCACCTGCGATGCGCTGCAGGCGAACCTCGCCGACGGCAAGCACCTCGATTTCGATCGCGACCTGGCACAACTGTGGCAACAGACGCGCCTGCCTTCCGCGTGCACGCCGGTGTTGCAAGCCGCCGCGGCGCAGGGACTGCTGACGCCGCAGCGCGTGTGGGATCGCATCGAACGCGCGGCCGATGCCGGCAATGCCTCGACCATCGACCAAGCCGCGGGTTGGCTGCCGGACAACGAAGGGGCGGTGGCGATGCGGATTGCCGATGCGCTGCGTTCGCCCGCGACGCTGCTCAAGAACGCTTCCACCTTCACTGATACCGAGCACGATCGCGAAGCCGTGGCGCGTGCGTTGACGCGCATGGCACGCCGCGACAGTGCACAGGCGCAAACGTACTGGGAATCACTGTCCAAGCGCTTCGCGTTCGATCCGGGCCAACGCGACCGCATCCTCGCGGCGCTGGCGCTGTACAACGCGGTGGATTTCGGACCCGACGCGATCACGCGGCTCGCCGCGCTGCCGGCTGCGGCACAAACCGACGCGACGCGCGGGTGGCGCGTGCGCGCCGCGGTGGCCCAGGGCGACTGGAAAGCCGCCGAGACGGCCATCCAGGCGCTGACCCCGGAGGAAATGCAGCGCGACGAGTGGCGCTACTGGCGGGCGCGCGTCGCGCAGAAGCTGGGCAAGAACACCACTGCGCTCGACGATTACACGGCGCTCGCGCAGCAGGCGACCTTCTATGGATTCCTCGCCGCTGACCAGGCCGATCTGCCGTACTCGATCTGCCCCGCCACGCTCACCGCCGACCCCGCGATGGATCGCCAGCTCGAAACGGTACCGGGCCTCGCACGTGCGTTCGAATTCTTCGCCCTGGACATGCTCAAACCCGCGCGGCGCGAATGGAACGTGGCGTTCGCGAACCTGGCGCCCGACCAGCAGCAACAGGCCGCGGCGCTGGCGTCCGCCAAGGGCTGGTACGACCGCGCGGTGTTTGCGTTCGGCAAGTCGGGCGACCTGCACTATTACGCCTTGCGCTTTCCGTTGGGCGACCAGCAGCGCGTGGTCGAATCCGCCAAACGCGCAGGCATCGACCCGACTTGGGCCTTCGCGATCATCCGCGCGGAAACCGCGTGGCAGACCGATGCGCAATCGGGCGCCGGCGCGCGCGGCCTGATGCAGTTGCTGCCCGGCACCGCGCAATTGGTCGCGCGCCGCAGCGGCCTGCCCTATGACGGGGCGACGAGCCTGTACGATCCGGCGATCAACATCCCGCTGGGGACGCAGTACCTCGCGAACCTCGCGACACGTTTCAACGGCAGTCCTTGGCTGGCGTCGGCCGCGTACAACGCCGGCCCCGGCAATGCGCAACGCTGGATGGACTCGCGCGGCAACCTCGATCCGGAGCGCTTCATCCTCACGATTCCATTCAATGAAACGCGCGATTACGTGACGCGCGTGATGTCGTTCGCGACGATCTACGGCTGGCGCCTCAACGGTGATCCGGCGCCGGTCTCTTCGCGGCTGCCTGCGATTGGCGTCCCGTACGATCCGCCGGCCGATCCGGTGCGCAAGCAGGTCGTCTGCCGGGCACCGGCACCCGCATCGACAACGCCGGTGGTTCCCGGCGCCGCACCGGTTTCCCCCGCGTCCGCAGCGAGTGTGTCCCCATGACTTCCAAACGCTACGCCGTCCTTGGCGGCACCGGCTTCATCGGCGGCCACCTGCTGGCGGCGCTGGCCGACACCGGCTGCAAAGTTACGGTGCTCAGCCGCAATCGCGAACAGCGGCGTGCGGTGAGCGTGCTGCCGTACGTGCGCACCGTCAGCACCGACGTCTACGATCGTGCATCGCTGGAAAAACATCTGGCCGGCCACGATGCGGTCATCAACCTGGTCGGCATCCTCAATGAAACCGGCGACGCAACCTTCACCCACGCGCACGTGGACCTCACCGCGACGTTGATTGCGGCTTGCCGACAGGTCGGGATTCGCCGCATCCACCAGATGAGTTCGCTGAACGCGGGCGAGCGCGCCTCGAAATACCTGAAGACCCGCGGCGAGGCCGAAGCGCAGGTGCGCAATTCCGGGATGGACTGGACGATCTACCGGCCCAGCGTGGTGTACGGCCCAGGCGATGGCCTGGTGTTCCGTTTTCTGAAATTGCTGCAGATGAGTCTGGTGCTGCCGTTGGCGCAACCGCATGCGAAGTTCGCCCCGGCGTATGTCGGCGATGTTGCCCAGGCGATCAAGCGTTGCCTCGCCGACCGCAGCCGCATCGGCAAGATCTTCGAATTGTACGGACCCGACACCCTGGAACTCGTGGAGATCGTGCGCATGGTTGCCAACACCGCCGGGCTGCGCCGCGTCGTGTTGCCATTGCCGACCGCACTCGGCCATCTGCAGGCGATCGCCGCCGAATTGATCCCCGGCAAACCTTTTTCCCGCGACAACTTCAATTCGCTGACGCTGGATTCGGTGGGTACCCGCGATGGTTTCGCCGATCTCGGCATCGTGCCGCGCCGGTTCGCGGCAATGCTGCCGGTGGCGCTGGGCGCCTATTCGCGCGAACGCCGTTTCGAACGGGCGCGCCTGACACAAGGCTGACACGATGCCGAAGCGCGATCACCGCGTGTACCTGGTCGGCGGCGCGGTACGCGACGAACTGCTCGGGCGCGCGCATGGCGATCGCGACTACGTGGTGGTGGGCGCGACGCCCGATGACCTGCTGGCCGAAGGCTATCGGCCGGTCGGCAAGGACTTCCCAGTGTTCCTGCACCCCGACACCGGCGAGGAATACGCGCTGGCGCGCACCGAACGCAAGACCGGACCGGGCTACCACGGCTTCGCCTTCCACGCGGCGCCCGACGTGACGCTGGATGAGGATCTCGCGCGCCGCGACCTCACCATCAATGCGATGGCCCGCGACGAGGCCGGCACGCTGGTCGATCCGTACCGTGGCGCGGACGATCTCCGCGAAAAGATATTGCGGCACGTCTCGTCGGCCTTCGCGGAAGATCCCGTGCGCATCCTGCGGGTCGCGCGTTTTCTCGCGCGTTACGCGCCACTCGGTTTTCGAATCGCCGATGAAACGATGGCGCTGATGCGCGCGATGGTGGAGGCCGGCGAAGCCGCGCACCTGGTGCCCGAGCGGGTGTGGGCGGAAACCCGCAAGGCGCTGACCGAGCCCCAACCGTCCGAGTTCCTGCGCACGCTGCGCGGATGCGGCGCGCTGGCGGTGTTGTTCCCGGAAATCGAAGCGCTGTACGGCGTGCCACAGTCCCCGCAGCATCATCCGGAAGTCGATTGCGGTGTGCACCTGGAACTGGTGCTCGACCAGTGTGCGCAGCTCGCGCCGGGCGACGATCTCGCGGGTTTCTGCGCGCTCACCCACGATCTCGGCAAGGCACTGACGCCGGAAGACGTGCTGCCGCGCCATATCGCGCACGAACATCGCGGCCTGAAACCGCTGGCCTCGCTGTGCGAACGGCTGAAGGTGCCGGCCGAATACGCGCAACTCGCCGCGCTCACCTGTCGCCATCACCTCGACGCGCACCGCGCGCTGGAACTGAAGCCGGCCACCGTGCTGATGCTGCTGGAAGCCTTCGATGCCTTCCGGCGTCCCGAGCGGCTGGAACCGTTCCTGATCACCTGCACCGCCGACAAGCGCGGTCGCCTGCAGCACGAACACGACGCGTATCCGCAGGCCGATTTCCTGCGCGCCGCCCGGGACGCCGCGCGCGCGGTCACGGCGCAACCTTTCCTCGAACAGGGACTGACGGGCACGGCCATTGGAGAGGCGATGCGGCGGGCGCGGATCCACGCGATCGCGGCCCTGCCGCGATCCTGAGCGCAGCCATCAATGACGTGCGTAACGCCGTTTGAGAAACGCGTCGAACGCGCGCAACGATTGCGCGTCGCCGCCGCGCGGACGGCCGGGCCGATCGGCGTCATTCCACGCGTACACGTCGACGTGCAGCCACGGCAACGTGGTCGGCACGAAATGCTGCAGGTACAGAGCGGCGGTAATCGCGCCCGCATGGCGCGAGGCGCCGGTGTTGCAGGTGTCGGCGAACGCCGAAATCAGCATCGTGCGATAGGGTTGCCACAACGGCAACCGCCACACCGGATCGTGCTGGGTGCGCGCGGCGTCGAGCAGCGCGTCGGCCACATCATCGCGATTGGCGAACAGCGCCGGCAAATCTGGCCCGAGCGCCACGCGCGCGGCGCCGGTGAGCGTCGCGAAATCGATCAGCAAATCAGGCTTGTGCTCGACCGCCAACGCCAGCGCGTCGCACAGGATCAGGCGTCCTTCCGCGTCGGTGTTGTCCACTTCCACCGTGATGCCCGCGCGGGTGCGAATCACGTCACCCGGACGCAGCGCATCGCCCGCGACCGCGTTGTCCACGGTCGGGATCACCAGCACCAGCCGCACCGGCAGATTGGACGCCATCACCAGGTGCGCCAGCGACAGCGCGTGCGCGGCGCCGCCCATGTCCTTTTTCATCCAGCGCATGCCGTCGGCGGTCTTGAGATTCAATCCGCCGGTGTCGAAGCACACACCCTTGCCGACCAGCGCCAGCACCGGATGTCCGGGATTGCCCCATGTCAGCTCGATCACGCGCGGCGCGCGCGGACTGGCGCGTCCGACCGCGTGCACGGTCGGGAAACCGGCTTTCAGCAAACCGTCGCCGCTCCACTCGCGGCATTTCGCGCCGAAGCGATCGGCGACTTCGCGGACCGCGGCGCATACGTCGGCCGGGCCCATGTCCTGCGCGGGCGTGTTGATCAGATCGCGTATCCGTACGACGGCTGCCAGCGTCGGCGCAACTTCGTCCAGCACCGCGCGCGGCAGCAGCAGCCGTGCGGGCTCGGCGTGCGGCTCGCGATAGCGCGCGAAACGATAGCAGCCCAGCGCCCAACCCAGTGCGGCATCGTGTGCGGACAACGCATCGCCGTCAAGGCGGTAATCGCCCGCGGGCAGGTGATACGGGAAAGCGCCCAGTGCAAACGGCGGCAAGGTCGCGTCGATGCCGCACATCACACGTGCGGTGCTGCCCTGCGCACCGGGCAGCAGACAGAATGCACCCGGCTGTCCCGAAAAACCGTTGGCCTCGGCCCAGCGCCGCTGGCGCGCACCGAGGGTCTTCGCGTAACTTGGCCAACCAGCACGCGTGACCGGCGTCAGCGGTAGCGCCTTGCGGCCGCGGCGGTCGGCGCTCAGGCCGAGCACGCGGCGCGCCTCCGCAAGCGGCCGGATCGCATCATGCGGAAACCCGGATCAGCACGCCGTCGCACTCGCCTTGCAACCCGCGGTACCCGCGCTCGCGTGCGAAGGCGCAAGCCTCAACGCCTGCCCGACCTTCAGCATGTCGCCGTGCAGGTCGTTCCACTTGCGCAGGTCCTCGACGCTGACCGAATGAGCGCGCGCGATCTTGGAAAGCGTGTCGCCGCTCACCACCGTGTAATCAGCAGATGAAGAGGATGTGCTCGACGGGCCCGGCGTCGCGGTGGGCGAAGGATCGACGCCCGCAGCCTCGCTCAGTGCCACGCGTTTTTCGTCGGCCTTGGCGACCTGCTCCGTCGCAACCTGTTGCATGCGCATCTGGTGGGACAGATCCGGATACTCCCGGGCGATGCGCGCGAACTCGTTGCCCGGCGCGTATTCCGGCGGCAGGCCTTCGGCGACCATGCGCGCGCCAAGGGTATTGATGTGGTCGATCTCGGTCCTGGCGTTCAGCACGGTCGCCTGCGGATACGGCAGCAGGTCGTGGCTGCGCAGAATGTCGTCCACATGGCTGCCGCCGAGGAAGGTCATGAACTTCTGGATCGCGGCGGCCTTGGGACTGTCGGCCTTGTAGGCCAGGTAGATCTTGAGCGGCAACGGGTAGGTCGCGTTTTCCAGCGTGGCGATGCTCGGCATCACGCCTTCGATCGGGATGATCTTGATGCCCTTCTGGCGACGCGCGTGCACCAGCGTCGACAGCGCCAGCGCCTTGCCATCCAGTGACACCTCCTGCTGCAGCGAGTCGATGTTGATGAAGAGGCGCGGCACCGCGACCGGGTTGTCGCCATTGCCGAACATCAGCCTGCGGAAACTGAACTGCACGCCATCCAGCGGCGAAGCCACGCCGTCCAGGTCGATCTTCTCGTCGGAGCCGCCGACCTGCGACCAGTTGGTGACCTTGCCATAGTAGATGTCGTGCACCTGCTTCAAGGTGAGGTTGTTCACCGGGTTGGAAACGTTGGTGATCATCACCAGCGCGTCCCACGCCACCGGCGTGAACACCAGCCCGGCCTCCTGGGTGCGCTTGGGATACGCTGGCCGCGCGCTCGCGGCGATGTCGACGGTGCCGGCCAGCGCCTGGTCGATGCCATCGATGGTGTTGAAGGGCGTGATTTCCAGATGGCCGTCGCCGGTATTGGCGAACGCATCCGCCACGGCGCTGACCAATCCCTCGGTACTGACTTGATCGCCGCGCACCACCAGGGCGGGGCCGGAGGACTTGTGGTGACGGGATTCGGAGTGACGGCTGGAGTGTTTGGCGGGCGCCGCGCTCGCGGCGAGGGCGAAGACGAGCGAGAACGAAGCGGCGAGCAGGCTCAACGAACGTGCGGACATGAACAGGGTACCGAGTGACGATGCGAGGGAAAGGACCCCGGCGATTATGGCGGAATCGATCGCGCTTGCGACAGCGCCGTTCAGTTTTGCAGGCGACATTTCGCCGACGTCGCTCACGTTTCCGGCAGCCGCTTCGTGTCGTGCGGAGCGGCTGTTGCGAAAAGTCAGGCGAGGGATGGCCGTTCTGACGCTCCATGGCCAGGCACCGCTCGGTGGCCGGAGCGCCGCGGGCAAGCAGCGATCATGGACCGCATCACATCTGTATCTGGACCAATTGTCCATCGCGCACCAGCGACAGCAGCAGCGTGCGTGGATGCAGCGCAAACACGCGGCGCAGTTGCGTGAGGTCGGGCGTCGCGACGTTGTTGACGCCGACCATGATGTCGCCGCTGGCCAGTCCGTTGCGCGCGGCACGACTGCCGGGCGTGACGCTCGCGACGGTCACGCCTTCGATGCCATTGCCGGATGGCGCGTCGGTGAAACTGGCACCGGCGAGCCGCGGATCCAGCGCCGCGCCCGCGGCCTGGTTGCTGGCCGCGGTCAACTTCGCGTCGATCGTGAGTTGTTTGCCGCTGCGATCGATGCCGAGCGCGAGCGTGCTGCCCACGGTCGCCAGCCCTTGCGCGTTGCGCAGGTCTTGCGCGTCGGTAACGGGCTTGCCATTGACGCTGGTAACCAGATCGCCCGGCTTCACGCCCACCTTCGCGGCCGGCGAATCGGGCAACACGTTGGTAATCAGCGCACCGCTGGACGCCTTGATGCCGAGCGCCGCGGCCACGCGGGGCGACAAGTCCTGCGCGTCCACGCCCAAGCTGCCGCGCTCCACCTTGCCGTGCGCGATCAGTTGCTTCATCACTTCGGCGGCGAGGTCGGAGGGAATCGCGAAACCCAATCCCGCGCTGGCGCCCGAGGGCGAATAGATCATCGAATTGATGCCGACCAGTTCGCCGGCGAGATTTACCAGCGCGCCGCCGGAATTGCCGGGATTGATCGATGCATCGGTCTGGATGTAATTCTGCACGCCGTTCTGGCGCAGGTCCTGGCGCTGCAGACCCGAGACGATGCCGGACGTCGCCGACTGACCCAGGCCGAACGGGTCGCCGATCGCCACCACGAAGTCGCCCACCCGCAGCTTCGAGGAGTCGGCCATCGGCAGCGCGACCAAGTTCGGCGCACGGATCTGGATCACCGCGAGGTCGGTGGTCGAATCGACGCCGATCACCTTGGCCTTGTACGACTTGCCGTCGGTGAGCGTGACCTTGATGTCGTCGGCGCCCGCGATCACATGGTTGTTGGTCAGGACGTAGCCGTCCTTCGCGTTCACGATCACGCCCGAGCCGAGCGATTGCTGCACCAGTTCGCGCGAGGGCGGCTCGGCCGGCAGCCCGAAGAACTGGCGCATGATCGGATCGCTGAAGAACGGGTTTACCGCGACCCGACGGTGGCTGGTCGAGGAAATGTTCACCACCGCGGGCGACACCTTGGCCAGCATCGGTGCCAGCGATGGCAGCGCCTGGCCGCTCACCGCGACCGGCAGCGTGCCCGCCGCGACGGGCAGCGCGCAGGCCAGCGCCAGTGCGAGGGCGGCGATCAGGAACGACGGACAGCGGGTGCGCGTGGCGGACGACATGGCGGCTCCTTCGGTGGTCGAGCCTGCCCATTATCGGACAAGCAGCGGATGCGATGCCTTGGGCTTTTCCGCGCCGCGATACACCCCACGCCTGAACCTCAAAATTTTTCGTGTTCGCCCCTTTACAGGCCCTGTCGGTCAGCGTAGGGTTGACTCCCGCTCGTGATCACAACATCTTGTGTCTTGGGCTGCCGATCGGCCCAATAGTTTGGCTTCAAGACGGCATCGGGCGGGGGGACAAGCAAATGGTGATCGAATGGTTGGGCGGGGCGTTGGCAAGCATCGAAACCGGTGCGGCACCGCCTTCTCGATGAAATCGGACCCTTGAACGCGGCGCCAGACGGCGCGGCGGCAGGGGATAGTCGTCGGCATCCGGGCATCCAACAAGAACCCGGAAGACACGGAGGCAAATGACAAGATGGGTACGGCGCGGGCACAACAGATAGCGCGGGCGGTCACGGAGGTTCCCCTGCAACCGGCATCCCTGGACATCTGGGACAAGAAATACCGCCTGAAGACCAAGCAGGGCGAACCGGTCGATGCAACCGTGGACGACACCTGGTCGCGGGTTGCGCGCGCGCTGGCCGATGTCGAGACCACGCCGGAGTTGCGCGAGCGCTGGCACGAACGCTTCCTGTGGGCGCTGCGCCACGGCGCGATCCCCGCGGGGCGCATCACCTCCAACGCGGGCGCGCGCGAACACAAGCCGGCCACGTCCACGATCAATTGCACCGTGTCAGGCACCATCACCGATTCGATGGACGACATCCTCGAAAAGGTCCATGAAGCCGGGCTGACCCTGAAAGCCGGTTGCGGCATCGGCTACGAGTTCTCGACGCTGCGCCCGCGCAACGCGTATGTCTCCGGCGCCGGCGCATACACGTCGGGGCCGCTGTCGTTCATGGACATCTACGACAAGATGTGCTTCACGGTGTCCTCGGCCGGTGGCCGGCGCGGCGCGCAGATGGGCACGTTCGACGTCGCGCATCCCGATGTCAAGGAATTCATCCGCGCCAAGCGCGAGGACGGGCGACTGCGCCAGTTCAACCTGTCGCTTCTCATCACCGACGGCTTCATGCAGGCGGTGGAATCGGACGCCGACTGGCCGCTGGTGTTCCCGGTGCACGTCAAGGAGAAGGACGAGGTCGATCTCACCAACACGGCGAGGGTCGTGTGGCGCGAATGGCCCAGCCACGACAACTACATCGTCCGCGAGGACGGCCTGGTGGCCTGCAAGATCTACGGGCACCTGCGCGCGCGGCACCTGTGGGACATGATCATGGTTTCGACGTACGACTACGCCGAGCCGGGTTTCATCCTGATCGACCGCGTCAACGAGATGAACAACAACTGGTGGTGCGAGCAGATCCGCGCGACCAATCCGTGCGTGACCGCGGATACCCGCCTTGCCACGCAATATGGGATGGTTCCTATCGGCGAGCTGTATGCCGCAGTCAAACCGCTGTCGGTGTCGGTCGACCGCCGTTCGCTGGAACTGGACGGTCGCGGCGTGGAAACGCGCACCGCCAAACCGGCCTTCATGACTGCGTCGCGGGCTCCGGTCTACCGGCTACGCACCGAAGACGGCTACGAGATTAAGGCCACCGAGTGGCACGAATTCTATGTCGAGCGGGGCAAGATCAAGCTGCGCGACCTGAACGTTGGCGACCGCATCCTGGTGCAATCGGGCAAGGGCCAGTTCGGCCCGCAAGGCAGCGAAGACCTGGGCTTGCTGCTCGGACTCATCACCGGCGATGGTCATTTCACGAATCGCGGCAAGGAGCAACAGGCCGCCGTGGTGACGCTGTGGGGCGAGGATCGCGCCCTCGCCGATCGCGTCGCCTTGTACGTCAATTCGCTCATCGCACACACGGCTCGTGCCGGAGGTCGGCACGACTATCGAGTTTCCCCGGTGGCCGTCCCCGAGCGTCAACAAGTATTCATTCGCTCCGTGCTGCTGGCACGCCTACTGGAGCATTACGGATTCACGGCCGCGACCAAATTGCGCGTGCCTGAAGTGATCTGGCGCGGGTCGGAGGCTTGTGTCAAAGGCTATCTGCGCGCCCTATTCCAGTGCGGCGGCACCGTGAATATCTCCAGCGCGAGCCAGAGCTGCTCGATCCGCCTGGCCTCCAGTGAAAGGAGCCTGCTGAAGGACGTCCAGATGCTGCTGGCCAATTTCGGCGTGTTCTGTCGAATCCGCAAGCGGCGCGACGCACGCGCCATGAGCCTGCCCGACGGACACGGCGGCAGCCGCGAATATGCATGGCTTGCCCAACACGAACTGATCATCGACGGAGAGTCGCGCGAACAGTTCATGGAGGAAGTCGGGTTCCTGCTGCCTGGCAAAAACGACCGCTACCGAGCTTGGAAGGCCGACAAGGTCCTGCGCAAGCACCAACGATTCACCTCGCGCATCGAGAGCATCGAATACGTGGGCGAAGAAGCAGTTTTCGATACCACCCAGCCGGATCACAATGCGGTGATTTTCAACGGCTTGGTGACGGGGCAATGCGGCGAACAACCGTTGCCGCCGTACGGTTCCTGCCTGCTCGGCTCGGTAAACCTGACGCGTTTCGTACGCGATCCGTTCGGCCCCAAGGCGCACTTCGACATGGATGAGTATCGAGAGGTGGTGAAGGTCTTCACCCGGATGCTCGACAACGTGGTCGAGGTGAACGGCTTGCCGCTGGCCAAGCAGCGCGACGAGATCGTGTCCAAGCGCCGACACGGCATGGGTTTCCTCGGCTTGGGTTCCACGCTGGCGATGCTGAAGCTGCGCTACGGCTCGGACGAGGCGGTGACGTTCACCGAAGACGTCTCGCGCGAGATGGCGCTGGCGGGCTGGGAAGTGGCGCTGGAACTTGCCAAGGAAAAAGGTCCCGCGCCGATCCTGACCCAGGACTACACCGTCACCGGCGACATGCTGCGCAAGCGCCCGGAGATGGCGCATGACGGTTACAAGGTGGGCGACTCGATTCCCGGCCGCGTGCTGCACGCGAAGTATTCGCGCTACATGCAGCGGGTCGCGGAAGTCGCGCCGGAACTGGTCGATGCGCTCGCCGAAACCGGCGCGCGCTTCACCCACCACACGTCCATCGCCCCCACCGGCACGATTTCGCTGTCGCTGGCCAACAATGCGTCCAACGGCATCGAGCCTTCGTTCGCCCACAGCTATTCGCGCAATGTGATCCGGCCCGGCCGCAAGACCAAGGAAAAGATCGAGGTGATGAGCTATGAACTGCTCGCCTACCGCGCGCTGATCAACGCCGACGCCAAGCCGGGTTCCGACGAGCCCAACGAAAAGTTGCCGGACTACTTCACGGCGGCCGACGACATCAGTCCAGTGCAGCACGTGGACATGCAGGCCGCCGCGCAGAAATGGGTGGATTCCTCGATCTCCAAGACCGCCAACGTGCCCACCGATTATCCCTACGAAGACTTCAAGGACATCTACTTCCACGCCTACAAGAAGGGCCTGAAGGGCTGCACCACCTTCCGCTTCAACCCGGCCGCCTTCCAGGGTGTGTTGGTAAAGGATGCCGATCTTGCCAACACCACCTACCGCTTCGAGCTCGAAGACGGCAGCGTGGTCGAGGTGAAGGGCAACGAGGAAGTCGAGTACGACGGCGAGATGCACACCGCTGCCAACCTTTTCGATGCCTTGAAAGAGGGTTACTACGGGAAGTTTTGAACAGGGTGCTCGACGCGCTGCATTCGGAGATGCTGTTGTGAAAAGTCAGGGCAGGAAGCCCGTTCTGATCTCCCATGACCGGAATCCGCGCCGGGAAACGAAGTTTGTGCAGATGCAGCGATCAGGGAGGATCGCAGAGGTCATACAACGAATGCGCGCAAGCGCTTTCGTTGTGTGAGAATGCGTCCACGGCGACGCGCGTCGCCGTTTGAAGTTGCAAACCAGTGGTCCACTGTCAACGATCCATCCGGAGGAGCATCCGATGAGCAACGAAACCACGTTCCCGTGGAGCATCACCGAAGAACCCGCGGCGCCTGTCGCGCCTGCCCCGGCCGCACCCGCTGCCAAGAAACCGGCTGCGAAGAAAGCCGCCAAGAAACCGGCGGCGAAGAAGGCTGCCAAGAAGGCCGCAAAGAAGCCGGCCAAGAAAGCCGCAAAGAAGGCTGCGAAGAAAGCCGCAAAGAAGGGCGGCGCCAGGAAGGCTGCCAAGAAAGGTGCACGCAAGGCTGCCAAGAAGGGCACACGCAGGGCCGCCAAGAAAGGCGCGCGCAAGGCCGTGAAGAAGGGTGGC
>Ga0207652_10001063_pt1 | contig 24946 bp, 27 predicted proteins | sample KBSC63BmetaG_FD_184334 | JGI IMG/M metagenome (GOLD analysis project Ga0207652, IMG submission 184334) | Corn rhizosphere microbial communities from Kellogg Biological Station, Michigan, USA - KBS C6-3B metaG (SPAdes) (version 2) | ecosystem: Host-associated > Plants > Roots > Rhizosphere ... | reverse complement strand
AACATCTTTCGCCCCTTGTCCTGCGGCGCGGATTCGCAACCTTGCTGATTGCCTTAGCCGCAAAACTACTCGTAACCAAGTGACGACATCAGCGACTCATCATCCTGGGTGTTGCATCTTCAGTCCTCCGTTCTCCAGGCTGCATCGCCGCGAGGCCCACGCCTTAGAGTTGAGACCATCCTCCATCTACCGGTAGTTCTGAGCCCGTGGTGTACGTAGCGTCAATTGCCTGGAATGCGACGGCCTTGGCAACCTCCTAGGACTGGCCGACACGTTTCATTGGAACGCTTTCTTTCATGTGAGCGAACATCTGATCTATGAACCTCCTTCGGCATCATTCCTACCTTCAGGAGTATTGGCGATTCAATTGGCCCCGGGCTCACTGCGTTGACGCGTATTCCACGCGGCAACAGCTCAGCCGCAAGGCTCCGAGTCAGTGCGCGAAGCGCTGCTTTGGCGCTGGGCGATGCGATTGAAGTCTGTTACCAGTGCCAGACGGTTGGTTCCCAGCTTCGCGTTAGCCCCTGCTGGGTAATGTGGCCGAGTCCTGGGAACGGGAAATGAGGCACCAACACTAACGATCTTTCAGCGATGACTTGATTGAGGACTCGGTGCCTTGTGCGAGCTCCCAATTCCTGATCGTTATCGAATCCGACATGCCACTCGGGATGAGCAATGCTGAGGGCGAAATGATGCAGGGCGTCCGCTGGATAGAAGAGGCTCTCCGAGGCCGATGCAATATTGAAGGCGAGCATACCGGGCGTATGGCCGAACGCTTCCACTGCGGTAATGCCGCTCACAACCTCCTGACCGGGCTTCACGAATTCGACTCGTTCCTTGATTCCGCCAAGATGACGTTTCGCCCCCTCAACGATCATTTGCTTCCACTCATCCGGGAGGAGATTTCCAAGCTTGATATCCGGCTTCATCCAGTAGGTCCATTCCTGCTCGCCAATCACGTAGCGGGCGTTCGGAAACACCTGGGAGTCATCGGGCGCAAGAGTTCCAAGCACATGATCCAGATGTGCGTGGGAGATGATGACGGTGTCAATTTCTTCAGGAGCGACACCGAGGTTGCGCAGGTGATTGGGCAGGTGTCCGCCGGATGGCCCAAGGTACGGCCCCATGCCGTTGTCGATAAGAACCCTGTGTTTTCCAGTGTCTACATACAGTGAATTGATCTGGAAGTAAGCGGTGGTGGAGGGAAGAAACTTGCTCTCCATGAAAGCCTCAAACTCCTTTTCACTGGCCCCTGCCGCGATCATGGTTTTGGGATTCTCAAACTGGAGAAATCCGTCGCTAACGGATGCGACTTCGAACTCTCCGACCTTGAAATGATAAAATCCAGCGCCTTGTTCCTTACTCATTCCACTCTCTCCTTTGGAAACGATCGCTGGTGAATCGGGAAGGGCATACTCCTTGCCAATCCGCCACAGTGTCGCGTCCGCCCTTGTACTATAGCGAACACTATAGTACGATCGGCTGGTTGTCAATTTTGTATAGCTATCGCTATATAACTGCGTCGATGCCACAGGAAGGCACAACATGCCAGCACTACAGGGAAAGGTCGCCATCATCACGGGCGGCAGTAGCGGAATTGGACTCGCAATCGCAAAGCGTTTTGTATCGGAAGGCGCATACGTCTTCATCGCCAGCCGCCGCCAATCGGAGTTGGATAAGGCAGTGGCCGAGATCGGCAAGAACGTCACAGCGGTACAGGGCGACGTCTCGGACCTGGAGGATCTGGATCGACTCTATTCGGTTGTCTCTTCTGAAGGGCGGAAAATCGATGTCGTTGTCGCGAATGCGGGTTTCGTCGGAATGGGCTCAATCGCAGCCGCAACACCGGAGTTTTTCGATCAGACATTCGATACAAATGCGCGCGGAGCATTCTTCACTGTCCAGAAGGCGCTGCCATTGATGAACGACGGTGGTTCGATCATCCTCATTACCTCAGCGGGCAAGGACAAAGCCACTCCAGGCCGCAGCGCGTACAGCGGAACCAAAGCGGCTCTGCGCTCTTTCGTTCGCACCTGGACCGTGGAACTGAAGGACCGGGGTATCCGCTCGAATGTTCTCAGTCCAGGCGCCACGGAAACGCCGATCCTCGGTGGCTTGTTCGGCTCGAAGGAAGCTGCTGAAGCGGGAAAGGCCCAATTCGTCAAGGCGACTCCACTTGGCAGGATGGGCCAGCCCGAGGAAATCGCGGCGGCAGCGCTCTTTCTGGCATCGAGTGAGGCCAGCTTTATTACAGGCATTGATCTCGTCGTGGACGGTGGCTTAAGCGCTGTTTAACCGGAACCAAGCATTCCAACCAATCAGGAGCGAACCAAATGAAGATCCAGAGAATCGTCACTGCCGAGGGCAAGACTGGCATAGCCACCCGAATCGATACCATCGACACAGCAACAGCTGACTTCCTCACCAATATTTGGGGATTCGACAAAGTTCCCGCTTTGCCTCTGACGCCAGAGCAGGTTCTGGGCGAATACAAACCATTGGGAATGTTTGGTCCGCTCGGTGGTCTCCGGGTTGATCTGTTTACGCTGCCTCCTGAGACAGCAGAGGGAGCATCGGAGCTTCAACGCGCCGCTGCCGCTTCGATTGACATGGGTACCCCAGGAATGGTCCCCGGCAAAGAAGGTGATGGGATGCATCGCACCGACAGCATCGATCTTGCCATCGTGATGGATGGCGAAGTGAACGCCGGATACCCTGGCGAGGATGGTCAGGTACACGAACTCACGCTCAAGACAGGGGACCTGATTGTGACTAACGGAACGTTCCATAGCTGGCATAACCGTTCCACCAAGCCTTCCACCATTCTCTTTGTCGTTCTTGCAGCCGAGCGCAAAGGGTCTTAACAACTCCACGCGAGGTTTGTCCCTGTGAGAAGCCAGCTTCCATAAAGTGGACGCCTCACCGACATGAGGCGTCCATTGCAAGACGGGAGTTGTCTCTAGCCAGGTCGGGCGCGTTCCGTCTCGAACTGCCATCAACGGGTCTTAGCAAGCATTAGCAGCGTTACGACCCATGACCGCAGAAGCAGCCTCCTTTCGTCGGACCATGGAGGCGTCACGCCGGGCACTCGACAACACTACTGCTGACGGCGTGCGGACGCGTTCTTACGAGTAGTCGGCAGCAGGCGGCGCTCCGGGGCGGGGACGGCAGCAGCAGGCCAAGCTGCGAGGCCCGCCGCGATTGCACTGTACAGGTCTTTGCGCCTGGTTCCCGATTGAGCTTCGACCGCCAACCCCCATGCTATTACTGCGATGGTACGCGCGAGCACATCGGGATCAGCATTTACAGGAAGTTCGGTGGTGCCACGGGCCTTGGCGATTCGTTTACGAAGTCGGACGATCAACTCCCCGCGCAACTTGGCCAGCCAGGCGCGAACCGTGTCGTCTTCTGTAGAAGGAAGAGAACTGTTGAGAGCGAGGCAGCCAGGCGCGTGAGATGGCCCGGTGAGGACGTCGGCATAGCCATAGAGAAACTTCTCCGCCACACCTCTCACGGTCGGCTCTCGAAGCGCGCTCTCAAGAAGCTCTAGCTGTTTTTCGTAATACTGCTCGATGACTACCCGGAAGAGTTTTTCCTTATTTCCAAAGGCAAAGTAAAAACTCGGCGCGGTGATGCCCATAGCACCGGTGAGGTCGCTGAGCGATGTGCCTTCGTAGCCTTTCCGCCAGAAGAGTTCGGTGGCCGTTGCGATGGCCGTGTCGATGTCGAATTCGCGTGGACGTCCCATAGCCGCTCCGTACTATTCTATACCACGCGCTACATAACATTGACACCTTCCGTGCGCGTACTATAACGTTCGATATAGAACTGCTGTCGCGGACGACGTACCAATCTCGGTCCGATCCGCGCGAGCACAACCACTTATTCGGAGGTCCGAGAAATGCCAAATACCACCTACGAAATGTTTCCCAGCACGGGCTTTACCGTGACGCACTTTCTCGTTTCGGCGGACATCAAGAAGTCGTTGGACTTCTACTCGCGAATCCTCGGCGGGAAAGTCGTCATGGACGGCGAGAACGGCAAGCCGTGCATCGTCCAGCTCGAGAACACATGGGTCATCATCAATGTGGGCGGCGGGCCGACCGACGACAAGCCAGGCGTCTATCTCGCGCCTCCGAAAGATGGCGAGGCTGTCAGCAGCTTCATGAACATCCGCGTCGCAGACATCGCAGAATGCTACGAACGCTGGAAGGGTCTGGGTGCGGAGTTCTTAACCGAACCCAAGGTTCACGAGGCCGAGACGCGGTGCTACATGCGCGATCCCGACGGCCACCTCATCGAGGTCGGCGAGGCGAAAAAGTAGCGGCGAGCTGCTGGCGCGGATGACGCACCTATCTCGGTGCGATTCGCGTGAACACAGTTTTTCGGAGGTCTGAAGTGCTTTCAATGGACATTCCTGTTCTGGTGGTCGATGGCGTTGTCAAGCTTCCTCCTGAAGCAAACGGTGCCATCGTTATTGGCGGTTCGAATGCCACGGCTTACGCGGCGTATTTCTCGGCCAAAGCCGGCGTTCGAGCTGCCATACATCATGACTGCGGCATCGGTCGGGATGAGGCGGGGGTCAGAGGTCTGCCTTGGGCGGACCAGCATGGCATGGCTATGGCGGCCGTAGCGACGGACAGCGCCCGGGTCGGCGACGCCGCAGACATGCTCCACCGGGGGATCATCAGTCGTGTCAACAAACTTGCGGCCACGTGTGGCGCAGAGACCGGTCAAACCGTTGCACAGGCAGTCGAGCTTTTGAAATCCGCGCCCTGGCCCCACGCAGACGTGGAGGCGCCTGTCGAGGAACGCGCCTTTGTTAATGGTGTCCTCTGCATAGGCTCAATCTCATTTGCTACCCCGGAAGATGCAGGCCTGGTCGTGGCAAGCGGTAGTCATGGCGGCAGAAGCGCTGCTCCATTTACGCGTTCCTTCAAGCCACGCCTTGTTTTCTTCAACGATGCCGGCTTCGGCGTCGATTGCGCGGGCGCTGCATGCCTTCCTCTTCTTGATGCTGATGGTATTGCTGCCGCTACCGTAGCCGCAGATTCGGCGTGTATCGGTGACGGCGAGTCAACGCTGACACAGGGCATTATCTCGGCGGCGAATGAAACGGCATACCGACTCGGCGCCAGGGTTGGGAAAACAGCCCTTGATGTGGCGCGCACCGTAGCGAAGGGAACCTGAATGGTCGGGAGCCAACAAGATCTCTACGGACCACGATGCCGGTATCTTCGGATTCACGGAGATTTTCCGGCAATACCGGCTGCACGGCAGAAGACGTTCGCCCTTCAATTCGAGTGCGCCACCCAGCGATAGCGCCAAACCGACACGAAGCACCTATCGTGACCAGTGTCCCGGTCGACTCAACCCCTTAGCCAAAGAATTCCTTATCCCGCTCTTGTTTGCGAAGCCGGCGTTTACAAGGTGATGCGGAAGAGGCAGCAAGAGCCTACTCGTGCACGCAATGTCTGTCGGCTTTCAGTCGATCAAGAATGCAAACCGTAGGGAAAGCCGGCGCTGACGCTCAGTGATCGCTAGATCAGGAAAGCGTGGGATAGCTCGTGTAGCCGGCAGCGCCTCCTCCATAGAAAGTGTTTGGGTCCGGTTCGTTCAGAGCGGCCCCGAGTTGCAGCCTCCTTGGCAGATCTGGATTGGCCAGAAACGCGCGGCCATATGCGACTGCATCGGCATGACCGGACCGTATTGCTTCCTCGCCCCTGGCTCCGTCGTATCCGCCATTCACAATGTAGAGGCCCGACCAAATGGTTCTCAGGTGATCCGATAACGCGATAGCCTCCTCGGCGCTTCCTTTGCTGTCCTGCGCCCTTTCAACGACGTGGAGGTAACCGAGCCCAAAGTCGTTGAGTCTTGCGACGGTGACGGAGAAGGTTTCGAGGGGGTTGTCATCCGACATGTCGTTAAAGTCAACCATCGGAGAGATGCGCACACCGATCTGCTTGCTGTCCCAGGCTCCTAGCACCTGTTCGACTGCTTCCGTGAGAAAGCGTACTCGATTCGACGCTGCACCCCCATATTCGTCGGTTCTCCGATTCGTTCCTGTTCGGAGAAATTGATCGATCAGGTATCCATTTGCCGCATGAATCTCGACCCCGTCAAAGCCAGCCCCTCTCGCGTTGATGGCTGCCAAACGATAGTCTTCAAGGGTCTCTTTGATTCCGCTAACCGTTAAGGCCGCCGGCTCCGAGACCTGGGCTGAACCCGTGGCGATGTGTGTGTAGGCATTGGCACGGATTGCGGATGGAGCCACTGGTTGCGCGTTGTTTGGCAGTAAGGACGAATGAGAGATTCGGCCGACATGCCACAACTGAAGGAAGATTCGGCCGCCACTCTTGTGAACGGCCTCCACAATGCGGCTCCATCCTCTCACCTGTTCAGGGGAGTGAATTCCTGGAGTGTTTCTGTAGCCTTTGCCCATCGGCGAGATCTGGGTCGCCTCGGTCACGATAAGTCCAGCCGAAGCACGCTGCGAATAGTACGTTGCCGCGAATTCGCTCGGCACACCATCGTCGTTTGCACGGGTGCGTGTAAGGGGCGCCATGAAGACGCGATTAGCCAGGACCAAAGATCCAAGCTGAACGGGTTCAAAGAGGGTAGCCATGATTGTGCTCCATTTTCTCGACAACGTAATGAGTTGTTGTGATGAGCCGGGGACCAAGAATCTGCGTCAAGTCCGACGCGCCCGCTCGGCTCCTAAGCCGCAGACAGAAGCGGCGCAGAAGCCTCTATTTTACGGACTGCCTTACTTCATGACGGCGCGGACGGCCTGTTCGATGACATCGACCACGACGTTGGGGTAAGTGACAGGGATGGCGTGCGAAGATTTCAGCTCAATGACGGTCGAGTGAGCACGATCCGCTTCGAACTTGAATTCCTCCTGGGGGATAACCGGATCGAGCAGGGGTCTGATCTGCCAGCTTGGTTTGTTCGTCCATGCCGCCGATGTCAATCTATCGTTGAGAGCTTGCAAGGCGACGGGGCGCTGTGTAGCGATCATCAGGGCGAGCACGTCCTCAGGCACGTCCGCGGCAAGAAGGTAGCTGTATTTTTCGGCTTTGACGAGGAGATTTGTACCGCTTGCTCCGTCGGGCAATGTGTACGGGATCAGGTCAACGGACGAGGCGAAGTCGCCACCGGGAAACCGTTGGAGACAATCATTTGTAGATTCGCCTGCCGCCGGCATCGGCGAGCCCGCGTAGATAAGGCCCTTGACCTTAGGGTCGTCTCCGCCCTGGGTGATGACTGCCCCGCCGTAGGCGTGGGAAACGAGGATCACCGGGCCCTCAATTGTGTCTAGCATGCTACGCAGGTAAGCGGCGTCGTGCGCCACGCCCCGCAGGGGATTGGAGAAGACCTTGACTGGGTAGCCTTTACGATGAAGCCCCTGAATCACTCCATGAGTCCAGAGTGAGGAGTCTTCGACAGCCCCGTGAACGAGCACGATCGTAGGTTTCGGAGCGTCGTTTTCTTCGGTTTTCTTTTGAGTGTGCATGATAAGTTGTTCTCCTTTTGGGTTTGATCCGTTGCAGTTTGTCGAGCCGTCTCAGTCCTGCTCGTGGATCGTTTGGGCATATGTCTTTCCGTACGGATAGAACAATTCCTTGTGACCTTCCTGCCATGCACGTTTCATACCGGGACTTGTAAGGTCCCAGTCCGGCCTGCATTTCGTGGTGACAGCGCGCAAGTCCTGACGCAGGTCCTCCATCGTCGGCCTTCCAAAGTACCAGTACCCGTTGTAAATCTTGTGGATGATGAGACCCGGCTCAAGAACAACAACATGGGGGATCGTTGGGTTGTGGAAATGGTCCGTATATTCTGCGATCTCGAGATTCTTTTGGACAACACGGCCCGCGTCGGATAGAAAGGGCCAGTGAGCGCCGACAATCTCCGCCGTTTTGCCGTGTGGTCCGTCAACTCAAAATCAGGAAAATGGGCGCCAGGTACGATGTCGTTCCGCATGTTCTTGAGGGTTCCTTTCTGTCAGTTCCGGGTTACTCATGAGTACTGGACACCGATGGATGCTACGAGTGTCCTTGCTGCAGCGGTAGCTACTTGTTGTCGGCCGTCTCGTCGATGAAGTCGTACTTTCCGGGCTGCACGATGAAGAATAGGCAGTCGGTTTCTGACAGGCATTCCGTAACGTGTGCCTCTTCGCCACGCTGGAACCAGTAGGAGCCCTTTGGCAACGGGTCTGCTTGGGCACCGACCGGGTGATTGGAACCAACGCCCTCGACCACGACGGCGAAGTAGTCCTCGGAGTGCGTATGTACCGGGGTCTTGAATCCGGCAGGCAACCGCACGAAGGTTCCGTGACGGCCATTCTGCAGATCACCGTATGCCGGGCCTGCCTGTACCTCGCCCTTGTCCGTCTTCACGCCGGTGTTGATGAAGGAGATCTCGCTGGCCGGAACACTGACCGACGGACCTTCGTGGATGATGGGCTTGGTTGTCGAATTCTCTGCGTTGCTCATGGAGCTTTCTCCTCTTTCTTGGGTGGGCTGCCTGGGTGGACAGGCGGGCTCTGTTGCATTAACCGGGGCTGAGAGGGTCGAGGCAGACCGGTGGCGGTAGGATGGGTCATGCGGGTTACGGATCAGTGTTAGACACCGATGGATGCGAGATCGAAACTCGCGATCCAACGGTGTCTCACAACGAAGCGCCGGCCCGGATACCTTACTTCTGGGCGACTATCGTAAGCCGATTGATCTTAGCTTCGGTGAACAACTCTCCAGCCTTCTCGACAAACTCCTGTCCTGCTGGGCCGTTCAAATGCGTTTCGCGGGCGGCTTCGGTGTCGAAGGTGTCAAAGACCCGATAGACCCCAGGTTCGCCTTCGATCTTCGCGGCATGCCATGACAGGGTTCCAGGTTCGCTTCTCACCATCGAGGCCTCTTTTGCAAGAAACGGTTCGATCTCTGCTTCTTTTCCAGGTTTAGCTTTCATCTCAACAAGCAATGCGAACTTAGCCATTTCGGTAGATCCTTTCGTGAACAGCGGTTGGGTTGATGTTTCTTCGTGTGAGGTCTGGCGCTCAGCCTGAAGCGCCGCCGGACGGCTTACTTCTGGGCGACTATCGTAAGGCGATTGATCTTAGCTTCGGTGAACAGCTCACCGGCCCTCTCGACGAACTCCTGTCCTGCCGGGCCGTTCAAATGCGCTTCGCGGGCAGCTTCGGTGTCGAAGGTGTCGAAGACCCGATAGATCCCGTTTTCGCTCTCGATCTTGCCGGCATGCCACGACAGGGTTCCAGCTTCGCCTCTCACCATCGAGGCCTCTTTTGCGAGAAACGGTTCGATCTCTGCTTCTTTTCCAGGTTTAGCTTTCATCTCAACGAGCAATGCGAACTTAGCCATTTCGGTAGATCCTTTCGTAAACAGTGGTTGGGGTTGATGGTTTGCTTCAGTGCGAGGGTTCTAGGCCTCAGCCTGAAACGCCGGATCGAGTTCCGTCGGGGAAATGTGATCCAAGTAATTGCTCATGGTCTTCAGAGCAACCCCGATCAGAACCTCAAGCACCTGATCCTTGCGGTACCCAGCGGCAAGAAAGTTGTCCATCACCTGCGCGCTGACGTGTCCGCGTTCCGCGACGATCTCCTTTGTGAGCGCGATAAGCGCCGCCAACTTCGGATCGGATACGGTCTCGTTCGACCGCACCGCCGAAACAACCTCGGCCGGTACATGCAGGAAAGCCTTGAGCAAGGTGCTGTGAGCAGCGATGCAATAATCGCAACGATTCTCAACACTGGCGGAGAGCAGGACGATCTGGCGCTCCACTGGACTCAGGGTGCCCGCGCTGAAGACTTTCTCCAGCGCTAAGTAGCCCTCGAGCATCGTGGGAGAGTTTGCGAACACTCCAAAGAGGTTCGGAATGAACTTGAACGACTTCTGGACACCCTCAAGGAGCGGACGAGATTGCTCAGGGGCGGTATCAACTCTGACCGGGGGTAAGAGGGAGATTTGCTGATTCATTTGGGTACTCCTTTCATAGAGCCACACCATAGACAGACATGTCTGTCTATGGTGTAAGAAGAGTATAGACAGACTGGTCTGTCCTCTGTCAAGATAAATCTTGTGAATGCGCAGAAACAATCCGATCCCCGGGCGAGAATCCTGGAAGCTGCCGACCATCTCTTCTATAGAGAGGGTGTACGTGCGACCGGGACCGAGAAGATCATGTCTCTATCCGAGGTTGCGAAGGCTACCTTCTATCGACACTTTCCAAGCAAAGATGACCTTGTGACCGCATATCTTGCATGCCGTGACCGATCGTTCTTTGAGGCTGTCGATAGCCCTGCCCCCCCGAACGATATTCATGAAGCCTTAGCCAGAATCGAACGCGTGGTAAACCACCACGACATCATCGGATGCCCGTTTCTTCGTATCGCATCCGAATACCCGGATATCTCCCACCCGTTCCATCGCATAGCGACCCAACACGAAAACAAGTTCCATGCCTATCTCATGAATCTGCTAGAGCCCATCGGAATCGACAAAACAGCTGCGGCAGAGGCGATACTCAGCGTCATCGATGGTGGTCTCACTATGAAAATGCTCTATGGGGCATCGAAACAGGTTCCGATACTCGCGCCCGCCGAGGCCGTACTCAAGAGCTTTCAGAGCGCGTGAACGCGATGACTGTATGGCCCGTTTAACCCAAAAATCGATCACGAAGCTGATCGAGAGGAGAGAGCATTGCTGATCAAGAACCACACTGTCAAGGAGAACGAGCCTGTTGATACCCGCCCACGGAACGACATGAAGGGAAAGTCTTGGACGATTGGACTCACAGGTCTCTTTTTCATTTTGCTCCAAAGCGCGTGTACGGCCTTCATGGCGCTCAGTGGTCTTCGACTTCTCATTGGGCTCGGTTCTTTGGCCGCTGCGACAGCCGGTACGAATCTACTCGCCTCCATTCATAGTGCGGCAATTCGTATCCCTATGGAGATCTTCGCAATTGCCGGGTCCGTGATAAACCTCTATGCAATACGGCGGGTACGATCGTTGCGCTCCCGGCCCTCTTCCCAGTGGCGAGTTGCACCGGTGACTGCTGAGAAAAGGCGCTCTGAGTCCATCCAGATAGCCATTGCCATTGTCACCTTGCTGTTGGTGGTGATCGAATGGGCGATCCACATCCACTTGCACCATTCCATCTAGCAAGCATCCCCACTGGGTGGCTGGCTCTATTCACATCTCTTCAGACTCAGCATGTTACGAACAGAACTTTATTCGGGGCGGAGTACCCCGCCCCGGATAAAGTTCGTTCCATTAAAGAGAAGCGATGCCATTGAAACCAACCGTCTTCGGCAGGCCTTCAATGTCTCCAAGCGGATTCACGGTTCCGTCGGAATTGATGCTAAAGACGCTAATAGCGCCAGATCCGGAATCGAGAGTGAACAGGTATTTACCATCGCCACTGACTGTCATGTCGAGGTTGGTAGTGCCTTCACGTAGCGTGCTGACAATCGTGCTGGCGACGGGCGTCAGAGATCCATTTGCGCCGATGGTGAAACCCGCGACACTCGATGTGGCAGAATTGTCGACATAGACCCAGTGACCATTCGGAGTGATGGCATTCCAGCAGTTGCCATTTCCATAAGTGGGAAGACTTTGAGTAATCGCGGTGAGTGTCCCATTTGAATTGATGGTGTACGAGGAGATGCTTGAGGTATCAGTACCGCTGTTAGGTTGATTTTCCGAGACGATGAGTTGGCTGCGGGGAGTAAACACAGTGGCGAAGACTCCCGAAGTCACGCTTTTGTTGTTCACAACCGTGCCCAGAGTTCCATCCGGATGGATCGGAAACACGTCGATGCTATTGGAAACTTTTTCGATTGCTACTAGCCATTGGCCGTTAGGGCTCACCGAGATGGAAGAAGCTCCCGAGTTAGTTCCAGTCAGAAAGACCTTCGCATTGGGAACTTCATGGAGTCTCCCAAGTCCGTCAACCTTGAACACATCCACTGCGCCTGCTCCGCCAGCATCGAGAACGTAGACGATATGGTTGTGTTCGGTCACAGCGATGGGAAAGGCACCTCCAGAAGGTTCTTTGTCGACAAGAACAGGAAGACCTCCCAGGAGATGAAAGCTTGAGACGGTTCCGCTGGCAGAGTTTACAGCGAAGAGAAGGTCGTGGTCTCCGCTCAAAACTAATGATCCTTGAGACTGAAGGGGATCAGTTGTTCCACCGCTTCCGCGTCCGTCCGTAGCCGTGCGAGCCTTGAGCGCATACTGCCCGTTGTAGCTTCGCTGGTAGGTGAGTACTTCGTTCTTGGTGTTGTCATTGGTCATGACGAACACCGAGGTGCCGTTACCCTGGAGGTTATCGGCTGCATAGGTGGGAGTGGCAATCGCTCCGATGGAAAGAGCTATGGTCAAAAGACCGGGGGCGGACTTGAACATCGTGTTGACTCCTTTGGGGACCGTTTTTGCGCAGTGGAATCTTCGGCGCTTGCAACTATGGCAAGTGTTGAAGATTTCCAAAATCTCTACGCAACCGTAGGAGCGACGAATGCTAAGAAGGTTACAAACAGGGTGACAATTCATTGCTATAAGACCAAGAGAACTTGCAGCAACCCGCTCACATCCTGGAGCTCTAACGCATCTTCTCTAAGCTCTGCAGAGGCGAGCCTGTCGATTCGTACATCTGCATTTCATTAGGTCGACATTAGTTCCGAGTCGATCCGCGCATGGAGCCGTTCACTAAAACCAACGGGCAGCTCAAAGACGCGGTCATCTGCCGTGAGGATGATGATGTTGCGCGTCGAATCCAGGATCGCGGAACAAATCTCGCAGTGCTCCAGATGCCTCTGGACAGTGTCTCGCGTCGCCTCGGGCAGAGTGCCGTCCAAATACTCGGAGATGTAGTTCCAAACGTGTTTGCATTCTATGACCATGGGAGCCACCTCCTCTTCGGCGGTCGATTGATCGTTTTCAATTGAGGCGCCAGCTCCTTTTGCAGCATCATCCGCGCGCGATGTAGCCGGACCTTTACGTTGGATATGCTGATGCTGAGCGCTTGAGCAGTCTCGTTGACATCCAACTCTTCCACATCACGCAGAAGAAAGACCTGCCTGTAAATCTCGGGCAACGTTTCAACCGCCCTCTTAATCAGTGTCCGCACCTCTTCTCGTTCCACTGTCTCAGAAGGGATCTCTCGCCAGTCACGTAAGAGAGCTGGCGAGACGGCTCCATCTTCGTCCGGCGGCTCATCAAGGGATTGCATCCGGATGATGCTCTGTCTGCGCAGTCGGCTCCTGGCCTCATTCAATGTGATGCTGATAAGCCATGTGCTGAACTTCGCTTCACCCCGGAACGACGACAGATTGCGGAAGGCTTTGATGAAGGCCTCCTGAGCGACGTCTTCTGCATCCGCCTCGTTTTTCATGAACGAGAGGGCCATCATGTACACGCTGCGCTCGTAGGGACGAACCAACTCATGATAGAGCTGCGTTTCCCCTGCGATGATGGCGGCGATGATCTCTGCCTCAGAACGAATTGGCGTACTTGATTGCATGTCTACTCGGTGCTCTTCAGTCTCTTCGCAATATAGGTGTCGGCCGCAAAGAAACCGGCGCCGAAGATCAGAACCATGAGCGAAGCAAACAGGAAGGTGTATGGATCGGCCACATAGAACTTGCCAGGGTCGGAGAAGATCGACGTGAGCGCTTCGCGGTCAGCCGTCCAATAGGCCACCAGCATGTTTCCTGCCAGCAGGAAGGCGATTGGCCGGGAAAAAAGACCGAGTATGAGAAGGATACCGCCCACGAATTCCAGCGTCGAGACGAACGGGGCGTTGAAGGCCGGAAAAGGAATATGGAGAGTAGCGAAGAAGGCCGTTATCTTTGCCAGGTTGTGGAGCTTACCCCAACCTGTCTGGGCAAATTGAAAGCCCCAGTAGAGTCTCACCGCCAGCAGCATTGGTGACTGGAGTAGCGAGAGAGCAGAAGCAGCACGGCTGTAGGTACGAAGCAAGCGGTTCACGGGGTCCTCTTTCGTCGGGCTCTTTCCTTGTAACAAAGACTGCCTTTTCGTTTCGTTAGAGGCACTGATGTCACTTTGGTTACAATGAATCGTTTTGTAACCATTCGCGGACCGACACGTCAGATTGGGGCTGTGTTTGCTGGAGGTACCCCATGCAGTTCCGTAGCCTGTTCGCCGTGTCACTATCCTTGTTTTCCGTCCACCCTCTGTTCACTGCAGCTCAGACAGCAGGCCGTGCGGCTGATAAGTCTCCCACCGTTGCAATCGTCGAACTGTTCACCTCCGAAGGCTGTTCGAGCTGTCCTCCCGCGGATGCCCTCCTGCGACAGATTCATCTGAAACAGGCGTCGTCAGGACAACTCATCGTAGGGATCAGCGAGCATGTCACCTATTGGAATAACCTCGGCTGGAAGGATCCATACTCCTCTCCGGTTTTCACAGACAGGCAAAGCACATATGCTTCGCGCCTCTCACCAGAGGGGCCCTACACCCCGCAGATGGTCGTGAATGGGAGGGATCAGTTTGTCGGTAGTGATGGTCGTGCTCTTGAGCGCGCGCTCCGTGACGACACAATGCGCGCACACTTTGATCTGCGAATCCTGACCTCGACGGTCTCAGCGGACGGCGTGGATGTGAAGTTTTCCTTCTCCGGCCAAACCTCCAAGCCCCTGGATGTTGTCGCGGTCCTCACCGACGATGCGGACCGATCGAATGTTCTGCGGGGAGAGAACTCGGGCAGGCTCCTGGCGCATGTATCCGTAGCTCGTTCTTTGAGCAAGGTTGCCACAGTGGCAGGCGATGCCGAAAAGTCAATCCATCTATCACTTCCCGAAGGCTTTCGTGCGTCTTCAGGCCAGGGGCATCATCTTGTCCTTTTCGTGCAGGAACCGCACCAGGGAGCGATTCTGGGTGCTACCGCGGCGTCGCTCTAGTTATCTTGCTCGAATCTTCTGAAACCAATCTGCACTCGAGCCTCAAACAGGCGACATGGGAAGAGCAGTCTCCGAGGTCATAGAACATGCTCTTCCCGGACCTGCGGGTCATGACCCAAACTTCCAGGCAAAAGCACCTGATGAGACTATGACGCCCACACCCGATGACCTTTTGCCTTATCTCAGTCGATTTGGGGCGCCGCCGATCTGAATGGACTTGATGAGGACGTTCGCCTTTTTTGGCAGTTGCCCGTTCGATATCTTGTCGACTCGCTCGAACCGGCCCGGTTATGCACGGGTCATCCCGAACGTGAGTTTCCGTCTTATGTCGCCCTCGTCAACAACGGTGCTTTCAACGCGGCGATCCGTCACGACAACGGCGCAGTGATAGCCGGAATCTTTATCGGCGTACCCTTCATCCCGTTACGGGTATGCAGGCTGCTGGCCCTTCGTCTGGACAAACGCACCGGACTACCAACCGTCGACGCTGCCGGTCGCCTTATTGTTCACGACGAAAAGATTCGCCTCCCGTTGCATTGGGAGCTTGGCTCAAATCCGAAACAACAGGCTCTCGACGATGTACTCGCGTTCGAAGAAGGACAAGCACCCATGACAACGAACTCGCGCTCTTTATGTTTGACCTTGTCATGCGATACGTTGCGATGCGCGAGAGCATGCACTTTGTACTCGGACATGCCCGTCCTCCGAAGGAGTACCTGCTCATCCCATTTATAGTGACTAATGCACGAGCGTCGCAGTGCTGGAAACTGCCTTATCGCTTGCAGATGTCAAGCTCACTGATTTTTTAATGAGCCTTTGCAAGGACAGCCGGACGGTATTGAAGAACAAGCTCTTCCATGGTGGTCGATCCGAAGGTAGCAGCGGCTGTGCCGCCTGCCATTACGACCTCAACATCGGAAATTCCAATGAAGGCGAGAATCCGCTTTAGATAGCCAGACTCGTAGTCAGATGCGGCTGCGGGGAGGCCTTCATCGTAGACACCGCCGGAGGCGATGATAATTGTGCAACGCTTTCCCGCTACAAGCCCTTTGCGTTCCGGTGGCCCCGAGTGCGTGACCCTCGGGCGCACTATCAGGTCAATCCAAGCCTTTAAATTTGCGGGAACTGTGAAGTTGTACATAGGCGTTCCAATCAATATGTGATCGGCCGCAAAGAGTTCGGCAATGAGCTCGTCCGAGATTTTGAGTGCATCCATCTGCTCCGTCGATCGATGTTCTGGCGGAAGGAAGATACCGCCGATCCAGGACGTGCCGACAAAAGGAAGTTGGGTTTCTGAGAGATCACGAAGTACGACTGTTCCATTGCTGCGGGCTTTCTGCCACTCGGCGACGAAATCCTGGCTGAGGATGCGGGAGAGCGAATCTGTTCCCCGCGGGCTCGATTGGATATTGAGAAGGGTTGCCATATGATTCCTTTTAGACCGCACCGCGGCTTTTCGATATAGTCAATCTTATTGACCATATCGAGATTGACACACGGCTTCTAAATAGTCAATTCGGTTTACCACTCCTCATGAGCAAGCCTTTACCCAATGTCGCAAGAGGCCTCCTGACAGCCACACGTGCCCATGCTGCCGCTGTGGTGGCAAGACTCGGCCGGCGAGGGTACGTCAACTTTCCGTTTGCTTCCGCCAGCTTATTATGGCTGCTTGACGAGGGCGGCACGCGGTCTACCACCCTCGCACAGCGAGCGGGAGTGACCAAGCAGGCAATGAGCCAACAGGTAAAGCAAATGGAGCGTGAGGGCTATCTGGAGCAGGTGCCAGATACTGCCGATACACGCGCTAAGGTCATCAGAATGACGCCGCGGGGCGAATCGGTGAAAGTCGCGTGCGCCGAAGTAAGAGACGAACTCAATCAAGCCATTGCGAATCTCATAGGCCGGGAGAAGGCCCGCGAAATGGAAGCCCACCTTGATGCAGCCACGCAGGCGTTCGCGGATATTGCGGCCGAGTCGTAATTTGCAGGCTACCAGCGATGGATTGGTCGCGGGAAACGTTAGGACCCTATCAGGGCGGCCCCGCCCATAGCTGGACGTGTGGGCCTGTTGCTTTTGTTAAAGGCAGTTTTGATAGGGTTCTAACGTCTATCGGGAGTTCTCTACCCTGAGGCCGTCTACGCCCACTTCACGAAGACAGACTTAGAACAGTTAGAACTGCATCGGCAAAAGCCCCGGGTGTCTGCTGCGGAAGATTGTGTCCTGCGTCGACGAGCCGATGTTCGTATGGCCCCGTAAACATGCCGGCATGCGATGCGGTCCCTCCGGGTTTAAGGGGATCGGCGATACCGTCCAGCGTTACCGTTGGAATGGCAATTACTGGCTTCTGAGCCAGCAGGTCTTCGAATGCTTGCAGATGGGGGTCGCCTGCCTCATTTCCAAAGGTGTGCCGGTAGCAGTGGATGACGACGTCGACGAAGTCAGGATTCTCGAAAGCTTCCGCAGACCGAGCGAATGTCTCCTCATCGAACTCCCAGCCGGGCGACCAGTCTCGCCAGAGAATTCTGCATAGGTCGCGGCGATTCTTCGATAGACATCGACGACCGCGTTCGGACTGAAAGAGATGCTGATACCAGCAGATGCGTTCGAGCGACGGAGGGACCGGCTGACTTTGGCCGGCGATGTCGATGATGTCGTATCCCGCGTACGACACAAGACCCGCGAAACGCTGTGGCCACAGTGCCGCCGCGACGCAGGAGGCGTTACCTCCCCAGTCAAAACCTCCGAGGATCGGACGATCCAGTATTAGTGCATCCGCAAGCTGCAGAATGTCGCGGCCTCGCGCGGCCTGCTGTCCGCTACGCGCGGTCGTGTCCGAAAGAAAACGGGTCGGGCCGAAGCCGCGCGTGTACGGAGTGATCACCCTGGCACCGGCTCGAGCCAGGATGGCTGCCACGTCGGTGAAGGCATGCACGTCGTAGGGAAAGCCGTGCGACAAGATGACCGGCCAGCCTTCGGTGGGACCGTATTCGAGGTAAGCAATCTGGAGCTCAGCGGTTTCAATCGTCTTGAGTTCTTTTTCAGGCATGGCTTCCATCTTCAGTCACGGCTGCAATGAAGTCCCGAAGGTCGCCGAGCATCAGTTCGGGCTGCTCGAGGGCTGCGAAGTGACCGCCGTGCGGCATCTCGGTCCAGTGAATGACGTTGTAAGTTTTCTCGGCGAAGGAACGCGGGGTTGGAATGAAAACCGGGTCAGGAAAGGCGGCGATTCCCATCGGCACGCTAACACGTGTGCCTGCGGGAAACCTGCTCGAACCCTCCAGGCGCTTGCCGTGATAGATCCATGTCGCAGTGACGACAGAGGAAGGAGCGAGGTAGAGCATGATGTTGGTGAGCAAATCTTCTTCCGAGAATTTGCTCCAGAGATCTGGGCTGCCGTCAGCGAGCGTCGGCAGGTCGGCCCACTTGCCGAACTTCTCAAGGATCCAACCAGCGACACCGACGGGACTGTCAGCAAGCGCGACGCCCAGGGTCTGTGGCCGCGTCTCCTGTTCGTGGTTGTAGCCGGTCTCCAGGTCGAGAATTACGTCGCGCCGGGTGAGGATGTCCTTCTCTTCGGCGGTGGTGGGCGTGGCGTCTTCGGCGAAGATGGTGACCATGTTGATGTGGAAGCCAAGCAGCGCTTCGGGCCGGCGATGGGCCATCCAACTGGCAATGTGCGCGCCCCAGTCCCCGCCCTGGACGATGTAACGGGTCTGTCCGAATAGTTGAAGCATCAGTTGGTGCATGAGTTCGGCGGCTCGACGAGGACCGACCACGCCTGTGATGGGCTGTGAGAAGGCGAAACCGGGGAGCGAGGGAACGATGACGTCATGGCCGTCCTCTGCGAGAGCACCCCAAATTCCCTCGAACTCGAGGCAGGAGCCGGGCCAGCCGTGCAGAAGAAGGAGGGGCGGCCTGGAGCCATCTCCTTTCACGTGGAGAAAATGAATGTGCTCGCCTTCTACTTCGGCGATGAAATTGGGGAGACGGTTAAGGCGCGCCTCAACTTTTCTCCAGTTGTAGGAGTGAAGCCAATAGTCGACAAGGCGTTTCAGATCGGCGACGCCAACGCCAGCACTCCACCCCCCGATGTCGGGAAGCTGAGACCAGTCATAGCTATTCACCCTGGAACGGATTGTGTCCAGGCGTTCTTCAGGTATTGCGATCGTGTAAGGCTTCACCATGCTTTGCACTCCTACGTACTTGGATGCCCTTGCATGCCTCGCGGGGTATTCTCGTACGGAGCGTCAGTCGAGTCGCATTGAGCAACTGGAGGCTTTTTTTGAAGTTGCAACAGGAAGCTCTCTGCACTCTGAAGCGCGACGAAGCATAGTCAACCTCAGTAGTAACGACAATGTATGGTCGGCCGCAGGACTGCAAGGGGAAGCTCCGTCGAGATGACAAGTCTCCGCAAATGTATTCGACCTTTAGTGGAGATGGACTCCACCACGATCCTCCTGCGCAGAGAAATCAAGCGGCGGACCATCTTATTAGTCGGCTTATCGTGAGTAAGGCCGACCGACGAGCACGGCGTTTCTCATTATTTGAGAAGGCGGTACATCTGGGTCCTCAACCATCCCAAGCCATCGTCTTTTTGCGTCCGCTCGTGCCAGATGAGGCGATAAGTAAACGGTGTTTCGCCGCGCAATGGAATCAGTGCGAGCGGCGCCGAGTCCGCGAGCACGCGCCCCAGGCGTGAGGGCAGGATCATGAAGTGATCGGTATGCGTGAGCATCATTGGCGCGGAAGTGAAGTAGGGCGTCCGCAGCGCGATCCTTTGCGAAGGATGACCGAGGCGGGCAAGTGGATCGTCCCCCTCCAGCCGATCGCCAACGGGATACAGAAGTACGATTTGCGGATAAGTGGACGCCAACGCCGGGTCGAGGCTTCCATCTTTCCGTCGCCCGTCAAGCAACGGGTGTCCCTGCCGGACAAGACAGACGGATCTCTCCCGATAGAGGGTACGAGCATGGAAGTTCTCGGGAAGGCGACTTGCAGAGTCCAGAGCAAGGTCGAGCCGGCCTGTCTCCAGTTCGTGGAGAGTCTGTGCACTCCATGGGGTGACCTCCAACGTGATGCCCGGAGCGACGGCGCCGAGCATCATAACCAGCGGTGACAGAACTACGGTCGCACCATGGTCCGTGGTCGCAATCCGCACGATCAGCTTTGCCGTGGACGGCGCAAAGACCTCTCGGTCGAAGAGGGCTGAAATAGACCTCAGTGCTTCCGACACCGCCGGTCGAAGTCCCTCCCCCCTTGGCGTCAACGTGTTCCCCTGACGCCCCCGAACCAGAAGTGGATCGCCGAACGTAATGCGTAGTTGGGATAGCACCCGGCTTGCAGCGGGCTGGCTGAGTCCTAGAGCTTCGCCGGCCTTAGTGACGCTCTTCAAATCCATAAGGTGTTTCAACATGCGCAGTGAGCGAAGGTCGAGGTTGTCGAAGGGAGCATTCTTTTTTTGCATGGAGGGTATGCCTTTTCAGCCATTGGCTGCATGTGCTGTTCTCGCAATACTAAATATGAGTCGCCAGCAGCGCGCAGAAAAGAGGGCGTATGAAGATCATCAGCATTGAAGAGCATTTCCTGACCCGGAGCATCCACGCCGCGTGGGATGCGTCGCCGATCGGTGCGGAAGGTACGGACCTTCTGGACCAGGGCGAGATGGGGCGAATGCTTGCAGACCTGGGCGATGGCCGTTTAGCGCTAATGGATGAGGGTGGAATTGACGTGCAGGTTCTTTCCGTTACAACCCCCGCACTTCATAATCTGGAACCAGAAGAGAGCATCCAGTTGGCGATGGAGACCAATGATCTAATCGCTGCGACCATTGCAAAATACCCAACCCGGTTTCAGGGGTTCGCGGTCCTGCCGATGGCTGCGCCGCCGGAAGCAGCATTGGAATTGCAGCGTACCGTGAAGCACCTCGGGTTTCGCGGTGCGATGGTATGTGGTCGCGTGCGCGACAAAAACCTGGATCACCCTGACTTCATTCCATTACTTCGCACAGCGGCAGAGCAGCGCGTACCGTTGTTTATCCATCCTCAAATTCCTCAAGCTTCTGTTCGAGCAGACCTCTACTCAGGGTTCGGGGAGCTGGTTGATCTGGCCTTCGCGACGTTTGGCCTGGGCTGGCACTATGAGGCCGGCATCCAGTTCGTACGCCTGATCCTGGCAGGTGTGTTTGACCGTTTTCCTGATCTGCAGATCATCCTCGGTCATTGGGGCGAGGTTGTGCTCTTCTATCTGGAGCGCCTCAAGTCGCTTGCGCGTGTGGCAAAGCTTGACCGTCCCGTTGAGGACTACTTCCGGCAGAATCTGTACGTAACCCCCAGCGGCATGTGGAGCCAGGAGTACCTGAGACGGGCCGTGAATGTTGTGGGGCAGGAACGGATTCTGTTTTCCAGCGACTATCCCTACCAGTACCGGCCCGGCCAGCCTGGGCGTTCCTTCCTACTCAGCGCCGACCTTTCGCAGGAAGCGAAAGAAGCGTTTGCACATGGCAATTGGGAAAAGCTCACGGACCGCGGATCTTCCCACGCTTAGAGTCTTTGTGTCGGCGTTTCCTTTCCGCGAGCGTTGGCAATAAAGCGGGATGGAGTGAAGCTGATGAGCTCTTCGCGACTGGTTCCAAGTTCTCGATAGAAGGAATCGACCGTGAGATCCAAGACACGCGCAGTTCTGGCTGCAGGCTGCTGGCGTCTGGATGCTTGCGAACGCTTGAGCTTTTTACGACGGGAAGCTGAATCTCGTGAGCAATGCGGGCGACATCGAGACGGCCTGATTGCGGATGGAAGAGCGCCGGATCAGCGCTTATAAATGCAGGAGCTCCCGATCAGGCCTCGTGAGTCGTTGAAATTATGTTCTGTCGCCGCTCATGACCCAGAGGTTCAGGTTCAAATCCTGCCCCGCAATCACTTAGCAAAACGTCAACCCCAGATGATCCCAGATGACAGCGATTCAACAATCGCTCGGGGAATGTCGAGCGCGGTTGGTGTTTTTTGCATGACCTAAGCGCCTCCTCAAACTCATTTTGGCTACAGAGCCCCCGTCATGTGAACAATTTAGCGCGGCAGATCACGCTGCTTTTCCTGCGATTGCCGTGATCGCGATGAGCGGAGCGTATGCGGGCGAGGCGGTCCCGGAGGGTTGAAAGACCCCGAGAAGTGAGATACCTTCGAGACACTCAATTCAGCGATGCACCTTCCTTTGCCGTCTGCTCTGCGGCTGAAGATGTTCGGTTGGCCCGTTGGGACCAGCCATCACGTGAGGAGTCGATGTGACGCGCAAATCAACGGCCCGATGCAATTTTCGGCACTCATCGACGCTTCGCTTTGTCTTTTGCTTTCTACTCGCGTGTGATGCCTCCGTGTTGCGCTCGCAATCACCGTGCGCAGGCATTGCCGCCTCTCCGACTGTCGCTGCGGATTGTGCCGCCCGCACCTCCCCCGTCGCGACCATAGCGACTCTCGACCCCATCCGTAGCTATACCCTCACCGAACTGGTCGATCTTGCCGAACATAACAATCCACGTACGCGGATAGCGTGGGAGCGCGCCAAGCAACGCGCGAACGAACTCGGCGTTGAAAAGAGCGCCTACTTCCCGTTGCTGGTTTTTCAGGCGATCGGCGGCGATGAACGCACGATCAGTCCGTTTCCGGAGCCACTGGCGCCGCGCGGCTACACCATGGTCGAGGTGCCCATCGTAGAGCCGAAGCTGAGTCTTCAGTACCTGCTCTTCGATTTCGGTAAACGCGGCGCGCGCGTCGATGCCGCGCTCGCCGAAAAGATCGCGGCAGGCGCAAACTTTGTGCAGGCCAACCAGGACGTCGCCTTCCGTGTCTCCAGCGCGTACTACAAGTTGCTCACGGCACAGGAGCGTCTACAGTCGACACGCGAGACGGTGAAAACCGCGCAAACGACACAGGAAGCCGCCGAAGCACAGCTCGCCAACGGCCGCTCGACGCGTCCCGATGTGCTCAACGCGAAAGCGGAAACTTCGCAAGCCGTTTTCGATATGGAATCGGCCGATGGCGACGAAAAAATCGCACGCGTGCAGCTCGCCGAGGAGGTCGGCGCCGAGCCTTCGCCCAACGTCAACATCGACGCCATGACCAACGCGCCGCTGCCTGAATCCCTTACCACCTCCATCGAAGAGCTCATCGAGCGAGCGGTCGCAGCGCGTCCTGACCTCGCTGCGCAAGCGGCCGAGATTCGAGCGGCCGATGACCGCGTGCGGGCAGCAAAGCGGGATTACCTGCCACGCATCGCACTCTCCGCGGACGGCGCACAAACATCTATCTGGCCCACATCCGACGGTGGACAGCTTGGCCACGCCAACCAGCCCACATGGTCGGTGGCATTAGGCGTTGAGTGGAAGGTTTTCGACGGCGGTGCGCGCCGTAATGAGCTTGCTGCGGCGCAATCGAAGAAACGCGAAGCCCAGGATGAACTCACCGAGAAACACGACCAGGCCACACGCGAAGTTTGGACCGCATATATCGCCTTTCGCACCGCACTTCGAAAGCAGCAGGCTGCCGTCTCACTTTTGGAAGCCGCTAACGAGTCTTACAACGCCTCCCTTCAGGCTTATAAATACGGAGTCAAGAATTTGATCGATGTCGTCACTGCCGAAAAACAACTCGCGCAGGCGCGGCTTTCCGGCGTCTCCGCGCGGTCGCAGCTCTTCCTTGAAGCGGTAAACCTCGAGTTCGTCACTGGGAACCTCCTGCGCACCCAACCGCCGGCGACCAGGCTCGCGACCCAGGAAGGTCTGACAAAATGAAATGTTTGAGGCCCACCCAGTCCGCGTTATCCGGAGCCTGTCTATTGGTTTCCGGCTGCGGCCATGCGCCCAACATCGACATCATCGGGTCCTTTTTTCCTGTCTGGATGCTCTGTCTGGCAATCGCCATTCCTCTCACCTTCGCAGCGCGGGCCGCGCTGATCCGCTTCAAGCTTGAAAACGAAGTCGGCCCGCTTGCCCTCTTTTATCCCTGCGTCGTTCTTCTCTTCACCAGCCTTTTGTGGCTGATCTTTTTCCGGTAGGAGCATCTTCATGGACCAGACAACCGGAGCACCCCAGCCCGGAGCCCCACTCGCGAAACCGTACGCACGCCTTGGCCGCTGGATAGGGATAGGTGTCGTCGTTGCCGCGGTTGTTGTCCTTGGCATCGTCGTGCTCCAGGTTGATCGCCACCCACGCACGGACGACGCCAGTGTCCGGGCTAATTTTATTCAGCTCGCTCCTGAAGTCAGCGGCCGGCTCATTGAGCTTCCCGTCAAGGACAACGCATTCGTCAGGCAGGGTGACACTCTCTTCGTCATTGACCCACGCCCTTACCAATATGCGCTGCAACAGGCGCTCTCCGATCAAGAGGCGCTGGAGCAGCAGATCATCGACGCGCGCCGTCACATCGCTGCACAAGCCAGTGCCGCGGAGGCGGCTCGCGCCGGACTCTCCAGTTCCCGTACCGGTGTGCAAACCGCGGGCAGCGGCATCGACGTTTCTGCCGCCGCCATTACCCGTGCGCAGGCCGCCGTCGTCGCCGCTGAAGCTCAACTCAAGCTGGCCACCAACGACCTGAACCGCATCCAACCGCTGCTCAAACAACAGTACGTCACGGTTGAACAGGTTGATCAGGCCAACACCGCCGTACGCGTTGCGCAGGGTAACTACGACGCGGCCCAGGCCGCGCTCGTGCAAGCTCAAGCCACACACCAGCAGGCCAGCTTCAGCAAAGTGCAGGCTGCTTCTGCCGCCGCCGAGCAGGAAGCAAGACTTGGCCAGGCCATCCATACTATCGACACGGTCGACACGCTCGTCTCGCAGCGGCCCGCGAGAGCAGCCAAAGTCGCCAGCGCTCGTCTCGACCTCGAACGTACGCGCGTCGTAGCCCCTTTCAACGCCTATGTCACCAACCTGAACATCTCGGTCGGCGAGTATGCACGCCCCGGCGCACCACTATTCACACTGATCGACACACGCACGTGGTACGTCATCGCGAACTACCG
>Ga0207652_10001060_pt1 | contig 24994 bp, 20 predicted proteins | sample KBSC63BmetaG_FD_184334 | JGI IMG/M metagenome (GOLD analysis project Ga0207652, IMG submission 184334) | Corn rhizosphere microbial communities from Kellogg Biological Station, Michigan, USA - KBS C6-3B metaG (SPAdes) (version 2) | ecosystem: Host-associated > Plants > Roots > Rhizosphere ... | reverse complement strand
CAGGATTTAACAATCAGTAGGCACGGTCTATATGACCGCCAAGAAATTCAAACAACGAATCCGCTTCTATCCGCCTTATCTTGGCGCAGGTGTTCGCGTGACGCATGTGTCGGACGATTTTCGCACCGTTAAGGTGGAAATGCCGTTGCGCTTTTACAACAAGAATTATGTCGGCACCCATTTTGGCGGATCGCTTTATGCCATGTGCGATCCGTTTTATATGCTCATGCTGATCAATATTCTGGGGCCGGATTACATCGTCTGGGACAAGGCAGCGACCATTCGTTTCAAAAAGCCGGGCCGAGGGCTTGTGAAAGCCACGTTTCACATCTCGGAAGAAAAAATCGCTCAGATTCGCGCCGCGGCCGACGCGCAGGGCAAAGTGGAACCAGAGTTTGAGGTGGCGGTCACGGATAAGGAAGGCAACGTGATCGCGGAGGTCACTAAGCTCCTGTACGTGCGCAGAAAGAAGGGTTTGGATAGAGACGCTGCATGCCGCGTCTCTACCGAACGGCCTGGGCCAGCCTCTCTTCCGCAAGTTGGTCCGCAGCTTGATAGCTCGGGATTCTCTCCCGTGTGACGATATCGAAAATACGCTGTATCGTTTCGTAGATGGCATCAATTTTGGCATTCGTCCGCGCCTCATCCCAGCCCAGCAACTCGCGGCAGGCCCCGTTGATCACGCCGCCTGCGTTAGCGGCGTAATCCGGAGCGTACAGAATGCCGTGCCCTTCCACGGCATCGCCATGGCGCGCCTCCAGCAACTGGTTATTTGCGCCTCCGGCAATTACCTGTGCACGGAATCGAGGAATTGTCTCATCGTTGATGATTCCGCCCAACGCGCACGGCGCCAGCACGTCTGAGCTGGTCGCAAGAATCTCACTCACGCCAATGGCCTTCGCCCCAAACTCCCGCGCAACCCGGTCCACTTTGGCCTGATCCACGTCTGCCACAAGCAGCTTCGCGCCCGCGCGCGCCAACTCGCCGGCCAGGTAATAACCGACGTGCCCGCATCCTTGAATCGCCACTGTTCTGCCGGCCAGGGTATCGCTGCCCCAGCGATGTTTTGCCGCGGCCTGGATCGCGCGAAAAACACCGCGTGCGGTTTTAGGCGACGGGTCGCCCGAACGGCCCTGCAGTCCGGCCACGTGGCTGGTTTCTTTCAACACCCATTCCATATCCGATGGGCTGGTGCCCACGTCTTCCGCGGTAATGTATCTGCCTCCCGCAGAGTCCACCAGACGGCCATGCGCCCGAAACAGCTTTTCGCGGTCAAAGTCTCCAACCGGTCGCAGAATGATCGACTTCCCTCCTCCGCACGGCAGCCCGGCCAGAGCGTTCTTGTAGGTCATGCCGCGCGACAGGCGAAGACCGTCGGTGATGGCCTCGTCCTCGCTTTTGTAGGTCCACAGCCGCGTTCCGCCGACGGCCGGGCCCAGGGCCGTGCTGTGGATGAAGACGATCCCGTGGTAACCGGCGGCTTCATCCGCACCGCTGATCACACTCTCATATCCGGGCACACTCAGATGCCGTATCTGCATGAGCGATTCCTTTCGGCTTGAGTTGGAATGGAGTACCTCTGAATGTACCAGAACAATCGCGCGGGGAAAAAGCTCTCGTTTACAATGCTCTGCTTATGTCCAAATCATACTTCCAGGCCGCCTGGCGGCTCAGCCTCGTTTTTTTCACTTGTTCCTTGTCGTTGGCTGCGGTTGCGCAGCAAGTCGATCCACAGCTATACAGCGGACTTCGCTGGCGCATGATCGGTCCGTTTCGCGGAGGCCGCAGCATCGCCGTGAGCGGAGTTGAGAGCCAGCCGAACGTCTATTATTTCGGCTCAGTCGGTGGTGGCGTGTGGAAGAGCACGAACGCCGGTGAAACCTGGGAGCCCGTTTTTGATGGTCAGCCCATCGCCTCGATTGGCGCGCTGGCTGTCGCTCAATCCGATCCCAACATCATCTACGTAGGAACGGGCGAAGCTGACTTTAGATCTGATTTGACTTACGGCAATGGCGTTTACAAATCCACTGATGCCGGCAAGACCTGGACCAACATCGGGCTGCGGGATTCGCGCCACATAGCCCGAATCGTGGTGGACCCGCACAATCCTCAACTGGTCTTAGTTGCCGCCATGGGCAGCGCCTATGGGCCCGGGCCGGAGCGGGGCGTATTTCGCTCAACCGACGGCGGCGCTACATGGCAGAAGGTGCTTTTCAAAGACGAGAACACCGGGGCGATCGATATCGCTCTCGACCCTGACGATTCGCAGACGGTTTACGCTGCTTTGGTCCATGATCAGCGTCCGCCCTGGAGCATCTACGCCCCAACCACCACAGGCGGCGCCATCTACAAATCCAGCGATGGCGGCGCAACCTGGAAACAAATCACCGGCGGCGGTCTGCCGACGAGCGATCTCGGCCGCATTGGGTTGGCAGTTACGCGCGGGACGAATGGACAGCGTGTCTACGCGCTGATCGACACGCCGGGAAACGATCGCGGCCTTTATCGATCAGACGACGCGGGCTCGACGTGGCGACGGATGGATTCTGATCCGCGCATCTCCGGGCGCGGTTGGTATTTCGGCGAAATTGACGTCGATCCGAAGAATCCCGACACCATCTACTCTTCAAATGTCTCCATCTATCGCTCCAGCGATGGAGGCAGGACTTTCACCGCCGTTAAGGGCGCGCCGGGTGGCGATGACTATCACACTCTCTGGATCAATCCCTCGAACCCGCGGATCATGATTTTTGGCAGTGATCAGGGCGTAGGCGTGTCGCTCGACGGCGGTAAAAGCTGGAGCAGTTGGTATAACCAGCCCACAGCTCAGATGTACCACGTGGTAGTGGACAATCAGTTCCCGTACCACGTCTATGGCGCGCAGCAGGATTCCGGCAGCGTGGATACAACGAGCCGCAGCAATGATGGTTCCATCACATTCCGCGACTGGCATCCGAGCGGCGCCGGCGAGAGCGGCTATATTGCTCCCGACCCCAAAGATCCCAATATCGTTTACGGCGGCAGCACGTTCGGTGAGCTGTTCCGTTACGACAAGCGGACTGGCGAGGAGCAGGTTATCTCGCCGGAAGCGGTGCGCAATTTCGGCGCCGATCCCACTCAGTCAAAACTTCGCTTCACCTGGACGTCACCGGTGGTTTTCTCGCCACAGGATTCCCACACGCTCTATTACGGTTCACAATTCGTTCTGAAGTCCGCCGATCAAGGCAATACGTGGCAGAAAATCAGTCCAGATTTGACTGGCACAGTGGCGAACTCGCCGACGGAAGGCCCGGCCACACCTGAGAATGCTATCCAGCGCGGACACGGCGTGGTGTACACGATTGCTCCTTCTCCGCTCGCCGCGGGCGAAATCTGGGCAGGCAGCGACACTGGTTTCATTCACCTGACGCGCGATGGCGGCAAGAGTTGGACAAATGTCACACCTCCCGGCCTGCCTGTGTGGAGCAAGATCAGCCTGCTCGATACTGGGCATTTCAGCGCCGGTACCGTTTACGCCGCCGTGGACCGCCATCGCATGAATGATCTGAGTCCGTGGATTTACCGTACTCATGATTTCGGTAAGACCTGGACGCGGATCAATTCCGGCATTCCCGCTGGCGCTTACGTCCGAGCCGTGCGGGAAGACCCAGTCCGTAAGGGGCTGCTCTTCGCCGGCACAGAGCTCGGCGTATTCTTCTCCATCGATGACGGCGACCACTGGCAGCCTTTGCAGCTCAACCTGCCGGTCAGTCCAGTGCATGATCTGGTCATCAAGAACGACGATCTTGTGATCGCGACGCACGGACGCTCATTCTGGATCCTTGATGACATCTCTCCATTGCGCGAATTGAACAACCAGATCGCCGCTGCTCCGGCGCATTTGTTCAAGCCGGCAACGGCCATGCGCATCCGTCCAAATACCAACCATGACACACCTCTTCCTCCGGAAGTCCCCGCAGGTGAAAACCCGCCCCCGGGAGCTGTCCTTTATTACTACTTGAAGTCAGCAACGCAAGCTGAAGTGAAGCTTGAGATTCTGGATGCGCGAGGCCAACTGGTTCGCGCCTATCGGAGCAATGACAAGGCGTGGGAGCCGCCCTTTGCGCCGCCGTTCCCGAATTACTGGTTTCAACCTTCTGAACAGATTTCCACACAGGCAGGAATGCATCGCCTGATCTGGGATTTACGGTACACGCAACCATCTTTGACCTCGCTACTAGCGCGTGGGGTGCAGTACAGCATGTCCACAGCGGCTGGTCAAAACACTGCTCACGAACCGCAGGGGCCTTACGCGCTTCCCGGCAACTATCAGGTTCGCCTCATGGTGGAGGGAAAAAGCTATTCTCAGCCGCTCAAGCTGGTGATGGATCCGCGCGTCACAGCCTCTCCTGCGGACCTGCAAAAGCAGTTTGCTCTGGAAATGCGCCTGTCCAATGCTCTCGGCGAAGCGGACCACGCAATTGCAGAGATCACGCAGCTTTACAAGACCAATCCACCGTCAGCGAAAGCGCAGCAGCTTTCGCAAATTCAGCCGCCTCCGCAGGCCCGGCCGACAACCAACACCAAGCCATCGCTGAGCTCCGTAGCGGGCAATCTCGGCCAATTGATAGTCGCTATCGATAGCGTTGATGCTGCTCCTACCATCACCCAAACCACAGCGGCAGAGGAGAATCTGCGGGAGATGAATGATCTGTTCCAAAAGTGGCAGGCGATCAAGGGTAAGTGATGCAGACGGCGGATGTCGTAATCGTCGGAGGAGGAATTGTGGGGTCCAGCATTGCCTGGCACCTCACCTCGACCGGCTGCAAGAACGTGCTAGTGATTGAGCGCGAATCCTCTCAGGGCAAAGGCTCCACGGGAAAGAGCATGGGCGGCGTGCGCGCCCAATTTTCCACGCCAATCAATATCGAAATGTCGCTCTACTCGATTCCGTTCTACGCGCGCTTTGACGAGACGCTCGGCTATCCCGCCGGTTACCGCCCTCAGGGCTATCTGTTTGTTGCCACAAAGCAATCGCATCTCGCCTATCTGCGCACAAACCTCGAAAAGCAACAAGCACTCGGGCTCGAGGCGGCGCGCATGGTTTCGGCTCCGGAAATCATGAAAATGCATCCGCAACTCCGTGGCGACGATATCCTCGGCGGCAGCTTCTGCTCGACCGATGGCTTCGTCGATCCCTACAGCGTAATGAACGGGTTTATGGCCAACGCCGTCGAGCGGGGAGCGACCATTTGGAAGAAGACGGAAGTTGCAGCGATTCATATTGATAGCCGTGGAGTTTCAGGTGTAACTACATCCCGTGGGGAGGTTTCCACCCGAACCGTGGTCAACGCAGCCGGCCCTTGGGCAGCCGAGGTGGCCAAAATGGCTGGGATCGATTTGCCCGTCCACCCTTTGCGGCGCATGTTGGTTCCTTCCGAGCCTTTTGACCAGTTTCCCCACTCTGCGCCGATGATTATTGACATGTCGAACGGCTTCCATTTCCGGCCCGAAGGACGCGGATTTCTGCTGGCATGGAACGATCCGGAAGAAACGAGCGACAAGCCGGAGTTCGAACCATCGTTCGTTGAGAAAATTCTGATCTTAGCTGCCAATCGTGTGCCGATATTTGAGAATCTTCCTATAAACCCCAAGAAGGCGTGGGCGGGACTTTATGAAATGTCTCCCGACCATCACTGCATTTTGGGACCAGCTTCGGAAGTTCCTGGTTTCTTTTTGGCCAATGGCTTCAGCGGCCACGGCGTGATGCACGCTCCAGCCACAGGTAAGATATTGAGCGACTTGATTTTAGATGGAAAGACTCGCGTAGTACGCGATGTTTCATCGGTCAGCTATCAGCGTTTTGCCAGAGGCGCTCTGCTGCACGAAACGGCCGTTCTCTAAAAAAATTCACAGAAAAACATGCCCGACTATATTTCCTGGGAGCGGGCCCACTCTACTTACACAGAAGCAGGCTCATCCGTCGACTGCTATTAAGGGCCAGAGACCCGGAAGCTCTGGCCCTTAACTATTTTGGCCTAACCGTTCTGCTCTCTTTTGTGGCGACAACCAATTTCTAAGAAATTTTTAATCCCTGCCTATATTTTGTCTGATCTTTGTCTCTCTACTGCTACAGAAGCAGGCTCATCCGTCGACTGCTATCAAGGGCCAGGGACCCGGAAGCTCTGGCCCTTGAAACTTTTCTCCTCTTTTCCCGAAAAAAAATTTTCTCGCATATTTTGAAACGATTCGCCGTTTGCGTTCACTTCATAAACAGGATGAACGGAGAAGCGCCCGGCTGGCGGTGAATTGCCAAGGGGGTGTCACCGCCAGCTTGGACTTCGCTTTTCATTAACTCCTTTTGCCTCTTCAGAGAAAGACGGGGTGCGACCGATTTTTGTCGCGCCCTTATTTATGTCGCGAACCGGAAGGCCCCCATTTTGTGGAAAAATCGATTCCTCTGGCCTTGGAATCCCTGCAACTGCTGAGGCTCCCGCGCATCACTAAAATGAAAGCCTGAAACTGCAATTTGGTTTAGGCTTATTGGTCGAGGACAGTGCTGCCCTGCTGTCTCCTATTTCCCCAAAGGAGTCCCAAGCAAAATGGCTGGTTCGCTTACAGTGCCTCAGGTTGCGGAACAGAGCAAGCACATCAAGAACGCAGGTGACATCGACCAGCTCTCTATCAATACAATCCGCACTCTTGCCATGGATGCTGTGCAGCAGGCCAACTCCGGCCATCCTGGGACGCCAATGGCGTTGGCGCCTATTGCGTATGCGCTGTGGCAACGCGTCCTTCGCTATGATCCCGCTGATCCCATCTGGCCCAATCGCGACCGCTTCGTATTGTCCAATGGGCACGCGTCCATGCTGCTTTATGCGTTGTTGCATTTGACGGGAGTCAAAGCCGTCGATCCCAACTACGAAGTTGTAGGGCAGCCCGCCGTGAGTTTGGACGACATCAGGCATTTTCGCCAGCTTGACACTAAGACACCAGGACATCCCGAATACAGGCTGGTCTCGGGGGTGGAAACCACCACTGGTCCGCTCGGCCAAGGCGTCGCCAACAGCGTGGGCATGGCCATTTCAGAGCGCTGGCTGGCCTCGTACTTCAACAAACCAGGCTACGAACTCTTCAATTACAACGTTTATGCCGTCTGCGGTGACGGCGACATGATGGAGGGCGTTTCCAGCGAAGCTGCATCGCTCGCCGGACACCTCAAGCTCGCAAATCTTTGCTGGATCTACGACAACAACCACATCACGATTGAAGGCAAAACTTCTTTGGCCTTCAGTGAAGATATTGCCGCCCGCTTCATGGGCTACGGCTGGAACGTGACCAGGGTGGGGGATGCAAACGATCTGGGACTCTTCATGCGGGCTCTACAGTCATTTCACAACACCAGTGATCGCCCCACCTTCATCATCGTTGACAGCCACATCGCGTATGGGGCTCCGAATAAGCAGGATACGCGGGAAGCGCACGGCGAGCCGCTGGGCGAAGAAGAGATCCGGCTGGCGAAGCGTACCTACGGATGGCCGGAGGACGCCAAATTCCTGGTTCCAGACGGAGTGAAGGAGAACTTCGCCGATGGAATCGGCAAGCGCGGCCACGACCTGCGCATTGCCTGGGACCAGATGCTGGAGCGTTACACAAAAGAGCATCCCGTGCTGGCCGATCAGCTTTATCGCATGCAGCGCCGGCTTCTCCCGGAAGGCTGGGACAAAAACCTGCCGGTCTTCCCTGCTGATGCGAAGGGTCTGGCGACACGTGATTCTTCGGGCAAGGTTCTCAACGTGCTGGCGCAGAATGTTCCCTGGCTTATGGGCGGCTCGGCAGATCTTGCGCCCTCCACCAAAACCCTGCTAAAGGATGTTCCTGATTTTGAAGCCGGGCAGTACAACGGCAGAAACTTTCACTTCGGCATTCGTGAACATGCCATGTGTTCCATCCTGAACGGCATGTCGTTATCCAAGATCCGTCCTTACGGCGCCAGCTTCCTGATCTTCAGTGATTATTCCAAGCCTCCCATGCGCCTGGCCGCGATCATGGAAATTCCTGTGATCTATGTCTTCACGCATGATTCCATCGGCGTGGGCGAAGACGGCCCGACGCATCAGCCGGTGGAACAGCTTGCAGGGCTGAGGGCAATGCCGGGATTTATGGTGCTGCGTCCGGCAGACGCAAATGAAGTGACGGAAGCGTGGAAGATAATTATGCAGCTTCGTCACGAACCAGCCGCTTTGGTGCTGACACGGCAAGCGCTGCCGACGATCGACCGCACAAAGTATGCTCCGGCCTCTGGAGTGGCGAAAGGCGCTTACGTTATTGCGGAAGCGAAGGGCGGCAAGCCCGAGCTGATCCTCATGGCGACCGGCAGTGAGGTTTCGCTTTGCCTGTCAGCTTATGAACAGCTAACGGCCGAAGGCAGTAAAGTGCGCGTCGTCAGCATGCCCTCGTGGGAGTTGTTCGATAAGCAGCCGGCGGACTATCGCGACAGCGTGCTGCCGAAAGACGTGACACGCCGTATTTCAGTAGAACAGGCCTCCACTCTGGGGTGGGCCCGGTATGTGGGGTTTTATGGAAAGAGCATCGGCATGAAGACATTTGGAGCATCAGCGCCGCTCAAGGAACTCCAGAAAAAATTCGGCTTTACGCCTGAAGCCGTTGTTGCCGCGGCGCGGGAATTGCTGAAGAGTTGAACACCCAGGCGAAATTGCGGGAGAAAATGCGCATCACTGTTGCATCGGACCACGCCGGTTTTGAGTTGAAACAGGTGCTCGCTGATTTCTTACGCCAGAAGGGACATACGGTGACAGACGCGGGCACGAACAGTACTGCCCCGGTGGACTATCCTGATTTTGCTGAGGCACTTGCGCTCAGTATTTTGCACGGCGAGTCCGAGCGCGGAATCCTGATCTGCGGCAGCGGAGTGGGCGCATCCGTGGCCGCCAACAAAATCCCCGGCGTCCGCGCCGGTCTGTGCCACGACTCCTATTCAGCGCATCAGGGCGTGGAACATGATGACATCAACGTGCTGGTGCTCGGCGCACGCGTGATCGGTGACGAGTTGGCAAAGGATTTGTGCCTCGAGTTCCTGAATGCCCGCTTCACCGGTGAAGAGCGCCATAGCCGCCGTCTAAACAAGATTCGCAGCATTGAACAACGCTATTGTCCGCAACCAGCCCTCAAGGAGAACGAGTGATGAATCCGGTTTCCACAGTTGAAAAAGAGAATCAGGTCGGAACAGCAGCCAAGAACCCCCTATTACAGTTGAAAGCCGCTGGACAATCGATTTGGCTCGATTACATTCGACGCAATCTCATTACGAGTGGCGAATTGAAGCGGCTCATCGATAATGACGGTCTTTGCGGCATCACTTCCAATCCTTCCATCTTCGAAAAGGCAATTGCCGGCAGCACGGATTATGCGGAGATTCTCCAGGAGCTGCGCGCGAAAAATCTGAGCGCGGGAGAGATTTTCGAGCGCATCGCCATCCGCGATATCCAGGACGCCGCGGATATGCTGCGTCCCGTGTATCAAGCCACAAACCGGCGCGATGGTTATGTGAGCCTGGAGGTCTCGCCTACGCTGGCGCGGAATACGCAGGGCACCATTGAAGAGGCGCGGCGGCTGTGGAAGAGCGTGGGCCGGGAAAACATCATGATCAAGGTGCCGGGAACAGACGAGGGAGTTCCTGCAGTGCGCCAGCTTACGAGCGAAGGTGTGAACGTGAATATCACGCTGCTTTTCGCTCAGGAAGCATACGTGAAAGTGGCTGAAGCCTTTATGGCCGGATTGGAAGACCGCGTCAGCCGCGGCGAGGACATCAGCAAACTGGCCAGCGTTGCCAGTTTTTTCGTCAGCCGCATTGATACCCTGGTGGACGCGACGATTCAGAACATGCTGAAGACAGAAAGTGATCCGGAGAAAAAACAGTTGCTGAATTCCCTGCAAGGCAAGGTGGCCATAGCCAATGCTAAAGAAGCCTACGAGAAATACCAGAACATGATTGAGAGCGCTCGATGGAAGGCTCTTGCCGCGAAGGGATCGCAAACTCAGCGCCTGCTGTGGGCCAGCACCAGCACCAAGAATCCCGCATACCGTGACGTGCTCTATATCGAAGAACTGATCGGTCCTGACACGGTGAACACCATTCCTCCAGCAACCATGGACGCTTTCCGAGAGCATGGGCGCGTGGCACGGACCCTCGATGCCGAAATTGCCGCAGCGCACAAGATTATGGCGGATCTTGAAAAAGCCGGCATCTCTATTAAGCAAGTCACCAGCAAGATCCTGGACGATGGGATCAAGCTCTTCGATGAGGCCTTCGCCAAGCTGCTCTCGGTGGTGGAGGAAAAAAAAACTTCAGCGGTAACGGCCAAGCCTAAAATCGATTGCCAGTCCCTCGATTTTCCGCAGCAACTGCGGCAGGCCGTGGATGCCGCGATTAGCGATTGGAACAAGAACGAGAAAGTCAACCGACTGTGGAAGGGAGATACTTCTCTCTGGACTCGTGACTCTGAAGATAAATGGCTGGGCTGGCTTCGCATCGCGCAAGAACAGGCAAATGAGCTGGGACCTCTGGCGACCTTCGCTGAAGACGTACGCAAATCAGGGTTTACTCATGCCCTGCTCCTGGGGATGGGCGGCTCCAGCCTTTGTCCGGAAGTCCTGAAGATTACTTTTGGCAAGCAATCCGGCTATCCCGAACTTCATGTCCTCGATTCCACGGATCCTGCCCAGATCAAGGCAATCCAGCAGCAGATCGACATCCCCAAGACGCTCTTTATCGTGGCTAGCAAATCCGGCAGTACTCTTGAACCCAACATCTTCAAGCAATACTTTTTCGATCTCGCAGAAAACACTGTCGGTAAAGGAAACGCTGGAAAGCAATTTGTCGCTATCACTGATCCGGGCTCCAAAATGCAAAAGGTGGCCGAGAGCGATGGCTTCCGGCATACCTTCTTTGGCGACCCCAGCATTGGGGGACGTTACTCAGCTCTTTCCAACTTCGGCCTGGTCCCTGGCGCTGTCATGGGGCTTGATCTGCGGCGTTTCCTCAATTGCACCGAAGAGATGATACAGGCCTGCGCAGCAACGGTTCCGGCTGATCAGAATCCGGGAGTAGTTCTTGGAGCCGCGCTCGGCACGCTCGCCAACATGGGTAGAAACAAAGTCACGATTATCACTTCGCCTAAAATCTACGACCTTGGCGCGTGGCTGGAACAATTGCTGGCAGAAAGCACAGGCAAGCAAGGCAAGGGATTGATACCAGTAGACCGGGAGAAGCTTGGGCCTCCCGACGTGTACGGCAATGACCGGGTCTTCGTCTATCTGCGTCTACGCGGAGACGACAACAAAGCCCAGCAGCAACTGGACGCGCTGAAGCAAGCGGGCCAGCCGGTCATCACAATCGAAGTTGCCGATCTCTATGATCTGGGGCAGGAGTTCTTCCGCTGGGAAGTCGCGACCGCAGTCGCCGGATCTATTCTCGGAATCAACGCCTTTGATCAGCCCGATGTCGAAGCCAGCAAGGTTGCAACCCGCCAGCTCACCACGGAATACGAGCAGAAAGGCAAGCTGCCAGCCGAAACGCCCATTCTTGATCAGGACGGGATCAAAATTTTCACCGATGAACGCCATGCGCAGAAGTTGCGCCAGATCGGCGGGAGTCAACCTACCCTTTCGGGCTTACTCGGTGCGCATCTTAGCCAGCTCAATCCCGGCGATTACTTTGCGCTGCTTGGCTATATCCAGATGAATGTTGACCATGAAGAAAAGCTGCAAGCCATCCGGCACGCCATCCGCGATCACAAACACGTGGCCACGTGTCTCGGCTTTGGACCACGCTTCCTGCATTCCACCGGGCAGGCGTACAAAGGTGGTCCCAACATCGGAGTGTTTCTACAGGTCACGTGCGATGACGCGGCGGACATTCCTGTGCCCGGACAGAAATATACTTTTGGGGTGGTGAAAGCGGCACAGGCGCGCGGCGACTTCCAGGTACTGGCGGAGCGTGGACGGAGAGTTTTGCGCGTGCATTTACCTGCGGATGTGAACAGCGGGCTGGAAAAGCTGGCGCGCGCGATTGGTGAAGCTACGCTTTAGTTCCTTTGGTTTCGAGATTTCAGAAACGGCTTCGTGCCTGAGGAAAGCTATGCAACTAGGAATGGTAGGTCTTGGCCGGATGGGCGGCAATATGGTCCGGCGGCTCATGCGAGGCGGTCATCAGTGCGTTGTAACGGATCTCAGCCCGCAAGCGGTGGCCGAGTTTGCTAAAGAAGGCGCCACCGGCTCAACATCATTGGATGACTTTGTCGCCAAGCTGACGAAACCTCGCGCTGCCTGGGTGATGGTTCCTGCAGGCAACGCAACCGAGCAGACGGTCAATGCTCTGGCCCAGCGGTTTGAAGCCGGTGACACAATCATCGATGGCGGAAATTCCTATTACAAGGACGACGTGCGCCGCTCGCAAAAACTAAAGGATCGCGGCATTCACTACCTCGATGTGGGGACCAGCGGCGGCGTCTGGGGCATCGAGCGCGGCTACTGCATGATGATCGGCGGACCGAAAGAAGCTTTCGATCGACTCGATCCCATCTTCCGTACTCTCGCTCCTGGCATGGGAGATATTTCGCGCACACCTGGCCGCGAGAAACTCGGCGGCAGCGCCGAACTGGGGTATCTGTACTGTGGTCCTTCAGGCGCGGGTCACTTCGTCAAAATGGTGCATAACGGCATCGAATATGGATTAATGCAGGCGTATGCCGAGGGTTTTGACATTTTCCGCAATGCCAATTCGGAACAGCTTCCGAAGGAACATCGCTACGACTTAAATTTGCCCGACATTGCGGAGGTGTGGAGGCGCGGGAGCGTGATCTCGTCCTGGCTGCTGGACTTGACGTCAATGGCTCTGGCGGAAAATCCTGCTCTTTCCGAGTACACCGGCTTCGTCCAGGATTCCGGCGAGGGCCGCTGGACGATCAATGCCGCCATCGAAGAAGCCGTTCCCGCTGAGGTGCTTTCCGCGGCGCTCTACACTCGTTTCCGGTCACGGCAGGAGCATACGTTTGCCGAAAAAGTTTTGAGCGCCATGCGGCAGAAATTCGGCGGTCACATTGAGAAAAAATCCGGTTCCTGATTGGGAGAGGAGGACGCATGCCACAAAGTATTGAGCGAGAATTGCCAACCCTGGAGCGCGCTCCGACCGGTGGGCCACAGCAGACGGACCCATGCGCGATGGTGATCTTTGGCGCAACCGGCGACCTCACCGCCCGCAAGCTGATGCCGGCCCTCTACAATCTGGCCAAGAGCAATATGCTCTCTCGCGAGTTTGCCGTTGTCGGGGTGGCGCGCAATGACTACTCGACTGACCAGTTCCGGCAGATCATTGGCGAAAAGTTGCAGAGCTTTGCTACCAGCAGCGTGGACCAGGACTTGAAAGACTGGCTGCTGCGCCGCCTCTATTACGTCTGCGGCGAGTTCGATGATCCACAGGTCTATCAGCGGCTCGGCCAGACTTTGGCAGAGGTGGACAAGACCCATAACACTCACGGCAACTGCTTTTTCTATCTCGCCACCAGCCCGGTCTTCTTCGGCATGATTGTCGATCAACTCGGCGCATCGCAGCTGGCCTGTGAGAAAGACGGCCATTGGCGCCGGATTGTCTTTGAAAAGCCGTTTGGCAACGATCTTGATTCGGCTAAGGCGCTCAATCGCCAGGTACGGAAGGTGCTGGCGGAAAACCAGATTTACCGCATTGACCATTACCTGGGTAAGGAAACCGTACAGAACATTCTGGTATTCCGGTTCGGCAACGGCATCTTCGAACCGATTTGGAACCGGCGTTACGTAGATCACGTGCAGATCACGGTGGCGGAAACGGTCGGTGTGGAGAAGCGCGGCGGCTATTTCGATATGGCTGGGACCATGCGCGATATGGTTCCGAACCATCTTTTCCAGCTTCTTTCCCTCACGACCATGGAACCACCGATTTCGTTCAGCTCAGACGCAGTCCATGACGAGCAATCCAAAATATTGCACGCGGTTCAATCTCTTAGTGCGGAAGACGTGCTGCGTTATGCCGTCCGCGGGCAGTATGGCTCGGGCGACATCACTGGTGAGCGAGTCCCTGGTTACAGACAGGAAACCGGTGTTCCTCCTGACTCTAAAACGGAGACATTCGTCGCCTTGAGACTCCTGATCGACAATTGGCGCTGGGCCGGTGTGCCGTTTTACATCCGTACGGGCAAGCGGCTGGCGGCGCGCCACACGGAAGTTGCCATCCAATTCAAACGCGCTCCATTGGTGCTGTTTCGCGATACGCCAGTGAACACACTCAAGCAGAATCAATTGGTCATGCACATGGCGCCGGATGAAGGCATTTCGCTGCGCTTCGGCGCAAAGGTTCCCGGCGCGCACATGAAAGTCGGTTCCGTCGAGATGGACTTCAAGTACGCGGATTATTTCGGAACCAATCCCAATACCGGTTACGAGATTCTTCTCTACGACGGCATCATGGGCGACCAGACCCTCTTCCAGCGTGCGGACATGGTAGAGGCAGGCTGGGCCGTTGTTGATCCCATACTCGACGTGTGGAAAGCCCTGCCACCTCGCGACTTCCCCAATTACCCCGCTGGCAGCTGGGGGCCAGACGAGGCCTGCGATTTGATCGGCCGTGACGAGCGCTCATGGAGGAAGATTTCAGAATGATCCTGGCCGGCGATATCGGGGGCACACATACACGAATCGCGCTGGTCGAGGTGACTGAGAATCGGCTGGAGAAAGTGGTGGACCGCGTTTATCCCAGCCGCGACTTTAGAAGCCTGGATGAGATCCTCAGCCTCTTTATGAGCAACCAGAATGTGCCTGTGTCCGCCGCCTGCTTCGGCATCGCCGGTCCGGTGGTGAATGGGCATGTCTCAACTTCCAACCTGGCCTGGGTGATAGATGCTCTGCAGCTCGCCAAATTGCTGCAAGTCACAACCGTGTGGCTGATCAATGACCTGCAGGCGCATGCGTCTGGTATTGACGATCTGAGCGAAGCCGATTTCGTACCACTAAACTCAGCGGCTCCCGGCAAAGGCAATGCTGCCCTCATCGCGGCCGGTACCGGCCTGGGCGAGGCTGGGCTGTACTGGGATGGCATTCGGCGCCGTCCTTTTGCCTGTGAAGGCGGCCATTGCGATTTCGCTCCACGCGATGACCTTGAAGTTGAGCTATTCCGTTACCTACGCAAGAAATTCGGTCGCGTGAGTTACGAACGCATTCTTTCCGGCCACGGTCTCCAGAATGTTTACGAGTTCTTGCGGGACTCAGCAACAGAAAGAGAGCCGGATTGGCTGAAAGAAGAACTTGCCGGCGCGCCGGATCCGAGCGCCGTTATTTCTCATGTGGGGATGAATGCCAAAGCTCCGATTTGCGAGCGCGCACTGGACATTTTTGTCCGCGTCTATGGTGCAGAGGCGGGAAATCTCGCACTGAAGCTGCTGGCTACAGGAGGCGTATTCCTGAGCGGAGGAATCGCTGCGCGCATCCTCCCGCGTTTGCAGCGCCCTGAATTTTTTCAGGCATTCGTAAGCAAAGGTCGTATGCAGCCCCTGTTGGAGAAGGTGCCTATTCGAGTGGTGAACAATGACCAGGTGGGCGTCCTGGGCGCGGCGCGTCATGCCAGCGAGCAGCTAAAAGCGTCGGCTGCGATGACGCACATTTGATCAAGCCTGAGGTGGCCAATGAGTGCAGACGAATCGTTCCACTGTCCTGATTGGCTGAAAGTCGTGCCCGATATCGATGCGCTAAACCGCGCGGCGGCGGAAGAATTCGCACGGTGCGCCTCAGAGGCAATTAGCGCGCAAGGGCGCTTCACGGTCGCGCTAAGCGGAGGGAATACCCCGCGGGCAGTTTATTCTCTCCTTGCAAAAGAATACGGGAGTTCGTTGCTGTGGGGAAGCATTTTCTTCTTCTTTGGCGATGAGCGCCACGTTCCGCCGGCCGATCCGCAAAGCAATTACAGAATGGCCAACGAATCGCTCCTCTCCCATGTTGCCATTCCTCCTCGAAATGTTTACCGAATCCTGGCAGAGCTCGATGCCAAAGATGCCGCCGAGCAGTATCAGGCCGTGCTGGAACATTTCTTTCAAGTCACTCCGGGCGAGCTGCCTCGATTTGATCTCATAATGCTGGGCATGGGAGAAGACGGACACACGGCTTCGCTGTTTCCGGGCACGACAGCCTTGCAGGAACGATCGCGGCTGGTAGTGGCCACTCACGTGGAGAAATTTGAAGCCGACCGTATTACCTTCACTTTGCCCCTGCTCAATGCCGCCGCAGAAGTGATGGTGATTGTTGCAGGCGCGAACAAGGCGCCCGTGATCCGCCGAATCATTCAATCGCCGGAATCGCCAATGTATCCCGTGCAAAGGGTCCACCCCCATAATGGTCGCTTGCTGTGGATTGTTGAGCAATCAGCAGCCGCGACTGCCTAAGCGACGTTTCTCACGCTGCAGCAGCTCTCAATGTCCAATAACAGGGCGTGGGTTGAACAACCAGCGACACATAGCCTATACTGATGGCGAACAAATAACGAATAAATTTTATATGGCGTCGCTCTTTCCTCAACTTGAGTCTCACCAATCGCTCATCGGCATTGCTCGGCTCGCCGCCAAGGGGGAAGCACTGGCGGAAGGGCATGACGTCGAGTATCTGACCATTGAGAACCGCAGCATTCTTGCACCTTGCCTTTCGCGACGAGTTCCCTTCCGATGGATGATCAACCCATATCGCGGGTGCGAATTCGGCTGCAAATACTGTTACGCGCGCTACACGCATGAATTCATGGAACTGCGCGACAGTTTGGATTTCGAAAGAAAGATTTACGTCAAGCAGCACGCGGCGTGGCTACTGCGACAAGAGATCAGGAAAGTGAAGCCGGGCGAGTCGATTGCGATCGGCACAGCCACAGATCCATATCAGCCGGCAGAACGCAAATTCGGCATTACGCGCGCAATCCTGGAGGAACTGGCGCAGCATCCAGGGCTGGAACTCGGACTAGTAACCAAAGGCACTCTGATTCTCCGCGATCTTGCGCTACTGCAGGTGCTGGCCAGGAACAGTAAGCTCTCGATCTGTATCACCGTCACAACAATGAACACGAATTTGGCTCGCATTCTTGAGCCACGGGCACCGCGGCCGGATTTGCGCATGAAAGTGGTTCGTCAACTGAATGAAGCAGGCGTTCGCGCCGGAGTTAACTGTGCTCCGATTCTTCCAGGCATTACCGACCATCCCGCCGATCTCGAGATCCTTGTCACCGCTGCATCTCAAGCAGGCGCTGCGTTTGTTTTTACAAATTCGTTATTTCTCAAGCCGTGTGCATTGAAAGTCTTTCTGCCTTTTGTTGAACAGAAATTTCCGCATCTGCTTTCTCTTTATCGCCAGCGCTATTCGCAACACGCTTATCTGCCTGCGCATTACAGCAATAGAGTCTCGACGCTGATAAAAAAATATTGCGAGAAGCACGGAATTCGTGGTGAACGCAGGCTGGAGCGAACCGTCTCAAGATTGCCAAGCAGGAAAGAGGAGATTGCGAATCAACTAGAACTATTCAGTTAAGTTGTTTCACATTGCACTACTGTTTTCTGAGAATTGGATTAAAGTGCAATTAAATCTGCCGATGAAAGCACACGCGAGCGGGAGGGGAGCGGAACGTTGTTTTCAAAATACTGATAATAAAGCAGATATTTTGCTTGCTAAAATTATTAAAGAGCACTATTGTACTTCTGCACGGGTAAGGTACATGTACCAAAATAAGTACATAACATGTACTAAGGGTCATCAAGCATATGTGCACGACGGCCAAAACGGAAACCAGCAAGGGACCGAAATTAATTTTTCTAATGTCGGTATGTTTCTGGATTTTTCGACACTATAGTACATGGTTGCCGGTTGTCCTTCGGTGGTAAGAGGTACAGGTGCTATTGAGCCAGAGCTTCTTCAGGATTTGAGGGAAAGCTGATTTAGCGGTCCAGAAGTACGGAAAGAAAAAAGCTGAAACGGTTTGCGGTCCGGGTTCACTAAACAGACGAGCAGAAACTAGCCTTCCGGGTGGCTGTGATCAGCACACAGCCAAGAAAGGGCGGTTTCTCTCGCGGATAAAGCGGGTCACAGCGGATGGGCTTTGCGCGTCACCAACGAAGTGAGCGCATCGCTTCCACCCTAGCGGGAGGTGGAGTTTGCGTATTCTGGTCATTGAGGATGAGCCGAAAGTTGCACGTACACTGGTAAAGGGTCTGGAAGCAGACCACTTTGCTGTCGATTTGGCAGGAGACGGAGAGGAAGGCCTGCAATTAGCCACCGAGATCGATTATGACGCTATCGTTCTCGATTGGAATTTACCGAAATTGGACGGTCTCACCGTTCTGAAGAAGTTGCGGAAGTCAGGATCCAATATGCGCATCCTGCTTCTGAGCGCACGTCGCGATGTTTCTGACCGGGTCTGCGGGTTGCAGGCCGGGGCCGATGATTACCTGGTAAAACCCTTTTCGTTTGAAGAGCTGCTGGCCCGGCTGCATGCGCTGTTGCGCCGTCCGCAGGAACTGCTGGACAAGCTGAGCGTGGAAGATCTCGAGCTCGACCGCATGCGCCACATGGTTACCCGAGGCGGGAAACAGATCAACCTCACGCAGCGTGAGTATGCCGTGCTTGAGTATCTGATGCGGAATGCAGGCCGCACCGTCACACGGACAATGGTGGTGGAACACGTCTGGAACCTGGGATTTGAAGGTCTGACCAACATTGTGGACGTGTACATCAACTATCTGCGCCAGAAGATTGATCATGGGTTTGAAAAGCCGCTGATCCATACTGCGCGCGGTGTAGGCTACATGCTTGCCGCCAATCAATAAATGAAACATGTGCTTTCACGGAGCCTGAGGTTCCGGCTGGCGTTCAAGCAAACTCTATCATTCGCGCTCCTGGTGAGTCTCTTCGCCTGGGGCGCGTATGCTTTCCTCGCCCGCCATGTCCTCAGCAAACTCGACGGAGAACTGGAGGACCGCGCCATTGCGGTCCGGAGCATGCTCCAGGTGCGCGATGGCCAGGCACGGTGGTTCAGCAAGGCGGCAGATTCAGAAGTCCGGGAACACTTTGAAAAATCCTCCCAGTACTCCCAGTTGCTGGACGACACCGGCCAGGTGGTCGAGACCTCCAAGGATCTGGTAGCCACCGGAGCGATTTTGACTTTCAGCCCGACAGCCCGCCAAACGCTGGCATCAGGCCGCTCCGGCTTTGAAGAGCTCCCGCTGCCGGGAGGCAGCCGGATACGCATAATCGACGTGCCGGTCTCGGCCGCAGGCAAGCACAATTACCTGCTTCGAGTGGGAATGCCGCTGGCTGATGCTGAGGACGAAGTCGCCCGTATGGGAATGTTCATTATCGCGCTGGTTGCTATTCTTCTCTTATTGCATGGCGCAAATTGCTGGTTGATGGCGGGAAGCATCCTGCGACCTCTGTACGAAATCACAGCGGCGGCGGGGCAGATTACGCCATTTGATTCTTCCAAACGCCTGCCGGTATTCGGCAGGGACGATGAAATTGACAAGCTCAGCAACAGCATCAACGCCGCTCTGACCCGGCTACAAAACTCATTTCAGCGCATGTCTGAGTTCCTCCGCACCCTCTCTCATGAGATCCGCCAGCCGTTGACGGTGATGCGTGCAGAGACCGAACAGGCATTGCGCGTCAGCAAAGGCGATACGAACTTTAGTGAAATGCTTTCCAGCCAGCTTCAGCATGTGGAGTTGCTGGCGCGAACCGTATCTGACCTGATGGAACTGGCGCAGTCTGATAGCGATGAGATCAAACTGGATTGCCAGACCGAGGACCTCTCTGAGCTGGTGCAGGCAGCCATCGATGGAATGCGCTTGAAATCAGACGAGAGCAGGATTCATATCTCCGGCACAGTACAACGCAACATCGTCGGCCTGTTTGATGCCGGCCAGCTCTGGCGACTGGTGTTGAATTTACTCGACAATGCAATCAAGTTCACCGGTCCGGATGGCCGGATTGACGTCGCGCTGACGGCTCATAATGGCACAGCCATCCTTTCCGTCTCGGATACCGGGTGCGGGATCCCAGCGCATGAACAGCCGCGCATTTTCGAACGCGGCTACCGCACTACGGGCGCTCGCAAATCCTCTGTGCCGGGAACTGGTTTGGGACTGCACTTTGCGCGCAACATTACACAGGCGCATGGAGGAACCATTGAAGTGATCAGCGTTCCGGGCCACGGCTCATGCTTCCGTGTTTCTCTTCCTCTGAGAGCTGCGCCTTCTGATGCAGTTGATCTTACCCGTCCCGTCCATGAGGGGAGCATCAACTGATTTTGAGTTGGAGCAGCTCTATGGCGCAAGTTAATGAATTTAATTGTGGACTAAGCGCTCTTTAATCGCATTCGTCAATGATGTTATCTGGCTCCACAGGATCGCTTGCGTGATTGCGGGCTGATTGCTGAATCGGCTCGCCTCATCCCGGCGACATACTCGGCAGGCGGGAGGGAAATCCGTTGAGGCGTTCATACTTGAAAGCCACCACACTGTTCATCAGTTCTCTTCTTTGCATGGTTTGCGCGGCCCAGACCACAACCCCTGTGCCTGTTGCTCCCCGTCCTCCCGCGACACGAGCGCTCCAGGCCAACAGCAATCCCGCCACCTACGTACCTAACAGAACCGTTACACCTACCATGCCAATAACCTCGGTGCGCGCAGCTCAAACCGTGCAGCCGGCACGTATACAGCCCCAACCCAATCCGGTTGCGCCTGAACCCTCTGTTCCCCTTACAGCGCAGGCGGTTCCTGAGCCTCCGAAATCCGCATCATCGGGTAGGTTCTCTGTGGATTATCGCAATGGTGAAGTCACTGTGATTGCCGAGAAGGCGGAACTGGGAAAGGTCCTTGAGCTGCTCGGGAAAAAAATCGGCACGTCGATTGAAGTGGCTCCTGAAGCGGCAAACGATCCCGTTGTTGCGCATCTTGGGCCAGTCACTCCGACCCAGGCGCTTGCAGAACTCCTCGATGGCCCGACTCTTGAGTACATCGTTATGGGCTCTGATGACAGCGGACACGTACTCCAGCGCGTTGTAGTTCGCCGGCGGAACACCTTCGGTCGAGAACCTCTGGTTGCAGTGAAAGCAGCAGCCGCTGCAGCGTCAAACCGTAATCCTTCTAACAGATGAGATGAGGCGCAACAGCACGCGCTTCTCAATTATCATCTTAGGGCTCTTTTGCAACTGGTGATCGAGCTGCTGCAATTCTTCCATGTCCAACCCGTTTCAATGCGTCGCCACCGATCTCGGGCGCACCGTTGCTCAAGCCAAGCCCATGCTCGCGAAGCTCAAGAATGCAGACACTTTCCTGCGTCCCAGCCCGAAGAAATGGTCCAGGAAGGAGATTCTTGGTCACCTGCTCGACTCAGCTTCAAACAACCATCAACGTTTTGTTCGCGCAACTCTGGAGAACGAGCTTGCGTTTCCCGGCTATGACCAGGAAGGTCTCGTGAAGCTCCAGAAGTTCTCGGAAATGGACTGGGATTTCTTGGTGGATTTCTGGGCTGCCTACAACCGATTCCTCGCGCACGTGCTCTCGCTGCTGCCGGCAAGCGCTGCCATAATCACCTGCAACATAGGGAATAACGCACCCGCAACGCTCCAGTTCGTTGCTGAAGACTATGTTGCCCACCTCAAACACCACCTAAACCAGATTCTTGGGAAGAAATTTGAAACAAACTACGGGCTGAAGATGTAGTTTGTTGGTCCACCCCGACGAGAGTCGGCAACAGCGCGAGTTGCCCCGGCTGACGGAAGCTTTGGAGTCGGTCACCGATGGCGGCCCGCTTTACTGCAGAAGAGTCACGGAGCCGCTGCCAAGATCGTAGTAAGCTGCAAGCACCTTCAGTTTGCCCGATTTCACCATGCCGGAAATGACCGTGGATGACTCGCGCAATAGCGCTGCCTGGTTTGTGGCATTGGCCTTGGTGGCCGATGCGAGATCCGACCCAGCTTGGCTGACCGCTGGGCGGATATGCGAAAACAGTACGCTGATCTGTCCCGGTACCTCCTTGCCCTGGATCGCCGCTTTTACCGCTCCACAATTGGAATGACCCATGACCAGAATTGCCCTCGTTCCCAGGACAGCAGCCCCATACTCCAGGCTTCCGATGATTTCCGGCGTGGCGACGTTCCCAGCCACTCTGGTCACAAAAATGTGCCCGATGCTTTGATCGAATACAAGTTCCACGGGCACTCGTGAATCAGCACACGAGAGCACCGCAACGAAAGGTTCCTGCTTTTCTTCCGTCTGTTCCTTCAGGATGGCAAGATCCTGCTGATGAGCCGTGAGGCGTCCCGATGTAAAGCGTTTATTGCCGTTGATTAACTCTGAGATTGCTGCATCGGGAGTGAGTGTGGACTGTGCATGCGCGCCTGGTGGAATGGCAAGTTCCAAGGCTCCGCCCGAAAATCCGACGGCTGCGGCCGCTAACCCCATGGTCAGTAAATTCCGGCGGGAGAGTTCCTGATCCGAAAGAGTTTTCATGGCAACTCCGATGTTGGCCAGCGTTTGTAATGATGCCTGCTGATGAACATCTAAGTGTCGCCAATTTCAGGTGATTAAGAGGAAAGACTAGGCGCGCCGTGTTGTAAGAGAACTCTCAGAATGAACGTTCGAGAAAACCAAAAGGTTCCCTGTTCGGTCGCTTGTAGAGATGGTCCCGCCTCACCGCGACTGGGATAGAAGCCTGTTCTGTTCGACTCGAAACTCTAAGCAAAGCGCGGCCAAGCGGAGATGACGCTCAACTTCGCGAGGCGTTGGATTAACACCATGGAGTGACGGAGCGTTTTCCCGTTCCGAGTACTTTAAACAGAAAATGGCACGCCCCGTCTCTTTACCCGATTTTCCAAAATTCATGCTGCTTTGCGAGCTTTTTGAACTGAGTTCAGAAATTTCAGCAGATCGGCATTGATTTCATCCTGGTGTGTTGCAGTGAGACCGTGCGGCCTGCCGGGATAGTAAATTTCCTCCGCCCCTTTGATCACCTTTGCCGATTTCTTGGCCGAATCCTTGATAGGCACGACTTGGTCGTCCTCGCCGTGCATGACCAATGTGGGCACATCGAACTTCTTTAGGTCCTCGGTGAAGTCCGTCTCAGAAAATGCCTTGATGCACTCGTAAGCGTTCTTCAGGCCGGCCTGCATGCTCCACAGCCAGAACTGGTCCAGCATTCCCTGCGAGACGCGCGCACCCGGTCGATTGGCGCCATAGAACATTACGGCAAAGTCTTTGAAGAACTGGGAACGATCCTTGGCGAGGCTGGTGCGCAATCCGTCAAACACTTCGATTGGCAGCCCCTCAGGGTTCGCAGGGGTTTTCACCAGGAGCGGTGGCACTGCGGCAATCAGCACAGCGGCGGCGACCCGCTTGGTGCCATGCAGTCCGATGTAGCGCGCCACTTCGCCTCCGCCCGTGGAGTGACCTACAAGGGTGACATCTTTGAGGTCAAGAGCCTCAATGAGAGCTGCCAAATCTTCGGCGTATCCATTCATGTCATTCCCTGACGAAGCTTGGCTCGAACGCCCATGTCCGCGCCGGTCGTGTGCGACAACGCGGAATCCATTCTGTGCGAGGAACAGCATTTGTCCGTCCCATGCATCGGAATTCAGCGGCCATCCGTGGGAAAACGTGACGACCGGGCCTTTGCCCCAATCCTTGTAGTAGATTGTCGTGCCATCTTTCACCGTAATTGTGCTCATAAATTTTTCTCCTTGGGTTTTTCGATATAGACACAGTCGCGCTTTTGATTTACTTGGCCGGCGCGACTTCACGCCTCGCGTTTGTCAGGCGGCGCGTGCTGCGGATTGATCGAGCCAGGTCTCGAAGCGTATCTGGCCGAGTCGCGCGTTATTGCCCGGAAGAAGTGTTCTCTCACTGATCTTCGCTCCACCGTAACGCGCGTTTGGGTCAGCGATGACTTCGCGGGAATCCTTCAGTGCGGCCAGGCGCCGCCGGACAAGATCGTCCACGCGAAACTGTTCTGGCCCCGCTATTTCAACCATGCCGTTTACCGGCTGACCTACTGCAACCCTGGCCACGCCACTTGCAACGTCATCGGCGGCCATTGGCTGAAAAAGGACATGCGGCAAATGCACCTTGCCATCGACAACAGAAATGTCTGCGAGTCCTTTCAAAAATTCGAAGAACTGCGTCGCGTGCACGATGGAGTAGGGGATCGATGATTCTTTGATCAATTTTTCCTGGGCGATCTTGGCGCGCATGTAGCCGCTTTCCGACATCCGGTCCGTTCCCACAACCGACAAGGCAACGTGATGCCCTACCCGAGCGGCCGTTTCGGATGTGAGAAGGTTACGAGTGGATGTCTCAAAGAAGTTCAATACAGCTGCATCTTCCCAGGAGGGTGAGTTAGATACGTCAACTGCCACCGAAGCGCCTTTCATCACTTCAGCCAGGCCTTCGCCGGTGAGAGTGTTGACGCCGGTGTTGGGTGCTGCCGCTACTGGTTCGTGTCCGTGTTCACGAAGTTTATTGACCACCCTTGATCCAATTAGTCCAGTACCACCGATGACTACGATTTTCATATTTGCCTCCTTTTTCTTGATCGAGTGATTCCACAATCTATCGATCTCCTGCATTGGTAAAAAAGAACTGCTTGGTGGTTGGTGACGTGGTCCGAAAATGTAATCTGGTTTAGTTGTGGTTGTATTGCAATACATTGTTGGTTGCTGATCGGGAATCAGCCACATCGACGCTTCAGGATCAAAGATCGCGCGTGCGATCTGCGGAAGACGCAAGGCTGCAAGGATTCGCCACGAGTGTGAGTCGACCTTTATTCTCGGAAAGCATTCCCTTGCAAACGCTTGGCCCCGGCTGATCTTTCATCGCTTCCGCGCTTGTTGCCGTTGGCTTGCGTGACATACAAATTTCACCCTTGCCATGCGTTTAACGCC
>Ga0207652_10001047_pt1 | contig 25310 bp, 25 predicted proteins | sample KBSC63BmetaG_FD_184334 | JGI IMG/M metagenome (GOLD analysis project Ga0207652, IMG submission 184334) | Corn rhizosphere microbial communities from Kellogg Biological Station, Michigan, USA - KBS C6-3B metaG (SPAdes) (version 2) | ecosystem: Host-associated > Plants > Roots > Rhizosphere ... | reverse complement strand
CTTCCTGCGCTCGCACGACGAGTCCTATCTCGCCGGCCCCGACGACATCTACGTGTCGCCCTCGCAGATCCGCCGCTTCAACCTGCGCACCGGCGACTACCTCACCGGCCGCGTCCGTCACCCGAAGGAAGGCGAACGCTATTTCGCGCTGCTGAAAGTCGACGACATCAACGGCGATCCGCCGGAAGCGTCCAAGAACAAACTGCTGTTCGAGAACTTGACACCACTGTTCCCGCGCAAGGCCTTCCACCTGGAGCGCGGCAATGGTTCGTCGGAAGACATCACCGGCCGCATCCTCGATTTGATCGCGCCGGTCGGCAAGGGTCAGCGCGGGCTCATCGTCAGCCAGCCGAAGGCCGGCAAGACCATGATGCTGCAGAACGTCGCGCAGGCGATCGTGCACAACCACCCGGACGTGCACCTGATCATCCTGCTGATCGACGAGCGTCCGGAAGAAGTCACCGAGATGCAGCGCAGCGTCAAGGCGGAAGTCGTGTCATCCACGTTCGACGAGCCCGCGGTGCGCCACGTGCAGGTCGCCGAGATGGTGATCGAGCGCGCCAAGCGCCTGGTCGAGCACAAGAAGGATGTGGTGATCCTGCTCGATTCCATCACCCGTCTGGCGCGCGCCTACAACACCGTCGTACCGAGTTCCGGCAAGGTGCTGACCGGCGGCGTCGATGCGAATGCATTGCAGCGCCCGAAGCGTTTCTTCGGCGCCGCGCGCAACGTCGAGGAAGGCGGCTCGCTCACCATCCTCGCCACCGCGCTGATCGACACCGGCTCCAAGATGGACGAGGTGATCTACGAGGAATTCAAGGGCACCGGCAACATGGAAGTGCACCTCGACCGCCGCATCAGCGAGAAGCGCGTGTATCCGTCCATCAACATCAACCGCTCCGGCACCCGCCGCGAAGAGCTGCTGATCGCGCCGGACCTGCTGCAGAAGATCTGGATCCTGCGCAAGTTGCTGCACCCGATGGACGAGCTCGCCGCGATGGAGTTCATGCTGGACAAGATGAAGAACACCAAGACCAACGACGAGTTCTTCAACGCGATGAAGCGGTAAGAAGTACCGGGAATCGGGAGTGGGGAGTCGGGAATCGGAACAGCCGACTCGACGCGGGTTCTTACTCGGCCAGCGGGGTATCGCGGCCGGCAAAAGGAGCCGCGCTTATTGCGAGCTGCACCGATCCCGGTTCCCTTTCACCATTCCCGATTCACGATTCCCGGCATTTCATGCGCATCTGCGTTTACTGCGCCTCCAGCAACCAGGCCGATCCGCGCTATCGCGCGGCGGCCTTCCACCTCGGCGAACTGCTCGCGAGCGACGGCCACAGCATCGTCTATGGCGGTGGCTCCGCGGGCTCGATGGGCGCGGTCGCCGACGGCGCGTTGTCCAAGGGCGGTCAGGTCATCGGCATCCTGCCGCGCTTCATGGCCGACCTCGAATGGGGCCATCCAGGCCTGACGCGGCTCGACCTTGTCGACGACATGCGCGAACGCAAGCATCGCCTGCTCACCGATTCCGACGCGGTGGTCGCGCTGCCCGGCGGCTGCGGCACGTTGGAAGAATTGTTCGAGGCGATCACCCTGAAACGGCTCGGCCTCTATTTCAATCCGATCGTGCTGCTCGATACGCTGGATTATTGGCAGCCATTGGATGCTTTCCTGCACCGGGTGATCGAGCAGCGCTTCATGAACCCCGAACACGCGCAGATGTGGACGCGCGCAGCCGAACCCGAAGACGTGTTGCCCGCCATCCGCAACGCGCCCAAATGGGACGCCGGCGCGCGCGCTCGCGCGGTGGTGAGGTAACCAGGACGTCATCCGTTCTCGCGACCCGCGGCAAAAATGCGTCCCCAAGCCTGTATCATTGCGGCTTCGCGCGCTCGCAGCTCTGCTGGTGGTTTGCGAGCGCTTGCGACCGTCCAGTAAACGGTCGCGTGAGCAAAACCGGGGAGGCAGGGAGGCCGACCGGATGATCGCACCACGGACGGTTGGTCGAAAAGCTTCCAATACGCGCTCGTAGCTCAGCTGGATAGAGTACTGCCCTCCGAAGGCAGGGGTCGTGGGTTCGAATCCCGCCGAGCGCGCCATCACCCGCCGTGGCAACCCTGCGAGCGATCTGTGGCGCGGCTTTGTACCAGTGTCGACTGACCAGTGGCGTCGCGGCCGCCGTTCTCGACGGTTGAGGCGGTACAGATGGGCCCTCGTGCCTCGACCGTCCCACTACCGGCTTCCGTCCACGACGAATCTGGCGCACTGCCACCGCCGCTCAGCTAAATTGGCCGAATTTCTCATGCGGGAACAGGCCATGATCGATCTCAGAAGCGATACCGTCACGCGTCCGACCCTCGCGATGCGCACGGCGATGGCGGCCGCCGAGGTCGGCGACGACGTCTACGGTGAAGACCCGACCGTCAACGAACTCGAAAGTCTCGCCGCCGAAATGCTCGGCATGGAAGCCGCGGTGTTCGTCTGCAGCGGCACCCAGAGCAATCTCATCGCCTTGCTGAGCCATTGCCAACGCGGCGACGAATACATCGTCGGGCAACAGGCGCACACCTACAAATACGAGGGCGGCGGCGCGGCGGTATTGGGCGGCATCCAGCCGCAACCGCTGGAGTTCTGCGCGGACGGCACCCTCGATCTCCGGCAAGTCGCCGCCGCGATCAAGCCCGACGACAATCATTTCGCGCGCACCCGGCTGTTGTGCCTGGAGAACACGCTGGGCGGCAAGGTGCTGCCGCTTGGCTACCTGCAGCGCGCGCGGGAATTCGCCGATGCGCACCAGCTCGGCCTTCACCTGGACGGCGCACGTGCATTCAACGCTGCCGTGAAACTCGGGGTACCCATCAACGCCATCAGCCGCCACTTCGACACGGTATCGCTGTGCCTCTCGAAAGGGCTCGGTGCACCGGTCGGTTCCGTGCTGTGCGGAAAACGCGACCTCATCCTGCGGGCGCGCCGGTGGCGCAAGGTGGTCGGCGGCGGCATGCGCCAAGCTGGCATCCTGGCGGCCGCAGGCATTGTCGCGCTGAAGCAGCACGTGGACCGGTTGGCGGAAGATCACGACAATGCGCGGCGTCTCGCGGAAGGCTTGGCCGGGATTCCCGCGCTGGGCGTGGACCCCTCATCCGTGCAGACCAACATGGTGTTCTGCACGGTTGCGGAAAGCGACATGCGCCCCTTGCAGGCGCACTTGAAAGCGAAGGGCATCGTGATCGGGAGCGGAAATCCATTGCGTCTTGTCACGCACCTGGATATTTCGACCGGCGACGTGGACACGATCATCGCGGCATTCCGCGAGTATTTCGCGGCCTGAAGGGACCGAGGCGGTTGATCAAGGTCGCCCATTCAACGGACGTTCGCCCCGAGAGTCGTTCCTTGCGCTCCGCCCCCAAGTCCTGTTCCACACTAGCCGGGCATCAGCACGACATTGGCAGCGCGGATCAAATCCATCACGCGCACGGTGAGCTCGACTTGGCGCAAATGGGCGCGAGCATCAGGGGCAGTATTTGGCTTTGGCCAAGTTGCGTTCGTACACGTCGCTGCTGCCGTCATGCTTCAGGGGGATCTTGTGATCATCCAGCTTCCGGCACAGCTCCGATGCATCAAGTGGCTGCTGTTGGACTGGCACACGTTCGAGTGGGACGGATGAGTCGCGCTCGGGCTCCTCCTTCATCGCATAGTCGTCGGAATCCTCCCGGATGTCTTTCAGGTATACCCGGGGGCAAGGATTCATCTGGATCCAGACCTTCGGCCCAGCCGTACACTCGTACGCGGAAGGCCGTGCGTACTGCGCCCCGAGCGCGTGCGCATGCGAGGGCGTCCCGACGCCGACCGCAAACGCCATCAGTGCGATGAACGCGGAGCTGCGTTCGAAGCTGCGCAATGCACGATCGTAAGCAGCCATTTCTTCTCTCCCGCGCCGAACTTGCGTTTGGATGCCATGTCACATGCGGCAATTAGGCTGCCGCCTTTTCGGACGACGTTTCCGTTGACTCCGTCCGTCCAGGTAGACATGTGCGAGTCTGGGCGTTTTACAGTGTCCTGCGGGAATCATCCCGCGCCGCGCCCGCGTTTGTTACCAGTGGGGATGGCCGGAGCCTCGATCATTCGATCACCCAGAAAGCTGCTGAGCCAGTACCTGCCGTGGTACCTGATCGCGGTGGACGCGGCACCAAAATGCGCGGTCGGCGGAACAAACTCCCTTGTAGCTACGCTGCCTTGCACCGGGTCGAAGACCACAAGTATCGATGGCGTGTTGCAAATTTTCTGCGGACCGCAAGCCAAGATCTCGGACGCATCGCCAACTTCACCCGCGATCAACAGCGTACCGTCACGCTGCCAATGAATGTTGTCCGGATGGAAATCGCCCAGCGGGAAACGCGTCGGTGCACGACGTCCATCTCTGGAGAGAATCCATAGCGCGTTGTTTGTCCAGGCGGCCACGTAAAGCGTCCTGCCATCGGCGGAGCTCTCGATGCCGTTGTCCCCGGGCACGTCGCTGTCCTTAAGGCGCACCCACCCGGTCTGCTTCGACCAGATCATGACGAAACCGCTCGGGCGGCCAGCAATGAGATTGACCAGTTTCTTGTCATCGGGTGAACCAAAGCTCGTGACCGCTACGCCGTCAGGCAACGGCGCCACGGCATTCGCCAGGACCGTTGACGGGACATGCACGCAGCCCTGCCAAGTCAATGCGACGCTCCTGTCTTGCACATGCCACTCGAACATCTCGATGGACTGTTTGCCGCCATGGTTGACCACGTAAAGTCGACCGTGATCCGGACCGTCGGAGCGGCTCGAGAGTCCATGCGTGATCAGCGTACGGAAGTTTTGGGGTGGAGCGCAGTTGGGATCCAGGGAGCGCTGCGTGTCTGGATTCACCCTAGCGACAAGCGGTGTTGCATTCCTGGATGCCAAGTCCACCAGGTACAGGTGGCTCGGCGAATGGGGGGCGCGTGCCAGACTGGACGCAATCGCGAACCGGGTGCTACCCAGCCGCACGACATCCTCCGGATTTTTGAGCCCGCATATCGCATCCCTTCCGCAGGAATCCGCGCTCGCATGCGCGACGCCGGGCAACCGCATGGCACCTGCCGGTGAAAGTACGAGAACTGCACTCGTAACGAACAACCAAGCGAGACATTTCATGGTCCTGCTCCAAGAAGGTTCCGCCAAGCTTCGGTGCGTGGCCAGTGTGGCCGGGAGACTGAGATCGAGTTGCGTTCGAGAGACACGCAGGCTGTCGGGAATTGCTGCGCGTTGCAGCCGGCCACCTGGGCTCAACGATGTCGCTCGACACCTAAAGCTCCAACACGGATTGATACACGATCACCGCTTGTCCACCCACACGCACGACCTTTGGCGACCCGTCTTCATCAACGTCGACGGAGACTTCGACAATCCCCGGCCGCCCCATCGCTTCGCCCTGCCGAGCGCGAAATGCCAGGGTGCCATCGGCAAGAGCTGCCAGGCGATGGCGCACGAGATAAGCCCCCAAGGGACCGTTGGCGTTTCCGGTCACCGGGTCTTCGGCGATGCCTATGGCCGGCGCGAACATTCGACCATGCACAAGATATTCATCAGTTGGTGTCAACACGAACACGTAATAGCCATTGCAGCCTATACGACGACTGATTTCCTTCAGCCCCGGCAAGTCCGGCTGCAGCGAATGCAGTTTGTCCAAAGTCCGAACGCCGATCATGACCTTCGAATGGCCGGTGGAGACGATTTGCACGGGGCAGTTGTCGTCAACATCGCCAGCATCAAGTCCGAGCGCCCGCACAATCCGATCACACTGATTTCCTGACAAGGGCTCCTGGAACGCCGGCTCCGCCTGCGTCATGACAATCTGATAAGTCGTGTCTTTCCGGATGATTCCTACAGGCAAGATGCCCGCACCGATCTTCTGAATGACCGTGCACGTCGGCAGTGCATTCTCGATTGCCCGCACATAATGCGCGGCGATGGTCGCATGACCACACGATGGCACCTCCGTCGTGGGCGTGAAGAAGCGGACCCGGACATCGTGGTCTGTACCGAGTGGTTCACAGATGAACGCCGTTTCCGAGTTGTTCAGTTCCCGCGCGATCGCCTGCATCTGGTGATCAGTCAGCCCATCGGCATTCGGAACCACCCCCGCGGGATTGCCGACGAACTTCTCGGTCGTGAAGGCGTCCACTTGATGGAGTCGGTACTGCGCCACGATTGGCTTCTTTGGGGCAGGCCAAGACGGCCGTAACTCTCAGCAGAGGGGAACCTTTCCCTTTACTCGATTGACAACAGGGATGTGGCGCCCGCCGTGTTGTGTGTGCCGTATATGTTCGGGACCTCCACCAATGCATTGCGCACCGAGGGTCCGCCTGCATAAAAGAGCAACGTCAGCAGCGATTCGATCATCTGCTCGCGTCTTACTCCAAGCTTGGCGGCGGACTCCATGTGCGCCCGCAATTGCGGCTGCGCATTGCCGCTCGTCACGCAGCTTGCGACCAAAAGAAGTTCGCGGGTGGCAAGATCCAGGCCCGGCCTTCCCATGATTCCGTCGATCGCCCACTCTATCGTCATGGTGGCGAAATCGGGGCAGATGGCTTTCATCTCCTCCACCATGACCTCGCCGACATGGCCGCCGTGCAAGGTGTCGAGCAATTCCAGCCCGCGACGGTATGCATCGGTGTCGTTATCCATCATCGATCTCCTCTGGACGGTGTTCGATCCATGCCCTGAGCTCCGGATCAGCTCTCCAAGACCGCACGTTGATACTCGCGCAACAAGTCAGCGTCATCGATGGACCCGTGGTGGTGTACCTGTTTCCATTCGCCGTCGATCAACCGAAAGATGCGGCTGGTTCGAATCGACATGGCAAGCGGGCCTTGGTTCGATGCGTACTCGCCGCGTTCCCGACCTACGACATAAAACACGTCTCCTGCTTCATGAACGCTGTAGTCGTAGAACTCGAACCAGAATGACGGCGCTTGGCTGAAAACCTTCTCATAAACCGCCCTGATTGCAGGCCAGCCCCTTTTGATGCCACCCACGGGATTGTCCATGACGGCCTCATCCGTCTGCGCCCAATTTCGCGCCATCAAGGCAAGGTCGCGGTTGTTCAGCGCTCGATAAAATTGCGAAAGAGCGCGCATTTTCGGGTTGGCCAAGGTCTCCGGCTCACGACCGGTTACGGGCACTTGTTCGAGTTTCACGTTTGGACCTGTTTGCACTGTCATTGGGCCTGCCCATCTGCAAACCCCGATACCACGCGAGCCATGGACCCACCGAGCGTCTTCGTTTCCGAGTCGTTCGGAGAGAGGTTCTGGTTGACTGTCGCTGTCCATGAGCGGTGCTCGCGAGGATGCGCACTGTATGCCGCACTGGTACGGGCATCCAGCGAAGAATTCTCATGCGAAACATGAATTCAGCTAATATGTTCGGATGTCGAACCGCTTGCCCGCCCTGCGTGCCTTGCAAGTCTTCGAGGCTGCCGCCCGGCATTTGAGTTACAGCCGTGCCGCCGAAGATCTTTTCCTTACCCAGAGCGCGGTGAGCCACCAGATCAAGGCGCTGGAAGCGGAGCTGGGTACGCGGCTGTTTCGACGCGCCGGACGCGCCATGCTGCTCACCAGCGAGGGGCAACGTTTCTATACCCACATCCGCGACGGCCTGGCGTCTTTCGCCAAGGGTGTGGCAATCCTACGCGCAGGCAGTGGGCCGCAAACGCTCAACATCAGCGCGACGCCATCACTTGCGGCCGGCTGGCTGGTGCCGCGATTGTCGGATTTCTACCACCGCCATCCCGATATCGACGTCAACCTGCGCGCCACCACCGCATTGGCCGATTTCGATCGCGACGAGGTGGACCTGGCCTTGCGTTACGGCGCCGGTCAATGGCCGGGAATGCATGCCGAAAAGTTGCTGAGCGTGGAAGTTTTCCCGGTGTGCAGCCCGCACTATCGCGGCGGCAAGCTGCCCACCAAGCCCACCGATCTGCTGCAAGGCGTATTGCTGCACGTCAGCGGACTGCCGTCGTGGGATGAGTGGTTCAAGTCCGCCAAGGTGACGCTCGAAGGGCCGCTGCACGGGCCCCGGTTCAGCGACTACATGCTGGCCGTCCAGGCCGCTAAACGCGGGCAGGGCGTGCTGCTTGGTCGCGGAGCGTTCGTCGCCGAAAAGCTGGCCAGCGGGCAACTGGTCCGGTTGATGCGAAAGCTGCCTTCGCTGCGCACATTCGATTACTACATCGTGTATCCACGAGGATTCGATTTGCCGCGCAAGGCGCGTGCGTTCCGCGACTGGATGCTCGAACAGGTTCGCGGCGCCTCGCCTTGAGTTCGGCTGTCAGAACCCGTTCGCCCCCGCGGTGATGATTCGTGCGGCCCCGTGCGGCCAAGTTGACATGGCGGCCGCGCCAGCCATAGGTTGACACCAAGGCGCAAACGCAACGACGGTTGCAGCCCGTCGAGCATCGTGCATTCACAAGAAGGGCCCAGCCATGCAACAGGGCGCTCGTGACGACACTCTCGTCGAGGGACCCGACCATGCACATGCCTTGCCGGCCCGCTACTACGTCGGCGAGGCGATGCTGGCGATGGAGCAGCGCGCGGTGTTCGCGCGCAGTTGGCAACTGGTGGCCTACCGGGAGCAATTGGCGGAACCGGGCGATCACGTTGTCGAACAGATCGCCGGCGTGCCGATCCTGCTGGTGCGCGGGGAGGACAACGTGCTGCGCGCGTTCCCCAACGTGTGCCGCCACCGTGCCGGCCCGCTGGCCCTTTGCAATGGCAAGGGTGCGCGCGCCCTGCATTGCAAGTACCACGGCTGGACCTACACGCTGGAAGGCCAGCTGCGCAGCGCGCCGGAAATGCAGGATGCCTGCGACTTCCGGGTCGAGGACATCCGCCTGCCGCCGCTGTGCGTGCACGAATGGCAGGACCTGGTATTCGTGGCGCTCGATCCGGAGGTGCCGGCGTTCGAAGAGGTCTACGGCGGCATCGCCGAGCGCATCGCGCCGATCGATTTGGCGGCGATGCGTTACCTGCGCCGCGAGAACTACGAGATCGACTGCAACTGGAAGGTCTACGTCGACAACTTCCTGGAGGGCTACCACCTGCCGCACGTGCACCCGGGCCTGTCGCGGGTGCTCGATTACCGTGCCTACGACACCGAACTGTTCGCGTGGCATTCGCTGCAGTCCTCGCCGCTGCGCAACAGCGCCGGCATCTACGGCGACGGCCAGGCGTTCTACTATTTCATCTACCCCAACGTGATGCTCAACATCATGCCGGGGCGGCTGCAGACCAACCGCATCCTGCCGCTGGGGCCGGACCGCTGCCGGATCGTGTTCGACTATTTCTACGCGCAGGACGAGGGCGCCCAGGCGCGCATCGCCGCCGACCAGGCCTTCAGTGACGAAGTGCAGAACGAGGACATTGCGATCTGCGAGGCGGTACAGAAAGGGCTCGCCTCCGGCTACTACATCCCCGGCCGGCTGTGCCCCGGGCGCGAGGGCGGGGTGTGGCATTTCCAGAACCTGCTGCGCGCGGCCTACGCCGGACCCGTCGGCGAGTCCGCCCGGACGGCACCGTGACCACCGCCCCACGCGAGAACGAAACCCGAGCGCGCGACGAACGCAAGATCGGTTTCTGGACCTGCACGGCGCTGGTGATCGGCAACGTCATCGGCATGGGTATCTTCGTGCTGCCGGCATCGCTCGCGCCTTACGGTTTCAACGCGCTGATCGGCTGGGTCATCGTGCTGGCCGGCTGCCTGGCGCTGGCCCGCGTGTTCTCGCACCTGGCCCATGCGCTGCCCGATGCCGGTGGACCGTACGGCTATATCCGCCACACCCTGGGCGAGCCGCTGGCGTATCTGGCGCTGTGGGCGTACTGGGTGTCGCTGTGGCTCACCAACGCCGCGCTCGCCACCGGCGTGGTCGGCTACATGACGGTGGTGTTCCCGCCATTGGGCGCGCTGCCGCCGTCGGCGTTCGCGCTGGGCCTGCTGTGGGCGGTGGTGGCGATCAACCTGTTCGGCGTGCGGACCGGCGGCGGCGTGCAGATCGTCACCACCGCGCTGAAACTGCTGCCGATGCTGGCCATCGCGCTGCTCGGCGGCTGGCTGCTGCTGACCGCACCGTCGAGCTACGCCGCGCACCTGCCCGCCACGCCGATTACCCTGGGCGGCGTGACCGCGGCCGCGACCATCGCGCTGTTCGCGATGCTCGGCATCGAGTCGGCCAGCGTGCCGGCGGCGCGCGTCACCGACCCCGCGCGCACCATCCCGCGCGCGACCATGACCGGGACCGTGCTCACCGCGATCATCTACATTGTCGTGTCGGCGGTGCCGCTGCTGCTGATCCGCCAGGCAGAGCTAGCCGAGGCGAATGCGCCGTTCGCGCTGCTGATGGACCGCTTCGCCGCCGCCGGCTCCGGGCGCTGGCTGGCGCTGTTCGTGGTGATCAGCGGGCTGGGCGCGCTCAACGGCTGGACCTTGCTCGCCGGCGAACTAACCCGCACCATGGCCGGCAGCGGCGTGCTGCCGGCGGCGCTGGCGCGCAACAATCGCCACGGCGCGCCCGCGGTGGCGCTGCTGGTAATCGGCGCGCTCGCCTCGGCGATGGTCGGGATGAGTTACAGCAAGTCGTTGGTGGCCGCGTTCACTTTCCTCACCCGGGTGGTGACCGCCGCGAACCTGCCGCTGTACTTGTGCTGCGCGCTCGCACTGGTCGTGCTGTGGAGGCGGCGCGCCGCGACCTGTACCTCGCCGCGGGTGTTGCCCATTGCCGTCATCTGCGTGCTGTTCGTGGTCTTCGCCTTCGTCGGCATCGGCCGGGAGCCGTTCGTGTACGCGCTGGGGCTGATCGCGGCGGGCCTGCCGCTGTATGCGATCATGCGCCTGCGCCGCCGCGTCGATCCCTCCACCGGAGTACTGCGGCAATAGGGACCCGCGCTGCGATGCGCACGACGCGCTGGCCGCGCTGGAGCTGGCCACAACGGCCCACCGCGTCGACGCTCTGCCGCATTTCAGATTGCGTCCAGTTATGGCCTCCGAAGGGGCACGGGTTCGAATCCCGCCGGGCGCGCCATGCTCAGGCCTTGCCGCGCTTCGCCCGCTTGCGCCGCGTCCGCCACCAGCGCAGCAGCCCGTAGGACAGGCGCACTTTCTCCTGCCCCACCGGCAGATCGGCGCGGGCGAAGATCCACGATGACTTGCTGAAGGCGATCTGCTGCTCCGGATACACGCTGCGGTGACCGATGATGAGGTACGCGGCCACGCACGCGCCGGCGACGTACAGCGTGGAATCCGCGCCGAACAACTCCACGCCCATCAGGATCGCGGCGATCGGTGCGTTGGACGCCGACGCCACCACGGCCACCAATCCCACTGCCGCGCCCAGCGCCGCTTTCAACCCCAGCAGGTGCGCGAACGCGCCACCGGTGACGGCGCCGATCACGAACTGCGGCGTGACGATGCCGCCGTAGAAGCCCGAGCCCAGGGTGATCGCCACCAGCAACGCCTTCCAGAGGAAACCGAGATACGGCATCGCGTCGCCGTGCAGCGCGCGGTCCATCAGCGGCAGGCTCAGGCCGAGGTACTGGTCCGGAATCGCGAGGATCAGCAGCGCCAGCACCACGCCGCCCAGCACCGGCACCAGCGGCGGCCACAGCGCGTAGCGGTGGCGCAACCAGCCGAACGCCTTCTTCGACTGGTGCAACAGCTCCACGAACAGCCACGCCACCGCGCCGCACAGGATCCCGATCACAATGGTTTTCAGAAACAGCCATTCGGTGAAGACACCGGCAAACGAAATGTCGTAGTGCGGGTACGGCACGCCCAGCGCGCGCGACACCTCGAACGCGGTGACGCCGGCCACCACGCCGGGAAACAGGAAGTCGTGGCGGATGCGGCCGATCGCCAGCATTTCGACGCCGTAGATCGCGCCGGCGATCGGCGTACCGAACACGCTGGAAAAACCCGCACTGACGCCGCACGCCAAGAGGCGCTTGCGCATCTCCGGATTCAAGCGCAGCAAACGCCCGACCGTCGCCGCGAGGCTGGCGCCGATGTGCGAGCACGGGCCCTCCTTGCCGGCCGAACCGCCGCAACCCAGCGTGATCAGCGCGGCCACCGGCTTGATCCACATCGTGCGGAATGGCAGCTTGCCCTGTTGTTCGTTGACCGCGACGATCGCGTTGTCGTTGAAGGTGCTGCGGCGCAACTTGTAACCGTAGTGCAGCAGCAATCCGTTGGCCAAGCCGCCCAACGGCAATAACGCCATCTGCAGCCACAGCGGCGCCGCGTACGCACGTCCGGCGGTCGCGAACAGCGCCTTCAGGAAGATCGTGCAGCCGACGCCGACCAGCGCGCCGGTGAAAATGGACAACACCAGCCACTGCACGACAGTCGCGAGCATCACCAGCGGTTCGGCCAGATGGAAACGCCGGATGCGGGTCGGGACTGACGAGGGCGTGGTCGTGGCGGCAACTCGCGTGGGCGAAACCGCGAAGTATAGCCACGGACGTGCGTTGCGCTTGACAGCCTTCCGGCATTCGCTAGACTGATCGGCTCACTGCGCCACGCCCCGGCATTCGGGCGAATCGATCGGCCTCCGCACCCGCGATCCCGGACCCATCGAACAGGCGCACCGGGTTCGGCTAGGTAGCTCAGACGGTTAGAGCGCGGCACTCATAATGCTGAGGTCGGCGGTTCGATTCCGCCCCTAGCCACCATCTTCTTGCGGTTCACGCCCGGCTCGCCTTAGCCTCGCGTCACCAGCCGCTTCAGGTAATCGATTTCGTCCGCCACCAGCGCCACGTCGTCGCGGCGGCGCAGCTTGCGCACGCGCACCAGTCCGCTGCGGGGATGGAACTGCACCTGGCGCGGATACACGTCGCCCAAGTCTTCCGCCAGCAACTGCAAACCTGCCTGCGCGATGTAGCGGCGCACGAATTCGATGTTGCGCTGGCCGACGTCGCTCATCTGCGGCAGCACCCGCCCGCCACCGAAAACCTTCACCTGCAGGTCCGGCCGCTTGCCGCCGGCTTTCAATACCGCATCGACGAGTCGTCCCATCGCATCGCTGCCGTAACGGGCGATGCGCCCCGAATCCGCTGCCCAGTTGTTGCTGCCGCCTTCGGCGGGCGCAGGCAACATGAAGTGGTTCATGCCGCCGACGCCGTGCACGGGATCGTGGATGCAGGCGGAAACGCAGGAACCCAGCACCGTGCCCACCTGCTCCTCCTGCGTGCTGACGTAGATTTCGCCGGGCAGCACCTTTACCACCGTGCAGTTCTGGTTGGGATCGAAGAATCGCCGCACGTGTTCGAACCCCGGCATGGGCTGCAGGGGCGCGGGGAAGGTTCTGCGTTCGGTGAACGCGTCGGCCATCAGCCTTGCTTCCGGTACACCGTGCGGTCGGCCAGTTCGAAACCGGCATCCGCGCCATGCATGGATTCGGAGTGACCCAGGAACAGGTGCCCGCCCGCCGGCAATATGTCGGCGAAGCGCCGGAACAGCCGCTGCTTGCTCGGTTGGTCGAAATAGATCACCACGTTGCGGCAGAAGATCGCGTCGAACGGTCCGCGCATCGGCCAGTCGTGCATCAGGTTCAGCGGGCGCACGCTGACCAGCTCGCGCAGGCGCGGATGCACCGAGACATGGCCGGCCTGGTCACCGGCGCCCCGAATCATCCAGCGCCGACGCCGCGACTCGCTGACGCCGTCGAGTCTGTCGCCGGGATATATGCCGCTGCGCGCGGCCGCCAGCGCGCGCGGCGAAAGGTCGGTGGCGAGGATCCTGGCGTCGACCTGCCGCGCGCCATGACGCTCCAGCGCCTCGGCCAGCACCATCGCAATCGCGTAGGGCTCTTCGCCGGTGGAACAGCCGGCCGACCAGATGCGCAGCCGATCCTCGCTGCGGCGTTTGCGCGAAAGCCAGTCGGGCAGCAACTTGTCGGCGAGCAAATCGAAATGGTGCGGCTCGCGGAAGAACGAGGTGACGTTGGTACTGATGGCGCTGGCAAGCTCGCCCAGTTCGCGTTCGGGATCCGCGCGCAACAGTTCGCAGTAAGCCGCGTAGTCCGGCAAGCGCAGCGCACGCAGGCGCCGCGCCAGGCGTCCCTGCACGAGTTGGCTCTTGTGATCGCCCAGCGCAATGCCGAGGCGATCGCGGACGAATTCGCGCAGGAACCGGAATTCGGGTTCGCCGAGCGGGGCCATGTCGCCGGCAATCGCGACGGCATCCCGCTCGGCCGCGACGGCAACGGCATCGCGCGGCATGTTCGTGACTCCTTCCGGTCTGGCCGGAGATCGGGCTTCCCAAGCTGTATCGGCCGCTGCACGGCCGGCTTGAGCGCAGCGAGGGAGGTCAGGACGACCACTCGTCCATTGTGTCGACGAAGTGCATACTGGCCGGTGCTGCAAACCTTCAAGCGAACCGCAGCGATCCGTTTGCGCGGAATATCCGAATCTCGCAGCGAATCACCTCGCCCCGGCGCTGCTGTGAGGCCGCCGGAAAAGCGCGGGTGGACGCGTGGCCCGGCACCCCTGCCGAAAGTCATGGATCGGACACCGCGCGCTTTCCGACGCGGCGCGGCACGCGCACGCGACGCGTCCGCAATCGCCGGTCCGCGCGAGCTGACCTGCATCAACTTTTCCCGGTGGCCTGTCGGCCGACACCGGCCGAACTTGAGGGTCATCTTCGCCCTTCCATGCGAACCAGTCGACAGTTCGCCAATCGGACTGTCACAACTCCTTCACAAGTTCGCCGTTTGGTACGAAGCATGCTTTTGTCTGTGCGTACTCGAGGTATCGGCAAGACACGGGCAGGAGGCGCAGGGCTCGGCATCGGATTACGCACAGTTTGAACGTTTCAATCGTTGTACGGCTTTCATACCAACTAAAAAGGGGAGGAGGCGCCGCGCTCGGCGCCCGCTGTGGACAGAATGAATATCGAAGAACTGCTCGAAGAGATCCAGGACACCAACCTGACCTACCTGATGCTGGCGCAGCGGCTTCTGAAAGAGGATTACGCCGCCGCCCAGTTCCGACTGAAGCTCGACGACGACATGGCCAAGCTGCTGATGTCGCTTTCGACCAAGCAACTCAGCCGACTCGCCCGCACCAATCAGTTCCTGTTCCGCCTGTGCTTCGACAACGCCGATCAGGTGCAGAAGATCGTCGGCGAAAAGCGTGATTCGGCGATGATGCAAACCCACGCGTCCCTTCTGATGTCCCGCGTTGCCGCGGGCCACGCCTGAGGAGGGCGGCACATGGAAAATTCCGAAAAAAGCCTGGTCGCGAGGATGCACCAAGTGCAGCTGGCGGTGAACCTGATCGAACTGGGCGCCCGCCTGCAGGTGCTGGAAACCGAAACCGACCTGAGTCGCGGGCGCCTGTTGCGCCTGTACAAGGAGGTACGCGGCATCTCGCCGCCCAAGGGCATGCTGCCGTTCTCGACGGACTGGTTCCTGACCTGGTCGCCCAACATCCACTCGTCGCTGTTCTACGGCATCTACCAGCGGCTCACCGAAGAGCAGGGCTGCAAGCGCATCGACGCGTTCGTGAAGGCCTACCGGCTGTACCTCGAACAGGTGATGCTGGACGACAGCGAGCCGGTGCTGGGGTTGAATCGCGCGTGGACGCTGCTGCGTTTCTTCGAAAGCGGCCTCCTGGAACTGGCCGAATGCACCAGTTGCCACGGACGCTTCGTGATGCACGCGCACACGCCATGCAAGGACTACGTCTGCGGGATCTGCCGTCCGCCCTCGCGCGCCGGCAAGACCAGCAAGGCGCGCGCGCAGGCGCACGAGGCTACGGAGCACGACGAGATCGTGGTCAGTCTCGACCAGCACGCGCAGCGGAATGCCCAAGACAACTCGGTGCCCGCGCCACGAGCCAAACGCGCTGCCGGCATGCGCTGAAGCCGTTTCGCCGTACACTCGTCAAAACGCCCGGGGATTCGTCTCCGGGCGTTTTTTGTGGCCGCGACAAACCGGCTTCGCATGGAATCAATCGGCGAGCCGCGCGCGCATGCGCGAGATCGCCTGGCTGTGCAACTGGCACACCCGGGATTCGGACACCCCCAGCACCGCGCCGATTTCCTTGAGGTTGAGTTCTTCCTGGTAGTACAGGGTGATCATCAATTTTTCGCGTTCCGGCAGCGCCTCGATCGCCAACTTGATCCGTTCGCGGTGTTCCTCGCCCAGCAGTCGCGCCATGGGCGACTGCAACCCGTCGGAATCGTCCTCCGGCTCGCCCTGCTCCTCGACCATTTCCTCGAACGGCAGCAGGTAGCCGCTGTTGGTGTCGGTGAGCAGCTGCTGGTATTCGGTCAGGCTGATGCCCATTTCGGCGGCGATTTCGGGTTCTTCCGCCGGCCGACCGTAACGCTGCTCCAGCTTGTGGACGCAGGCATCCATCGCGCGTGCCTGGCGGCGCACGCTGCGCGGCAGCCAGTCGCGGCTGCGCAATTCGTCGATCATCGCGCCGCGGATGCGCTGGCTCGCGAACGTCGCAAAGCTGGCGCCGGCCTTCGGATCGAAACGACCCATCGCATCCAGCAGGCCCAGCGTGCCGGCCTGGATCAGGTCATCCAGCTCGACGCCCGACGGCAGCTTCACCTGCAAGGCCAGCGCCTGGCGGCGCACGGCGGGCAGGTGCTGCTTCAGCAATTCGTTCTGGTCGATTTTTCCCTGTGCGGTATACATCTTGGATCGGATCAGGAACGACTCGGGTTTGCGGACATCATAGTCACGTAAACCCATTATGGCCGGACGCGCGGACCGGCATGCCGCGATAAGGCGCCGATCCCGGTGGCTTTTTGGATGATCGAAACCGCGCGCCGCGCGGACTCACCGGTAATCCACCAGCAACTGGATCGCGCCCACCTGCACGGGCGCGCGTTCGCCCGGCGGCAGACGGAAACGAAATTGCAGCGGCGCATCGGCGGGTTGGCCTGCCAGCGCCTCGCTGGCGCCGCGGGCGCCCGTCACCGGCACGCAACGCCGGTCCGCACACAACTCGGCGACAAGTGTGCGGCCGGGCGGCAGTGCAACGCGCCAGCGAATGCTGCGCATCGCCGCACCGGCGGCGATGGCCGGACCGGTCAACGGCACGCTGATGTAGTCGCGGCCAGCACCCGCCACGCGCGGTCCGTCTACCGTGGCGCTCCAGCTTCCGGCTGCGGCCAGCGCCGTGCACGACGCCAGCACCATGGCACAAGTCGATACGCAACCAATGCCACGGCGAAGCCGAATGCCCTTCACGCTCAATGCATCGCACCGACGAGGGTGGTGACGCGCAAGCCGCGTTCGTCGGGGATTTCCGCCTGCGACAGCACCGCGAGTTGCGACAGCCGACGGCGCAGGAAACGCGCCAGCAACGGCCGCAGGGCCGGCGCGACCACCAGCACCGACGGTTCACCCGAGGATTCCTGGCGGGCCAGCGCCTTGGCGGTTTCCTGCATCAACGTGTCGGCGAGGCCCGGCTCCATCGCGCCGCCGCCGTGGATCGCCTGGTCGAGCACCTGCTCGAGCTGCGTATCCAGCCCGATCACGTGCAGCTCGCGTTCGGCCCCGAACCATTGGTCGGTGATCGCGCGGCCCAGCGCCACGCGCACCCGTGCGGTCAGCTCGGCCGGGTTGGTCTGCTCCCCGCCTTGGGCGGCCAAGGTATCCAGAATGGTGCGCATGTCGCGGATCGAGACGGATTCGTCCAGCAGGTTCTGCAGGAGTTTCTGCAGCACCGCCAGCGAAACGGTCTTGGGCACCACGTCCTCGACCAGCGCCTTGTGTTCGGCACCGACCTTGTCGAGCAGTTGCTGCACTTCCTGACGGCCCAGCATTTCGCCGGCGTGCAGGTGCAGCAGGTGATTGAGATGCGTGGCGACCACCGTGCTGGCGTCGACCACCGTGTAGCCGAGGATCTGCGCTTCCTCGCGCTTGTCGGCTTCGATCCACTTGGCGGGCAAACCGAACGCGGGATCGGTGGTGGCAGCGCCTTCCACTTCTCCGGTCACCTGGCCCGGATCGATCGCCAGCCACTTGCCGGGATACGCCTCGCCGCCGCCGACCCGCGCGCCTTTCAGGGTGACCACGTAACGGTTCGGATTGATTTCGAGGTTGTCGCGGATGTGCACCACCGGCGGCAGGAAGCCCATTTCCTGCGCGAATTTCTTGCGCACGCCCTTGATGCGGCCGAGCAGTTCGCCCTGCTGGTTGTAGTCCACCAGCGGAATCAGGCGGTGGCCGACTTCGAGACCCAGCACGTCGATCAGGCGCACGTCCTCCCAGCTCGCTTCGGGAGCTTCCGGCGCCACCGCGGGCTTGTCCTGCATCTGCGCTTCGGCAGTCTTGCGGCCTTCGCGGCGCGCAAGGAACCACGCCAGCCCGGCCAGCGACACCGTGAAGAACAGGAAAATCGCATTCGGCATGCCCGGAACGAGGCCCAGCAGGCCCAGCACGCCCGCCGCCAGCCACAGGACGCGCGGCTTGGAAAGCAACTGGTCGACCACCTGCTCGCCGACGTCCTGATTGGTGTTGACGCGCGACACGGTCACGCCGGCCGCGGTGGAAATCACCAGTGCGGGAATCTGCGCCACCAGACCATCGCCGATGGTCAGCAGTGTATAGGTATGGCCGGCTTCGGCGAACGACATGCCGTGTTGCAGCATCCCGACCAGCAGGCCGCCGACGATGTTGACGCCCATGATCACGAGTCCCGCGACCGCGTCGCCACGCACGAACTTGCTGGCGCCGTCCATCGAACCGTAGAAGTCCGCCTCGGTCGCCACTTCCGCGCGGCGGCGGCGGGCCTCGTCTTCCTTGATCAGGCCGGCGTTGAGATCGGCGTCGATCGCCATCTGCTTGCCGGGCATCGCATCCAGCATGAAGCGCGCGCCGACTTCCGCGATGCGGCCCGCGCCCTTGGTGATCACCATGAAGTTGATCACCACGAGGATCATGAATACCACCAGCCCGACCGCGAAATTGCCGCCGACGATGAAGTGGCCGAACGCCTCGATCACCTTGCCCGCGGCGGCGGCACCATGGTGGCCCTCCATCAGCACCACGCGGGTGGAGGCCACGTTCAGCGACAGCCGCAGCAAGGTGGTGAACAGCAGCACCGACGGGAACGCCGCGAATTCCAGCGTGCGCTGGGTGAACATGCTGACCAGCAGCACCATCACCGACAACGCGATGTTGAAGGTGAAGAAGAAATCCAGCGCGAACGGCGGCAATGGCAGGATCAGCATCGCCATCACCAGCATGATGAAGACCGGGCCGGTCAACAGCTTCATGCGCGGGTCCTTGAACCAGTTGCGGTTCAGGCCCATCACGGCAGCGTTCATGCGTTGTCCCCTGTATCGGTGTCGATCTTGTCCATGCCTTCGGGCACGGGCAGGTCAATGGGTTCGGGCGGCGGCGCGGCGCCATCGGCGTGGGCGCGCTTCAGGCGCATGGCCCACACCAGCACCTCGGCGACGGCGTTGTACAAGGGACCCGGAATTTCCCGGTCCAGGTCCACGTGGCGGTACAGCGCGCGCGCCAGCGGCGGCGCTTCCAGCAGCGGCACGTGGTGTTCCCTTCCGAGTTCGCGGATGCGCGCGGCGATTTCGCCCGCGCCTTTCGCGACCACGCGCGGCGCGCCCATCTTCTTTTCGTCGTAGCGCAGCGCCACCGCGTAATGGGTGGGGTTGGTGACGATCACGTCGGCGTCGGGCACCTTGCTCATCATGCGGCCGCGCGCCATCGCCTGTTGCTGCGAACGGATGCGGCCCTTCACGTGCGGATCGCCCTCGGTTTCCTTGTTCTCGCGGCGGATTTCTTCCTTGGTCATCCGCAGCTTCTTGGCGTGGCTGAACAACTGCCACGGCACGTCGATACCCACCACCACCAGCAATGCCAGCACCATCAATCCGCTGGCACTGGCCGCCAGTTTCAGCGCGTGCGGGATGGCCTGCATCACCGGTTCGCCCATCAGCGCGATCAGACCACCGCGATGGTGCATCAGGAACCATACGGCCACGCCGCCGATCAGCAGCGACTTCACGATCGCCTTGCCGAGTTCGGTCAGCATCTGGGCGGACAGCATCCGCTTGAAACCCTGGACCGGGTTGAGCTTGGAAAATTTCGGCGCCATCGCCTTGCTGGACATCGACCAGCCGCCCAGCAGCAGCGGCGAAACCAAGGCCAGCACCACCAGCCCGAGCAGCAACGGCGCGATCGCGAGCAGGCCGTGCGAGCCGAGTTCGAACACGTGGCTCATGGTCACGTGCAGGTCGAATGCCTGTGCGCGGTCGAACAGGAACGCCTGCTCCATCACCATTCCGAGCTCGCGGGACAGCTTGGAGCCCATCGCCCACAGCCCCAAGAGCCCGCCGCCCAGCAACAGGAAGGTCGTCAGCTCGCGCGAGCGCGCCACCTGCCCTTCCTCGCGCGCCTTTTCAAGGCGGCGATGGGTCGCCGGTTCGGTTTTTTCCTGATCGTCGGATTCTTCGGACATGCTGGATGCGGGCAACGGCAGTTTCTCGACTGCCATTGTCGGGCGTCGGCACCCGTGCCCATCCCGCGATAAGGGCGGGATTGGGTCGGCTATTCGGGGGAACGGGTCGCCATCGCCGCTGAAGGCACGGTTCGGGCATCCATCTCCGCCACCCACGCCAGCAATTCCGCGACCACGTCGTACAGCCGGTCGGGCACGCGCTGATCCAGATCGAGGCCCATCAGCAGGCCGACCAGTTCCGGCGAATCGTGCACGTAGATGCCATGGCGGCGCGCCTCGGCGATCACCTGCTCGGCGAGATCGCCGTAACCCTTGGCGATCACGCGTGCGGCTTCGCCGCCGTCGGAACCGGCCAGTGCCACGGCCTGGCGGCGCTTTGGCTCAGTCATGGCCGCCCTCCGGAACCTCGTGCGTGCGGATGCGCAGCGCCACGTTCTGGAACCCCAGCGCGCCCAGCCGTTCGCGCAAGATGTCGCTCGCGGCATCCATGCGCTCGGCGGCGTCCGGTTCGGCCTGAAGGTCCAGCGCGACACGCTGCGCCCCGAGTTGCAGGTTGACCTTCACCTCGCCCAGCCGCGCAAGGCGCAAGGTCAAACGGGTTTGCCATGGCGCATCGCCATCCTGCCGCGATCGGTGTTCTTCATCCGGATGCGGCCGTTCGGGCTGGTGCGGCGGCGGCTGCAACGCCAGCGCCATGAACGCGCCAGCCCACGGGGCGCCCTCCCAACGCAGGATGGGCGTGGCCAGCATGTCCAATTGGTGCCGCAACACGCCTTCCAGTGCAGGATGGATCGGCTGATCGCCGCGCGCGAGCGCCAGCGGCAGGACGCCCGACTGCGTGGCCTGGGCCGAAGCATCGGCGTGTCCCGCGGGTGCGCTCGCCATCGGCTTGCCGTCGGCGCCATAGCCCGGTGACGCAGCGGCCGCCGGACCCGGCGGCACGGGGACGGCGTTGGCGACGGGAACATGCGTCGATGGCGCACCCGAAAAATTCGGCGGCGGCGCCGGAGCTGTCGCGGGCGGATTACCTTCGGGGGGCGGCGGAAGCGGCGCTTGCGGCGGCGCGCCGGCGCGCCCGCTCCAGAGCATCTGCGGCTCGCGCAACAACTGCGCCAGCGGGAACGTGCCGCCGCGCCAGCGCAGCAGGTGCGCCTCGTAGAACAACCCGCTGGATTCGATGCTGTCGCGCAACCGGGCAGCTAATTGCGCGACATGCATGCGCTCGCGGGTGGTCAGCAACGGCGCCTGCGCGCGAATCGCGGCCGGGGACGCGGGGAAACGCATCAGGACATCCGCGATGATGCGGGCGGCCGTGCTGAAACGGGTGGTGACGGCACCGCCCGGCTCCGGCGCGGACGCCGTGACGGCACGGGATGCGGACTCGGCATTCACCTTGCCGCCATGGCCGATCGTGGTGCGCGCGGTCGGCAACGGTCGCGGATCCAGCCGCGAATCGCTGTGCGCCGATTGCGGCGGCAGGCCCGCGCGCGGCGGCGCGATCAACTGGTCCGGCAGCGGCCGATCCACCGGCGCATCGCGCCGGCCCAATACCTGGTGCAACAGGGTGTCGAGGATCGGCGTGATGCCACTCACGACGGCCTTTACTCGTTGAGGCGCTGGTTACTCACCGCGGTCATGCCGGTCGAGCCGTAGGCCTGCGACAGCGCGCGCTCGCGGCGCGACAAGGCCATCAGGCGGGAAAGCTCTTCGCGGTGTTCCAGCAGGTGTGTCCGGATTTCCAGATCGTAATCGAGGGTGCGTTCCAGCATCCGGTACTTGGCACTTCGCTCGTGCTCGTCCAGTTCGCAATGCTTTTCCATGTCGGCCAGCGCCGCCACGGCGGTGACGTATTCCTCGCCCTCGCAGATCATGGCTTCCCAATCCTGCTCCCGGGCTAGCGCCACCATGCGCGACGCCTTGCTTTCCAGTTCGCGATAGACGCCGATGATCTTGCGACCGCACTTGGTCATGGTTGTGTATTCCGCGATCATGTCGAAGGATGACCCGCGCGGGGTCCGATTTCACGCCAGGCGGAGCCGATTTCCTCGAGCAGTTGCCCGGCTTCGTCGAGGGCCGCCTTGTCGTTGTTGAGATTGGCGCTCAAGAGGCGCCGCGCGATGTATTCGTAAAGGGCCGCCAGCCGCTGCGCCAACTCGCCGCCGCGCTGCGCGTCGAGCGCCGCCAGCAGGCCGTTGTTGACGATGTCGAGCGCCCGCGAAATGGCTTCGCCCTTGCGCGCGGTGTGCCCGGCCTGCATGTGCATGCCCGCCGTCCGGATCGCGACACGCGCGCCTTCGAACAGCATGTTGATCAGTTGATGCGGCGAGGCCGTCAGGACGGTGCTCTCCACTCCAACGCTGGCGTAGGCGCCAGCACCGATTCTGGGACTCATCAGGTGATCTCCTCGCCGTGCTGCCGGCGTCATTTGCCGCCGGTGGCCAGCTTGCCCAGCATGTCGAACTGCTGGGTGAGATAGCTGCTGGTGGAATTCATTTTCGCGATCATGGAGTCGAGCTGGGTGAACTGCTGCTTGTACATGGCCATGGTCGCGTCGATCTGCTGCTGGGTGCGGGTGTACTGGTCGTCCAGTTGGCTGATGCTTTCGTTGATGCTGTCGGTCGCGTTGCCGATCAGCCCCTGCGCACTCGTCATGTTCCCGACCATCGTGTCGACCTGATCGGCGATGCCGTCGGTCGTCCCGCCGCCCGCGAAGAACTGGGTCAGCGCGCCGAGATTGTCGGTGATGGTCTCGCCGAGCTTGGAGTCGTCGACTTTCAGGGTGCCGTCGAGCTGCAGGGTCACGCCGACGTCGCTCAGCACCTTGAACGCGCCGCCGTTGTCGACGGCGCCGCCCAGCACGCTGCGCAACTGCGACTGCACCGAACGCACCGTGCTGTCGCCCAGCAGGATGCCGGCGGTCTGGGTGTCGGCGTCGTAACTGGTCAGGCCTTGGAGCGTCGTGACGAGGCTGTTGTAGGCATCGACGAACTTGTGCACGTTGCCCTTGATGGCGTCGTTGTCGCGCGTCACCTGCAAGGTGGAATCGCCGGCCGCGGCGACGTTCAGGGTGACGCCCTGGATCGCGTCCTCGATGGTGTTGCCGGCACTCTGGATCGCGATGCCGTTGATGCTCAGCTTGGCGTCCTGACCGGCCTGCTGGGTGGTGGCATCCAGTTGCAGGCTGCTGCCGAGCGCGCCGGTGAACTGGATGCTGCTGACCGACGCGGCGGCGCCGGTGTCGGATGCCTGCAGCACCAGCCGGTAAGGCTGGCCGCTGCCATCGTTGATCAGCGACGCGCGCACGCCGCCGTTCTGGCCGTTGATGGCGTCGCGGATGTCTTCGAGGCTGCTGTCCGCGGCATCGATCGCCACGCTCATCGTGGTGCCGTTGGCCAGCGTGAAATCGACGCTGCCGGCACCGAGCTCGGTCGTGCTGTCGGCGATGCCCAGCGTTGCCACGCTGGATGCCTGGGCGCGCTGGTCGACGTGGATCTGGTAATCGCCGGGCGGCGTGTCGTTCGTGGTGGTGACCGTCACCGCGGCGCCCGACACCGTATTCTTCACGGCCTGGAACGAATCCGGATCGCTGAGCACCTGCATCGCGTCCTGCAGGCCCGACAGCGCGCTCTTCAGGCTGCCGAACGCGGAAATCTTCGCCTGATAGCTCGCCTTCTGGGTGGCAATCGGCGTCAGCTTCTGGTTTTCGCCCTGCTGGAGCTGGTCCAGCAGGCCGTTCAGGTCGAGACCCGAGCCCACTCCGAGCGCTGTGATTGACGTCATACCGGCGAACTCCTTCACACTCTGCAGGTTGCCCGCTGCCGGCGCACCCTCCCCGCGCGCCCTTGCCAAGCGGATTCATTGTGGCCGCATTGCAAACCGGGCCAGCCGCGGAAAAAGCCGCTTCAAGCCCTTCTATTCAGCAATATCGGCGCCCGCGTCCGGAGCTTTAGCCGCGGCGATACGTTCAGAAGCCCAGCTCGTCGAGCAGCGCGTCGACCTGGTCCTGGCTGCTGATCACGCCCTCGGCTTCCGCGTTGATCTGCGGTCCGTTGGTGAGTGCGCCGGCGTCCTCGACGACGCCGAGGTGGCAATACCCTTCCAGCCGCTGCCGCATTTCTTCGCGTTCGCGGCCGTCGGGCACGCTGTCCAGCAGGACCTGGAACAACTGCCCTTCGACTTCATGGATCACGTCCATCATCTTCTTGATGACCTGGCCCGTGAGGTCCTGGAAATCCTGCGCCATCGTGATTTCCAGCAACTCCGCGTTGATCTTCTGCATCACCGTCGGGACGTTCCGGAGATAGGCGCGGGTGACCTTGACCAGGTCGCGGGCCTCGTCCAGTTCCACCGGATGCTCGAACCAGGCCTGCCATTTCGCATCCAGTGCCGCGGCGTCGCGGCCGAGCTGCTCCTGCAGCGGCTGCGCGCGATCGATCGCGTTCAGCGAGCGCTCGGCCGCCTGCTCGGTCATTTTCGCGACATAGCTGAGCCGGCCGCGCGCGTCGGGAATCGCCGACGCGGCTTTTTCGATTTCCTTGTTGAGGCCGAGTTCGCGCATGCTTTGCCGCAGCATGCGGGTGAGCTGGCCGACGCGGCGCACCAGGTCGTCGCCATCCGCCGTGCCCGGAATCTGGGCCATCTGAGCGTTGCCTTGCATAGTCGTTCCCCTGTCAGACCGGATGCACGCGGGTCAATGGCCCAGCTTCTCGAAAATCTTGCCGATTTTTTCTTCCAGCGTGGCGGCGGTGAACGGCTTGACGATGTAGCCGTTGGCGCCGGCCTTGGCCGCGGCGATGATGTTTTCCT
>Ga0207652_10001046_pt1 | contig 25320 bp, 17 predicted proteins | sample KBSC63BmetaG_FD_184334 | JGI IMG/M metagenome (GOLD analysis project Ga0207652, IMG submission 184334) | Corn rhizosphere microbial communities from Kellogg Biological Station, Michigan, USA - KBS C6-3B metaG (SPAdes) (version 2) | ecosystem: Host-associated > Plants > Roots > Rhizosphere ... | reverse complement strand
TCGGTCGTCAATCCGGCCGATGCTTGCAGCCGCGGCGTCGTCGAAATGTCGAAACGCAGAAAGTGCTGGCGAGTCGACGTAACCGATCGATCGACGATTCCCTCGATTTGGCGACGTTCGTCCAGGAGGAGTCCGGGCGTCGTCGCTGACGCAATGCTTCCGTGCAGTCCGATGTCCCATCCGCCAGCCGCCGCCTCGGCAAAAAAATCGTTCAGCCGCGCTCGCTTCCCGCGATAGGTGATTTGGTCCGTCGGCGAATAGTGAACGTCCCACGCGTGTGGACGTGCCAGACTCGGAGCGACGACGAAGAACGTTGACCGGAAGCCGAGTTGCGCCTCGCAATCGAGCCACTGGTCGAGCGGGCGTTGCGATTCCGAAAGGAGCGGCGACAGCACGGCCCGACCAGCAATTCCATACACCCGGCGCAGACGCGCGCGAAGCCCACCGTCGCCAACGGCCTGGTCTCGCAGCGAGTGAATCGCGCGCCGCGCGCCGATCACCCGTGCAATGTCGTCAACGTCATGCGACAGGCAGAGCGCGAATGACGACCCGTTGGGCCATCGTGGCCGCGCCGCGTTCGCCCCAAGAGTCCGCCTCAGTGCGTCGTCGACGAAGGGCGTGTTGATGAGACCGTTCAGGTGCGCGCTTCCAAACGGCCAGTCCCAATTGCCCCACGTGTCGCGGTGCGCCGTGAGCGTTTCCTCTTCGCGGGACAACGCGGAGAACACTTCCGTGAGGAGCGCCGCGTCCGCGCGCAACGCGGCGTCGGTTCCCAGCGTGGAGGCAATGTATTTGCAAGCGAACTCTGCCCGGCGGGGCTCGAGCACACGCCGCCCGTCGCGGCTCGCTTGGTGTGCAACTGCCGAGTGAAGATCGGACTTGAACAATGCTCTGGGCGCGTTGATGATAGAACGTGCCTGTCCCGTCGGCGAGCGTCGGCGCTCCGCCGCGCGAATCGGCGAGAAGCTAGAGCGTGAGGCAATAGGCACACCAGGGCAACGGAGACTTGCCACAGCGGATGGATCTACGCGGCTTTGGTCTCGCTCTCATTTGGGTTGCGTCGCGATTGGGGCTGCCCACGAAAGGGCTGCATCGGATCGTCTACCGCGGCATCGGCGCGCGTGTTCGCATCGGACGCGGAAGCCGCGTCCTGGGCCGCGACGTTTGCATCGGCGCAGACGTTCGCATCGGAAAACGATGTGACATCGTTGCGGAGTCGATCACGATCGAAGACGGCGCCGTCGTCGACGACGACGTCTGTATTCGATGCAAGAAACTGGTCTTGAAGAAGCGGAGCAGAATCGATCCGTCGGTCACGATTCGCGGCGTGGCCACGCCGCGATCCGCATTCGAGCTCGGAATGGACGGGTGGATCTTCTCACACTGCTTTCTGGATTGTGGTGATCGACTCGTCATCGGCGATCGAACGGCCCTCGGGTCTCACTGCCTCGTGTTCACCCACAGCTCGTACCTTCCGGTCACGCACGGATATCCCGTCCGCTTCGCGCCGGTCATCATCGGAGCGGACGTCTGGCTTCCGTGGCATGCGTTCGTGCTGCCGGGTGTCGTCATTGGAGACGGTGCGACTGTCGGCGCATTCTCGATGGTCGCGAGCTCCGTTCCGGCCAATAGCCTGGCCGTCGGCGTGCCGGCGCGCATCGTCAAGGACGCGGCCTCGTACCGTCGCCGGTATGACGCGGTGACGCTCCGGAAGATCGCTGACGATGTCGTGCGCGAGACATTGTCGAGGTGGGAAGGTTCGTTTCGAGCGCGCGAGGTCTTTCGACCGAGCACGCGATCTGTTCGACAGCTCGATGCGAATTCGTGGCAACTCGTCGATCGCGGCGCTCCAGTCCACGTGTGGCTCCTGAAGGACGCCGCGGAGGGCGAGTCGATCGAACCGCCGCCGGCCGCCAGCGATCCGCGAAACTTGTTGATCACCGTGGGCCGATTGACACCCCCAATTTCCGGCGGCACGTGGATCGATCTCGAGACGCTGCAGTCGTCAGGCTTGTCTCGCGCCTGCCCGGAAGTCAAAGCGCTGACAGACCTCTTCTCGCACTTCGGCCTGCGGTTCGATTGGCTGCCGAGTGACCTCGTGGCACGCCGCCTCAGCATCGAAGCGGTGGCCGAGCAAGCGGTTCAGGCACACTCCTGACGAGATTCGATCCGCTTCGCTCGTTTATTTGATTCTCTAATGAATGCGTTCCGAGCCGGCGTCAGAGACGTCGGCGCGGCTGCCGCCGCGATCGCGTCACCGCCCTGGCGTAGGCCCGGGCCGCGGCCCGATTCCGCAATCTCTCTCGCGTCATGATTGCTCCGTCACGCGGATTGTCCCCGAGTCGTGTCTCGAGTGCCAATGTCATGTAGCTGACGTTCCGTGGGTTTCAATTCGTTTTCACGTCCCACCCAGCCGGCGACTGAACATCCCGTTAACGGCGACCGCCGCATCGTCGAACAGCCTTCGTTGGCATTGTATCCAATGTCAGCGTTGTGCCCCATCGGACAAATCGTCGTATAGAAATCATCACGACGACGCTCGGTGGACTGGTTTCGTGCTCGAAGCTGTAGAATGCCGCAGCATCCCTTGCGAACTGAGAATTAGTTGACGCGTACACGATCGTTACGCACTTGATACTTCTTCGCACAACTGCGAGGATTCCTCGGCCGCACGACGACGGATTTTCTGCGCCTCCTGCATTCGCGTCACGCGCTCACCCACCAGCGCACACGGGAGAATGAACGTCGATCGATTGCTGTCGCACGACGCCGTTGGAAGATGCACGAGATCGCGCGCGGCGACGCGCACGACGACCGCACCACGTCACGCCAGAGCGAGGGACTCGGCCCCTCGGCAGCACTTGCCTCGCGGTTCGCGCACGCCGGGCAGCCGACGCTTCACTCACTGCCCCACCCTTACCCGGTACTCCGCATCATGAACAAGAGAATACTCATCGCGTTGATGGGATTATTCCTCGTCAGTGCTCGAGCATCCGCGCAACAGAAGACCGTGAGCGGAAAAGTGACGAGTGAGCAGGGAACTCCGCTTCCCGGCGTCTCGATCGTGGTCAAAGGCACGACCGTCGGGGCGTTGAGCGCCAGCGACGGCAATTATTCCATTCGGGCGGCCGTCGGCCAGGTGCTGCAGTTCCGTTCGATCGGCACCGCGCCCGAAGAGCGCACGGTTGGCGACGCGAGCGTCGTCAACGTGCAGCTGCGTCGTGTGGCGACGTCGCTCGACGCCGTGGTGGTTACGGCGATGGGCCAGACCGCCGCGCAGCGAGAGATTGGCACCGCACAACAAACGGTCAGCGGCCAGGATATCGCGCAAACGCAGCGCGTGAATTTCGTGAATGCGCTCGCGGGACGCGTGGCCGGCGTCGATGTGACGAGCACGTCGGGCGCGCCCGGCGCGTCGACGTCCATCGTCATCCGCGGCGTCAGCTCGATCTCGAGCACGAACCAGCCGCTGATCATCGTCGACGGCCTCCCGGTCGACAACAAGACGACGAACACGGGGAACCTCGCGTCCGACGCGCCGACGTCGGCGCTCGCGTTCAGCAACCGCAACGTCGACTTCACGAACCGCGCGGCCGACATCAACCCGGAAGACATCGAGTCGCTCACGGTGCTCAAGGGCCCCGAAGCCTCGGCGCTCTACGGCATCGATGCCGCGAACGGCGCGATCGTCATCACGACCAAGCGTGGACGCAACGGCATCGGCGGTTTCGACTACAGCAACAACTTCCAGATCACGCAGGTGCGCGCGCAGCCCGACATCCAGGACGTCTATGGACCGAGCGGCACGCTGAGCATCTCCGGATCCGGGTACGGCTCCTATTTGTACTTCGGACCGGCATACGCGCCGAATACTCGCCACTACAACAACATCAGCAACTTCTTCCAGACAGGCGCAACGCAGCGCCACAACCTGGCGTTCAGCGGCGGTGCCGCGGACAACAGGCTGGGCTATCGCATCTCCGCGACGTCGACGAAGGAAGTCGGCGTCATCCCGAATACGGGTCTGAACAAGATCAACCTGACGGGCGCGTCACAGGGCCAGGTGACCAATTGGCTGTCGGCCGACTTGTCGATGAACTACATCTACTCCAACAACGACAAGGCGTACAAGGGCGACGACAGTCCGCTCATCGGCCTTTTGGCGTGGCCGGATACGAACAATGCGGCAAACTGGCTGACGCCCGCCGGCACGCGCGCGCGCATCACCGGTCTGACGCAGGCGGTCGAAGTCGACAACCCGTACTTCGCGGTCAACAAGAACAAGAGCAACAACAAGACGAACCGCGTGATCACGAACGCGGGGCTCACGTTCTCGCCGTTCTCGTGGGGCTACCTCAAGACGAACCTCGGCGCGGACGCGTACACGAGCTCCGACCTGCTGCTGCGCCATCCCGAGAGCGCGATGAGCGGCTCGTCCAACGGCATTCTCGACATCAACGACGACGTCACGCGAAACATCAATGCGCAGACGCTCTTCCAGGTGAACGAGCGCGCCATCGCGAAGGGTCTGTCGCTCAGCGGTATGGTCGGCAACGCGGTGCTCGACCAGAAGTCCACGACGAACGGTTCGGAGGGCACGAACTTCCTCGACCCGAACTTCGTCTCGATCAACAACGCGCAGAAGAAGTCGAGCCGCACCGTGATCTCGCAGCGCCGACTCGTGAGCGCGTTCGGTCAGGCGACCGCGAATTTCCGCAACTATCTGTACGTGACGGCCACGGGCCGTAACGACTGGACGTCGACGATTCCGGTTGGCGCGAACTCGTTCTTCTATCCGTCGGTTTCCGGCAGCTTCATTTTCACCGACGCGTTCCCGTCGCTGCAGAAGCACATGACGGGCAAGCTGCGCGCCGCGTGGGCCGAAGTCGGCCGCGACGCGCCGCCGTACTCGTACCGCACGACGCTGCAGGGCGTGACGACCACGAACGGCGGCTACGGCTACGGGTTCACTGGGCCGAACCCGAACTTGCGCCCCGAGTTCGCGAAGTCCTCCGAGATCGGCGCGGAGCTCAGCTTCTTGAACGATCGCCTTGGCATCGATGCGACGATCTACCACAAGACGACCGAGAACCAGATCGTCCAGAATCTCCGCGAGAGCTACGCCACCGGCTTCATTCTCTTCAACCTGAACGGTGCGTCGACGGAGAACAAAGGCGCGGAGATCTCGGTCCGCGGCACGCCGATCCAGCACAACAATTATTCGTGGGACTTCCTCGTCAACTTCGCCAAGGCGAAGGGGAAGACGGTCTCGCTGCCGAACGCCCTGCCCGAGTCGTACGTGTCAGATACGTGGCTCTACGGCAACGTTCGTAACGGCACCGAGCCCGGTCTGTCGACGATGTCGCTGACGGGTCTCTTCTACCTGCGCGACACCGTCAAGAACTCGCCGGCATACGGTCAGATCCTGATCGATCCGACCACGGGTCTTCCACTCCGGTCGAGCGTGTTCATCGACCACGGCTACGATCGTCAGCCGGACTTCACGATCGGCCTCTCGAACAACATCCGGGTGAAGCGCACGACGCTCAGCTTCCTCTTCGATATCCGAAAGGGCGGCGACGTGTTCAACGCCACGCAGCACTACCTCACGATTCACGGTCTGGCGACGAGCACGCTCGATCGCAACAAGCCGATCGTCATTCCCGGCGTGCTTCGCGACGGCAAGGAAGGCAGCGCGAATCCCACGCAGAACACGATCACGATCGTGCCGGCGATCCAGACAGCGTACTACACGAGCATGAGCGAGGAGCCGTTCATCGAGAAGAACATCAACTGGCTGCGGCTGCGTGACATCACGCTGTCGTATCAGATTCCCGACCGGATCGCGCGGAACGCCAGCGCCTTCGTCACCGCGACGGACGTCTTCCTCTGGACCAACTACACTGGCCTCGACCCGATCGCGAACGGCAACGACGCAGCGGTGGGCGGTTCCAGCGGCGTTGGAATCGACTACGGTGACTTCCCGATTCCGCGAGGCATCAACTTCGGCTTCAAAGTGAGCTTCTGAGGAAACCACGATGAATAAACGCCATATCTCGACTGCGCTCGTCGTGGGCTTCCTGAGCCTCGCGGGTGGATGCAAAGATTACTTGAACGTCAACACCAACCCGAACGCTCCTGAGTCGGTCTCGGCGAATCTCTATCTCGCGCCGATGGAGCATTGGATGGTGACGGCGCCGCAGTACGACGGCCGCTTCATCGGCCGCTATACGCAGCAGTGGATCCTCGCGAACGGCGTGACCACGCTGGGCACCTGGGATCGCATGGGCTACGACGCCGCCAGCGACAACGGCGCCGAGCAGTGGCGCGACGTGTACTGGTCGCTCGGCCAGAATCTCGTCGACATGATCAACAAGGCCGAGAAGGAGCAGCGCTGGGATTTGGCCGGCGTCGGCTACTTCATGAAGGCGTGGGGCTGGATGGTGCTGACGGACATGCACGGTGAGATCATCGTGAAGGAAGCGATCGATCCCACTCGTAGCACGTTCGACTACGACAGCCAGGACTACGTCTACACGGAAATCCTGCGTCTCGTGGGCGTCGCAATTACCGATCTCCAAAAGACCGACGGCGCGGTGGATCCGACGTACCTCGGCAAAACGGACGGCATCTATCAGGGCGATCGGACGAAGTGGCTGAAGGCGGCCTATGGACTTCAGGCGCTGGCGCTGAATCACTTCTCGAACAAGTCGTCGTACAAGCCGGCGGATGTCATCGCTTCCGTCGACAAATCGTTCCAGAGTGAAGCGGACGATGCATTGCTCGCGTATCCGTGCACGGATAGCGGACTTGCCGACTGCAACTTCTGGGGTCGCTCGCGCAACAACATCACGAGCTACCGGCAAACGCAGTTCGTGCTGAACCTGATGAACGGCACCGATTTCGGCGCCGTCGATCCACGGATGAGCCGTATGCTGGCGCCGTCACCCGACGGCCAGTATCGCGGCCTCGACATCAACGTGCCCGGGTACGGTGCGCTCACGACGGCCCAGCAGCCGAACAACTTCTTCGGCTATGCGGGCATCGGAGGCACGCTCCTGCCGTCTCGCTACTTCTTCGACGACAAGTCGAAGTTCCCGTTCATGACGTATGCGCAGCTCCAGTTCGTCAAGGCTGAAGCGGCGTTCCGCTCGGGCGACAAGGCCACGGCGCTCGCCGCGTACAAGAACGGCATCTCGGCGCACATCGACTTCGTCAACGCGCGGAATCTCGACAACAATCAGGCGACGACGCAGATCTCCGCGACGGAGAAGTCGACGTTCCTCGCCGACCCGCGGATCGTGCCGACGAGCGCGAGCTCGCTGACGATCACGCAGATCATGACGCAGAAGTACATCGCGCAGTGGGGCTGGGGACACAACGAGCTGTGGATGGACATGCGCCGGTATCACTACACCGATATCGATCCCGCAACGGGCGCGCAGGTCTATCCGGGGTTTGCTCCGCCGACGAATCTGTTCCCGGACAACAACGGCAAGGTCGCGCAGCGCATTCGCCCGCGGTACAACTCGGAATACGTGTGGAACTTCGCCTCGCTCAAGGTCATCGGCGGCGATCAGCTCGACTACCACACGAAGCCCATCTGGATCACTCAACCGTAACCCCAGTCATGACCAGACTTCGACTCATTCCAGCGCTGCTCGGGGCCACGGTACTCGCCGCGTGCTCCGGAGACGGCATTCAGAGCATCGCCGGTCCAACGTCCGGCGCATACATCAAGTTCTATAACTTCGGCCTGAACGCGCCCGGCGTGAACTTCTACGCCAACGACAAGAAGGTGACCGCGATCAGCTCGACCACCGGCGTCGAATCGACCAACGGCACCGCGTACGGCGCCGTGGGCAACGGCGGTCTCTACTCGTCGCTTGCGCCCGGGCAGTACGCGTTCTCGGGTCGCATCGCGGCCGCCACCGACAACGGCTTGCAGGTCGCGAAGCTGTCGACCACGCTCGCCGACGGGAAGTACTACTCGCTCTACACGGCCGGGTTCTACGACGCGAACGCGAAGACGATGGATTCCTTCGTGCTCGAGGACGCATTCCCCACGGACGTCGATCTCACGAAGACGATCGTGCGTTTCGTGAACGCGAGCCCGAACTCGAATCCGATGACGCTCTACATCAAGAACCCGGCGACGGGCGATTCGGGGGCGGTCGGATCGAACGTCGCATACAAGAGCGGCAGCGCGTTCATCGCGGGTCCTGGCGGGGTGTACGATCTGACCGTGCGATATCCGGGCTCGAACACCGCCGTCATCGTTCGCACGGCGGTCTCGCTCTCGAATGGCCACATCTACACCATCAGCGCGCGCGGCGACATGACGGTCACGTCGACGACCGCAACCAACCGGCCGCAGCTCGACAACACGGCGAACCGGTAGCTGAGGGAAGCGGGAAGCGGGAAGCGGGAAGCGGGAAGCGGGAAGCGGGAAGCAGGGTAACACAAGGAGAGGCTCGTGAGTGGCTTGAATGGCCACCTACGAGCCTCTCACTGCGTTATCCGCTTCCCTCTTCCCGCTTCCCGCTTCCCGCGATACCATCGCGCAATGCAGACCGCAACACAGACGACAGGACGTCCATTCGACGCTGCATCCGGCGACAATGCTGCGCTCGAGCAGGAGACGCTGCGTCGCGTCAGCGCGCGTCTGCTCCCGTTGCTCTTCCTGATGTTCATCGCCGCGTATCTCGATCGCACGAACGTTTCGCTCGCGGCGCTCCAGATGAATCGCGACCTCGGGTTGAGCGCGGCCGTCTATGGGTTCGGCTCTGGCGTGTTCTTCATCGGCTACGCGCTCTTCGAGGTGCCGAGCAATCTCATTCTCGCGCGTGTCGGCGCGCGTCGATGGATGGCTCGCATCGCGCTCACGTGGGGACTCCTCGCGTGCGCGATGATGTTCGTGCGCGGCCCCCGCAGCTTCTACACCGTTCGCTTTTTCCTTGGAATCGCCGAAGCCGGGTTCTTTCCCGGGATCATCTACTACTTGAGCAATTGGTTTCCGGAGCGCAGGCGCGCTCGCGCCATCGCCGGTTTCATGGTTGCCGTGCCGCTGTCGTCCGTCATCGGGGGCCCGATGGGAGGCGCCCTTCTATCGTTCTCGGGACACCTCGGCCTTGCCGGATGGCAGTGGCTCTTTCTCGTCGAAGGGATTCCGTCGGTCATCCTTGGCGTCGTCGCGTTTCTCTTTCTCACGGATCGCCCGGAAGATGCCGCATGGCTCTCTCCCGAACAGCGCGATTGGCTCTGCGCCAAGCTCGAGGCTGAGCGAACCGCTCGCGCTCACTCGAGCGAGACCAGTCTCGTTCGCGCACTCGGTCGGGGCGATCTCTGGATGCTCACCGCCGTGTATCTGTTCGGAATCTCGGCGCTGCTCGGCACGACGTACTTCGCGCCTGTGATGATTCGCGAGGCGTTCGGTATGGGCGCCACGGGAATTGGACTGACGGTGGGCGTTCTCGGCGTCGTTGGACTGATCGGCATCGTTGCGAACGGTGCACACTCTGATGCCACCGGAGAGCGCGTTCTGCATGTAACGATACCGATGCTCGTGGTCGCGGCGGGCTATGCGCTCGCGGCTCTAGTTCCATCGCCTGTCGCGCTGCTCGCCGGATTCGCGCTCATCTATCTCGGCGCGAACGCGTTCATGCCCGCGTTCTGGTGCGTTCCCACGGCGTTACTCGAGGGCACCGCGGCAGCCGGCGGGATTGCGGTCATCAACTCGATCGGCAACCTCGGTGGCTTCTTCGCGCCATCATTGCTCGGCGCGTTGAAAGACCGCACGGGCGCCTACGCCGGAGGTCTGCTCACGCTTGGCGTCGCGTCGATCGCCGCCGCGGTTGTCGTGCTTCGCTTTCGTGGTCATCCTGAGCGAGGCAGCCTGCCCTGATGCGAGCGCAGCAGCCTGCCCTGATGCGAGTGCAGCGAGCGGAGGGAGCGGAGGGAGGGATCTGCACTTCCGTCGCCCGCGCGTCGTCACCGCTGAACGACTGACACCCCGGCGCGCCCCATCGCTTCTCCACGCACGACCAAACCATCGCGCGTGACATAGAGCCCCATCACCGATACCGAGTCGATCTTCGCCGACAGCTTCATCACGCTGCCGATGCGGCGATTCAGTCCCTCGCGTAACAAGTCGCGTCCGCGGTTGATCGCCGGGGCCGCCGACCACTGCGCGCTGCGCCGCAGCGTGCTTCGGAGGACGTCCGACTGCAGCCACGCGTACGCCTGCAACAACTGATTGTTCGTCGTCAAATCGAAGTCCACGTCGGGCACCGTCACCACGCGCAGCTCGGGATCGTACTTCGGAGTGCCAATCAGATGAATCGTTCCCTTGGCGTCGCCGACGAACGAGACACCCAGCGCCAGCTTTCCACCCGCGGCGGGCGCGACACTCACCGGACCGAGGCGAATCGTTCGTCCACCGGTCGTTACTGGCTTGCCGGCGAGGGCCTTCGTCACGGCGTGCGATGCCGCGAGATAATCGATCACGCCGTCCATCACGATATGAAATCCGTTGCCGATGGAGTCGTGTCCGAGTTGCGGAAGTGCTCCAGTGTTCGTTGACGGCTGCCCGGCGCTCGTCACGATTTCTGGATGTGCATCGAGACTCACCGGAACGGTGAGCACGCTTCCCTGTCCCTGTACATGGCCGATGCGCAGTTTCTCGGGACCAAGCACGAGCCACACGTCCTTCGACAACCGAATCGGCTTGCCGAGCAATCGCCACCAATCCTCGGCGTGACCTTTGAAGTCGACCTCGCCGATTCGTTTGTCGATGTCGGCGAGATGCCGCGAGAGGCCGTCTTTTGCCGCCGACACGACGCGCTCGGTGACATCGCGATGCAGGATGCTGACGTCGCAGCGATCGCGCGGCTCCGATGTCGCCGGAACGACTCGCTCGATCTCCGCGTGCGACACGAGCCTCCAGTCTTCCGACACCGTGATCGGCGTGGTGAGCTCGACGAGAAGACGCGGCTTTTCTGCGCCGCCACCGCAGCCTGCGCTGAGGGTCGGTCCCACGATCGGCTTGTAGTAGCCGCGGGCGCTGTACTCCACCGTTGCCATCAAATGCAGCACATCGCCGTCGGCGAACGCCGTGAATGGCCCGCGCGTGGCGACGAATGCATAATGGCGGCGGCTGTCGTTGCCCACCATGCGCACGCTGTCCATCGAGCCGATCGTGGCTGGAACCGATCGTTCGACGACGCGGAGAATGCCGGCGAAATCGTACTTGAGCGGGACGCTGAATCGCGATCGCGGGGCAGCCGCGGGCGGGGGCGCAGCGACATCCGCGACTTCACTCGCAACGCTCGCCGCCGCCGTCGACTTATTCGCGCAGCCGGTCCACAGCACGGCGCTCGCGCACGCCCAAAGCGCGGGCGTCCGCGGTCGAACCAGTGGGTACCGGTCGTGCGAGCTCATGCGTAAAGCTCCAGTATGGAGCGGGGGTGCGTCAGTGCGCCATGCCACTGAGATTCATGCACTTGCCGCAGCCCAAGGCCCCGGGCAACATTCGCGAACGCCCAGAAACGGCCTTGCGGCGTCGGTGTGCTGCAGGTCACCAACCGCCTTTCCAGACTCGCTTCCTATATGAAGCCTCGGTCGTTCGCCGCCGCTGCCCGCGATCTGGCCGGAGTGGGTCGCAGATTTTATGCGCGCGGTTGGGTGCTGGGAACCAGCGGAAACTTCAGCACCGTGCTTGCTCCGAACCCGTTGCGGCTCGCGATCACGGCGAGCTCGGTCCACAAAGGCCAGCTTCGCTCCGCGGATATTCTTCAGGTCGACGACCGCGGCGCGGCCCTTGGCCGTCGCACCGTGAAGGCGTCCGCCGAGACACTTCTGCATGTCGAGATCGTCAAACGGCGCGGAGCAGGCGCCGTCTTGCATACGCACTCGGTTTGGAGCACGATCCTATCGGATGCACCGCGGCCCGGCATTTCGATCGCCGGGTTCGAAATGCTCAAGGGGTTGAGCGGCATCGGGACCCACGAGCACGAAGAATGGATTCCGATCGTCGACAACGCGCAGGACATGCGGGCGCTCTCGCGCACGGTTGGAGCGATGCTCGACGACGCTCCCGCGGCGCATGCGTTCTTGTTGCGCCGGCATGGCCTGTACACGTGGGGCGCGACCTTGGCCGAGGCCGAGCGCCACGTGGAGATCCTGGAGTTTCTCTTCGAGACGATCGGGCGCGGAGCAGCACGGTCCCCGTTGACGGAGGAGGAGGCGTATCATGGCGCTGTTAAAGATTCCTGAAGAAGACCGATCGCTCACCGAAGCAGCGGCGGTCACCTCGTTTCTCGCCGAGCGCGGCATCGAGTACGAGCGCCTCGGCTCGTCGGCCACGCCGGCGGATGCGTCTGCCGACGCGCTGCTCGCGGCGTATGCGCCGAAGATCGACGAGCTCAAGGCACGCGGCGGCTACGTCACCGCGGACGTCATCGATATCACTGCCGACACGCCGAATCTCGACGTGATGCTCAAGAAGTTCAGCAGCGAGCATTGGCACGACGAGGACGAAGTGCGGCTGATCGTCGAGGGACGCGGCCTGTTTCACATTCATCCACCGGGCCAGCCGGTGTTCGCGCTCGAAGTCGAAGCGGGCGACCTGATCCGCGTGCCGCGCGGAACACATCACTGGTTCGACCTGTGCGGCGACAAGCGGATCCGCGCCATTCGACTGTTTCAGGACAAGTCGGGATGGACGCCGCATTACACGGAAAGCGGCGTCGACGCGAAGTTCCAGCCGCTCTGCTTTGGTCCGTCGTACATCCCCGCGGGGAGCGTGACGCCGTCGATCACGGTGTGAGCTTGGTGGGCGACATCGACACGGTGCGCGGCGTGGTCCTCGACATCGAGGGGACCACGACGCCCGTGTCGTTCGTCTATGATGTTCTGTTTCCGTACGCCCGTGAGCGCCTCGGCCGTTTCCTCGCCTCACATCAAGATGGCGATACGATCCGCGATGCGCTCGAGCTGCTGCAATCAGAGTGGCTCGCGGACACTGAGGCGCAGGCGGATGCCGGCCACCTTGTGAGTCATCCCGAGCGAAGCGAGGGATCTGCACTTCCTGCACCTCCGCCGTTCGACTCGAGCTATGCCAGCCAGTATTTGGAATGGCTGATGGACCGCGACCGAAAGTCGACGGCGCTCAAGATCATCCAGGGCGAGATCTGGCGCGGCGGTTTCGAGAGCGGCGTGTTACGTGGCGATGTCTACGCCGATGTTCGACCAGCACTCGAGCGCTGGCGCGCCGCGGGTCGACTCATCGCGATCTACTCGTCGGGAAGCGCTGCTGCGCAGCGCTTGTTGTTCGGCCACAGCACGCGAGGCGACCTCACACCGTTCATCAACGCATACATCGACACCAACATCGGCCACAAGCGATCGACCGACAGCTACACGGCGATCGCGCGCGCGCTCGAGATCCACACCAACGCGCTCCTATTCATCTCGGACGTAGACGCCGAGCTGGTCGCGGCCCGCGACGCGGGTTTTCAGACGCGTCTGTGCGTGCGGGGCGACGCCGCGCCTCCGAGCACGTCAAAAATCATTTGCTCGTTTGACGAGCTGTGATCGTTCAACAACGGCGGACGTGCTGATCCCTCGCCTGCGGCTCGGGATGACAACCATTGAGACCTGCTTGACGTCTAGCGCTCACCGCGCGATGGTGACCGCGTGATCACCTGGTTGATCTGGATCGGCGTTGTCGTCGTCCTCGCGCTGGCGGGCGGCTGGTACATGCGCCGGTCCGGGCGTCGCGCGCTGCTTCGCTATCGCGTTCGCATGGCGCGTTTCAAGCTGGCGAGCCGAAAAGCGGTTCGTGAGCGACTCCTTGCGGACGATGTGATCGCCGATGCGGTCCGCGCACATGCGTCGTCGACCAACACCAGCGAAGCCGATACCTGGAAGCGCGTCGACGCGTACGTCCACGAGATTGTGCCGTTCTTCAACGTGGTCGCGTATTACCATGTCGGATATCGCGTCGCGAAGCGCGTGCTCAACCTGTTCTATAAGGTGACGGTCGACTACGAGAATCGCGCCGCGTTCGGCGCGCTGCCGCGGCAGTCGGTGATCGTTTATCTGATCAACCATCGATCGAACGCCGACTACGTGCTGGTGAGCTACGCGCTCGCCGGACAGGTCGCGATCTCGTATGCCGTCGGAGAGTGGGCGCGCGCGTTTCCGCTCGAGACGATCTTCAAGGCGTTCGGCTCGTACTTCGTTCGACGGAAGTATCGTGAGCCGCTCTATCACGCGGTGCTCGAGCGATACGTACAGCTCATCACGCGTGAGGGCGTAACGCAGGGCATCTTCCTCGAGGGCGGTCTGACACGCGACGGCTATCTCAAGTCCCCGAAGATCGGGCTCCTCGACTACGTGCTTGGCATTGCGCGTGACGACCGATATCGTTCGCGACTGTTCATCGTGCCGGTCGCAGTGAACTACGACCGGGTGCTCGAGGATCGATCGCTGCTGCGCGAGCTGGCCTCGCGCGAAGGACGCGAACGTCCGTCACGGTTGGCCCAGCTCGGCGAAGTCGCGCGATACGTGTGGTGGAATCTCGCACGACTCGCGACTCGCCGCTGGAAGCGCTACGGTCGAGCCGCGGTGACCGTCGGCGCGCCTGTGCCTCTCGCCGACTGGTTTGCGTCGAACGCCGAGGTGTTCTCGCTTCCTCGCCCCGAGCGGTTGGCGCGCGTTCAGTCGCTTTGCGATCAGGTGATGTCGCGCATCGGTGAGCTGATTCCGGTCACTCCGGTTCCGCTGGCCTGCGCCGCGATTCAGAGCTTCGATCGCGACTTCATTCCGCGCGCGGATCTGCTCGAGCGTATGGCCGAGATGCAGAATGCGCTGGTCGAGCTCAACAGCCGCGTGATTCGGTACGAGGGCGGCATCGAGGAGACGTTCGATCGAGCGTGGCGAATGCTTTCGATGCGCCGCGTGCTCGTGGAGTCGGGGTCAGGGTATGCGGTTCTGCCCAGGCAACGCGAGCTGGTGAGCTACTACGCCAACAGCGTGGCGCACCTCCTCGGTCCGTTCGAGGCGGCTGTGCGGGTGCGAGATGCGCTCCACGCGAATACAGTGGCGGGAATTGGCTGAGTGGCGGCCGCACCCCTCTCGCGTGCCGATCGCCGCACGCCGTCCTCCTCTCTCGCTCCGCGTTGGACGAAGGGCCTATCTCCTAGCCAATCCACCCCTTACACAGTTGACACCCTAGACCCACACGGGTATTTTCCTCAGTCTCCCCCGGACATCCTTCGGGGGAAGTGCGTCCACGGGGCTATCCCGTTCGTTTTCCTCCGTCTACATGCCAACGATCAACCAGCTCGTTCGTCGCAGCCGACGCGACGTGGTCAAGAAGGAGAAGTCGCCGGCGCTCAAATCCAATCCGTTCCGTCGTGGCGTCTGCACGCGCGTCTACACCACGACTCCGAAAAAGCCGAACTCGGCGCTCCGCAAAGTCGCCAAGGTTCGCCTCACCAACGGATTCGAAGTCATCGCGTACATCCCCGGAGAAGGCCACAACCTGCAGGAGCACTCCATCGTGCTCGTGCGCGGCGGCCGTGTAAAGGATCTCCCAGGAGTTCGCTATCACATCGTGCGCGGCTCACTCGACGCCTCCGGCGTCAATGGCCGCAACCAGAGCCGCTCGAAGTACGGCACCAAGAAGCCAAAGGCGGGAGGTAAGAAATGAGCCGCCGCAAAGGGTCCGTAAAGCGCCCCGTCCTCGCTGACGCGCGCTACGACAGTCAGACGGTTTCGAAGTTCATCAACGCCATGATGCTCCAGGGAAAGAAGTCCACCGCGGAGCGCATCTTCTACGGCGCGATGGATCTCGTCGAGAGCCGCACCAACCAGCCGGGCGTCAACGTCTTCAAGGCCGCCCTCGCGAACCTCAAGCCGGTGGTCGAAGTGAAGAGCCGCCGCGTCGGTGGCGCCACGTACCAGGTGCCCGTCGAAGTGCGTCCTGAGCGCCGTACGGCGCTGGCGATGCGCTGGCTGATCGCCTACTCGCGCGAGCGCAACGAGAAGTCCATGTCCGAGAAGCTGGCCGCCGAGGTGATCGCGGCGTCCAAGGGCGAGGGCAACGCGGTGAAGAAGAAGGAAGACACCCACCGCATGGCTGACGCGAACAAGGCCTTCGCGCACTATCGCTGGTAGTTCTCGACCCAGGCGGACTGAGACGTATCCGACGCGCGACACAGTCGTAGAGAAGCCCCGGGATTCCCGGGGTTTTTTCTTTCGCGCAACGGGCATGGCGTTCGCTCTTTGGACATCCTATTGTGAGCAGGACGAGTGGTCAGAATCCCAAAGTCGTCATGAGCAGAGTGGCGCGCCGAAAAGATCTACCCACGCCGCCGGTTCCACTGGCGCCGATCGTCGCCGACGAAAGCACTGCGTCCAACGCGGCGCCAATCGTTAACGCGCTCTCGCCACTGATGAGCTCCGATGGACGAATCGTTCAGCTCGTCCACCTTGTGGCCGAGCTCGCGCCATTCGCTCGCAGCGGCGGACTTGGTGAGGCGGTCAACAGCCTTGCGCGCTTCCAGGCTGCGTCCGGCATTCCCACATCGATCGTGATGCCGCTGTACGACACGGCGCGAGCGAACGTTCCCGACATCGAGCCTGTCGGTCCAGCGTTCGACGTCCACGTTGGCCCGCGGACCGAGCGTGTGCGACTCTGGCGCCTCGTCGCGCCGGCGAGTCATCCGCTTGCGGCAACGAGCGTGTACTTCATCGAGAGCGACGAGTACTTCGCGCGGCCCTACATCTATGGTCCGCCGGGCGCGGACTATCCGGACAACGATCGGCGGTACGCGTGCTTTACCGTCGCCGCGCTGCAATCACTTTCCACGATCGCCGCCAACGAGCCAGTGCTGCTGCACGCGCACGACTGGCATACCGCACTCGCGCCGGTCTACCTGCGAACGACGTACGCGCTGGACGAACGCTACAAGCGCGTGAAGGTCGTGCTCTCGGTGCACAACGCGGGATTTCAGGGCCACTTTCCGCCGGAGACGATGGCCGATCTCGGGCTTCCGTCGGCGCTCTACAATTGGCGCCAGCTCGAATGGTACGGGCGAGTGAACTGGCTCAAGGGCGGTCTCGTGTTTGCCGATGCCGCGACCACCGTGAGCCCGACGCATGCGCACGAGCTGCGCACGGGCGCCGGCGGGTTCGGTCTCGACGGTGTGTTCGTCGCGCTCGGCCATCGATTCGTTGGAATCGCGAATGGCATCGATCAGCAGATCTGGGATTCGGCTACCGATCCGATTCTTCCCGCCAACTACTCGATGGAGAACCTGGGCGGCAAGGTCGAGTGCCGCGAGGCGTTGCAGCTCGAGCTCGGATTGAGACCGACCGACGAGATGCCGATTGTCGCGATGAGCGCGCGGCTCGTCGCACAAAAGGGACTCGATCTGATTCTCGGCGATCCGGGCTACTTCGCGTTCGACGCGCAGTTCGCGTTTCTCGGCTCGGGCGAGCCGCGCTACGTCGAAGCGCTCGAGGCGATCGCGAACCGCGCGCCGAACCGCATTGTCGTCGAGACACGATTCAACGACGAGCTCGAGCACCGTCTTCTTGCCGGCGCCGACATGTGTCTCATGCCGTCACAGTACGAGCCCTGTGGTCTCACGCAGATGCGCGCCCAGCGCTACGGCACGATTCCGATCGCGCGACGCGTCGGTGGACTCGCTGACACGATCGAGGACGGAGTGACGGGATTTCTGTTCGACGACTACACGCCGGCCGACTTCACGCGCGCAGTGATGCGTGCGATCGATCAATTCGAGGAGCCCGACGGGTGGCTCGAAATGATGCGCGCCGGCATGGCGCGCGACTTCGGCTGGGAGCAGTCGGCGAAGAAGTATCTGAATCTCTATCGCCGAGTCGTCGGGCACGTCGCGACAGCAACCGTCTAAGAGCCTCGGTTAGTCTCGCCGCAGTACCTCCATCGGCGCGACACGCAGAGCGCCCGTCGCCGGGACGAGTGCCGCGGTCGTGGCGACGACGAGCAACATCGCCGCGAGCAGCGCGAATCCGCTCGCGCCGAGTGGCGTGAGCGGAAGCACCCACGCCTGAATCAGTGCGGCTTCTCCCGTCGCCATTACGAGGCCGGCAACGAGACCGATGACGACGAGCCGCAGCTCGCGGCGCAGCACGAGGCGCAGCACGTCGGTCGGACCGGCACCCATCGCATTGTGAACCGCGATCTCGTGTCGTCGCTGGGTGACCGCGAACGCAACGACGCCATAGAGACCGATCAGCGCGAGCCCGAGCCCGAACATTCCGACCGCAGACGTGATCCACGCGGCGTAGTGGACAGGCATCAGCATGAAATCGCGGGCATCCAGCGCCGCCGCGACGTCGAGCGGCGCGTTTGGATCGATCTGCCGAGCGATGTCGAGGAGATCGCGATGGAGTGGCGGCGCCGGCCCATCGCTGCGAACGAGGAGCGGCATGTCGTACGCCGCGAAGTCACGCGACGTTGCCGGCAGGAACAGGTAGCCATCCTGGTCATCGTCCCACACCATTCCGGCATGCGCGTCAGCGGCGACGCCGACGATGCGATAGAGATCATCGGGTTGATTCGCGCGTGCTACTCTGAGCGTTTGGCCGAGCGCCGGCGCCGTCGGCCACAGCGTTCGCGCAGCTGTCTCGGTGACGATGGCGACGTGTGCGTCGCTCGCGCTGTCATCCGAGGCGAACGTGCGGCCCCGCGTGATCCGTTGGTCCACGACATCGAAGTAGCGCGGCGTGATCGCGTTGTACTGCACGTGGCGATATGACGCGTCGTTCACCGCTGCGACCGATAACCGCGGATACCACGACGCATATGGCGCGAAGAGCGCACGTGCGGATGCATCCACGCCCGCAAGTCGTGATGCTCGCGTCGCGAACCTGGCACGCTCACCTTCGAGCGTGGGCGCAACGTGTCCCGTCGCGGTCAGCCCGAGTGCGGCGACGGTAACGCGATCGGGTCGAAAACCACCGACACGCTGTCCCACGTTTCGAATGCTCTCGGTCAACGTTCCGGCGGCGACGAGCAACACGAAGCAACCGGCGACCTGCACTGCGACGAGCGTGTCGCGAAAGCGCGATCGCCGCACGCGTGTGCCGAACGTGCTGTCATCGCCCTTGAGCGACGCAACGAGATCGGCCGACGTGGCGTACAACGCCGGCGCGAGCCCGAAGACGAGCACACTCCCGATACCGAGGGCGACCGCATATGCGACGACGCGCCAACGGGGATGCAGATCGAGCGCGATCGTGCCGAAGGCGGCGGGGATTCTGGCGAAGTACGCGCGAGACACCAACAGCACCGTCCATCGGCCGACGATGAATCCCAATGCGGCTCCGAGCAACGCGATGACGAGACTCTCGGTGAGCAGCTGTCGCAGCAGCCGCGATCGCGACGCGCCGAGCGACAGCCGCACCGCAATCTCGCGCTGTCGCGCGAGTGCTCGGCTCAACATGAGGTTTGCCAGATTGGCGCACGCGATCACGAGAACCAATACGACGACGATCAAGGCAGGTGAGAGGATCAGTGCGGTCTGCCAGGTCATCGGCAGCATCGATTCATTCGCCATGACGTTCGCGCCGACGATTCGATTCGCGTCGCCGAGTGAATTGGGCTGCGCATCGTGCTCGGCGAGCAGGCCGGAGATCTCTGCCTTGGCCTGCGCCAGCGTCACGCCCGGTTTCAGCCGCGCGCGCACATCGATGAATCGATTGGTTTCGTCGTCGAGCCGGCCCGGTATCGCCCCGAGGCGATACGCGGTCGGAATCGTCATCCAGAAATCCGGTGTGAGCGGCACGACGCCGACAAAACTCTCGCGGATCACGCCGGCGATCGTCGCGTGCACGCCATTGATGACGACGTCGCGTCCGACGATGTCCGGCGCGCGCGCAAATTCGCGCGTCCAGAACCGATCGCTGAGCACGATCGCAGGCGTCGCATCGGCGCGCTCGTCGTCGGCAACCAGTGCGCGTCCGATGGAGGCCGAGGCGCCCAGCGACTGAAAGTAATTTCCCGAAATGCAGATCGGCTTGGCCGGTTTCGCAGGCTGCGTCGTCGAGGCGCGAAAGGCGACCGCGGCGCATCGCGCGAGCGGAAACACGTCGGTGAGTGTGCTCGACTGGCGCGCCAGCGTCTGAACCTGTGGATACGACAAGACGATTCCGTTGCCTGGCTTCGACAGCGTGAGCGCGAGCTTGACGATCTCGCTCGAGCGCGGCACGGGAATCGGCTGCCACACGAAGACATCGATGAGCGTGAGGAAGCCCGTATTGATCCCGATTGCGAGGCCGATCGCGACGATCGCGACGAAGGCGAAGAGCGGACTTCGTGCAAGCAGCCGAAATCCGAACCTGACGTCGTGAACGAAGTCGTCCAGCAGCGGGAAGCGCGCAGCGTCGCCGGATTGCTCTCGCAACGCCAGGGAGTTTCCGAACTGACGTCGTGCGGCGTCGTGCGCATCGGCGGGCGAGAGACCGTCCAGTTCGAAATCGCGAGCCAGCATCTCGCGATGGAAGCGCATTTCGTCGTCCAGCTCGCGCGCGTGGTGGTGTCGTCGGATCGTGGCGAGGAGCCGACGGAACGTCTCTGCAAGTGAGCGCACGAGAGAGATCATTTCACACTTCCTCGGCCTTCATGACGCGGCCGATCGCTTCCACCACTCGCGAGAAGCTCGATTCCTCAACGCCGAGCTGCTTTCGGCCCAGGGTGGTGAGTTGGTAGTAGCGCGCGCGGCGTTTCGTCGGTGTTTGGCGCCACTCGGACTTGACCCACCCTTTCGCTTGCATGCGCTGCAGCGCTGGGTAGAGCGAGCCTTCCTCGATTTGCAGCACGTCGCGCGAGAGGCGCTGGATGTGCTGCGCGATGCCATACCCGTGCATCGCGCCGAGCGAGAGGGTCTTGAGCGTCAGCATCTCGAGTGTGCCGGGGAGTACATCGCCGTTCGCGGCTGACATATAGTTTATCTATGGGTGTGGAGTCTATGTATAGCACCCGATTGAGCGTTGCGTCAACGGTGGATCTCCTGAGGGCTACGGCAGAGTCGGTCACATTTTTTTCGAAAAAATCGGAGGTCGCGGCGCCGTTTGGCACGAACTTCCCCTAGTGCGCGGGGGACCGGGTGGGCGTGTGGGGTGGGGCCGAGGTGCGGAAGGCTGAGAACGCAGCGCGGACCGAAAACACGAGGAATTGCCTTCAGCAATTCGTGAAGAAGCCCGGTGACAAATCGCGCTCGAGGTGTGTCATGGGCTTTCATCGTGGTCACTGGGCTCGGCTTGCAGCCGTGCTGGTGCTCGTCATTTCTATTTCCACTGTCAGTCGCGCTCAGGGAGTCGTGCGCGGCGTGCTCTACGATGATGCGACCGGCTCGCCCATTCGCGGGACGGTGATGCTGATCGATCCGCATTCGGATGCGGCCGCGGCCTACACGCCTACTGACTCGGTGGGTGGGTTTCTTCTCCAGGTTCGAGAGGGCGTCTATCAGATCTCCGCGGTTCGGCCCGGTTACAAGTCCGTGCTTTCGGCGCCGGTGCCGCTGAAGAACGGGGAACGGCTCACGATCCGTGTGCCTATCGCGGCGAATGGCGATCCCGAGCATCGCATTGGCGTGACCGAGCACGTTCGCCCGACTCAGTCGAGCGCCGACATGCGAGATGCCGCTCTGACCGGCTTCGAGCAGCGGCGTGCCTCGGGGGCTGGTCTTCATTACGATCGAACGCAGCTCACGCGACATGGCGAGGAGACACTCGGACAGTTCTTGATGAACGTTCCTGGTCTCACAGTTCCGGATCCGTCGGGAATGTCGTCGGTGCAGATGTCGCGGAACGCGTCTACGCCGTCGTCGGTGTCCTACATGGGTTCACTCGTTCCGTGTCACGTTGGCTGGTTCGTCGATGGCCAGCGGGTTGATCTGCCGGGGCGGAGCGATCCGCTTACCGACGGGCTCGGCTCGCTACGGATCGACGTGATCGACGCGGTGGAGGTGTTCCGCGGCATTTCGGAGATGCCGGCTCAGTTTGCAGCGCCGGACCTTCGGTGCGGCGCGATCGCGGTCTGGATGAGAAAGGACTGATCGGCGGGAAGCGGGGGACGAAGGGAAGGGTTCGCAAGCGCCCTTCGTGCGATCTGCTGGCGCGAATCGCTGAGAAGGGGGACGGGGTACGGAGGAGGGAGCGGGTGAGGTGCTGGGAGTGCGGGGTAACCCCGCACCGGCCCACCGTTCACGCGCTCCCTCCTCCGCACCCCGTCCTCTTCTCGCCTCCCGTCAAAAAAACTGCAGCCCGTGAGTTGACACGCGCCCGAGCCTCAATAAATTCAAGGGGCTACACGATTTTGCTCTTCGGCCTCGGCTGGGAGCGGTAGCACGTCTCCGTCGGCGAACTGCGCGCCGACACCCATGGGCCTGCATGACGCAGGGGCTGCACCGGTTGCGACGACTCGAGTGAGTGTCGCGACTCCCGAAAAGCAACGCAGGACAATTCAACGCCGATGCGTTTGTCGGCGCGCTTTGGGTCCCCGCCCGTGCAGCAGCGACGAGCGTACCCGGCGACAGCGGATGGACACCGCCCTCCAGTACGAGGGGACCGGTCCACCCGCGTTTTTGCTGATGGAAGTCCGTTCATAGTTGTGAAAGCAGGTCGAACTCTCTCGACGCCCTACGCCTCAAAGCTGACTGTATATGGCACGCGAAACACCGCTCGAGCGCTATCGGAATATCGGCATCATGGCCCACATCGATGCCGGTAAGACGACTACGACCGAGCGCATTCTGTACTACACGGGCAAGCAACACAAAATCGGCGAGGTGCACGAAGGCACCGCGACGATGGACTGGATGGAACAGGAGCAGGAGCGCGGCATCACGATCACGTCTGCCGCAACCACTGCGTTCTGGACCAGAAACGGTACCGAGTACCGGATCAACATCATCGACACGCCGGGGCACGTGGACTTCACGGTCGAGGTGGAGCGTTCGCTCCGCGTTCTCGACGGTGCTGTCACGCTCCTCGACTCCGTCGCCGGCGTCGAGCCGCAGACGGAGACGGTGTGGCGTCAGGCCGATCGGTACGGCGTTCCGCGCATCATCTTCGCCAACAAGATGGATCGCGTCGGCGCCGACTTTGATCGTTGCATGACGATGATCCGCGATCGGCTCTCGAAGGATGCGTATCCGCTGCAGCTCCCGGTGGGATCGGGTGAGCTCTTCACGGGCCACATCGACGTCATCGAGCGCAAGCAGTACATCTTCGACGAGGACACGCTGGGCAAGACGTTCACCGTTGTCGACGTGCCACCCGAGTTCAAGGACCGGGTGGAGACGGCGCGCCACGAGCTCATCGAGCACGCGGTCGCGCAGGACGACGAGCTGATGGAGAAGTACCTGGGCGGCGAGGAGCTGACGTGTGACGAGATCCGTCGCGCGATCCGCAAGGCGACCGTCACGGGCAAGATGGTCCCCGTGCTGTGCGGCGCGTCCTTCAAGAACAAGGGCGTGCAGGCGCTGCTCGACGCGGTCATCGACTTCCTGCCAGCGCCGATCGACATCCCGGCGATCAAGGGTCATCTGCCGCATCATGACGAGCACATCGCCGAGCGTATGCCGGCGGACGATGCGCCGTTTGCGGCGTTGGCGTCGAAGATCGCGACGGATCCGTTCGTCGGAAAGCTGACGTTCTTCCGTGTATATTCCGGTGTGCTCAAGGCCGGGTCCTACGTCTACAACTCGACGAAGGACAAGCGCGAGCGCATTGGTCGTCTGCTCCAGATGCACGCCAACAAGCGCGAGGAAATCGAAGAGGTGCGCGCGGGCGACATCGCGGCGGCAATCGGCCTCAAGGACACGCGGACGGGTGACACGCTGTGCGATGATGATCATCCGATCATCCTGGAGGCGATGAAGTTCCCGAACCCCGTCATCGACGTCGCGATCGAGCCGAAGACGAAGGCGGACCAGGACAAGCTGGGGATCGCGCTGGCGAAGTTGTCGGAGGAAGATCCGACGTTCCGCGTCCACACGGACGAGGAGACGAGCCAAACGATCATCTCCGGCATGGGCGAGCTGCACCTCGAGATCATCGTCGACCGCATGATGCGCGAGTTCAAGGTCGACGCGAACATTGGTCGGCCGCAGGTCGCCTATCGCGAAACGATTCGCCGGCGTGTCGAGAAGATCGAAGGCAAGTTCATCCGCCAGTCGGGTGGTAAGGGGCAGTACGGCCACGTGGTCATCAACATGGAGCCGTCCGAGACGGGCGCGGGCTTCATCTTCGAGGACAAGATCGTGGGCGGTGTGGTCCCGCGCGAATACATCGCGCCGGTCGAGCAGGGCATCAAGGAAGCGCTCGAGAACGGCGTGCTCGCGGGCTACCCGATGGTGGACGTGAAGGTCGAGCTGGTGTACGGCTCGTACCATGAGGTGGACTCCAGCGAAATGGCGTTCAAGATCGCCGGCTCGATGGCGTTCAAGGAAGCCGCGAAGAAGGCGCACCCGGTGATTCTCGAGCCGATGATGAACGTCGAGGTCGTGACGCCGGATGCGTTCATGGGCGACGTGTTGGGCGATCTCTCGTCGCGGCGCGGCAAGATCGGCGGGATGACACAGCGGGGCGAAGCGCAGGTGATCGCGTCGACGGTGCCCCTCGCCGAGATGTTCGGGTACAGCACGAAGCTGCGGTCGATGTCACAGGGCCGCGCGGTGTACTCGATGGAATTCGCGCACTATGAAGAAGTGCCGAAGAGCAAGGCGGAAGAGATCGTCGCGAAAGTGAAAGCGTAAGTAGGTCACAGGATGCTGGGTCTGAGGATACAGAGACTCAGACCTCGATCCTGAGACCAGGGCAGGGGACTCTACTTCACAGGGATCAGTTCAATGGCAAAGGCAAAGTTCGAGCGGAACAAGCCGCACGTGAACGTCGGCACCATCGGCCACGTTGACCACGGCAAAACGACCCTGACGGCGGCGCTCACGAAGGTGTCGGCCGACAAGGGCTACGGCACCAAGTACGTCGCGTACGATGAAGTGGCGAAGGCCTCGGAGTCCCAGGGCCGCCGTGACGCGACGAAGATTCTGACGATCGCGACCTCGCACGTCGAGTACGAGACGCCCAAGCGTCACTACGCGCACGTCGACTGCCCGGGGCACGCGGACTACGTCAAGAACATGATCACGGGCGCCGCGCAGATGGACGGCGCGATCCTCGTGGTGAGCGCGGTCGACGGCCCGATGCCGCAGACGCGCGAGCACATCCTGCTCGCCCGTCAGGTGAACGTGCCGCAGATCG
>Ga0207652_10001044_pt1 | contig 25344 bp, 21 predicted proteins | sample KBSC63BmetaG_FD_184334 | JGI IMG/M metagenome (GOLD analysis project Ga0207652, IMG submission 184334) | Corn rhizosphere microbial communities from Kellogg Biological Station, Michigan, USA - KBS C6-3B metaG (SPAdes) (version 2) | ecosystem: Host-associated > Plants > Roots > Rhizosphere ... | reverse complement strand
GCGCCCATACCGCGCGCAGAGCGGATCCGGTCGACCGTTCACGTGAGGAACCAGCGCCAGCGATGGTGGGGCGTCACGCAGGAATCGGAGCAGGGCCGCGTTCAGGAACGGCATGTCGCCGGCGACACAGACGACGGCGTCCGCGCCGCTGAAATGGGCGAGAGCGGCGTCGATGCCGGCCAGCGGTCCCTTGCCTGGCTGGCGATCGGGGATCAGGGGCACCCCGATGTCGACGAACGGCGCCGGTTCGTTCGTGACCAGCACGATGTCGCCGAACAGCGGACGCAGGACAGCGAGCTGTAGATCGACGATCCGTCGTCCGCCCACCACCAGCAGCGGCTTCAGCGCACCGCCCAGCCGCGTCGCCCGCCCCCCCGCCAGAATGGCCGCCGCGTGCATCAAAAACCCAGCCGCGCCCACCCGACCGGCGGCCCCTCCCAATCACGAAATAAGGGGAAGCCGTCCGCCTGAGCCAACCGTTCGTCCTCGCCCCGCCCGAGCGAGGATCGGAACCCGTCCGCCTGAGCCAACCGTTCGTCCTCGCCCCGCGCGAGCGGGAAGTGGAAGCCGACTGCCTGAGCCAACCGTTCGTCCTCGCCCCGCGCGAGCGAGGACCGGAAGCCGACCGCCTGAGCCAACCGTTCGTCCTCGCCCCGCGCGAGCGGGGAGAGGATAGAGGAGAGGGGCCGTGCCGATCGGTGACGTCGTGCTCGCAGGACGTCAGCCCTGCGCCAGCGCGTCGCTCACGATCTGCCGCGCTTCGTCCTGGATCTGCTTCAGGTGGTCCTCCCCCTTGAAGCTCTCGGCGTAGATCTTGTACGCGTTCTCCGTGCCCGACGGCCGCGCCGCGAACCAGCCCTGATCCGTCGCCACCTTCAGCCCGCCGATGGGCGCCTTGCCCTCGGGCGCTTCGGTCATCTTCGCCCGGATGGGATCACCCGCCAGCGTGGTGGCGCGAACCGACGACGGGGACAGCTTCTTCAGGATCTGCTTCTGCTCGGGCGTGGCCGGCTGATCGATGCGCGCGTAGACCGGCGCGCCCAGCTCTTTCGTCAGCTTCTGGAACGCCACCCCGGGGTCGTGGCCCAGCCGCGCGGTCATCTCCGCGGCCAGCATGCCCAGCAGGATGCCGTCCTTGTCGGTCGTCCAGACGCTGCCGTCGCGGCGCAGGAATGACCCGCCCGCGCTCTCCTCGCCGCCGAAGCCGTAGCTGCCGTCTTCCAGCCCCGCCACGAAGTACTTGAAGCCGACCGGCACCTCGGCCAGCCGGCGGCCCAGCTTCTTCGCCACGCGGTCGATCAGGCTGCTGGAGACCAGCGTCTTGCCGATGGCGGCGTCGGCGCGCCACTGCGGGCGGTTGCTGAACAGGTAGTCGATCGCCACCGCCAGGTAGTGGTTCGGGTTCATCAGCCCCACCGAAGGCGTGACGATACCGTGCCGGTCCGCATCGGTGTCGTTGCCGAACGCGATGGTGAACCGATCTTTGAGGCCGATCAGCCCCGCCATCGCGTAGCGCGACGAGCAGTCCATCCGGATCTTCCCGTCGTGATCCAGTGGCATGAACGAGAACGTCGGATCGACGGCATCGTTCACCACCTCGATCGACAGGCGATGCCGCTCGGCGATGACGGCCCAGTACGCCACGGCGGCGCCGCCCAGCGGATCGACGCCGATCTTCACGCCCGCCCCGCGCACGGCGTCCAGATCCAGCGCCTCGGGCAGCGCGGCCACGTAAGGCCCGATGTAATCGTGGCGCTTCACGCACGCGGCGACGCGCGCCTTCGCCAGCGGGATGCGACGCACGTCGCGGTTCCCCGCCTTCATCAGCTCGTTCGCCATCTTCTCGACCACCGACGTGACATCGGTGTCGGCCGGCCCGCCGTTGGGCGGGTTATACTTGAAGCCGCCGTCCTCGGGCGGATTGTGCGACGGCGTGACGACGATGCCGTCGGCCAGGTGCTCGCGGCGCCCCTTGTTGTGCGCCAGGATGGCGAACGACATCGATGGGGTGGGCGTGTAGCCGCCGGACGCCTCGATCAACGTCTCGACCTCGTTCGCCGCCAGAACCTCCAGCGCGGTCTGGAACGCCGGCTCGGACAGCGCGTGCGTGTCCACGCCCAGAAACAGCGGCCCGTCGATGCCGTGCTGGCGGCGGTAGGTGACGATCGCCTGCGTGATGGCCAGGATGTGCGCCTCGTTGAAGGCGCCGTGCAGCGCGGAACCCCGGTGCCCCGACGTCCCGAACGCCACCCGCTGCGTCGGGTCCTCGACGTCGGGCTGGGTGGTGAAGAACGCGCTCACCAGGCGCGGGACATTGACCAGCTCGGACCGGGGTGCGGGTTTGCCGGGCGTTTTCGCAGCTGTCTGGGCCATCGCGCGCGTGCCTCCTTCGGGGATCCCTGCCAGCGTAACACCATGGCGTTTTCCCGTGCGTCAGTCTGGGGTCGCTGGCCTGCGAAGCAACGAGCGGGAGGGCAGTGGTCGAACCGTTCAGTGGCCGGCCACGAAGATGGTCTCCAGGTCCAGACGATCCGGGACCTCCACCCGCCGTTCACCGGGCTGGCGGGCGCCCACCAGGAATCGGTGCGGCGGCGCCGGGCGCAGCAGCAGCGCCTGGTGGTGCAGCCGGCCGGCCAGCACCTGGTAGGGGTATGTCCACGCGGGCGAGAAGCCGAACCGCAGCGAGGCGGGCTGGGGCTGTCCATCCGCGGCTCGCGCGTGGGACAGCACGAACCCGACGACCCGATCGCTCTGCGGTGCCGACAGGCGTGAGTCGACGCGGTAGTAGCCCGACATGACCAGCACGCCGGCCGTTGCGAAGGCCCCCAGGTACACGCCCACAGCCAGCCGCCCAGCGCGCCAGCGTGCCACCCACGCCAGCAGCGCCGCCACCGGAATGTAAGCGATGGGCAGCAACACGCCGACGTAGTGGGCGTAGCCGCCCTTGCCCGACAGCGCGTAGAACAGCGCGATGTCCACCAGCGCGACCACGTACAGGGTGGTGGCGGCGTCGGGCCTGCGCGCGCCGCGCCGCCATCCCCATACCAGTCGCACGGCGCCGATCAGGACGGCCGCCAGGCTGATGACCCAGCTCACCACGTGCATGACCCATAAAAAAGCCGCGAAACCAATGCCGTGGAAGAATGCGTCGGTCTGTACGGTGCCGGTGCCGCCCCAGAAGCTGAGGGCGTCGAACGGCTGCCAGAACCCGTGTTGCCACAGATACGAGATGTCCGTGGTGGGGAAGCCGAGGAAATACAGGTACAGCTCGAACAGCACGCGCGCCCGGCGCGAGCCGCCCTGCGACTTCGTCATCAGCAGCCGCGTGTTCGAGAAGTTCGTCCGCAGCTCGGAGACCAGGTACGGGATGTAACAGGCGAGGGCCAGCAACACGCCTCCCGCCAGCCACCGGACATTGAAGCGCCGCTGGCGCGCCACCAGCAATACCGCCACCGTCAGCGGCCAGAAGTGCAGGAGCGACAGGTGAAGCTGAAAGCCGGCGATCAGGATGAAGGCCAGGGGTCCGATCGCGCGGGACCCCGGGTGCGAGGCCACCCGCCACAGCGCCGCCACGAAGCAGGCGGCCGTTCCGGTCACCACGTAGCTCGGCCAGGTGCTGTTCGTGTAGACCACCCACCAGGGGGACGCCGCCACCAGCAGAAACAGCACCGCGCCCGCGGACCAGCGGGCGCCGTCCGCGCGCATCGCTCGGGCCATCACCAGCGCCCCGAACAGCCCGAACAGCGATACCGCCGCGTTGCCCACGAACGGAGACGTCACGAAGATCTGCGACGCGGCGATCAGCCAGAAAAACAGGGGCCCCGGGTGCAAGGCGCGCGTGCCGCTGACCGAATGCCCGAGCGCGGGGAACGCCTCGGCGCGGGCGATCCCCACGGCGGTGTTCCAGAAAGAGGCCTCCTCACCACTGAACCGCGCGTGCCACGCCGACCACAGGCGAACCCCGACCGCCACCGCCAGCAGCCCGGTGATCGCACCGGCCCGGGCCAGGCGCGCGGCCCGCGAGGTCGCGACGGGCAGGGGCGCGGGACGCGGCACCACGGCAGCGTAGTCGGGGCGCCGCGGCCGATCCAGTTGCGCCACTTTCACACTTCTTCAGGAAGCCAGTAACCGTCTGCCCTGTTGCACGTACGAAAGGGTGAGGGGAAGTACGACGGCAAGCCCGCCCTCTTCCCTAGAAACGGAGACACGTCATGGGTCGAACGTCAAAACGGAAATACAGCGTCGCCGAGCTGGTCGTCGCCGCTTACAAGGAAGCCGCCCGGGTCACCGACAACCGCGAGGTCGCGTCCGTGCTGGCCAGCCGCACGCTCGCGAACTGGCTGGCCCGCTCGGACCATCCCGAACTGATCGAGAGGATGCGCGCGATCCGCGACTAGCGGCGCGTCGCGGTCCAAGACACGGAGGTCGTCGAAAATTTAAGAAAACCCGCCTCATCGGTGCACCCACTTGGCGCGTGCCAGCGTGGAGAACGCCCTCGGATTTTTTCGGCCATCGCGGTCGATCCCGGGACTATGTGGGGTAAGCTGGACCACCCCCCGCGGCGTTCTCCCCCAACGAACCGCACGGCTTTAAACGGGTTTTGCGGTCCCTGACCGAGAGGCGGATCTTGATGAACAGACGAATCATTTTCGGAATGTTGTCGCTTGCGCTGGGCTGCGGAGCGATTGGATGTGGCAGCAGTGGCAGCGGCTCGACCAGCTCGGGCGGTGCCAGTGGAACGGGTACTGGCGGTAACGTCAGCACCGGCTCGGGCGGCCAGACGGGTTCGGGTGGCACGACCCAGACGGGCTCCGGCGGGACGCCGCAGACCGGCTCGGGTGGCAAAGGCTCGGGCGGCATGACCCAGACCGGCACCGGCGGCAAAGGCATGACGGGCTCGGGCGGCACGCCGGCCAACGGTAGCGGCGGGGCCGCCACGGGCGGGACCGCAGGCAGCGGCACGGCGACCGGTGGCCACAGCGCGGGCGGCGCGACCGCGACCGGCGGCACCGGGACCACCGGCAGCGGTGGTTCCAGCCCAGCGGGTGGATCGACCGGCACCACCGGGTCGGTCCTAGAGCGCAACAATCACCCCTCCCGCGACGGTCTGTTCCTGCAGCCCAGCATCACGAAGGCGGCCGCCATGGCGGCCGCCAAGACGAAGGACGCGAACTTTGCCGCCGCCTTCACCGGCAACATGTGGGCATCGCCGCTGTACGCCGCGAACGGACCCTCGGGCAAGGGTGTCTTCGTCGCCGTCACCACCGGGAACGACGTGGTCGCGCTGGACGAGACCGACGGTCACATGGTCTGGACGAAGAACATCGGCAGCTCGCCCATGGCGAACCAGTCGGGGACGCCCACCTGCGGGAACATTCACCCGCTGGGCATCCTCAGCACGCCGGTCATCGATGCCATGAACCGGAAGGTCTATGTCGCCGGCGCCATCGGGACGACGTCGATCATGCGACACGAGATCCACGCCTTGTCGCTGGACGACGGCACCGATGCGTCGACGGGCGGCTGGCCGATCAACGTCTCTGCCCTCAGCGCCGGTTCGCTGACGTTCATGGCCGCGAACTCGTACCAGAACCAGCGCGGCGCCCTGTCGCTGGTGAACGGCATCCTGTACGTGACCTACGGCGGTCACGTCGGCGATTGCGGCGCCTACCACGGCTGGGTGATCGCGGCCAACACCATGGCCAGCCCGGTCACGGCGGCGGCCTGGGCGACCGCCGGCCAGGGCGAGGCGATCTGGGCCCCGGGCGGCACGGCCTCGGACGGTAACGGCGTGGTGGTGCTGACCGGTAACAACACGGCGCGGGTCAGCGCGCACGCGGACAGCGAGGAGCTGGTGCGCATCACCGGTATGGCCCAGGTCGACAAGACGTCGAACAACGACGTCTTCTACCCGACCAGCTGGATGTCCATGGACGGCAGCGACTACGACCTCGGGTCGACGAACCCCGTGTACGTCGAGGTCCCCGGCGCCACGCCGTCCAGCTACTTCATCGCCATCTCGAAGGACGGGCACTTCTACATGCTCGACAGCAAGAAGTTCGGCGGCATGGGCGGGCAGGTGCAGGACTTCACCGTGGCGTCCTCCGGCATGTCCATCCACAACGTGCCCGCCACGTACAAGACCGCCGCGGGCGTCCACGTGGTGTTCGGCACGGACAGCGGCGCCAAGTGCCCGACCGGGATGCCTTCCGGCAAGGTCATCATGTCGGTCCTGATCCCCGCCGGCTCGCCGCCCATGCCGCAGGTCCAGTGGTGCGCGTCGCTCGGGACGCCCGTCACCTCGCCCATCGTGACCACCAGCGATGGCACCAACGACGCCATCGTCTGGTTCGTCAGCTCGGGCAAACTGACCGGCGTCGACGGCGACACGGGAGCGGCGGTGTACACCAGCACCGATACCTGCTCGAACGTGCGCCAGTGGACGTCGCCGATCGCCGTCAACGGGCGCATCATCACGGGCGCCGACAGCAAGCTCTGCTCCTGGACCGTGCACTAGTCCCGTCGCGAGAGGCCGCGCGGCGCCTGGCGCCGTGCGGTGCCGTTCGATGCTGGACCTGAGAGCCCGGGCGGTCTTCCCGCCCGGGCTTCTTCATTTCGAGGGAGCGGGGCGCTGTTCGCGGGAGAGGTTCCTGCGCTCGTCGCCTGGACACGGCCCGCCCGAAGCGGAGGGGGAACCCTCCGCTTCAGGTCAGGAGCGGGTCGGTGGCCGCAGGCTGCCGACTAGGGGCAGGGACCCGACAGGCCCGAGATCCAGTCCCCGATCACGTTGATGCCGTCGTCGTCCAGCACGTAAGAGGCGAGCGGCGGCATGCGGTCGGCCTCGAGCTGGGTCTCGTTCGCCGGCGCCTTCATGCGCAGCCACATCAGCGAGTTCATCGGGTTGCCGGGATCCAGCCGCTTCGAGCCGATCACGCCCAGGTCGCTCTTCTGCGGATCCTGGCCGCACAGGCCCATGTCGGCGAAGGCGACGCCCGCGCGCATGTCCGTGTAGAAGAAGTCCGGATCGTCGGGCCGGTGGCAAAAGGCGCAGTTCGCCTGCAGATACGACCGCGCCTTCTGCTCCGCCGTGGCTGACGACGGGGGCGAGCCGACCTGGGACGTGTACGGCGTCACCAGCGCCGCCTTGTAAGGCGTGGGGACCGTGTTCTCGAACAGGCCCATCTGCTTGATCATGTCGATCTGGTTCATGTTCCCGCTGTCGGCCATGCGGTTCATCTGCGCCGTCTCCGGGCCCAGGGTCGAGCCGCCTGTCGGCTTGTGGCACTTCATGCACGCTTTGCGGGACGGGTAGTGCCAGTCCACCGTGCGCGAGCCGGTGTTGAACATGACGTCGGCGCCGTCGGACGAGACGATGGTCGCGCTGCTTTGATCCTCGGACCAGGCGTAGCTGTAGCCGACCCAGGTGTCGGCGTCGTGGCGCACGAACAGGCGGGTCTCGAGCAGCTTCTTGTCGAACATGAAGTTCTTGACCATCACCGTGCCGACCGGGAACACCCACTTGCCGTCATCGGGATCCGTCGCTCCGCCGTCGCAGTTCTCGGAGCTGTCGGCGCAGTTCTTGACGTGGATCTTGCCGCCGGGGGGCAGCACGAAGCCGCGCGACTTGTCGGCGCCGTCCGACCAGAGGGGGCTGTTCACCGCGTACGGCACCACGATGCTGGCGAACGCCGTCGGCGTCTGCGCGCTCATGCATCCGGTGTCGCTCAGCTTGGCGAGGGGCTGATCCTTGTCAGCCGGGGGGGAACAGGCCGTGTTCGTGGCGCCACCCGAGCCGCTGTTCGACCCGCCGCTGCCCGTCGTTCCGCCGCTGCCGGGGTGACCACCGGACCCCAAGGCGCCCCCCGAAGCCGAGCCCCCGCTGCCATTACCCCCCGAGCCGTTACTGGCGCCGCCCGACCCCCCCTGGGTCCCGCCGCTGCCGTTGATGGTCCCGCCCCCGCTGCTGCAGCCCGGCGTGCCGACGCCGCAGGCGAGCACAGCGGAGACGACGGTCAGGCGGAGTGCGAACTTGGTAGCGCGGACGTAACGGCGGGCACCGGACGGGGTCGGCGAAGTACGTGGCATGAGGACCGTATTCCTTTGAGGTGGCGAGGCGAATCGGCCGAGATCCCATAGTGTACGGGAGGGCCGTTTGTGGTGAGCCGAGGGCGACCGGCGAGAAGCGCGGCACCGCGCCGGCGGCGACGTCACGCGAGCCAGCGGTTCCGGGAAATATAGCCGGCACAACCGGCCAGTCCAGGCGGCCTGGCGCCCGCGGCGCCGTTTCATCCGAGGAGATGAGTGGCGGCGCGCGTACGTAACGTGCGTCCCACTGGCTCCGTCGGCGTCATGTTACCGTCCGGTCGTGCCGCGTGACGCCGACTCGCGGTCCGACTTCCCACGCCGGACCTGCGGCTTGCTGGTCGCGGCGGCGGTGATCGCGGTGGCGGGATGCGCGGCGGGCGGCGCGACGTCGAGCGGAACGGGAGGCGCGGCGGCGAGCGGTGGCGCCGGAGGCGGGGGCGGGCGAGCCGGCCAAGGTCCCTCCACGCTGACCCTCCTGGTCGATGCGGACCAAAGCAGCAACAACGACGACGCTGGCTTTCCGCCGTCGTATTCCGACGCGCTCTTCGAGGTCGCTCTGACGGCGGCGAGCATCCCCTACGACACCCTTGTCATCTCGCCCGGTGCGACCTCGCCGCTCACGGCGGCCGAGTTCGATCGATACGCCGCGGTGGTCTGGTACACGGCCGGCGCCACCGCCGATCTGTTTTCCGCCGAGCAGCAAGCGGCGATCGAGCGTTGGCTAGATGCTGGCCACAAGACGTTGATCGTGTTCTCCGAGAACTTGCTCTCGGACCTCGGCTCCGGCGGCACCTGGTCCGCTCCGTCCGACAACGCGTTCTTGACGACCTACCTGGGCGCGGTCGGTTGGGCCGCAGGCGGAGACGCCGAGGTCGCTGGAATGGGGTCGCTCTCGCTCGAGGGCAGGCTCTACACGGTCGACGGTGGCTCAGGCTCTCCGCTGGCCGGCATGCACTTCGAGGTCTTCGCCAACACCCCCCTCGAAAGCACCGCCGATCTGATCAACCCCGGCCCGAACAGCACGGTCCTGGCGACTGTCGACGCGGATCCCGCCGATACAGGAACGAACAGCGCCGTTCCCATCATCGTCGCGCATTCCATCGGCACGTCGACAATCGTCTACGTGGGGCTACCAGTCGAGAACATCGACGGCGCGCCCAAGAACACCAGCGACCAGCTGGTGCGCGGAGTGCTGCAGTTCGCCGACCTGCCGGGGACGGGGCTTGAACCGTGAGCCCTTGGGGGCAGCTGACTTTGAGGGCAATTCTGGATATCGTGTCGTGTCCGCTTGCGGCCGGGTACACCAGTCCTTCGCCAGGCGTCTTGCCCGACGGGACGGGCCTGCGGGGGTGGTATCAGGGCGGCTATACCGGCATGTATCAATGGTCGCCGCTCGCCGGCTATCAGCTGTTCGCGTTGGGGGCTGGAACGATCAACACCGACTCTGCCGTGGTCAGCCGGATGGCAGCACCATATTCGCAGTCCAGCAGGGTGGCTCGGCGGCGATCTTCCGGTGGCGCCGCGGTGGCGGACTGCTTCAGCTCTCGTCGCTGCCCGAGTGGCCGGCCGGCCGCGTGTATGGATTGCTGGACGTGACAGGGTCCGGCGTGAATGCACCGTGTTCTGACGATGGGCATGTCGTCGCCGGATACACGAAAATCATGTCCGGTCCGTCCATCCCGAGTAGCGCATTCCTGTGGTCGGACGCCGCCCAGCGGGTCGATGTCGCACTGCCAGGGTTCGACGCGTGCGGGATAACGGCGCTCTCGCGCGACGGCACGGCGGCGATCGGCGCCTGCTTCGACACGGCCACGGGCGCCATCTCTGATCGCAGCACGGCGTTCCGATGGACGGCCGCTACGGGCACAGTCTCGCTGGGACCAAGCTTCTACTCGGAAATCAGCGCCGCCGGCCGGGCGGCCGTGGGGGCCGCCCAGCAGCGGCCCACTTTTCAGGTGGACGGCGGACTCTGGTGCCACGACCCTCCAGCCGCCGTCGAGCGCCATAGATCCGATGCACTGGGGGGCATTTCACATCACCCCCGGAAGTCTGACCGCCAACGGCGAGTCGTTTCATGGATCGGTGCGCAGAATTGATTTTCAGCCGGGGACCGACGAGGAGATCCCGAGCGAGGCCTTCCGCTGGAGCGCGACAGCCGGCTTCGCTTTGCTGGCGCCTCTCGAGGGCCACGAAATCAGCACCGTCACGGCAGCGTCACAGGACGGGGCGGTCCTGGCCGGCGTCAGCCGGTCCCCCACAGCAAGCCCGACGGCCACGCGATCGCGGGTCGTCCTGTGGGATTGCCTGGGCACGCGCGACATCGCGGCGGAGTTGACCGCCGCGGGAATCGACCTTCAGGACATGGACCTGGGATGGGGCGGGGTGGACCACGTATGGTCGGGCCCCAGCATCATGCTCGTCTATCAGGGAACGACCTATCACCCACCGTGGATTGCCTGGCTGCCGGACCGCTGCCGGTGACTGCGTCGGGGCGGGCCGTGCCGGGAGGGGGTTGAACCCGCTGCGGGTTCACATGCCCTGGCTACTGCGTTGCCAATTCCGCCAACCGCGTTGATGGTACCCGCGCCGGAAATTCCTGGGACGGCCGGTGCATGCTGGGTCCTGGCTTGAATGGGCTGGTTCCCCGATTGCATTCTTGCCGTCTATGCGAAAGCTTGGTGGTGCGATCCTCTCGCTCATTTCGTTGTTTGACGTCGTTGCGGGGTGCGACGACGGGCGTTCATCGACCGCGGATGCTGGGCCTGCCTGTGGCATCCAGACCACCTTCGCGTCCGACAATCATCGGAAGCTCGATCTGCTGTTCGTGATCGACGATTCGGCCGCCATGGCCACCCTGGACGCGAAGCTGGCGACTGCCTATCCCGCGCTGGCGGCGGCCTTCGCTCCCCAAGACCAGCAACCGCTAGACCTTCACGTCGCGGTCGTCTCGGCGTCCCTGGGCGGCGGACGGTTCACCGATGTTCCGGGGTGCGAAGCGGGAAGCCCGGGCGACCGACAGGGACGATTCTCGCACCCGGCGGACTCCGGCCTGTTGCCCGGCGAGACGTTCATGCGAATGAACGGAGGTCCCGTCAACTTCACGAAAGATCCCGGCGAGGTGTTCGCTGCGCTGGCCCGCCTCGGGTACACGGGCTGCCCCTATCCGCAGCCCCTCGAGGCGGCCAGGCGCGCGCTGATGAAGGCGCAGGATCCCACGGACGCCGACAACGCCGGCTTCCTGCGCGACGACGCCGCGCTCGGCATCGTCATCATCACGAACCAGGACGACTGCTCGGTCCCCGCCGACTCGGATCTATTCGACCCCCGCCAGCTGACCGTCGCCGATCCGTACGGAGCCGCGAGACCGTACCGATGCGCCGAATTCGGCTGGCTGTGTGACGGGATGTCGCCTCCCCACGCCCTGTCCCCCCGCAGCGATCCGGTGCCGCTCGACGCGTGCACGGCCGACCCCACCGGCGGCCACTTGACCGCGCTGGCGGAGGTCCGGGCGTTTCTCGTCGGTCTCAAGGCCTCCCCCGACGACGTCATGATCTCCATGATCGCGGGGCCGAATCAACCCGTAGTGCTCGGTCACGGCGTGGCGATGCCGGCCGGTGGCACCCCGGCCGGCGACTCGCCTGCGCTCGAAGCCTCCTGTTCCGGCACCGGCGGCGAGTCGGCTTTACCCGCCGTTCGTTTGAAGTCCTTCGCCGACACCTTCGGCCCCAACGGCCTCTTCCTTCCGGCCTGTGTCCCGGCCACCACCTTCTCCCAGGCGCTCAAAAATTTCCTGGAAACGATCCACATTGGCAGTTCACGTTGCCTGACGGGGATTCCCGCGAGCAGCGCCGCTGGTAGGCCGAGCTGCACGGTCACCGAGACCCACACGGACGAAAATGAAGTGCAGACGCGCTGGGTGCTGAGCTCCTGCGACGCCGATCGAACCGTACTTCCTTGCTGGAAGCTGGAGCAGCAAGCGACCTGCCCCGGAGGAGCACCCGAGCTGACGGTCTGCCGCGACCCCGCCTGCTCTTCAGGCCCTCTCTCGCCGGAATCAGGCCACGTCGCGATCGAGTGCCAAACCGCGTGTCCATGACGGCGTCGGTTCGATTGAACGAACGCGGACGATGCCGCTGCGCCCATGGTGCCGGGCACGGGGCTTGATGGCCCCGGTGGGCCGCCCCGGCTGCACGACTGCGCCCTTCGTTCGTGACGCTGAGCCGCCGCGACGGGGAGAGTGAGCGCCAGATCATGAACATCACCCGGCCGCACGCGTGCCGCTTCGACGATTACGACGCCTACGACGTGCGGGATGTTCGTGCCTTCCGCGAACGGCGTGAGCTGGCGGGGTCGCCGCAGAAGAACTGTCCATCTGCCGGCCCGACCGCCGGCCGGTCCGGGGCACATCTGGGGAATCGAGATGGCGGCCCTCGCTTCCGGCTCCCCGCCGGCACTGTGACACTGGCGGCGTTCCGCGGAGGGTTCGACGTCTCCCCCCTCAAGTCCAGCTAAGGCTGCCGGGCGAATCGAACGCTGTGCCATAGGCGTTCCCCATTCTGCGTCGGCGTGATGGACACCCGGACAAGAGAACATCTGTCCACCAATTGGGGCGGACCAAAGCGGTCGCCCGACCGCTATCGCCATACCATTCGAGCCACCGTTTTGCCTAGCGACCTGAGGATGTCAGAAAGGACGGTTCCGAAGCGTAACAGCAGCGCAACTAAACCTAGGAGGGGCTATGCGACAACTTGGGGCGTGTCTCGGCTTGCTGATGTTGTGGGGGTGCGGCGGGGGTGGCGCTTCTTTCGGCGGGGGTGGTGCTTCTTTCGGCGGGGGTGGTCAGCCGGCTGGCCTCGGAGGCTCACCCGGGTTGACCGGTGCTGGTGGGGCGCTTGGGCTCGGCGGTAGCGCATCTCCAGCGGGTGCCGGTGGCAGTGATGCGCCTGTTTGTCGAAGCGCGACCGAGGCGTGCGCCATGACGCAGGACTGCTGTGCGTCCCTGATCTGTCTGAACAACGTCTGCTCGGTGCCGCTAGCCTGCCGGCAGGCAGCCCAGACGTGTTCCGTAACAGGCGATTGCTGCGCCGGCCTGGTGTGCTTTGGGAACGCGTGCGTCACTGCTGGGCTCGGCGGCACGCCCGGGATTGCTGGCGGGGCGGGTGCGGGCGGTGCACCAGCGGTCGGAGCGACTGGTGGCGCGACCGTGCCGGCGAGCGGCGGCAGAAACGGATCCGGAGGGGTGACCCAGCCTGGAACAGGGGGCGTAGTTGCCACCGGGGGCCTGGTCGGTAGCGGCGGTGTCCCGGGGAGCGGCGGTGTGCCGAGTACCGGCGGTGTCACGAGTACCGGCGGCGTCACGAGTACCGGCGGCCTAGTCGGCACGGGTGGAGCAGTCGCGACGGGGGGGACGGTCGCTAGCTGTCGCCCCCAGGGCGGCTCGTGCGCGGTCACGGGAGACTGCTGCAACTCGCTTACCTGTCAGGGCAGCGCGTGTTTGCCGCCGCCTGTCTGTGGGGACGGGACCTGTGCGTCCGGAGAAACCCAGGCGAATTGCTGCTCGGATTGCGGGTGTGCCTTAGGTTCGCAATGCAGCATCGTCACGAAGACCTGTCTCGCCGCCTCGGTCGTCATGAGCTGGTCGCTAACTGATAGTTGCGTGGACGGCCGCCCGATCCAGGCCAGGTTCTTCGACGATACGAACGGTGGGATTTGGCCCTCAGCTCTCGCCGATACTTACCAAACCACCGCGGATGGGCAGATACTCGGCGAGCAACTGGCTTGTGTTCCGGGAGCAAAAATTTGCTACGGGGCCGAGCCCGTGCCCAGCGACGGTACGAAGTACTGGGGGGTCAGCCTCTACAGCAACCAAACCTGCACGGCGTGCTGTGCTGTCTGCGGGGTCAGCAACGCGTCGTTCAGCCTCACCTGCAATTGATACAGGTGTCCAACGTTAGCGAGGCGGCCGCTGCCCGCGCCGCCGTGCTGCGAGCAGCATTCGCCGGGATTTGCCCCTCACCGCGCGATCACTGTCGCCGGCATACCGGTCCTGGTCTCGGCAACGTGGCGGCGACGCAGGCGTAAGGCTGACCCCGTCGAGCTGCGGCCGTGTGCAAGAGTGGCCATCCGTACGTCAGCTGCTGCGCCGATCCAACGAATTCCGAGGGGCTCGGGCGCGGCCGGGGCATGACTACCCTTCGATGATGGATAGCAGCATCCGCGACCAAGCTTCGGGCGCCGATTGGCCGCCCTCGTGGCAACGGACGCCGTCAGATCCTCTCTCCAAACACGCCAGTGCGAATGGGGCTTACCGAGCTGCCGCCCGGGGAACTTTCCCGCCGCGAGCCAGGTTCTCACGATGCGCGGGTGCAGCCTGATCACCTTGGCCGCCAGGGTGGCCTCAACGATGACACCGGATGTGGGGAGCACTTACGACTTAGATAGAACCTCGGTGAAGTGCGGCGGCGCCGACCGACGACACGCGGAGGTTGCGGATCGCCGAACGATTCCGCGTAGTGCCGGGGACGGGGCTTGAACCCGTAAGCCCTTTCGGGCAGCGGATTTTAAGTGGTGGCAGGCGGACGTCACCGATCGCACGTAGCGGATGTATCGCACAATCGGCCGCACTCGGCGCTCCACACGCACCGCTTCGCACTCCGTAGAGGCCCAGATAAGGCCCACCGGTCGAGGGATTCCCAAGCCAAAGCAAGGAATCCCTCAGGAGACGCTTCCTCGCTGAGACGCCATGCGAAGTCGTCAGGAAAAAGCTACGCTCGGAGGATGGATCCGAGCAAGCAGGAAGTGTGTTGTGTACACACCGAGGACGAGCTAAGGGCAATGTACCAAAGACTCCATCGTCAGTACCACAACCTCAGGGATGGAGGGAAGACACTCAAGATTTTGCTCAAGCCTCGTCCTAAAACCAACAGAGCGGGAGAGTTTGCTCCGGTCAAAGCCGTTCCCGGATTGGGGGTGATTGCTCTCTATCCCTCTTCAGAGAGGCCGCCAAACCCGTTTAGGCTGCTTTGTACCTTGTGTCACGAACTGGGCCATGCGCAGTCGTGGATCGACGGAACTAGGTCACCCGAATATGAAGCAGCGCTTGACGAATATGAGGCGGCGCTGAAAACCTCTTCCGTGAGTGACCTGCCCGCGTCGTCGAAGCGGCTGATCCTTGACGAGGAAATTCGCGCATGGCATCGAGGCTTTCCCCTTGCTAGAGGCGTAGGGTATTCCGACATGGACTCCTATTCCGGGGAGGCAAGGCGCGCTCTTGACTGGTATTTTCAGGCTCTCGATGTAACTCCTGAGCCGTTCGTGCTCGAGGAGATGAATGGCCGTACTTAGTCGGCTTGGCCCGATTATCGATGTCGGTTCGACTCGGTATCAGAGTTGGAAGACGCGACGAATCCACTCTTGAGCATCTGCGCCGAACGGACCGTGGATCGAGCCGAAACAGCCCTTCGATTCGACGGTGCGCCGAAGATCCCATACCGCCCAGCGAACATAGACTCGCTTCTCTTCGTGGTCATTTTCGGTCACTACGCCAAGTGCCCTAATCTCAATTTCTCGAGCCCCCTGACCGAGCATACGTTTGATCGCGATCCGGTCCCCCGGCAGAATCTTGGCCCTACTGGCGGCCAATCCCGGCTGATCCTCGTCCGCCCACCCGAGATGCCAGTGCCCGCGCCGGACGAACTCTTCTAGATGGTCGTCGTGCCCGCCCCACATGGCACCCACGACCCAATAGTTAGCAGTGGCTGCGCCGGCCATCACCGCTCTCCGGGAAGACCTGGAAACGTAGGCAGGCTTCGTCCTCCCTGTTGAAACTCGGTATTGTCCATCTGACGACGGTCCCGCCAGAATGAATGTGCTTTCCGGAGATCGGCGGGCCATCGTTCAAGCTGTCCAAATCCAGTCCCCGGCCACCCGCCGTCGTTGACGACAATGGCACAGAAATCTGGTTCGTCGGGACTCAGTCCCTCGCGGGCTGCACCGAGAGCCGTTCCAAGCTGCTCCTGGGCAAATCGACAAAGGCGGCGGATCTCGTTGTAGTGAACAACTTGCCCCGTCGACGCTAGTGCCGCCAACGCTCCCCGAAGAAACCAGATTCTCTCGTCGTCGATATCTGCCATGGAATCCTTCCTCTCCCGTGATGGTTATCAGTCTGACATCTTCGGTCCGCGGGCGTTCTTGGCAGTGCCGACGAGACCGCGAGGCGATCTCGAAGGATGCTCGCTTACCGCTTTCCAGCCTTCCGATTAAGGCGCAGTCGGACTGCGGTACGTGGGGGAATGCGCCACAGCCCCAGAGCTCCGGAGCAATAGATGGGCGCGCAGGATCGGACATTGGCCAGTACCCAGCCGATCGGTCCTACGAACCATGGGCTACGCGATGACGTGATAAATCGCTTCACGACAGCGGTGCAGACGATGGCACCGCGCGGGTTGTCGACCTGAGCGATCTGCCCTGCCCGTCCGCGCAACTCAACCGGTACTGCGGCTCCCTTCGCGGCATGAATGGCGATTCGCTTTCCGAGTACGGAACGTCGCTCCCACGAGCGGTTCTCGATCGTCTTCAATCCGGCGGCGATCAGGGACGCCCACGGCTGACGCACGGTGAGAGCAAGGGGGGGAGGGAAATCAACCGAGCTGTTTCCGGTCGAACGGCGCGGAGGGGCAGATTTCTCCGTCTTGTGCGTCTTCCGGCGGCGTGGTGAACCTGCGGTGCTCGGCATCCTTACTGCCGATTGTAGCGGGCACCACGTTGCGGTCCAAGCGCAGCCTTTCGGCCGCGGGTCCCTGCTGCCTCTGTACGCCGTCACCCGTCCCGTCGTACCCTCGAAGGCGGATGCCATCGAAGCGCGAAGTCCTTGGTCAGCTATCTCGTGACGAGCTGGGGGAGGTGGTCGACCGGTTCGAGCTTGAGGTCGCGGACCGAAGGGTCAAGGATCGGCTGCTCGATGCCGTCGCGTTGTCGAGAAGGGGGAGCCTGGGAGATGTCCTGGGTGGCCTCTCACGCGACCGATTGAAGGAGATCTGTCGCGGGCTGGGACTGGACGACACCGGCAAGGAGAAGGCGGTTCTCGTCGAACGGCTCTGTGGTGCGAGGGCTTCGTCTGGTTCCCCTGCCGGTGCCTCGGACGATATCTCGATCGTCAAGACCACTGAGGCGCCCGGTACCAAAAATGGCGCCAGGAAGGGACAACGCCCGGCGCTACCGGAGAGGGTGGACCTCGCGGGCGGGGAGCGCCTCAGCGTCGAACGGCTTGAAGCCTACCTCTGGTCCGCTGCTGATATCCTGCGGGGGTCGATCGACTCGTCGGACTACAAGAACTTCATCTTCGGACTTCTCTTCCTGAAGCGCCTCTCGGACAGGTTCGACGAGGAGTGCGACGCGCTTGTTGCGGCTGGTCACGACCCCGAGGACCCCAACGAGCACGACTTCTTCGTCGAAAAGCGCGCCCGCTGGTCGGAGATCCAGAAGGTCGCGACGAACCTCGGCGAGACGCTGAACAAGGCGTGCGCAGCGCTGGAAGAGAGGAACACCGCCCTCGACGGGGTCCTCGCGGGCATCGATTACAACGACGAGCGCAAGCTCGGCGACGCGCGCAACCGGGACGCGGTTTTAGCGCGGCTGGTTCAGCACTTTTCGAAGCTGAACGTTCGGAACGCGAACCTATCCGAACCCGACATGCTGGGGCGGGCGTACGAGTACCTGATCGAGAAGTTCGCCGACGACGCCGGCAAGAAGGGAGGCGAGTTCTACACGCCCCGCATGGTGGTGAAGCTGATCGTCGAGCTGCTCAAGCCGACGGAGGGGATGCGCATCTGCGATCCGACCTGCGGCTCTGGCGGCATGCTTATCGAGTGCGCGCACTACCTCGAGCGCCACGGGCAGAACCCCAAGAATTTGTCGTTCTTCGGGCAAGAGAAGAACCTGGGCACGTGGGCCATCTGCAAGATGAACATGCTGCTGCACGGTCTCGGGTCGGCGAAAATCGAAAAGGGCGATACGATCCGCGACCCCAAGTCGCTTGAAGGAGGGGCGCTGCGTGTATTCGACCGCGTGATCGCCAATCCCCCGTTCTCACTCGACGAGTGGGGGCGCGAAGTCGCCGAGCATGACGGCTACGGCCGGTTCCGGTTCGGGATCCCACCAAAGACCAAGGGTGATCTCGCGTTCGTGCAGCACATGATCGCGACAACTAACAAGATCGGGATGGTCGGGGTCGTGATGCCACACGGTGTGCTGTTCCGAGGCGCGGCGGAAGGGGAGATCCGCAGGGGAATCTTGCAAGAGGACCTGGTCGAGGCGGTGGTAGGGCTGCCGTCGAACCTGTTCTACGGGACGGGCATCCCGGCGGCGATCTTGGTGCTCAACCGCAAGAAGGCGGTCCAGCGGCAGCGGAAGGTGCTGTTCGTCGAAGCGTCGCGAGAGTTCAAAGACGCTGGCATACAGAACTACCTACGAGAGACAGATGTCTCGAAGGTGGTGACCGCCTTCCAGGCATTCAAGGACGTCGAGAAGTACGCTCGGGTCGTCGATCTCGACGAGATCGCAAAGAACGACTTCAACCTCAACATCAGCCGATACGTTGAGACAGCGAACGCTGCGGTGAAGGTCGACGTGGCTGCAGCGATTACGAACCTGCGGACGGTGGAGAGGATCCGGCGGGAGGCCGAGAGTCGGCTGAATGCGCATCTGCGGAGCCTTGGCTTTAATGTCTGAGAGCACGTTGACTTTGTTCGGGTCACTGCCCGACGAATGGGAGGTCCGCCCGCTCGGCGAGGTCCTTGAGAAGCAGGTGCGGCCCGTGCACGTGAATCCGACCGAGACCTATCGAGAGATCGGAATTCGTTCGCACGGGAGGGGAATCTTTCACAAAGAATCGATAAAGGGAACGGAACTTGGAGACAAGCGAGTGTTCTGGGTTGAAGGGAATTGCCTAATCTTCAATATCGTCTTTGCCTGGGAGGGGGCGGTAGCCGTTACCCGACCGACTGACAAAGGGATGATCGTATCCCATCGTTTTCCGATGTTTGCCGTACGAGATAAGAATGTCGTGGAAGTTGACTACCTCCGCCGGTTCTTTCAAACGCCTCTGGGAGTCCGACTTTTAGGCGAAGCCTCACCGGGTGGAGCAGGTCGCAATCGGACTTTAAACCAGAAGCTCCTTGGCGAGGTGCAGGTGCCACTTCCGCCCTTCGGCGAACAGCGGAAGATCGCCGCAATCCTCGCCTCGGTCGACGACGCCCTCGAGGCAACGCAGACGGTCATCGACCAACTGAATGTCGTCAAGAAGGCCATGATGGCCGAGTTGCTCACGCGCGGTCTCCCCGGTCGCCACACCGGCTTCAAGCAGACCGAAATCGGCGAGGTGCCGGAGGAGTGGGACGTTCTGCCCCTTCGAGATCTGCTGGAGAGCATTGATTCTGGCTGGAGTCCCCAATGCGAGACGCGGCCGGCCTCCGTCGATGAATGGGGCGTGCTCAAAGTAAGTGCGGTGACTTCCGGCGCCTTTCGCGATGACGAACAAAAAGCACTGCCGCCGAATATGGCGCCACGTCCGAGCGCCGAGGTAAAGAGTGGCGACGTCCTGCTAGCTCGCGCGAACGGCGTCCTTGAACTCGTAGGCAAGACAGTCCTCGTGCGGACAACTCGGCCCAAACTAATGCTGTCGGACAAGCTACTCCGCCTTCGACCGATCCGGTCTCGGCTGGATGCGCCTTTCCTTAGTGTTGCAATGGGGACGGATGCTGTTCGATCGCGACTACTGTCGACAACTGGCGGCAGCCACATGCGCAACGTGTCGCAAGCAAATCTGCGGGCGCTGCTGGTGCCGGTGCCGCCGCTTCGCGAACAGAGTCAGATCGCCGGAGCTGTGGATGCGGTGGAGGAGCGCCTCGCCGCTGAACATCTGAGCCGCGGTGAGCTGCGAAGACTCAAATCTGCCCTCATGTCCGTCCTCCTTACCGGTGAGCTCCGTGTCACCCCTGACGAGGCCGCCGCGTGACCCTAGGCGACCCGTCGAGAGTGCCGTTCAGCGGCTACATCGTCTACGTCGACGAGAGCGGCGATCACGGACTCGACAACATGGACGCGACGTACCCGATGTTCGTGCTCGCCTTTTGTATCTTCGGCAAGGACGCGTACGTCCAGCAAGTCGTACCGGCTCTTCAACGAATTAAGTTCAAATACTGTGGACACGATCTCGTCGTTCTTCACGAGCGCGAAATGCGCAAGCAGGCAGGGTCGTTTCGGTTCTTGGGCGACCGACAGGTTCGGACGGCCTTTATGGATGACATGAACCGGTTCGTCGAGCAGGCACCGTTCACGGTCATCGCGGCCGTCATTAACAAGGCGCAGCTCAAGCTAAAATACCCGCTGCCACGCAATCCCTACCACTGGGCGTTGGAGTTCGGCTTGGAAAGACTGCGATTCCATCTCATGGGACTGCGCGCGCCGGTGGGACTGGTCCACGTCGTCTTCGAAAGCCGTGGCTCACGGGAGGACGCCGAGTTGGAGTTGGAGTTTCGCAGGCTCGCGCCGGCCGAGTATCACGGGACAGACTACCGCTTCGAACCCGTGTTCGCTTCGAAGGGTACCAACTCGACCGGATTGCAGTTGGCAGACCTCATCGCGCGCCCTATCGGGCGTCACGTCTTGAAGCCTGAACAGGCAAACCGCGCGTATGAGATCATCGAGAAAAAGCTGCGCCGCAGCTCGGCGGGCGAGGTGAAAGGATGGGGCCTGAAGTGCTTTCCGTAGAAAAGCGAAAGGCCTCGGGGAAGCCCCGAGGCCCAACGCCGACCGGGAACCCCCAGTCCGAAGCGACTACTATGCGAATGTTCAGATCGATTGTCAACCATGCTGAAGGTGGCGGGGGACCGCTGTGACGCCGCCCGGCAAGGGATGGAACGAAGAGAGCCTGTCTGAAAACCCGGGCGTCGAACACCTCGTCCGTCTCGGGTGGACCTATGTGGGCCCTGGGCCTGTCAACACCGAGCGCGAATCCCCCAAGCGAGTCGTCCTCGTGCGGCGACTTTCGGCGGCGCTGGCCAAGCTGAACCCCTGGTTGTCCGATGACAACCTGCACCGCGCTATTCGTGCCCTAAGTGGCGTTCAGGCGACCAGCCTGATCGAAGCGAATGAGAGGCTATATACGATTCTGACCTACGGCGTCGCGTTGGAGCAGGACCTCCACGATGGCACGGGTAAGAAAAGCCACCCGGTCCGGTTCTTCGACTTCGACGACCCGAGCCGCAACGAATTCGTCGTAACCCGCCAGTTCAAAGTCTACGGGACGAAGAAGAACATCAGGACCGACGTGATGCTGTTCGTGAACGGTATCCCTCTGGGCATCATCGAGTGCAAGAGCCCGACGCTGGGCGATGGGTGGAAGCACGAGGCGTTGGATCAGTTCTCGCGATATCAGGAGATGGAAGAACGATATCGCGAACTCGGAGCACCGAAGCTGTTCGAGACTATCCAGGTGCTCGTCGCGACATGCGGACAGGCTGCCGTCTACGGCACTGTGCTGACGCCGCACAGGTTCTTCGTCGAGTGGAAGACGACATACCCGCGTGGCGCGACCGAGTTGGAGGGCATCCTAGGCCGCCAGCCCAACGCGCAGGAGATCCTGTTCGAGGGGATGCTGACACCTGCGAACTTCCTGGATCTGGTGCGGAACTTCATCGTATTCGAGCGCGACGCCCAAACCGGCCGCACGGTGCGGAAGCTGTGTCGGTATCAGCAGTTCGCAGCGGTGAACAAGGCGATCGCTCGGGCCCGCAGGGCTAAGAGCCCGACCGATCGGGGCGGGGTGGTGTGGCACACTCAAGGGTCGGGCAAGAGCCTGACCATGCTGTGGCTGGCGCTGAAGCTTCGCCGAGACTCCATGCACGAGAACCCGACGCTGGTGATCGTGACGGACCGGAAGGATCTGGACGAGCAGATTGCCAAGACGTTCGTCGCTTGCGGTTTCCCCCAACCCCGACCAGGCCGAGAGTGTCCGTGACCTGCGCGACTTGCTGTCGGGGCCCGGGGGCAAGACGATCCTCACAACGGTCCAGAAGTTTCAGGAGGTGGAGGGCAGGGGGGGCGCCTCGAAGCGCCGAGTCCGTGAAGAGTACCCGCTGCTGTCGGCCGCGAGCAACGTCTTCGTGCTGGCCGACGAAGCCCATCGAACGCAGTACGGCGGGCTGGCGGCCAACCTGCGCAAGGCGCTGCCGAACGCCTGTTTCTTCGGCTTCTCAGGGACGCCGATTGACAAGAAGGATCGCTCTACGCGCGAGACGTTCGGGCCGTACATCGACACCTACACGATCGAGCAGGCGGTCGCGGACGGAGCGACCGTGCCAATCTTCTACGAAAGCCGGCTGGCCGAAGTGCGGATCGTCGGAAACACCCTGGACGCCGTCTTCGACCGGGTATTCGCCGACAGGACCGAGGAAGAGCGCGAAGCCATCAAGAAGAAGTACGGCCGCGAATCCGCGATAGCCGGCGCCCCCAAGCGAGTCGAGCGCGTCTGCCTGGATATCATTCAGCACTACACGACCCACATTCAGCCGAACGGGTTCAAGGCGCAAATCGTGGCGGTCAATCGGGAGACGGCCGTCCTCTACAAGGAGACGCTCGATCACCTGCAAGGGCCGCAGTCGGCGGTGGTCATCTCGTCGTCGAACAAGGATGACGAGGGCATCGTGCGGCACCATCTGTCCGAGGAGCAGCGCAAGGACGTCATCGTGCGCTTCTGCAAGCCGAGGGATCCGCTGTCGATTCTGGTGGTGTGCGACATGCTGCTCACCGGCTTCGACGCGCCCGTCGAGCAGGTGATGTACTTGGACGCTCCGCTCCGCGAGCACACGCTGCTGCAAGCTATCGCGCGGGTGAACCGGGTCAGCGACAAGAAGGACTACGGTCTGATCGTCGACTACTGGGGCGTGTCCGAGTCGCTGCAAGAGGCCTTGGCGATCTTCGCGCCGTCCGACGTGAAAGGCGCCATGACGCCCAAGACCGACGAGTTGCCGCGCCTGCAAGCGCGCCACGCCGCGGTCGTTCGTTTGTTCGCGCGGTTGAAGGATAAGGACGACTTGGAGGCGTGCGTGGCCGTGCTGGAGCCCGAGGACGTCCGAGCGGAGTTCGACCAAGCGTTCCGCCTGTTCGCCCAGTCGCTGGATATGATCCTGCCTGAGCCGCAAGCGCTTCCTTACGTCGGTGACGCCCGCTGGTTCGGGAAGATCCGCGCGAGCGCGGCGGCTCGCTACCGCGACGACAAGATCGACGTGTCCGATTGCGGCGCGAAGGTTCGGAAGTTGATCGAGGAGGCGGTGATCGCCGAAGGGATCCAGATCCTGGTCAAGCAGGTCTCCCTATTCACGCCGGAATTCGAGCAGAAGTTGGCCGCGCTGAAGACCGACGAGGCACGGGCCAGCGAGATGGAGCACGCGATCCGGAGCGAGATCCACGTCAAGCTCGAAGAGGATCCGGCCTTCTATTCGTCGCTGCGCGAACGCCTGGAAAAGGTGATTGAGGACAGCAAGGCCAAGCGCCTGGACGCCGCTCAGCAGCTCAAGCTGTTCGAGGTATTGCGCGGCCAGATGCGGGGGCGGGCGGAAGCAGCGGAAAGCCTGGGCATGACCGAGACCAGCTTCGCGATCTACGGGCTGATCGCCGACCCGCGACCGCACACAATGGCGGACGCGCCCGGGGTTGGCTACCGCGGAGGCCCGGTCGACGAGTCGAAGAAGGAGCTGGCCGCCATCCTGGAGGAGCAACTGGAACCCCAGGTCTCGATCGTCGACTGGGTGACAAAGGACGACGTGCAGAAGGAAATGCGTCGGGTCATCAAGCGGCAACTCCGTGCGGCAGGGTTCGCGCCCGAGAGCGTCGACCCTACGGCGGAGAGCGTGGTCGACCTGATGAAGCGGCGGCGGGGACGATGATCGCCGGCGCGACAACGACGGGGGAGCGGTCCGAGATCCGCTGGGGGACGACGGCGATCCCATACGCGATTCGCCGAAGCAGCCGTCGGGGGACGGTTTCGATCGCGGTCGAACCTTCCGGACGGGTTGTTCTGACCGCGCCCACGGAGACCCCGGTCACCCGGCTGGACCGCGTCGTTCGTCAGAAGGCGCGCTGGATCGTCGACCGGGCCAGCCGGGGACGCGAGATGCTCGATCCATGCGCGCGGGAGTTCGTCTCGGGAGAAACCGTCCGATACCTGGGACGTTGCTATCGCCTGCGCGTCGTCTCGTCCGAGACCTTACGGTCGCCGCATCTCGAACGCGGCTGGCTGGTCGTGACGACCGAAACGGATGGGCCAGATCGCCGGCAGGATGTCCGGAAACAGGTCATCTCCTGGTACCGCGCCCGTGCCAAGCCGCAACTGGTCGAGCGGACGGCTCAATGGGCTGAGGATGTCGGCGTCAGAATCCCCGAGTTGCTGATCCGCGACCCAGCTCGACGATGGGGAAGCTGCGACGCTTCCGGAAAGATCCGCCTCAACTGGAGGATCGTGCAGGCCTCGGGTCGGCTGGTGGACTACGTCGTCGTCCACGAGCTGGCACACCTCGTCCACCGCGGCCACGACACCCGTTTCTGGTCTCTCGTGGCGAAAGCGTTGCCCGATTACGAAGCACGTCGGAAGGCCCTTCGGGAGGTTGGACCCTCGATGGTGTGGTGACACCGCGCGCCCCTGTAAGCGCCTCGCGTTTAGCGCGCACGGAGCGCACCGGGCTGGTCTTAGGAAGCGACGCAGCCCAATATGAAGGGCGTATAGTGAGTGACATGGCCAACCCTTCGCTGATGGACATGGCGACGCAGCTCGCTGCGCTAAAGGAACTGGCCGCACGAGCGAAGCTTCGAAATGCTATCGAGTCGGTGTTCGAGACTGTGCCCGGGGAGGCACGCTTTTGCGTTCGGCGTCTCGAAGTTGTGGAGCACGTCAGCCGAGTACTCGGGATCCGGATTATCAATAACCGGATCTTCGCCCGCGTCGAACGCGTCGCGAGGGATATGGGATGGGAGCCAATCAAGAACGGCAACCGCAGCCTCTTCCGATGCGCAAAGCGGAAGGACCAGGATCAAGACGAGGCACTTCTCGTGTCTGAAGCCAACCGCCACGATTCCAGGTGGTGATCATGATCCGTTTTGGTGGACACCTTCTGGAAGGAGAAGATGGTGTCCATGGAGCAGGGAAAGAAGCCGCGTATACGGCGCAAGTTCACGGAGGAGTTTAAAGCCAGGGCAGTGGGGTTG
>Ga0207652_10001036_pt1 | contig 25472 bp, 19 predicted proteins | sample KBSC63BmetaG_FD_184334 | JGI IMG/M metagenome (GOLD analysis project Ga0207652, IMG submission 184334) | Corn rhizosphere microbial communities from Kellogg Biological Station, Michigan, USA - KBS C6-3B metaG (SPAdes) (version 2) | ecosystem: Host-associated > Plants > Roots > Rhizosphere ... | reverse complement strand
TTGCTTTTAGAAGAAGTAAAAAAAGTGAATGGAACTTTTATAAGCCTTTGGCACAATCATACGATAAGTGAAACAAATGAATACCACGAGTGGAGAAATGTGCATGAAAAAATGATTCAAAAACTTATTGAGTTTCTAAGATAAATGCTCCATAAAGTCAATCAATATTTTTTCTTCATTTTCCCATTTTAAGTTTTTAGAAGCCATAACAGTATTGAGTTTCCATATATCATATTTCTCCTTATCTTCTGAAATTTCCAACACTTTTGTTGCCATTTCTTCCGGATTCAAATTTTGTACAAAAGTTCCGATATTGAATTGTGTAATAATTGATTTTATTTCTACAGCTTCTGTCGATAAAACAGGGATGCCGGCATGAATATAATCGAAAAACTTATTTGGAAGCGAGAATAAATGTTCATCCGCAACATCAATTTTTTCAAATATTAATCCCAGGAAACCTTGCATGGTTATCTGCATCATTTCGGAATAAGGCAATGGATCAATAAATGTAACTTTTGATTGCAAGTTCAAATCCCTCACCATTTTTTTCAGCTTGTCTAAAATCGTTCCATTTCCAACAAAATATAAATGAAACTCATATGGTAAAAATTGCATCATAAGCACTGCTTCTTCCGCTCCGCGGTTTTCATTTATGCCCATTCCCTGGATGATCAAATTCTTTTTTTCAGCAGTCAAAATAGGCACATTACCTACTTTATTTTTACTAAATAAATACGGCACATTTCTAATTACTTTTACGGGCAGTTTGTATTTATTCTCATAAATATTTTTTATCGAATTATTTACAGTAATTACATTTTTTAATCGTGGAAATAATTTTTGCTCCAACATTTCCCAAATCTTTTTTGACGACTTTTTATAAACACCTTCCGTAAAATATTCGTGACTGTCATAAATTAATTTTGATTTTTTTAATCGTGAAATGATAAAATTAGGAAGCAAAGTATCCAAATCATTTGACCATAAAATATCAGCTTTTACAAAAAGCAAATACACAAATAACTGAACATTAAAAACAAGATACATCCATGGGCCTTTTGCAAACAGGTTTTGAAACCGAATGGTTTTGTAAGGCAATTCTTTCAAAACAAAATTCCTGTCGCTTTTTCTCCCAACCAATAAAACCTGGTAACCCATTTTATGAAGCGTATTGCATTCCTTTTGTACACGCTGGTCAGTAACTAAATCACTGATAACCGAAACAATAATTTTTTTTGGCAAAAATTGACTGATTTTATTTGCAAATATTAAACAAATAAACTGAGTTTTGTAATGAACAAAACGATTGGTTTTCACAAATAGCAACTTTAGAAAAGCAGCAAACAAACAAATAATCACAATTCTGATTCTTATAACTTGAACAATAATTCGATAACCTAATCATTCGATCATTAACGCATTGCATCTTCATATCGTTTGTCTTGATGTTCCCTATCCGCCTGATTATGGTGGCGTTTTCGATTTGTTTTATAAAATCAAAACCTTGAATAAGCTGGGTGTAAAAATAAATCTGCATTGTTTTGAATACGGACGAGGTGAACAACCCCAATTGAATCAATATTGTGAAGAAGTTCATTATTATCAAAGAGAGAAACTGGTTCAGGGAATTCCTTTGCGTCTTCCATATATCGTTAGTTCACGAATAAATCCGGCGTTGATAAAAAACCTTTTAAAAGACAATTACCCTGTATTGTTGGAAGGAATTCATTGTACTTATTATTTGTATCACGGCGAATTAAACGGGCACAAAGTATTGGTACGACTGCATAATGTAGAATATGAGTATTATAAACAACTTGCAAAATCATCGAACAATTTTTATAAAAAAATATATTACAACCTGGAAAGCCGCTTATTACAAAAATACGAAAGGAGTGTTGCTAAGAAAGCAAAATTCATTGCAGTAAATGAAAAAGATAAAGAAGCTTACCAAAAAAACTTTTCTGCAAAGCGTATAGAATTTCTGCCTGTCTTTTTGCCGTTTAATAAAGTTGAATCAGAATTAGGAAAAGGCAATTTTTGTTTATACCATGGAAATCTGTCAGTTGCTGAAAATGAAAAAGCTGCTCTATGGCTTTTAGAAAATATAGTTAAATGTTTAACTGATTTCAATTTCATCTTTGCCGGGAAAAATCCTTCAGAGTCTTTAAAAAATGAACAGTTAAAAAATAAAAATGTTCAGTTAATTCAAAATCCCTCTCATAATGAAATGCAAGAATTAATCAGGAATGCACACATTCATTTGCTGCCTTCCTTTAATTCCACAGGAATAAAAATAAAAATGCTGAATGCATTATTTAACGGAAGATTTGTGATTACCAATAAAGTTTCTTTGGAAGGGACAGGGCTTGAAACGCTTTGCTGTATTGAAGAAAACCCATCCGGTTATATAAAACGAATTACTGAATTATTTGCGATTGACTTTGATGAAAACCAAATCAATAAAAGAAAAGTGATCCTCGAAAATTTATATGATAATGAAAAAAATGGTAAGCGATTGATAAAAATGCTGAACAATGAATCGTAAATTCCCGCTATTTCAGTATTCCCATTCACTATACAATAGACGCATTATCATAAACTTTTCCCCGTTCGGTTTTTATTGTTCTTGCCGGAAATTTATTGATAACCGGATAGTCGTGTGTAGCCATGATAATAGCTGTTCCATAATCACGGCAGATACTAAAAAGCAATTTCATTACTTCATCAGAAGTTTCGGGATCCAGGTTTCCGGTTGGTTCATCTGCCAGAATTAATTTTGGAGAATTTAAAAGTGCGCGTGCTATATCAATTCTTTGTTGTTCACCCCCACTTAATTCAAAAGGCATTTTAAAACCCTTTGTTTTTAAACCAACTTTATCCAGCACATCGGCGATTTTTTCATCCATTAATTTTTCATCTTTCCAACCGGTAGCCTTCAATACAAACTTGAGATTGTTATTTACATTTCTATCTGTAAGCAATTGAAAATCCTGGAACACAACGCCAAGCTCGCGCCGCAGATAAGGAATTTTTCTCCAGTCAAGATTGCGCAAATCAAAGCCTACGACGGTTGCTTCGCCTTCTTTAAAATCAAGATCGCCATATAAAGTCTTGAGCAGGCTTGATTTTCCTGTTCCGGTTTTTCCGACGAGATAAACAAATTCCCCGCGGTCAACGGTGATATTCACATCTGATAAAATCAATGAATCGCCCTGGTATATATTTACATTTTTTAATTCTACAATTGCTTCCGGCATAATTGAACTTATTATTTTTTTCTGTAAGTGCGTAAAGTTAAATGTATAATTATTTCTTCCAAGCACGAAATATTATTCATCTGTTAAAATAATATTTACCCGACATTCGTGGTGAACCAACCTGCTCAAATAAATCTTTCCCTATAATCTTAAGAGGCAGTAAACCAACAAATAACGCGTTTTCATCATTAATTTTAAAAAATAACTAAAAAAACAGTTTATAAACTAATTATTTAGTTATATATTTGTCTGAGAAATATAAAACAATGACAGCAATGAAAACATTAACCAAAGCAGAAGAAGGCATTATGCAGGTGCTATGGAAAATGGAAAAAGGGTTTCTTGGAGAAATTATTCAGGAGATGCCCAATCCGAAACCTCATCAAAATACAGTGGCTACGATTCTGAAAATTCTTGTGGAAAAACAATTTGTCGGCATCGAAACATTTGGAAGGATGAACCGCTATTTCCCCCTGGTAAAAAAAGAAACCTATTCAAAAGGAAGGGTAAAATCGCTGGTAAAAAAATACTATGAAGGTTCATTCAGCAATATTGTTTCTTCCATGGTAAAAGAAAACAATCTGAGCATTGAAGAATTGGAGATGTTGGTAAAACAATTAAAGAAAGGGAAATAATCATCTTTAAAAATCATTCATCATGATAACGCTTGCATGGTACTTATTGAAAGTAATTATTTGTTCCGGCATTTTATGCGGCTATTATTTTTTGGCGCTTAGAAATAAAATTTTCCATCGCTGGAACCGGTTTTATTTATTGGCCGCCGTTGTTATTTCTTTGTTGGCACCAATAATTAAAATAGACATTTTTCAAAAAAATGAAGAGAAAGGAACGGTGGTGCAGATGTTGCAAACCATCAGTTATGGCGATGAAGCGGTTATAGAATACAACAGAAACAGTGGCTTTCAACTAAATAATGAAAATATCGTGGAAAGCGCTTACCTGCTGATCTGTATGATTTTCTTAACCATATTTGTCTCATCGTTGTTAAAAATAGAAAGACTTAGAAAAACTTTTCCTGCCACAAAAATTAAGGATGTTAGTTTTATCAATACCAACGCAAAAGGAACGCCATTTTCATTTTTCAAATCTATTTTTTGGAATGATGCGATCAACCTTCATTCCAGCTCCGGGCAGCAAATTTTTAATCATGAAGTAGCACACGTAAAAGAGAAACATTCTTATGATAAAATTTTCATTAATGTCGTTTTAATATTTTTCTGGATCAATCCATTCTATTGGCTAATGCGAAAAGAATTGTACATGATCCATGAATTTATCGCGGATAAAGAAGCGCTGGAAGACAGTGACATCAACGCTTTTGCAGAAATGATATTACAAACCGTTTATCCCGGCCAGAATTTTTCAATCACTAATAAATTTTTCTATTCACCCATAAAAAGGAGGATCCTTATGCTTACAAAAAATAAAAATCCGAAAGTTAATTATTTAAGCAGGTTGCTGGTTTTGCCGCTTGCCGCAATCGTCTTCTTTGCATTTACCTTAAAAATACATTCTGTCGATCGAACCAATCTATATGACGGCAAAACAATTACTGTGGTAATCGATGCCGGCCATGGAGGCCTCGATAACGGCGCTACAGCCGATCGGTGGAATGAAAAGGACATTACGCTTTCTCTCGCAAAAAAGATTGCTGCATTAAATTCAAATGAACACATAAATATTTTGCTTTCACGGGATAACGATCAAATGATTTCTGTGAAAGATCGGGTTCTATTTGCAAAAGAGAAAAAAGCGGATTTATTCATTTCACTCCATCTCAACTCCTCAGAAAACAAACAATCAGACGGTTTTTCTGTTTTGATTGATAAAGAGAATAGCCGAAAAAACCTATTGCTCGCATCCACATTGATAGATGAATTAAAAAAATCTTACAAAACCGGGGAAAAGATTGGACTGCGGAAAAATGGAGTTTGGGTTCTTGATGAAAATGTTTGTCCTGCAGCTTTAATTGAATTTGGGTATTTAAGTAACTCCGCTGATGAAGCTTTTATCACGAATAATGAAAATCAGGAAAAGATTGCGATAAATATTTTAAATGCAATCGCTAATTATGCTGTTCAAAATTCATTGACAAAAGCCATCGTTGATACGATTCCCGACATGCATTACCTCAATAAAAAAGTTACCGGGCTGGCTGTACAAACCAAGACAAGTACGGTGAAAGTAACGTATGATGATGGTTCTACAGAAACTATTTCGAAAGAAGAAGCTAACAAGCGTGGTTTTATTTTACCACCACCTCCGCCGCCGGGATTACCGTCACATTATTTTCAATCAAAGGCTCTTTTTGTGATTAACGGAAAAATCGCTACCAGCAAGGAAGCTAAGAGTATTGATCCGAATGAAATTAAAAGTATCAACATAATTAAAGACGGAGAGGCAACTTCTAAATATGGAGAAAAAGGCAAAAACGGCGTAATAGAAGTTACCACAAAAAATAAAAGCCTTATTTTTAAAGTTAAAGCAGATTCTGCTTATGATAAAATCTCTCCCGAAACTTTAATATTTGTTGACGGGAAAGAAATTTCCAAAGATGGATTAAAAAATATTCCGGCAAATTCGATTGAATCCATAACGGTGCTAAAAAAAGAAAGTGGGCAATTAAAATATGGAGAAAAAGGAAAGAACGGTGTTATCGAAATTATCACAAAGCCACTTAATGTACAGTCCGATACCGGCAAGCAAAGAGACACAATTCCTGACAAAGTTTTTACAAAAGTAGAAACGGAAGCATCATTTCCAGGCGGACCACAAGCGTGGGTAAAATACATTACCCGTCAGATTCAGGCATCCATTGATACTTTTACTAATGCGGATTACGGAACCTGCGTGTTAAGATTTATCGTGAATACGGATGGAAGTGTAAGTGATGTACAAGCAACAACAATGAAGGGAACCAGGCTTGCAAAAATTTCTGTAAATGCGATTAAAACAGGCCCTAAATGGATTCCTGCTTCTCAAAACGGGCACACAGTGGCCGCTTACAGACTGCAGCCGGTAACCTTGACAAACCCGGAGAAACCCAAAAATAACTTTGCAGATGAAAAGCCTGTAACATTTACTCCGCCTGTAATAGATAAAGTTTTTACAAAAATCGATCAGCCGGCCGGTTTTCCCGGAGGACAAGCTTCCTGGTTGAAATATATTTCGCGCATTTTTGAAAAAAATGGAAATGAACTGATGTCCGATAAAAATAATCTGGGCACCTGTAAAGTTCGCTTTATTGTAACTAAAGATGGGAAAATAAGTGATGCTGAACCCATCACAATGAAAGGAACAGAATTAGCAAGTGTAGCTGTAAATGCAATAAAGAAAGGGCCAAACTGGATTCCGGCAAAACAAAACGGTCATGTAGTAACTTCTTTTGTGACCGTACCGGTAACTTTTAAATTAACTGATAATATTGCAATTAATAAGGAACCGGAATAAAGTTCGCCTCTGGCTGGTAATAAGCCGAACAAACATTCCATTTTCTGCAATGCCAATAATTTTCAATAATTCGCTAAATTTAGGACTTCTAAAACCTAAATTTGCTGCATGAATATTGAAGAGATTTATAAAATATACCAGCAATTTTCTTCTATTGAAACAGATACCAGGAAAATAAAAAAAGATGATATTTTCTTTGCATTAAAAGGGCCGAATTTTAATGGCAATCATTTTTCAAAACAAGCTTTGAAAGCAGGTGCAGCTTATGTTGTCGCGGATGAACCATTGGATTTTGAAGACAACAGGATCATACAGGTAACGGATGTTTTACGAACATTGCAATTGCTGGCGCAACACCACCGCGAACAGTTTAATATTCCTTTTATTGCCATCACCGGAAGCAACGGAAAAACTACAACGAAAGAACTATTGCACCAGGTCTTGTCAACTTCTTTTATAACATACACAACGAAAGGCAATCTTAACAATCACATCGGCATACCATTAACGATTTTAAAAATAAAACCTGATGCTGAAATAGCCATTATTGAAATGGGCGCAAATCATCTACGGGAAATTGCAGGCTATTGTGAATACGCAAAGCCAACTCATGGATTAATAACCAATATCGGCAAGGCGCACCTGGAAGGATTTGGCAGCGAAGAAAATGTAAAAAAAGGAAAAGGAGAACTTTTTGAATATTTGGGATTAAACAATGGAACGGCGTTCGTAAACACTGATGACAAGGGCGTTGAAGAGGTAAGTAGTCACGTAAATAAGGTTGTGTTTTATGGAAGCAAAAGTGAACATGCAAAAGGAAAAATTTTGAAAAATGATCCTTTTATTGAAGTTCAAATTGATTCTGAAAATGCTATCGTTATAAGAACAAAATTGGTTGGGGCATATAATTTACCAAACGTATTAGCTGCATTTTGGGTCGGCAAGTATTTCAATATCGATGAAAATAAAATAAAGAATGCAATAGAAAATTATGTTCCTTCAAACAGCCGTTCTCAATTAATAGAAAAAAACAGTAACACGATTATCCTGGATGCATACAATGCCAACCCGGGAAGTATGAAAGCGGCAATTGAAAATTTTGCCAGCATGAAAGGCGATAAAAAGATCTTAATGCTCGGTTCGATGATGGAGCTCGGCCATGAAAGCGAAAAAGAACATGCAAATATTATTTCACTAATTGATCAGCATCAGTGGCATGCGGTCGTTTTGGTCGGAAATAATTTTATGCAGATAAAAAACCGGTACATAACCCTTGAAAACGCTGAGTTGTCGGGAGATTGGTTAAAAAATGAAGGCATTACAAATGCACAAATACTCATTAAAGGATCGAGAAGCATGCAAATGGAAAAAGCATTGGAAGCCTTTCAATAAACGAATAAATATTACAGATTCCCATTTTTCACTAATAACGGTGATGTGTACACGAAAATTAAAAGCTTAATTCCCCATGTTCTGTTTTTATAGTTAATGATTGTTTATCACTTCTTTCTACCCTTCCAATAACCTGTCCATCAATATTAAACGATTGTGCCAGAGAAATAATTTTTTCTGCAAAATCTTCATCGGTATATATTTCCATGCGGCATCCCATATTAAATACCTGGTACATTTCGCGGTCATCCGCCTTGCTTGCTTCCTGTATTTTCTGAAATATTTCAGGTGGAGCAAATAAATTATCCTTTACTACTCTTACATTTTCAGGAATATATTTCAGGCATTTCGTTTGTCCGCCGCCGCTGCAATGAATCAATCCATAGATTTTATCGAAATTATTTTCAAGCAGTTGTTTTATTAAAGGAGCAAAAGTTCTTGTCGGTGAAAGTAATCCTAAAGCGTCGGTGATACGATGTTTGCCGATATAAACCACTTCATCATGCAGGGAATTATCAAAGGTTTCTTTAAAATTTTCTGCATAATATTTATGCAGAATATCATGCCTTGCAGAAGTCAAACCATTGCTTCCGATTCCACTGTTATATACATTTTCATAAGTCGCTTTTCCAAAAGATGCCAAACCAACAATTACATTACCTGGTTTGATTTTTTCATTTGAAATAATTTTTGATTTCTGCCATCTTGCGGTCATTGTTCCATTTACGGCAATTGTTCTTACCACATCACCTACATCTGCTGTTTCTCCTCCAAGATAATGGATATTGATTCCGAACGTTTTCATCAAATCAAAAAACGATTGGGTACCATTAATTATTTGTTCCAATACTTCCCCGGGAATTAGATTTTTGTTTCTGTCTATGGTAGAATTAAAAATAATATTATCGAAAATTCCCACGCACAAAAGGTCGTCAAGATTCATCACCACTGCATCCTGTGCGATTCCTTTCCATACAGATATATCACGGGTTTCTTTCCAATACAAATAAGCAAGAATGCTTTTAGTACCAGCGCCATCAGCATGCATTACGTTTACAAATTCCTCATCATTACCCAAATAATCGGGATATATTTTGCAAAAAGCTTTTGGAAAAATTCCCTGATCAAGATTTTTTACAGCCTGATGAACTTCTTCTTTTTGTGCAGAAACACCGCGCTTGGAATATAGAGACATTTTTGAAAAAGAGTTTAGAATAGTTAGAAAGTTTAGACGATTTAGGGAGGCGTAAAAGTAAGATCAGGCGATGAATTTTCCGCCTTCAAAATAATTATTTATCATTTATCTTGCAAACTTCTTATGCAGGTACACCGCAATATAAACAACCTACCGGATTTTAAAAACGCCGCCATCACTATTGGAACTTTTGATGGTGTTCACTCTGGTCATCTTCAGATCATTAACCAACTGAAAAAAGAAGCATTGATAAGTAATGGGGAATCCGTTATTATTACTTTTGATCCGCATCCGCGGATGGTGATTCATTCTAAAAACGGCCAACCAAAAAGTATTCAGTTGCTGAATACGCTTTCAGAAAAAATTGAACTTCTGGCAAAACAAAGTATTGACCATCTTGTTGTTGTGCCCTTCACTGAAGAATTTTCGAATCAAAGTGCCGAAGAATACATTTCGAAATTTTTGGTTTCCAATTTTCACCCTCAAACGATTATTATCGGCTATGATCACAGGTTTGGAAAAAACAGGAGCGGAGATTATAAAATGCTTGAAAATTTCCAGCAGGAATTTAATTACCAGGTAAAAGAAATTCCGGCGCAGGTCTTAGATCATATCACGATAAGTTCAACAAGAATTCGAACAGCCTTGAACTCAGGAGAGATTATCGTGGCAAAGGATTGTTTGGGATACGATTATTTTTTCGAAGGAAAAGTGATCGAAGGAAATAAATTAGGAAGAACACTTGGATATCCAACAGCAAATCTTGAAATAAAGGATCCGAATAAATTGATTCCTGCCGATGGAATTTATGCAGTGAATGTGAGTCTCGGCCAGGTAAATTCCAGTGATGAATTATTTATTCCTGCCTCGTTTCACCACGGCATGATGAGCATTGGAATCAGGCCGACCATTGGCGATAATAAAAGAATGATCGAAGTAAATATTTTTAATTTCAATGAAAATATTTACGGGCGTATTCTTCGGGTTTATGTAAAATATTTTTTGAGAAAAGAAGAAAAATTTAATAACCTGGAAGAACTAAAAAAGCAAATAGGCATTGACGAAATCGATGCAAAAAAATTACTGAACGGTTAATAACCTTTTTGATTTTTACTTATGAATTTCGCTGGTAAAATGAAATTCAATATCCGGGTTATTTGTTCGTTCGGTGTTCAAAAACCATTCACTTTGGGCCAAATAAACAAGAAGGCCGTCTTTATCTTTCGCAATATTTCCTGATTTGAATTTTATAAATTCCTCCAGCTTTTTCGGGTCTTTTGAAGTGATCCAGCAAGCCTTGTAATACGGCAGGGAATTCAGTTGTACCGATGCGCCATATTCGTGCAAAAGACGGTATTGAATTACTTCAAATTGCAGTTCGCCCACGCAACCGATGATCTTTTTATTGCCTCCAAATTGTGTAAATAATTGTGCCACGCCTTCATCAGTCAACTGCAACAACCCTTTTTCAAGTTGCTTTGTTTTCATCGGATCTTTATTCACTACTTCTTTAAATATTTCCGGAGAAAAAGACGGAATTCCGGTAAAATAAAAATCTTCGCCTTCGGTGAGGGTATCACCAATTTTAAAATTCCCGGTATCGAATAAACCAACCACATCTCCCGGATATGCCGATTCAATAATGTCTTTATCTCTTGCTAAAAAAGTGTAAGGATTGCTGAAACGCACATTTTTATCCAGGCGCACGTGATGAAAATATTTATTGCGCTCAAATTTACCGGCACACACTCTTAGAAACGCAATCCTATCGCGATGGCGCGGGTCGAGGTTTGCGTGAATTTTAAAAACAAAGCCGCTGAATTTATTTTCGTGTGGCTCTACAACCCGCGTGGTTACTGCTCTTTCCTGTGGCAATGGCGCTATTTGGATAAATGTTTCGAGCAATTCTTTTACACCAAAATTATTAATAGCGCTTCCAAAAAATACAGGCGCAATCTTTCCTTCCAGGTAAGGCTGCGGATCAAATTCTTCATAAACACCTTCTATCAACTCTACATCTTCTCTAAGCCTGGCCGCATCTTTTGCACCCAGCTTTTGTTCAACAATTTCATCATTGATATTTTCTATCGGCACATCTTCTTCTGTTGTTTTTTGATTGGGAGTAAATAAAAGAAGGGATTTTTCAAATAAATTATAAACGCCTTTAAACTCTTTTCCCATGCCAATCGGCCAGCTCAGCGGATGCAATTGAATATTTAATTCTGATTCAATTTCATCCAATAAATCGAACGGATTTTTTCCATCCCGATCCAGTTTATTTACAAAAACAATCACCGGCGTATCTCGCATCCGGCATACTTCCATCAATCTTTTCGTTTGTTCTTCCACGCCTTTTACAGAATCAATCACAAGAACCACGCTATCTACAGCCGTTAAAGTGCGGTAAGTATCTTCTGCAAAATCTTTATGACCGGGTGTATCCAGCAGATTCACTAAAATATTTTTGTATTCAAAACTCATCACGGAAGTAGCAACGGAAATTCCACGTTGCCTTTCTATATCCATAAAATCCGATGTAGCGTGTTTCTTTATTTTATTACTTTTTACCGCGCCGGCAGTTTGGATAGCGCCGCCAAAAAGCAAAAACTTTTCAGTAAGCGTTGTTTTCCCCGCATCCGGGTGAGAAATGATCGCAAATGTCCTGCGCTTCTTTATTTCGTTGATAATTTTCGTATTTGATTCCGCCTGCATTATACTTGTAAAAAATTTGCGCGAAGTTAGGTTAATGTAATGATGTGCTGATATGCTAATTTGCTAATGTTTGATGCGTTTTTTCTTACTAGTTTTTTGAGAAAATAACTTTTAAGATTTCGCATAATCCATTTCAAAATCACCTTTTATCCTTTCGATTGAAGGATTAAAATATCCAAATTTCAACTCTGGAAATTCTTCTTTTAAAAGCGACATCATCTGGCGAATGCCGATGCATTCTCCTGTTTCGGTAACGCCAATTTTTCCCAAATACCAATCAGGATCAATATTAAAATTACGCCATTGAATCATTTTTAAACCGGTCGTTTTTATCAATTTTCTCAATGCTTCATATTCCTCCACGCTATCGGTCATTCCTGGAAAAACGAAATAATTGATACTTGTCCAGCCGCCAAAACTGTTTACGGTTTTCAGGCTTTCAAGTATATCATTAAAACCGTAATTGTTCGGACGGTAATAAGGCGTGTAAATTTTTTCCCGGGCAGAATTGGTACTCACACGAATACTGTTCAAACCAGCTTCACATAACGCTTTGACAGCTTTTGGATCACTGCCGTTTGTATTAATATTGATGCTTCCATTTTGGGTATGCTTTCTTATTTCAACAATAGATTCTCTGATCGTTTTCCACATCAATAACGGTTCGCCTTCACACCCCTGACCAAAACTGACAATCGGAAATGGCGCCGTTTCCAGATGAGGAACCGTATATTCTATTATTTCTTCGGCAGTGGGTTTAAAAGTCAACCGATCTTGGGTAGAAACAATCGTTTCTTCCTGTGGCTGAAAAGAAATACAGCCGATACAATTTGCATTACACGCAGGCGAACTGGGAACAGGACATTCCCATCTTCCCATAAAATAATTTCTTGCAGCCGGACAATGATAAGTGAGACAACAATTATTGGCCAAATGCTGAACCAAACGGTTGTGCTTGTAGGCTGATAAAAATTCTTTTACGCCGGTTTCAATTTTTTCTTCATTAAATCCTTCACTTTCCTGGCGGATATCTTTTTCGATCCTGACAGCCGTTACGAAAAATTTATTATCATACCAGCCTGCAGCAGTGTAACAAAACAGAGGTAATGTTTCCGCATTTGGAAGAGTTTCGTAAGCAGCCAAATAGGTTCCGGTAAACGCTGGTGGAATAAATGCAGCAACTGCCCAGCCTTTTTCACACAAGCGCATCTCGCCAGTCTTTACATCTATGCCAATACCGCGCCTGTGGGGCAATTCATATAATTGTCCACCAGTTGGAAGTTCGATCCATTCTTCATTTTCTACAGGCACTGCATCCCATCCGCTACGGCCACATACATACAATGAAGTGTCTTCAAAGATGTTTCCTTTGCCATCGGAATAAAGAAGAAATGGTGAATGTTTCATTGGTGAGTGGCGAGTTGTGAATGGTGAATTATTAAACTTTCAATTGTGACTGTGCAAAGGAATTAAATTGTTGTTCGTTTACACTTTTCTGATTCTCAATTTCTGCCTGGATCAATTTGTCGTTTTTAAAATCAAGGGTTAGAACATTATCTTTCAGAATCACGTTGTTAAACAAATTCCAGTCATATTCTTTTGCAGGAAAAGTAAAACGTGTTACTTTTTCGGGAGTGAAAACAAATTGAATCTTTTGCAAAGTTAAATGATACAAAATACCCAAAATCACCAAAGCTGTTACCACCAAATAATTCTGCAAGCCAAGCCAGCAGCCAGCAAGAACAAACAATATGATCTGATCCAGATAGTTGCCCTGGTTATATTTCCTGATAAAATACGACCTCATAAAAACATAAATGCCTACAAGTAAAATGGCAGATGCCGATTCATATCGGTATTCATCAAAAAACAACAAATAAATAAAAATTGCGAGATTCAGCAGCAACACAATCATCGTTATGTTCCTGTAAGATTTTATTTTACCATTTTTTAAAACAATGTCAAACTGTTGCATATTTTTCGTTTGAAGCAATCAGCAGATTGCATAGTTTAAAAAGAACACGGGCGCCCACATTTTCGTCCCATTCATTGGTGCTTACTCCGATTTCATTTAAATCAAAACCAATAAACTGTCTGCCGCTTTCGATTATTTTTCTGAACAAATAATAAACCTGTTGCGTTTCAAATCCGCCGGGAACGGGAGTTCCGGTGTTTGGACATAATTTAGGATCAAGACCATCAATGTCGAAACTGATGTAAACTTTTTGCGGCAGTTGCTCAATGATATCTTCTACAATTTGCTTCCATGTGTCACCGTCAAAGCTTCTTTCTTTGATTTCTTTATCGAAAAAAGCAACTACGCGACCATTGCTCTTTCTGATATAATCAACCTCACCTGATGAATAATCCCTGATTCCTGCCTGCACTAATTTAGTAAGCTGCGGGATCTCTTGTAAAGCATTATACATAATTGATGCATGAGAATAAGTAAGGTTTTCATATGAAGAACGTAGGTCTGCATGCGCATCTATTTGCAACATTCCAAATTCTCCATATTTGTCAGCAATGGCTTTATAAAATCCAAATGGAGCACTGTGATCGCCACCAAGAATACCGACTAATTTTCCCTTGTCTAATAATTCTTTCGTTTGCTCATAAACCCACTCGTTCAAAAACACACTTCCCTCGTTGATTTCACGCAATACTTTTTGCATAAATTTATTGTCACAAAGCGCATCACCTTCTGCTATGTAATTGATATAAAGTTCCGCCTCTTTGCGCAGGTAATCGCTTTTGGCAAGTACATTCTTATCAATATCGCGTAAAAAGATTCCTTGTTTCCAACCATTTGCGTAATCATCATCCGTAAGATCTACCTGGAGGCTTGCCCGGCAAATTTTTTCTGTAGCTCTTGCTGTTCCTGCTTTGTAGCTCACTGTTACTTCCCATGGAACGGGCAAAATAATCAGTTTTGCATCTTGTTCTGTAAAAGGAAGCCCGAAAATTCCATTGTTTGGATTTCCCGCCGAATCAGGGTCAAAATGGGTAAGATCAGCCATTATTTAAAATCTTAATTTTTTTTTTGGACGGCAAAGGTAATAAGGATAAAGTTAACGGGAATGCCGTTAACAATGTATTAGAGACTTTTTGAAAAAGTTGTTCCACAACAAAGCGACAAATAACGGCGATTTGTATTCTCGCAAGGCATTTGCTTTTGGAATTCTTTTTGTGTCGATATAACAACAAAAGCTAAATTATGCAAGAACAAAGGTTTCAATTTCAGATTGACGAGATACCTTATATGGTAACAATTATTCCTTTTGATTTCAATGATGAAAAACGATTCCGCATAAGTTATAACGGCGGTAAGGAAGACATTTTCGTTTGGGATTCTGATTTAAAACGACTCCGGGCAATAGATGATGATGCTTCTACCCTGCCCGACAGTTTGGGATTAGCAATTTCAAATAAAATTGAATCATTGGGGTATTAGCCACTAATTACCGGAACCAGGACATTAATTATTTAAAACGCTAACGCAATTCACATTGCCGATTTCAAGTACGATATCTCACTGTTCAACAAGATAACAATACAACAATATGACAATATGACCATTGAAGAATTTGAACTCATTCCCTATTTTTTGTATCGATTAAAATAGTAACCGGACCATCGTTCAGCAATTCCACTTTCATATCGGCGCCAAATTCACCGGTAAATATTTCCTTTCCCAGGTCAATTTTTAATTGATCAATGACTTTTTCATAAACAGGAATGGCAATTTCTGCCTTACTTGCTTTTAAATAAGAAGGCCGGTTTCCTTTTTTGGTTGAAGCGTGTAAAGTAAACTGGCTGACGATTAAAATATCTCCATTTACATCCTTTACAGAAAGATTCGGAATTTTATTGTCATCATCAAAAATACGGAGATTAACGATCTTGTTACTCAGCCATTTTGTGTCTTCATCTGTATCTGCGTCTTCAATGCCAATAAATATCAGCAAACCAACTTTTATAGCAGATTTCTCTTTATTATCAATAGTTACAGACGCCTTAGATACTCTTTGGATAACCGTTTTCATAAAATCAAATTACTAAAAAAATAAATGCCAAATTTTATAAAAAGAAAATAATTTTTCTCCCATTCGGTGCAAAAATCGTTGAAAGCAGTACCGGCCTGCATTTAGAAATTATGCACAATTCTTTTCCACACGCTGTTGATATTTTAAGATATGTTTTGTGGGGGAGAAAAAATATTTTCGTTGTCCCGCTTGAGAAAAATAAATTATAAACAAAAATATTATAACAGATGTCTGACACAAAAAAAACCGGTCTTCACTTCTCCCGGCATTTTACAAAAGAAGGCATTTCTCCTTTTGAAATGTTTGAATATGATTACCGTACTTCGGTAATAAAAAACACAACAGGCGAAGTTGTGTTCCAAATGGATAATGTAGAAGTGCCGAAACAATGGAGCCAGATAGCGACAGACATTTTAGCTCAAAAATATTTTCGAAAAGCAGGTGTTCCACAACCTGATGGAACTACCGGCCGCGAAACTTCAGTAAAACAAGTTGCCCACCGTATGGCTCACTGCTGGCGTGTTTGGGGTGAACGAAATAACTATTTTGCAACAGAAAAAGATGCACAGGTTTTTTATGATGAATTGATTTATGCAATTTTAAACCAGGCATGTGTGCCTAATTCTCCACAATGGTTTAATACAGGTTTGCATGAAGTTTATGGAATTACCGGCAAGCCGCAAGGGCATTATTTTGTAGATGGGAAAGATGGAATTTTAAAAAAATCAACTTCAGCATACGAGCGACCGCAACCGCATGCGTGCTTCATTCTCAGTGTGAATGACGATCTGGTAAATGATGGAGGCATCATGGATCTGTGGGTTCGTGAAGCGAGAATTTTTAAATACGGAAGCGGTGTAGGAACCAATTTCAGCTCCATTCGTGGGGAAGGTGAAAAACTGAGTGGTGGCGGCACTTCCAGCGGATTAATGAGTTTTCTTAAAATTGGCGACCGCGCTGCAGGAGCGATCAAAAGCGGAGGAACAACCCGTCGTGCTGCCAAAATGGTTTGCCTCGATATTGACCATCCGGAAATTGAAACTTTTGTAAACTGGAAAGTAGAAGAAGAGAAAAAAGTAGCCGCATTAATCGCAGCCGGTTATCCAAGCGACTATGAAGGCGAGGCTTACAGAACTGTGAGCGGTCAAAACAGTAATAACTCAGTGCGGATCTCAAACGAATTTTTTCATGCTTTGGAAAAAGACAGCGACTGGCAGTTAAAAGCAAGAAGCGACGGCCATACAATGAAGACCGTCAAAGCAAAAAAACTGTGGGATGAAATCACCTTTGCAGCCTGGGCTTGCGCAGATCCGGGAACCCAATATGATACGACAATTAATGAATGGCATACCTGCCCGGAAGGTGGAAGAATCCGTGCGAGCAACCCGTGCAGCGAATATATGTTTTTGGACAATACTGCCTGCAACCTGGCATCGGTAAATCTTCGTAAATTTTTTGATGAAAAAAATAACACATTCGACGTTCCCGGTTTTGAATATACTGTTCGCTTGTGGACAACAGTTCTGGAAATTTCTGTATTGATGGCGCAATTTCCAAGCAAAGAAGTTGCTCAATTGAGTTATGATTACAGAACGTTGGGACTTGGTTTTGCAAATCTCGGAAGCATGCTGATGGTAAGTGGGATTCCATATGACAGCGATAAAGCGCGTGGAATTGCCGGAGCCATTACGGCGATTATGACTGGAATCGCCTATAAAACTTCTGCAGAACTGGCTGAACAACTCGGCACTTTTTGCAAATATGAAGAAAATAAAAATCACATGCTTCGTGTTATGCGAAATCATCGCGCCGCGGCTTATGATGCCATGGACGCGTATGAAGGAATTGAAATAAAACCACAGGGAATTAATGCGAAAGATTGTCCTGATTATTTATTAAAAGCTGCAACTAAAGCCTGGGACGACGCTGTAATACTCGGAGAAAAATTCGGCTATAGAAATGCACAAACTACGGTGATCGCACCAACAGGAACCATTGGCCTTGTGATGGATTGTGATACAACCGGCGTAGAACCTGATTTTGCTTTGGTGAAATTTAAAAAATTAAGTGGTGGAGGATATTTTAAAATTATCAATCAAAGTGTGCCGCAGGCTTTGCGCAATTTGAAGTACTCAGAAAAGGAAATTGAAGAGATCGTAGATTATGCCAAAGGGCATGCGACCTTGAAAAATGCTCCTCACATTAATTTTGAGTCTCTTGCTAAAAAAGGATTTAGCGAAAAAGATCTTCAAAAAATAGAATCTGCCCTTCCAACTGCTTTTGAAATCGGCTTTGTATTTAATGCTTTTAATCTTGGCGAAGAATGTTTGCAACGTTTGGGTTTTAAAGCCGAAGATTATAACAATTTTGAATGGAGCTTATTGGAAGCATTAGGGTTTACAGATACACAAATAGAAGAAGCAAATACTTATATCTGCGGCACGATGACAGTAGAAGGTGCACCTTATTTAAAAGAAGAACATTTACCGGTATTTGATTGTGCCAACAAATGCGGCAACACCGGTGCACGATACATTCATTACAGCGGCCATATTCGCATGATGGCGGCTGCTCAACCTTTTTTAAGCGGCGCTATTTCCAAAACAATTAATCTTCCAAATGAAGGAACAAGGGAAGAAATTACGGATGCTTATTTAATGAGCTGGCAACTTGGATTAAAAGCATGTGCGCTTTACCGTGATGGTTCAAAATTATCACAACCATTGAGCAATAAAAGTGATAAGAAAAAGAAAAATGCAGAAGAATCTGAAGCTGAAACTATTGAACAGCAGCACGAGACAGCGCTCGTAAATATGGGCCAGTTAACCATTGACGACCTTTTGGAAGAAGTAAATAAAAGAGTTCAGAACAGTGAAGATACTTCCTTAAAACGCCAGCTGGCAATGATTGTAGAACGCAGAACCTTACCGGCAAAACGGCGTGGCTTTACACAAAAAGCGAAAATAAACGGGCAGGCATTATTCCTCAGAACCGGCGAGTACACTGATGGAACTTTAGGTGAAATTTTTATTGATATGGCCAAAGAAGGTGCTACGATGCGTAGCATGCTTAACTGTTTTGCCATTGCCATTTCTATTGGCTTACAATACGGTGTTCCTTTAGAAGAATTTGTGGAAAAATTTGTGTTTACCCGCTTCGAACCTTCCGGAATGGTGGAACATCCGAATATTAAAACCACCACTTCAATTATAGATTTTATGTTCCGTTCTTTAGCATATGAATACCTGGGAAGAAATGACCTCGTTCATGTATTGGACAAACCGGAGGTTGAAAATGTGGGCGATGCACAATGGGACGAAAACACACCAACCATTGGAGACCGCGTTCCGGAACTGAGTGAAATAAGGGTAACCGGTTCTACTAACGCTAAAGCACAAACGCAAAAATCGTACAGAGCTGAACATATCAAAAAAGAAAATACAGGTCTGGATGCAGTAAACAGGGCTGCAAAAAATATGCAGGGTGATGCACCGGCTTGCAACACGTGTGGCCACATTACCATTCGCAGCGGCACATGCTACAAATGCCTGAATTGCGGTAACAGCATGGGTTGCAGCTAAACTTTTCTCTCTGGGGTATTATAAAAAGGCCATCTTGAAAAAGATGGTTTTTTTTTGTGTTTCGAATTGCGGCAAACGAACAAATAAAAGGAATTTTTATTTTTGAAAAAACTGAGGAAAAGATAAGTTGAATACACGAATCAGAATTAATATCACATGATATAATTTGAATGGGATTGTTACTGATCCAGCCGGTAATCTATCAGAAATTCTAAATAAAAAGCCCTCTTTTTTTAAAAGAGGGCTTACTTATTTTTATCTGAGAAAAAATTTATTTCCCAATCAGCTTTCCAAAATAATGAACAGTTCTCACCAATTGAGATACATAACTCATTTCATTATCATACCAGCTTACGGTTTTTACCAATTGATTTTCGCCAACGGTTAATACTTTCGTTTGGGTAGAATCGAATAATGAACCGAAATGCATTCCAATAATATCAGTGCTTACAATTTCATCTTCATTATAACCATAGCTTTCGTTGGCAGCGGCTTTCATGGCATTGTTTACTTCTTCAACAGTAACTTTCTTATTCAAAATAGTAGTAAGTTCTGTAAGTGAACCGGTGATAACAGGAACACGCTGTGCAACTCCATCCAGTTTACCATTTAATTCAGGCAAAACCAAACCAATTGCTTTTGCAGCGCCGGTGCTGTTTGGAACAATATTAGCGGCAGCCGCTCTTGCTCTGCGCAAATCACCTTTTGGATGAGGCGCGTCTAATGTATTCTGATCGTTGGTATAAGCGTGAATCGTAGTCATAAAGCCGGTAGCAATTCCAAAAGTATCGTTCAAAACTTTTGCCATTGGAGCGAGGCAGTTTGTAGTGCACGAAGCGCATGAAATAATCGTTTCGCTGCCGTCAAGAATATTGTGATTAACATTAAACACAATGGTTTTCACACCACCGGTTGCAGGCGCGGAAATCACCACTCTTTTTGCTCCTGCTTGTATATGTGCTTCAGCTTTTGTTTTATCGGTAAAAAATCCAGTGCTTTCTATCACCACATCCACATTATCTGCACCCCATGGAATTTGGGCCGGATCACGTTGCGCATAAATCTTTATTTCTTCGCCATTTACAACGATTGAATTGTCAGTGCTTTTTACTTCGCCTTCAAACCTTCCCTGCGCGCTGTCATATTTTAATAAATGAGCCAATTGTTTTGGGCTTGTCAGATCATTTATCGCCACTACATCAATACCTTCCATGTTATAGATCTGTCTGAATACCAGGCGGCCGATTCTGCCAAAACCATTTATTGCAACTCTTACTGTGTCCATAGTTATTTTGTTTTTGATTTTAAATTAAGGGTGCAAATTTAAGTCATGTTCAATAAAAATCATTACTTTCTAAATTTTCACGTGCAGTTCCCGATTTTGCGAAGCAAAAATCATGGGACACCCGTCTCAAAATTCTTATCTTCGGCGCCCTTTTTTCGAAAAAAATTTAAAACAAATCATGCTTCTCGTCCAGGCAAAAAAAACTTTGAAACTCGCTTTTCCCATTATACTCGGAGAAGTGGCTCAAATGTCCCTCGGTATTATTGATACCGCTATGGTAGGCGCTGTAAGCTACAAACAGTTGGCTGCAGCGGCTTTGGTTATGAGCGTGATAAATATTCCTTATGTATTTGGAATTGGAATTACGATTTCTGTTTCACAAATGGTGTCCATGGCAAATGGAAGAAGAGACAAAAAATTGGTAAGCCATTATTTATACAATGGATTCTGGGTTTGCGCGATTTCAGCGGTTATTATTTCGCTGGCGATAGAATTAAGCAAAAACATTTTATTTCACCTGGACCAGGATCCAATCGTTGCTCAACTTGCTTTGCCTTACTTGCAAATAATGGGATGGTCTGTAATTCCGATGCTATTGTTTCTTGCTTTGAAACAATTTACCGATGGATTGGAACATACGAAAACTGCTATGATCCTTTCGCTTTCTGCACTTCCGATAAATGCTTTTTTAAACTGGCTTTTCATCTACGGCAATTGGGAATTTCCAAGAATGGAATTGGTCGGTGCGGGCTGGGGAACATTAATTACCCGGATTCTAATATTTATTGTTCTTGGGTTAATCATATTGTATCACCGCACTTTCAGAAGATATGTAGCCGTAAGAAGTATTGTTTGGAAATTGAAATGGCATACGATAAAAGAACTTTTAGATATTGGCATTCCAAGCAGTTTTCAGATCACGATGGAAGCCGGCGCCTTTGCTATTTCAGGTATTCTTATTGGCACAATAGGTGCAGTAGAGCAAGCAGCACACCAGATTGCATTGAGCATTGCATCGCTAACTTTTATGGTTTCCATGGGATTGTCGCAAGCAGGTTCTATTCGCGCCAGCAATACGTTTGGCCGAAATGACTGGCCATTAATTAATGCGATTGGGAAAAGCACTATAGTCATGGCTTTGATTTATGGAACATTTTGCGCAAGCATTTTTATCTTATTTCGTTTTCAATTGCCTTATGTTTTTAATGATGATGCAGAAGTCGTTTCCATGTCCGCATATTTACTTTTATTTGCGGCTTTGTTTCAAATTTCTGACAGCACGCAGGCAATTAGTGCAGGTTTATTGCGTGGAATAAAGGATGTAAAAGTGCCGACTGTTTTTATCGCAATTGCTTATTGGGCGATTGGTATTCCGGTTGGTTGTTTACTTGCTTTTTATTTCAAAATGGGTGCAGCAGGGATATGGACAGGATTTATCGCCGGCCTTACTTTTTCCGCAGGTTTTTTAAGTTTTAGATTTAAAAAAATGGTACAAAAATCAGTTGCTTTAGAAAAACTTGATTAGTAAAGAAAGAAATAATTCAAATTCCCATTTACAGATCATACAGTTCACTTCTGATTCCAAATACTTTTTAATTCATGATATTGCAAATTCTGTATTTTAAAATGCTCTGAATTAAACACGATTCTGGAAAATGGCTGATCAGGAAAAAATATAGCGGTCATGTTGGTAAGACCTTTATCCGCAAACATTTCAATCGATGCCTTGTCTATGATCAGTATCATCTCCGTCTTCGGCGAATCAGATAGTCTTTTCGCTGTAAGTTTTGCTGAAAAGTCTTTTTCAAAAGCAGTCTTGCCGCTTGAACTACGATCTATATAATAATTATTTGTTTCTTTATCATAACCGATAATCAGTTTTTCATGATTCGAATTGGACAGTGTGATCGAAAAATCTTCAATTTTATCGGAAGAAAATTTGATTTGGGCAGGTAAAGAAAGTCGGCCTGTTTTTGAAGTCAGATCAAAATGACGGGCCTTCAAATTTTGCAGGTTTATATTCGCAATATTCAAATCGTTTAATTCATTTACCGGTTGAGAAGTTACATAGTATTTGCCTTCAATTTTTTCCAAACCTAAATTCCGTGGCACGGTCATGGCGCTTCTCCATATTTTGGTTGGAACAACGGTAGCATATTGCCAGTTGCTCATCCAGCCTAAGAATATTTTGCGCTCACCCGTATTTGACCAGGTTACTCCTGCATAATCGTCGGGGCCATAATCAATCCACTTTGTATCAGTATCAAAAGGAGTAAATGTTTTTCCATTAAATTTTCCGGTGAAGTATTGGGAAGCAGATCCACCATTCGGGCCGCCAGGATTGATACTTACAATCAACACCCAAATCGTTTCTCCGTTATATTTCAATGGAAAAATATCAGGGCATTCCCATACGCCGCCATGTGCGCCTTTTTGCCGTCCAAATTCACTTTCTTTTGTCCAGGTTTTTAAATTTTTAGAAGAATAAAAAGTAATTCTGTCTAAAGTGGCCAGTGCCATAATCCATTTCTTAGCGGCCGGATACCAATGCACTTTAGGATCCCTGAAATCCTTTATTCCGGGATTTTTTAAAACCGGATTGCCTTTGTATTTCACCCACGTTTTGCCTTCATCAAGACTATAGGCAATACTTTGATTTTGATAATTATTTCTTCCCTTCTTTTCTCCAACCGGGTCATGATTGGTAAAGATGGCTACCATAGGAATTTTTCCACTTTTACCGAATCCGGAAGTATTCGTTTTATCAATTACCGCACTTCCGGAAAAAATATATCCGAGGCTATCCGGATATAGAGCCATAGGTTCTTGCCGCCAATGAATCAAATCTTTGCTGGTTGCATGGCCCCAATGCATCGGCCCCCACACGGTACTATCCGGATAATATTGAAAAAACAAATGGTAAATACCTTTGTAAAAAACCATTCCATTCGGGTCATTCATCCATTTTTCTTTAGGTGAAAAATGGATTTGCGGCCTGTAAGGTTCGGTATAAAATTCATGACCTGTTTTCTGTGCTGTGGCAAAACCGGATAATAGAAGAAATGGAATTAAAAATTTCATACGGCCGTTTTTTCTAAAAGACATTTTATAATAAACAGAAACAATTTACAGATCAAGTCTCAGGCTTCTTTTGTTCGATAAAATCATTTACTTCGGACATCTGATAATCCGGACAGCCACCGGTTTTGCCGGCAATGAATGCACCCAAACCACTTGCAAATTGTAATGCGTTTTGTGGGGATGAATTTTCCATCCATTTTGAAATAAATGCCGCCAAAAAAGCATCGCCGCTGCCGATGGTATCTTTTACGTTTACTTTATAACCGTTATGCTGATATTGTTGTCCTTCCCAAAATAATATCGCTCCTTCAGCACCTAAAGTAACGACCATTTTAGTGAGATGGAATTTATTCATCAAAGCTTTTGCACTGTCTTTTAAATCCTCATCCATAAAATACCAGGAAGATATTAATTCAAGTTCGGCCAGGTTCAGTTTCAAAAAATCTGCTTTTGAAATCAATTCTTCTATAATTTTCCGGTTAAAATGAGGAACTCTCAAATTGATATCGAGAACTTTTTTATTTGCCGATTCCAACAGTTGAAATAGTGTGTTTCTGCTTACATCATTTCTGGAGGCAAGGCTTCCAAAAATAAAATATTCAGATTCAGAAACCGCCTGCTGAAGAGAAGCGTTCCATGATATAAAATCCCACGCAACCGGTTTTACAATGTCATAAACTACTTCATGATGGTCATTCATGTTTGCATAAACTTTTCCAGTCTCGTGCTGTTGATCCAATTGAAAGAAATCATTGCAAACGCCTTTTGAAGAAAAAATTTCCGTAAGCTCTTTCCCTTTTTCATCATCTCCAATCCTGGTGATTAATGCCGGGTTTTTTTGAAGTTTATGAAGATGGTAAGTAACGTTCATCGGCGCCCCGCCAGGAACCGAGGCCGAGGGGAGAATATCCCAAAGCACTTCTCCGAAACAAATGACCTTATGAGATGTTGTATTTTCCAGGAGTGTTATTTTTTATCAGTTTAGCTTCTAATTCTTCAAGCGATTTGCCTTTTGTTTCTGGCATGATGAATATAACCCACAAAAGCTGAAGCACCATCATAAAAGCAAAAAAAGCAAAGATTGGTGCCGGTCCGATTTTTACCGCCAGTATCGGAAACAGCGTAGTAATGATTGCCGCCATGATCCAATGAGTAGAGGCACCAAGCGATTGCCCGTAAGCACGGACACTATTTGGAAAAACTTCCGAAATCAACACCCAAATCACTGCTCCCTGCCCGATCGCATGAGAGGCAATAAATAAAAAAAGCAGCAGCGGAACGATCATTCCACCGACATGATTCAAATAAAAAGCGGCAGCAACAGATACCAGGGAAATGATGTAGCCAATGGAACCAATCAGCATTAAAATTTTGCGTCCCAATCTGTCAATAAGATACAGGCCGAGCATGGTAAAAACCAGGTTGACCAATCCTACTCCCACGCTT
>Ga0207652_10001031_pt1 | contig 25513 bp, 16 predicted proteins | sample KBSC63BmetaG_FD_184334 | JGI IMG/M metagenome (GOLD analysis project Ga0207652, IMG submission 184334) | Corn rhizosphere microbial communities from Kellogg Biological Station, Michigan, USA - KBS C6-3B metaG (SPAdes) (version 2) | ecosystem: Host-associated > Plants > Roots > Rhizosphere ... | reverse complement strand
AACCGGCGCTCGTGCTGCGCTTCGAAGCGAAGAGCGACGCGCGGCTCAAGGAGATCGAAGGGGAAATGCGGGGGTGGCTGAAGACGGCGACTGCCGCTGCTGCGCAGGTGAAGGGCTGATCCGTTCGTCGCGGCAATGCGTGGCCCAGCGCGCCACAGGGTCAGACCCTTTGCGTGTTACCAGCCACCCTTTCTGAACACCAGCACCGGCACCGTCATCAGCATGATCTTCAGGTCAAGCACCAGCGACTGGCGCTCGAGATAGGCGAGGTCGTACTGCAGCTTCGTGCGCACATCGTCGAGCGACGTGTCGTAGTTGTGATGGATCTGTGCCCACCCGGTGATTCCGGGCCGCACCGCCTGGCGCGCGGCATAGCCGGGAATCTGCTCACGCAGATCGGCGAAGATGCTCGGCCGTTCGGGACGCGGACCGACGATGTTCATGTCGCCGCGCAGCACGTTCACGAGCTGTGGCACCTCATCGAGACGCGTGCGCCGGAGAAAGCGGCCCACCAGGGTCACGCGCGCATCTTCGGGCGTGGCCCACACCGCGCCGCAATGCTCCTCGGCATCGGCGTGCATTGAGCGGAACTTGTAAATGGTGAAAAGCCGGCCACCCGCATTGTGCTTCCGCCGGTCGTAAAGCGCATGGACGGTGGTACGCTGACGGTCGTAGCCCACGCGCACCTGCGAGTAGAACACGGGGCCGCGCGACGTGAGCTTGATCGCCAGCGCGACCAGGATCAACAGCGGCAGGAGCAGTGTAAGGGCGACGAGTGCCAGCAGCACGTTCACCAGGCGGTTCAGCAGGTCCGCGCGCTCGCGGGGCTGCACCCGCGGCGTCGTACGCGGGTGCTGATGGAGCGCGCGCTTGCCTGCACGCTGCAGCTCTCGCCCGACAGGAATATCCAGCGTCCGTTCGACGGCCGACCCGCGCGGCGATGGCACAGCGGGCAGAGCATGTCCCATGCGCCGGGTCCATGGTGGATGGGCTCCGCTGGTGCCTGTGGTCATGCCGCGATGTGAATCATGAAGGGAACGCATGATACCGCTCGTACAGTGCAGCAGTCATGCCACCATCGGGTCCACCGGCCTGTCAATGCACCGGCTCATTCGCGCGCCAGGATGTTCGCATCAACCTCGGCTGCGCTGGGCACGCCCAGGGTCACGGTGATGTGATGTGCGGCACCATCGTCAGCGAGCCGAGCCGTTCCATCCTCGACGGTCCGCCCATCCAGCTCGACCGTGCTCACGCCTCGCGTCACACCCGCGGGGTTGCGCACTTCTATTACGTACTGACTGGCACCGTAGCGATACTCGATCGTGAACTCCCGCCAGTCGCGCGGCACGCACGGCTCGATTCTCAGGTGCTCGCCGCGCTTCGAGAAGCCGAGCAGCGTTTCCACCGCAATGCGATAGGTCCACGCAGCCGAACCCGTATACCAGGTCCAGCCGCCGCGTCCAACATGGTCGGCCGCGGTGTATACGTCCGCACACACCGAGTAGGGCTCGACCTTGTAGCGCTGGACATCCGCGTCGTTGCGGGCGTGTGTGAAGGGATTGAGCATGCTGAAGAGCTGTGACGCGCGATCGCCATCGCCGGCCAGCGCCGTCGCGAGGACGGTCCAGAGCGCGCCGTGCGTGTACTGCGCGCCGTTCTCACGGACACCAGGCAGATATCCCTTGATGTAGCCCGGGTTCTCGGCCGACTTGTCGAAGGGCGGCGTGAGCAGCATGATGAGCCGTGCGTCGTCGCGCACGAGCTGGTCGTACACCGCATGCATGGCGGAGCGCGTTCGATCGGCCGGAGCGGCGCCGGCGATGACCGACCAGCTCTGCGCGATGGAATCAATCCGGCATTCCGCATTCGTGGCTGAGCCCAGCGGGGTCCCGTCGTCGTAATACGCGCGACGATACCAGGCGCCGTCCCATGCATCCTTCTCCACCGCTTCGGCGTACCGCGCCGCTCGCTCACGGAACCGCGACGCCACCCCGGCATCGCCCCGCCGATCCGCATGCTCGGCGAAGCGACGCAGCGTGAAGAGAAGAAACCAGGCCAGCCAGACGCTCTCACCCTGGCCGCCGGCACCGACCAGATTCATGCCGTCGTTCCAGTCGCCGCCTCCCATGAGTGGCAGCCCGTGGGTGCCCTCGGTGCTCGCATGATCGAGCGCACGCACGCAATGCTCGTAGAGCGTTCCGCTCTCCGGGCTCACGGCAGGCTGGTCGTAGGCATCCTGTTCGCCCGGTTCGAGCTCGCGCATGGCGAGATAGTTGGCGCGCTCCTCCCATACGCCGTCATCTCCGGTGACACGCACATAGTGGTCAGCCGCGAACGGAAGCCAGACGAGATCGTCCGAGAATCGCGTACGTACGCCACGGCCGGTCGGCTCGTGCCACCAGTGCTGCACATCCCCTTCGAGGAACTGGCGGCCGGCGCAGCGTACCAGGTGCGCCCGCGTCACGTCTGGCGCCGCGTACACGAACGCCATGGAGTCCTGCAACTGGTCGCGAAAGCCGTACGCACCGCTCGACTGATAGAACGCTGAGCGTCCCCACATCCGGCAGGAGAGCGCCTGGTAGAGCGACCAGCGATTCACCAGCGCGTCGAATTCGGGATCGGGCGTGTGCACCGTGATCGTGGCGAGGCGTGCATCCCAGGCCTGCACGGCGCCGGCGAGCGCCGCCGACGCGGCTCCGGGTGCGCCGGTGCGCGCGATGATGTCTCGCGCATCATCTTCGCCGCGCGTGGCGCCGAGCAGCGTCACCACCTCGCGCGTCTCGCCGGGTTCCAGCGTGAGCGCGCAGCGCAGCGCCGCGCATGGGTCGTAGCCGGCACCCGTCGTGCCGGAGAGCGCGTCGCGCCACAGCGCCGCCGGCGCGCCAAGGTCACCGTTCCGCCCAATGAACTCTTCGCGATTGGCGGTGAAGGATTCGACGGGGCCGCTCATCCAGGAAAACGCGATGGACGAGGCAAAATCATCCGCGAAGAAGTTCTGCGCCAGAATGGCGCCGGTGGCGGTATCGCGCCGCGTATGGATCTGGTGTCGCGTGTGCTCGCGCTGCGCACCCAGGGTCCACTCCACGTACGAGGTGAGGGTGAGCCGGCGGCGGCGTGTGCCCTGGTTCGTGATGCGCAGCCGCGCGATCTTCACCGGATCCGACTCGGGAACGCCAAGCGCCAGCTCGGTCGCGATGTCATCGCGGGTGTGTGTAAACGTCGTGAGGCCCGGCGCATGGCGGACTGCGTACTCGGCCTCCGCGGTGGTGGCAGCGTCGGCCCGAAATGGTCCGGGCGTTGGCGTCCAGCATGCTCCCGACTCGGCGTCGCGCAGGTAGAGGACCTCACCGCAGGGATCGCTCACCGGATCGTTGGACCACGGCGTGAGCCGATAGAAGAAGCTGTTCTCCGCCCATGTACATCCCCCGCCCCGCTCCGTTACGCAGAAGCCGGCGCGCGCATTCGCAATGATGTTCGCCCACGGCGCGGGCGTGGGATTCGCCGCGGAGACGCGAATCTCGTAATCTCCGTTTTCCGCGACCCTTCCGGTGTGGCGCGCGACCGGCGCGCGTCGGGCACCGTGTGTGTCCGCGGGGAGAGGTGGCTCCCGTTCCGGCCGATCGATGAGCGACTCGCGTTCGCGCCTGATCTGGCTTTCGCGCACCTCGGCTTCCGGCGCCGGTTCGGACGGCGGCGCCAGTTGTCCGAGCCCCACGCCGTCGCAGAGCACACTGATGCGCGCGGTCGCGCGAAGCAGAGCAACATCCGCCGGACCCAGCAGGTCACCGCGACGAATGCACACTCCACCCGGACGGTCCACGAGCGCCCCTTCGCTCGAGGCCACGAGCATCGCCGTGAGCTGATCCTGCAGTTCCTGCTGGTAGCTCGGTCCCCGATCATTCAGGATGACGAGATCGGACGTGATGCCCTTCATGCGCCAGTACCGGTGCGCCACCAGCAACTGCCGCACGCTGGAGAGTCCGGCTTCCTGGCTGATGGTGCCGAGCACGATCGGCCAGTCGCCGGAGATGCCGTGCGCCCAGAGGGCCTGCTGACCGCGCCGGTTCTCGGCGCGTTCGAACTGCAGCGCGCGGAGCTCCTCGTGCGGATAGAGCAGCGCGCCGGCCAGATCCTGATAGAGCGCGGCCTCGGCCGATGTCACGTCGAGATCGCGCAGCTCGACCTGCGCCTCTGTCCACGACAGCGCGAGCGCCCGCTCGGACGACGAGATCTCGCGATACCGGTCCGCGTGCTGCAACACCGTCTCGCGGTCATCGCCCACGATAGTAGTGAAGGCGACGGTTGCAGCCCGGCCCCCATCGAGATGCAGGCGGATTCGCAGCGCGAACACCGGATCGAGCACCGCACCCGCCGTGCCCGCGAGTCCACAGTCCTCGTCAAGCGCGCGTGGCGCCCGCGCCGTACGGCCACGCCCGATGAAGCGCGCGCGATCGGTCTCGCAGGTCACCGCACCGACCTGCTCCGGGCCCGCTGCGACCACGTGCGCGCACCAGCGCTGGCGCTCGTTCGGCGCGCGGGGCCGGCGACTGGCCACGACCGCGGCGCGCTCGGCAATCCACTCCGTTTCCACGAACAGACTCTGAAAGGCCGGATGCGCACGGTCCGCGTCCGGGTCGGTGAGCACGATCTCGCCGTAGCTGGTCAGCTCCACATCACGCGGCGTACGCGACCGATTGGTGACCGTCACGCGCCGGATCTCCGCGCGCTCCCGCGGAACGACCACAATCTCGGTTCGCGTATCAACGCCTCCATCGCTCCGCTCGAAGAGCGCCCGATCCGTCGCGAAGGTCACGCGATAGTCATCCGCCGCAACCCTGGTGGGTTGGTGCGCCGCCGACCACACGCGTCCCGTGGCGAGATCCTTGACGTACACCCATTGGCCGGTGTCGTCGCGCGTGGCATCGGCGCGCCAGCGCGTAACGGCCATGCCGTTTGCCCGGCTGTAGCCGGCCCCGGCGTTGGTCACGAGCACGCAATAGCCCTGTCCGCCAAGCAGCGCGACGCGCGGCTCACCCGTGTGCGCCGTGAGGAATTCGCGCAGTACAGGGCCATCGCGCGACGGCCGTTCCGGCGCTTCGGCGCGCGGCGAATCGGACTGCGGCTGCTGCACGACGTAGAGGCGCGGCACGCGCTCGTCCAGCAGCAGCTCCGCCGCCCGCACCATGGGGTCCGCCATGAACCGCCGCTGCCAGATCCCTTCACCACGATGCTGATGCAGCGCATTGTCGAGCGCCACGAGGCTCATGCCGATGTGATGCGCCATGGCAATGCGCACGACCGCGTGCGATTCGCCGGGCTCGGGACGCGTATAGTCCAACGCATCGTGAAAGCCATAGGGGCCCAGCGCGCCGCGTTCCTCCAGCGTGGCGAGATTGGCCAGCGCTTCGTGCGGCTCGACGAGCAGCGCCAGGGCCGCCGCGTACGGCGCCACGACGAGATCGTTCGCCAGGCCGCGCCGCAACGCGAGGTCCGGCACCCCGAAGGCGCGGTACTGATATGTGGCGTGGCGGTCGCGCAGATTGTACGCCGACTCGGACATCCCCCACGGCACCCCGCGTGCGTGCGCGTAGTGAATCTGGCGCCGCACCGCGGCGCGATGGGTCTGGTCGAGCAGCGAGAATGGGCGCGACGGCATCACCAGTACGGGCATCAGGTACTCGAACATGCTGCCGCTCCAGGACACGAGCGCGGTCGCGCCGCTCGCCGTCGTCAACGAGCGCGCCAGGCGAAACCAGTGCTCGGCCGGGACATCACCCTTGGCGACAGCAACGAAGCTGGCAAGACGCGCCTCGGAGGCCAGCAAATCGTAGAACGAGGTATCGAGTCGCGCGGTACGCGCATCGTACCCAATGGAAAAGAGTTTGCGCCGCTCATCGAACAGCAAACGGAAGTCCATGGCCAGGACGAAGGCGGTCGCGCGACGCGCGAGGGCGGCCAGGCGGGGCGCTGCGGCATCTCCCTGTCGTGCGAGAGCACGGCACATTTCCGCGAGCGCAACCAGGTGACCGGCGAGATTTCCCGAATCCACGGTGGAGACGTACGGCGGATCCAGCACGCGGAGATCGGTGACGTCGTACCAGTTGAAGAAGTGACCGTGAAAGCGGCGCATCCGATCCATGGACGCAAACGCTCCGTCGAGGCGCGCCAGCATGTCGTCCAGCGTGAGGAAGCCCAGATCGTACGCCGAGGCGGTGGCCAGGAGCTGCAGGCCGATGTTGGTCGGCGACGTACGCAGCGCGGTCACCGGCAGGGGGGTCTCCTGATGGTTGTCGGGCGCGAGCCAGTTCGTATCGGCGCTCACGAATTGACTGAAGTACGCCCAGTGCAGCCTCGCGTAGCGGAGCGCCGCCACGCGGTCGGCGGCCGCCAGCGCGAGTTCGCGGCGCCTGAGGGGCGCGCTCAGGACGTGCGCGACTTCGGGCATGACCATCCAGATGACGCCAACGATCAGCGCGACGAGCCACGTCACCAGGTCAGCGCCCGTCCGGCTCTCGATCAGCCGCCAGAGCGAGAGTGCGACAACGACGACGGCGCCACCTATCACGATGCCGAAGCGGTGCCAGCGCACCGTACGCGTGGATGCGGTGACCCGTTCGACGCGGGACGCCGTCTGCCACTCGAGGAGGTGTCGGTGCGAGACCATCACCCGGAACAGCGTCCGGCCGATCGCGCTCGCGGCAACGAGCGCCTGGTGCGGAAGAAAGACAATTGCCAGCGCGAACTGCATGAGCGCCGTGTTCGCATCTCGGGCGACCGCGGCATAATATGGTCGCCACGACTGGCCGGCGGGCGGCCGCAGTGCCGCAAAGAGTGGCGGGGCCAGAAGCGGGATCGCGAGCGACACCAGCACGGCGAGCAGCCACGCGAGGCGGGCGCCCGGCAGCACGAGCCAGGCGAGGAGCAGCCAGAGCAGCGTGGCGATCGACACGAGGCTGCGCCGCATGTTGTCGATGATCTTCCACCGTGAGAGTGCGGGCAGCGGATTCGGCGTCACGCCACCGTCGCCCGGAATGCGGGAGCCGAGCCACGGGAGCAGTTGCCAGTCGCCGCGGATCCAGCGCTGCTGGCGGTGGAGCGCCGTGAGGTAGCGCGTGGGGAAGTCATCGAACACCTCGATATCTGTCACGAGAGCGGCGCGCGCAAAGATACCTTCGATGAGATCGTGGCTGAGCAGCGCATTCTCGGGAAAGCGACCACGCGTCGTCCGCTCGAAGACATCCACGTCGTAGATCCCCTTTCCCGTGAACGTGCCTTCGGCGTAGAGATCCTGATACACATCCGAGACCGCCGTCGTGTACGGGTCTATGCCGGGATGACCCGCGTAAATCCGCGCGAAGCGCGACCGGTTCGCGCTTTCGAGCGTCACGCTCACCCTCGGCTGCAGGATGCCATAGCCGTGCGTCACGTGGCCGCGGGATTCGTCGTATTCGGCGCTGACGAGCGGATGCGCGATCGTGCCGACAAGGGCCTGCGCCGATCCGCGCGGCAGCACCGTGTCCGCATCGAGCGTGATCACGTAGCGGACGCGGCCGAGCCATTCGGTGTCGCCCTCGACGATCGAGAAGGCATCGCGCGCGCCGCCGCGCAGATAGTCATTGAACTCGCTGAGCTTTCCCCGCTTCCGCTCCCATCCCATCCACACCCCCTGGGCCTCGTTCCAGCGACGCGGCCGGTGAAATAGATAGAATGGCGGCGCTGATGCGCCATACTTCTCGTTGAGGCGCCGCAAGTGCGCGGTGGCCGCGTTCACGATCGCCGCATCCGCCGCCATGTGCTCGCTGCCGGCATCGGGCACATCGCTGAGCAGTGCGAAGCGAATCCCGGGATCCCGATTGGCCAGATACTGCGTCTCGAGCCGGTCAACGGCGTCGTGCGCGGCGTCCTCGCTCCAGAGCAGGAGCGGCACGACGACGATGGTGCGCCGGTCCGCGGGGACACCAGCCGTGAAGTCGAGTCGTGACAGGCGCGTCGGTGGCAGCGCACTGGTGACCAGCTCGTTGACAAACGCAATGGCCGCCGCGGTCGCCGGCAGGAAGGCCAGGCACGCCGCGGCGATGATCGCGGCTGCTCCGGGGTGATCGGGCAGCGGCAGCAGAAAGAGCGCAATGGCGATCGCTGTCGCCAGCGCCAGCGCGCCGAAGTAGACGGGGCTGGGATGGCGCAGCACCCAGCGCCGCAGCCGCTCCCCGAGTGACGGGCGATAGGACAGCGCGCGCTCGAGATTGGCGCGTCCTTCATCCATGAGGTAGTAGCCGACGTGGCGCAGGCGCTCGGGTGCATCGGCGCGTGCCGCAGCCGCCACCGCAATGGCAATGGCTGCCACTTCCGGCTCCGCGCGCCCGGCGCGCCTGGCCAGGCGCTCGACCGCGTGTCGATAGCGATCGCGCGTCTCGAAGGTCATGGTCGAATAGATCCCGGCCGGATCCCGGCGGAGGGCGGCATCGGAGACGCTGGCCGACTCCACGAAGGCGCGCCAGTCGAGACTCGCGACGGTCCGCAGGCTCGTAATGCTGTTGGCCATGACGAGTTGCGTGAGCGCGAGGCGCTGCGTGGAGCGCTGGGTGGCCTCCTCCATGCTCATCCCGTCCTCCGCGATCCACTGCTCGAGCCAGAAGAGCGGCGTGAAGTCGGTGCGCCGGCTGCGCAGTTGCTGCACGAACCGCGTCAGGAATGCGGGAGTGAGCTCGGGTGGCCCATGCACGAACGCGGACAGCTCCCGCGCGAGGGCATTCCGGGATTCCAGTGTCGCACTCCGGAAACGCGTGACCCACGCATCGGCCGCCTCCTGATCCACCAGATCTCGCGCGGTCCGCAGCGCCATGCGGCGCACGTTCTCGAGCAGTCCCATGCGCAACATGATGGGGAGTGCCCAGAGCTCACCGATCGTCAGCGGCTGCACCTGCTGGTATTCGCGCACCAGGAGCTCGATGTTCTGCAGCTCTACGCACCCGTCCGTATGGGCGATGAGCTCGATGGCCAGTTCATACACACGCGGAAAGCCGGCGAACGCACTGGGCGCGTCGAGCTTGGGAAGTTCGCGGTAGTAGCCGGCCGGCATGCTCGCGCGAATCTCCCGCACCTGTTCCTGGATGACGAAGTAGTTATCCAGCAGCCAGGCGCCGGCCGGACTCACATCGAGGCCACGTCGTGCGGCGCCCTCCAGCGCGGTGCGAACGTCGGCGAGCACGCGTTCGTTGCGACGGAGCCGCGCGAGAAGCGGGCCGCGATGGCGGCGCCGTGGCAGACGATCCGCGCGGGAGTCCGCAAGCAGCTGGTGGCGGGCGAGCTGGCGCGCGTGCGTCGCGAGTCGCTCGGGCCCGAACAGGTCGTCACGGCGCCCGGCGCGTTCGGCGGCTCGGTCGTGATGCAACGCGGCGAGGCGCCGGCTGCGTGAAGCGAGAAGGGGTGGCATGTTGATTGTTCGTGTGCAAGAGATGCACCCGATCAGCCGCTGCTGCGCACACGCCGAGCCGGGGACCGTGCGGGCGGCCCCCCGGCAGACGCATCATTCGCCTTGTGAGCGCGTCGCGCACGTGCCGTGCGCGCGACGCTCACGCCTGGTGCTCCTGCGGGTCAGTCCCGCTCCGGTCCCGGTTCCAGTTCCAGCCCGCCGCTTCCGGCCGATCCGAATTTCGGCGTCGTGAGCCAGCGTCCGGTCGTGGTGCGCGGCGGATTGGGCGGCTCCGACTTGGCACGACGGCGCGCCGCATCCGGCTGCGTGTCCGGCGGTGTGCGCGGCGTGTCCGCGCGGCGGCGCGGGCGTTTCTTGTGTCCTCGTGTCATGTCGTCCTCCGCAGGGATGTGCATCAACGCTCATTGCGCACGACCCATGCCGCACAGATGCGCCATGCCGCATCTGGCCGCGCCTCCGTTCCGGTGACGCTCGATCGTTCGTGATTCGTTCGCCGTTCGCGATGAGACATGGAATATGAATTGCATTGGCGTCCATTCACTTTTGATCTGTGTCTGCTGTGCCGCCGGCAGCCACCAGCGCGAGCACCGGCGCACTGCGCGATCTCGGCATGCTCACGTGCGTGCCCATGGGACCACTTCCCGGCAGGGAGACCAACAGTGCGCGACTCGCCGACACCTTTTGGCGCTACGATGGCGATGACGCGAGCGTCTTCCAGTTGATCTGCGCCGGGTGCGCCAGGGGCATGAACGAGGCTGTGCCGTGACCGCGATGCCGTCGGGGTCGCCCGCCATGTTCGGCACGGCCGGACGTGCTGCCCACGAGATCGCGGTGCTCGGGTGGGTGCTCAGCTTCATCGCGCTCGCCGTACTGCTCGTGGTCAGCCTCATCCTCCTCGCCGCGCTGTTCCGACGGCGCGCGGCGCGCGCGGCGCAACCGGACAGCGTAGTGATCCGCCCGAACAGATCGGTCAGGCTCATCGTGTGGGGCGGCATCGTGATCCCGGCCATCATTCTCGTCGGCGCACTGCTGTTCACGCTCTTCGTGCAATCGGCTGTCGCCACGCCACCCGCGACACCCGTCGCCACCATCCGGATTGTCGGCCATCGCTGGTGGTGGCAGGTGATCTACACCAGCAACTCGCCGGATCAGCAGGTTGTCACCGCCAATGAGATTCACGTGCCGGTGGGACAACCCGTGCGACTCGAACTGGTGTCCGCCGATGTCGTGCACAGCTTCTGGGTGCCGAAGCTGGCCGGCAAGACGGATGTCGTTCCGGGGCAGCAGAACACCATGTGGATGGAAGCGGACAAGCCGGGCACCTACTGGGGTCAGTGCGCCGAGTATTGCGGCCTGCAGCACGCGCACATGGACCTGCTCGTCGTGGCCGAGTCGCCGGCCGACTTCCGGCGTTGGCTGGATCAGCAGCGACAGCCTCCGCAACCGCCCACCGATCCGGTCACAGCCGCAGGCGAGCGCATATTCTCGCGATCCGCGTGCGCGGCCTGTCACACCGTGGGTGGAACGCCGGCCATGGGACAGCTCGGACCGGACCTCACGCACCTCGCCAGCCGGCGCACGATCGCGGCCGGCACGTTGCCGAACACGCCGGGCAATCTCGCCGGGTGGATTGCCAACGCGCAGGGCATCAAACCCGGAAACGACATGCCGACCATGATGCTGCCACCCGGCGATCTGCAGGCGCTGGTGGCCTGGCTCGAGACGCTGAAGTAGCGGTGGGGACGACAGGAGGAGACGTGGCGATCACAACGACGCCGACCGCACCCGTCGAACGGCTGGCACGGACGTGGGAAACCGCGCCCGGCCTCTATGGCATACTGGCGACGGTGGACCACAAGAAGATCGGCAAACGCTACATCGTGACCGCACTGGTGTTCTTCCTGGCCGGTGGCATTGAAGCGGCGTTCATGCGCACGCAGCTCATTCATTCGAACCTCCATCTGCTCGACGCCGAGGAGTACAACCAGATCTTCACGATGCACGGCGTGACGATGCTCTTTCTGTTCGCATCGCCCATCCTCTCCGGCTTCAGCAACTATCTCTGGCCGCTGATGATCGGCGCGCGTGACATGGCGTTCCCGCGTGTCAACGCGCTGAGCTACTGGACGTTTCTGCTCGCGGGCATCTTCATCTACACGAGTTTTCTCATTGGCCAGGCGCCGGACGGCGGCTGGTTCGCGTACGTACCGATGACCGAACGCACCTACTCGCCCGGTCTCAATATCGATTTCTACGCGCTCGGCCTGATCTTCATCACGATCTCCACGACCGTGGGCGCCGTCAACTTCGTCGTCACGTTCTTCAAGATGCGTGCGCCGGGAATGTCGCTGAATCGTGTGCCCATCATCATGTGGGGCACGCTGAGCGCCTCGGTCGCGATCATCTTCGCGTTGCCCGCGCTCTCCGCCGCCTGCGTGATGCTCTACTTCGACCGGCGCTTCGGCATGCACTTCTTCGATCCCGCCGAAGGAGGGCACCCGCTGCTCTGGCAGCATCTCTTCTGGATGTTCGGGCACCCGTGGGTCTACATCATCGTGCTGCCCGCCATCGGCCTCGCGTCGGACATGATTCCGACGTTCGCCCGCCGGCCGCTCGCGGGCTACACCTTCGTCGCGCTGTCCACCATCACCACGGCCATTCTCGGATTCGGCGTCTGGGTGCACCACATGTTCGCCACCGGTCTGCCCATGCTGGCCACGACGTTCTTCAGTGCCGCCAGCATGATGATTGCAATTCCGAGTGGCGTATCGATCTTCGCGTGGATCGCCACCATCTGGCACGGCCGGCCGGTGTTCCGGACGCCGTTCCTGTTCCTGATCGGTTTCATCGTGCTCTTCGTGATTGGCGGAGTGAGCGGCGTGATGACCGCGGCGGTGCCGTTCGACTGGCAGTTGACCGACAACTACTTCGTCGTTGCGCACCTCCACTACGTGCTCATCGGCATCAACGTGTTTCCGGTATTCGCCGCGTTGTACTACTGGCTGCCCAAGATGACGGGCCGCATGCTCAGCGAGCGCTACGGCCGCTGGGTGTTCTGGCTCATGTTCATCGGCGCGAACCTCGCCTTCTTCCCAATGCACATCTCCGGCATGCTGGGCATGCCGCGTCGCATCTATACGTACCAATCAGGGCTCGGCTGGGATACGATCAACCTGATCACCAGTATCGGCGCGTATGTGTTCGCGCTGGGCGTGCTGCTCTTCCTGCTGGATTTCTTCCGCAGTCTCGTCGTGGGCCCCGAGGCGGGTGACAATCCCTGGGATGCCCCCACGCTGGAGTGGTCGGTGTCCTCGCCGCCGCCGCCGTACAACTTCGCGGTCATTCCCACGGTGCGAAGCCGTCATCCGCTCTGGGAGGACCGTCTCGGCGAGGCGCACCATACGCTGCTGGGCACCGGACCGGTGCTCGACCGCGGGCGTGAAACATTCGGAACGTCCGCGCTCGACTCGGACGCGTACGAGATCCTGCAGATGCCCGAGGATTCGATCTGGCCGGTGATGCTGGCGGCGATGATGACGGTGACCTTCTACGGGCTGCTCTTTGGCGTGTGGTGGCTGGCGATCCTCGGGCTGGTGCTGGTGATCCTCTCGCTCGCGGGATGGTGCTGGCCCACGCCGCTTCGCGAGGAGGAGTTGGACCTGCTGCCCGAGGAGGGATGATCATGACACTGGTTGCTCGTCCATACGATCTCCCGATCAGTCCGCAGGATTTGCGCTCACCCGGTCGGTTGGGGATGATGCTGCTGATCGCCACGGAAGCGTCGTTTTTCGTGTACCTGCTGTTCAGCTATTTCTACCTTGCCTCCATGGCGCGGGGGTCCTGGCCGCCTGATGGAAACCCCGCGCTGCGACTCTCGCTGCCCAACACGATCATTCTCATTGTGAGCAGCGGCACCATGTGGTGGGCCGAGGCGGGCATCAAGCGGGGACAGCAGGGGCGGCTCCGGCTCGGTCTGCTGGTGACCCTGCTTCTGGGGCTGCTGTTTCTTGCCCTCCAGGGGCTGGAATATTCGCACCAGAAGTTCACGCCCGCCACGCACGCGTACGGCTCGCTGTTCTTCACGATCACGGGCTTTCACGGCGCGCACGTGGCCGCGGGACTGCTGATGAACATCTTCGTGCAGGCGCGCGCGTGGGCCGGACATTTCACCGCGACGCGCCATCTGGCGCTCTCGAACGTTGCGCTGTACTGGCACTTCGTGGACATCGTCTGGATCATCGTGTTCCTCAGTCTGTACATCTCACCGCGCCTCGGATGAGGACGCGTGCACTCTGGTTCGGGGTGTTTGGCGGCCCGCTCTTCTGGAGTTTGCAGGAGCTGGTCAACTACACCATCACCGCGCATTTCTGTTTTCCGCGGGCCCTGCCGCTCGCCGCGCCGAGCTTTGGCGGCACCTGGACGGTCGCCCTCGTCGTGGAAATCGCCGCGCTCATTGGCGCGCTTGTGGCGGGCCTGGTCTCCTGGCGAAGCTGGCGTTTGACGAAAGGAGAAGCGGAAAGGGAACACGGCGCGGTGCTCGACACGGCTGAGGGACGCACGCGCTTCATGGCGTATGCGGGCATGCTGTCGAGTGGACTGTTCGCCCTGGCGATCATTCTGAGCGGCTTCGCGCTGTTCATCGTTCCGACGTGTCTCTATGGCGCCTAGTCCGGCGGGCATCTGGCGCGCCTGGAGCATCGAGCCGGGCGTGGTGACGAGCATCGCAGCGCTGGCCACGTGGTACGGCGCTGGCGTGCGCCGCCTGTGGCGTTCGGCTGGTCACGGGCGGGTCATCCACCGCCGGCAGATCTCGTGCTTCGTGGCTGCGGTCGCCGCGCTGATGCTTGCGTTCGCATCGCCGCTCGACGCCATGAGCGATGCGCTCTTCTCCGCGCACATGGTGCAGCATCTGCTGCTCATGCTCGTCGTGGCGCCGCTGCTCGTCCTTGGCGAACCGCTGCTTCCGTTGCTGTGGGCGCTGCCTGCCTTGGCACGGCACCGGCTCGCACATCGCTGGCGCGGTGCGCGGCCCCTGCGCGCAGCGGGACGCCCCGTGGGGACGCCGCTCGCCGCATGGCTGCTGGCGATGCTCGCGCTCTTCTTCTGGCACCTCCCGGTACCCTATGGATGGGCGCTCAACGATACACGGATCCACGCGCTGGAACATCTCACCTTTCTCGGCACGGGTGTGCCGTTCTGGTGGATGGTCTTCCAGCCCAGTGGACGCCGCCGGCTGGGATACGGAGCTGGCGTCGTGTACGTCGCCACTGCGGGCATGCTGATGGGAGCGCTCGGCGCCATCCTCACGTTCGCACCATCGCCCTGGTACACGGCGCACCTCGCGACGACAGCGGCGTGGCACCTCACGCCGTTGCAGGATCAGCAGCTCGCGGGCGTCATCATGTGGGTGCCGGCGAGTCTCGCGTATCTGCTTGCGGCCGCCTGGCTGTTCGTGAGCTGGCTCGCCGGAGAGGATCCGGACGCTGCCGACTTCACCGGCCGGCGCTGGAAGCGGATCTGAACGGGAGAGCGCGATGACACGACAGCGGATCATGGCTGGAGCGCGGGCATCAGGAGTTCTTCTCGCCGCGATATCGGTTGCGATCATCATGCTCGAAGCCTGCGCCGGCACCGGTGGCAGCGAGCCGTATCGCATGGTAGCGCAGGGAAACGCGGACAGCGGCAAGGTCGCGATCAACCGGTTCGGCTGCGGCTCCTGTCACATGATCCCCGGCATTCGCGATGCGCAGGGCGTCGTGGGCCCACCGCTTACGGCATTCGGCCGGCGCGTGTACATCGCCGGCGAAGTCCCCAACACGAGCGAGAACCTGGTGCAATGGCTCGAGGTGCCGCAATCCATCGAACCGGGAACCGCCATGCCCAACCTCGGCGTCACGGAAGGGGAAGCACGGGACATCGCGGCCTATCTCTACACGCTGCGCTAGGAGCGCGCCGTGCGAGACGAGACCGGACTCGCCGGACTGCCGAGGATGGCGCGGATCCTTCCGTCATGGAGCGTCGTGGCGACGCTGCTGACGTTCACCGCGTGCGGACATCAGCGCTCGCAACCGGGCAGCAGCGATTCGAGTACGGTGAGCACGCCAGTCGCCGACAGTGCGCAGCGTCGCGCCATGGCGGACACCACCATGTGGCCCTCCTACGGTCGCGACTTCACAAATCAGCGCTGGTCGCCGCTCAACCAGATCAACACGTCGAATGTCGCGCAGTTGAAACCGGCCTGGATCAATCACTCCGGCATTCCGCACGCATCCGAAACGAACCCTGTCGTCGTGGATGGCGTCATGTACTTCACCACCGCGCTCAATCATGTCATCGCCGTGGATGCGCGCACCGGCGTCGTGAAGTGGGAGTATGCGCATCAATACCGGACCACAGCGGACTGCTGCGCGACGAACAACAAGGGTGTCGCGGTCTACGGCGGGAAGGTGTACATGGGCACCCTGGACGCACGCCTGGTGGCGCTCGACGCCCGAAGTGGACGACTGATCTGGGACGTCCAGGTCGGAGACAACAACGCCGGCTATCATCTCACCGGCGCTCCCATCGCGGTGGACGGAAAGATCATCACCGGGGTGAGTGGCGGTGAGCAGGGATGCCGCTGCTACGTGGATGCATACGATGCGAACACGGGGACGCGCATCTGGCGCTGGTACACGATACCCGGGCCGGCACAGGGCGGCTGGTGGGGCACGTGGCGCACGCACGACGAGTGGGGGATGTCATTCCATCGTGACATTGCCGCCGAAAAGCGGGACAGCGCGGCATTCCCCGACGCGTGGAAGCATGGCGGTGGACCCATGTGGCATCACCCGGCGTACGATCCCGAAACGGGGCTGCTGTTCATGAACATCGGGAATCCGGCGCCCGATCAGAATGGGAGCATACGCCCGGGGGACAATCTGTATACGTGCTCCGTCGTCGCCGTGGATGCGAAGACAGGGAAACTCAGGTGGTACTACCAGGAAGTGTCGCACGATGTGTGGGATTATGACGCGACCACGCCACCCGTGCTGGTGGACGCACCGGATTCCACCGGACATATGGTGAAGGCCGTAGCGGAAGCCGGAAAGGATGGCTTCGTGTACGTACTCGATCGCGCCACCGGCAAGCCGATTCGCAAGTCGCAACCCTTCGTCCCCTTCGTGAATTACATGCGTCTTCCCACGAAGGACGGCGTACTCATGCAGCCCGGTACTCTCGGGGGCTCCGACTGGTCACCCACCGCGTACAGCCCGCAGACGGGCTTTCTGTATGTGGACGGCAACTACATCCCGATGAAGTACCGGGTGAACCAGGAACCCCTGCGTCCGCCGGCGCAGTGGTGGGGTGGCGGCGTGGTCACGCAGCCTCAGGGGCTCTACGGCCTGTATTCCGCCGTTGATCTCGCCACCGGACGCATCGCGTGGCAGGACAGCACGCCCGCGCCCCTCATCAGTGGCTCGCTCGCCACTGCGGGCGGACTCGTGTTCACCGGCACGGCCGACAAGCACTTCGTGGCCTTCGATGCGAAGACGGGGAAGAAGCTGTGGAGCTATGAGGCATCGGGCGGCGTCAATGCCCCTCCGATCACCTATGCGATCCGTGGCACGCAATACATCGCGGTGGCTGCGACCGGCATCCAGACGCTGAACAGTCCCCGCAGCGACGAGCTGCTGGTATTCGCGCTCCCCGGGCAGGCGGCCGACTCGACCGCCGGGAGCGCCCCGGGCGCGGGAGGAAGCTGAGATGTCGCGCACGGCCATCGTTGCCGCATGCGCATGCGTCGCGCTCTGCGGCGCGGGCGCCGCCATCGCTCCGTGCGCCGCGCAGATCGCGCCACCGGATACGACGCACCATTTCCAGGTGCACGATGAAATGCAGCCGGATACCCTGCCCACGCTGCCACCTGGGATGACCCTCGGCATGATTCGCGAAGGCGACAGCCTGTTTCACAGCCGAGGCCACTGCTTCGCCTGTCACGGCAGCGAAGCACAGGGACTGCCCGCCGCCGGCGATGCCATCACGGAAACGCTCACCTACATCCCGTTCGTCTGGCAGGCCATTGATTCACTCATTGCGGTCGGCATGCCCGATGCGCTCACGCGGAGTCCCATCGGGATGCCGGGGCGGGGTGGCAAGCACGATCTCACGGATGACCAGATCCAGCGCATTGGTGCGTACGTGTGGGCCATCAGCCAGACGCGCGGGGAGCCATGGCCGGGAGGGCACACGAACCACGAGCACATGATTCCGCTGGGGTCCACCACGGGCACCGCGCACGCGCGACCGGTTCAGCCGCTTGAATCGGAGCGGACGCCGATTCCCCCGCGGAAGCCCTGAGTCGGCGCACGGAAGTGACCTTATCCGCCGTGTCATCCCCCGGTTCGTTCCCCGTGGCCGGACGTGTGTCGAGCCCGACCGCCGGCCCACGCTCGCTGGCCGCCGCACTGCGCAGTGCGCTCCGCGGGGAGGTCCGGTTCGACACCGGGAGTCGCGCGCTGTATGCGACGGATTCCTCGAACTACCGTCAGGTCCCCATTGGGGTCGTGATTCCGTGCGACGTGGACGACGTGGTGGCCGCGGTGAGCACGTGTCATCGCTTCGATGTGCCGGTGCTCGCGCGCGGGGGAGGAACGTCGTTGGCCGGTCAGTGCTGCAACGCCGCGGTCGTGATTGACTGCTCGAAGCACGTGAATCGGCTGGTGGAGCTGAACGTGCCGCAGCACTTCGCACGCGTGCAGCCGGGGCTGGTGCTCGACACCCTGCGCGACGCGGCGCGCCCGCACGATCTCACGTTCGGGCCGGATCCCGCGACCCACAACCATTGCACACTCGGCGGAATGCTCGGCAACAATTCCTGCGGCGTGCATTCTGTGATGGCGGGGCGTACGTCGGACAACGTCGAGGAACTGGAGGTGCTCACCTACGATGGGCTGCGCATGCGGGTGGGCCGCACCAGCGACGCCGAACTCGAGCGGATCATTTCCTCCGGCGGCCGTCGCGGAGAGATCTACGCGGGCCTGCGCGCGTTGCGCGACGCGAACGCGGCGGAAATCCGGAGCCGGTATCCGCACATTCCCCGCCGCGTCTCCGGCTTCAACCTGGACGATCTCCTGCCCGAACGGGGATTCAACGTCGCGCGCGCGCTCGTAGGCTCCGAGGGCACGTGCGTCACGATCCTCGAAGCGACGCTCAATCTCATCGCGTGGCCACGCGTGCAGACGCTCGTCGCGCTGGGCTATCCGGACGCGTATACCACAGCCGATCACGTGCCCGAGATCATGGCGACGCGGCCGATCGGGCTCGAGGGATTCGGCGCGGAGCTGGTGAACGACATGAGACAGACCGGATTTCATCCGGAGGATATCAAGCTGCTGCCGGAGGGCGGGGGCTGGCTGCTCGTGCAGTACGGCGCGGATACGACGGAGGAAGCCGATGCGAAGGCGCGCAGTCTCATGACGCGGCTTCGCGGAAAGCCGGGCGCGCCCACCATGCGACACTGCAGTGATCCACGCGAAGCATCGAGGATCTGGACGGTGCGTGATGCCGCGCTCGGGGTGACGGCCATCGTGCCGGGACAGCGACGACGCTGGGCCGGGTGGGAGGATGCGGCCGTCCCGCCGGAGCGGCTCGGGGACTATCTGCGCGCCATGCGTGCGCTGCTCGAGCGGTACGGCTATCACGCTGCGCTCTACGGCCACTTTGGTCAGGGGTGCATCCACTGTCGGATAGACTTCGACCTGCGGACGACCGACGGCATTGCGCACTGGCGCGCGTTCCTCGAGGAGGCCGCAGATACCGTCGTGCGCTTCGGCGGCTCGCTGTCCGGGGAACACGGTGATGGCCAGTCACGCGCGGAGCTCTTGCCGCGCATGTTCGGGTCGCAGCTCGTCAGCGCATTCGAAACGTTCAAGAGCATCTGGGACCCCGCCTGGCGCATGAATCCGGGCAAGGTGGTGCGTCCGCACCGGGTAGATGACAACCTTCGCCTGGGAACGGGTTACGATCCGCCTTCACCGCTCACGCATTTTGCCTTCCCCGAGGACGAGGGGAGCTTTGCCGCGACGACGCTGCGCTGCGTCGGCATGGGCGTCTGCCGGCGCACGGAAGGAGGAACGATGTGTCCCTCGTTCATGGCCACGCGCGAGGAACGCTACTCCACGCGCGGCCGCGCGCGGCTGCTCTTCGAGATGCTGAGCGGCGAGCTGCGCCACGAGGGCTGGCGCAGCCCCGCCGTGCGCGATGCGCTCGACCTCTGTCTGGCCTGCAAGGGGTGCAAGAGCGACTGTCCCGTCCACGTGGACATGGCGACATACAAGGCGGAGTTTCTCTCACACTACTACGCGCGGCGAGTGCGGCCACCAGCAGCCTACGCCATGGGACTCATCCACTGGTGGGCGCGCGCGGCGTCCAGAGCTCCGCGTCTGGTGAACCACCTGGCAAGCGCTCCAGCGATGGCGACGCTGGCCAAACGCGGAGCAGGCATCGCGCTCGCCAGGCAGATCCCGCGCTTCGCCCGGCAGACGTTCCGCTCGTGGTGGTTCGCACGACCCTCGACCGGGAGCGGCGCGTCGCGTCGCGGTCGCGTAATGCTCTGGCCGGACACGTTCAACAACTTCTTCACGCCACAGATCGCGCAGGCCGCTGTTACCGTGCTGGAAGATGCGGGATTCGAGGTGGTCGTGCCCCGTTCGGTGCTCTGCTGCGGACGGCCGTTGTACGACTGGGGAATGCTGCGCCGCGCTGAACGGCTGCTGCACCGCATCCTGCATGAGATGCGCGATGAGATTGCCGCCGGTACTCCCGTAGTGGGTCTGGAGCCCAGTTGCGTCAGTGTGTTCCGTGACGAGCTCGTGAACCTGTTCCCCGAGCGAAACGATGCGCGGCGATTGTCGGGATCGACGTTTCTCCTGGGCGAGTTCCTGGACCGCGTTGCCACCGACTACTCGCCCGGCCGGCTCGACCGCGATGCGATCATCCATCAGCACTGTCATCACAAGTCCGTGCTGGACAGTACGGCTGAGCAGCGTGTGCTGGACCGGACCGGCCTGCGCTCGCAAGTGCTGGATTCAGGGTGCTGCGGAATGGCCGGTGCGTTCGGCTTCGAGGCATCGCACTACGATGTCTCAATGGCAATCGGCGAACGCGTGCTGCTGCCCGCGGTACGCGCGGCGCACGAGGACACGCTCATCGTGGTGGACGGGTTCAGTTGTCGGGAGCAGGTGGAGCAGGCAACCGGGCGGCACACCACGCATCCCGCGGAAGTGCTCGCGATGGCCATCGCGCAGCGCGATGGCACGCGCGGCGTGCGCGGTGCAGCTGCTACTCCGGACAGATGATGAGATCGTCCAGCGTGGCCTGGAATGGCGTCAACACCCGCGGACCACTGTGCTCCAATGCAACGACGTCACAGTGCCGGATCCCGCACACCCCATCCAGATAAATGGCGGGCTCCACGTTGAACACCATGCCGGCTTCCAGCACGTCGTCCGACCTGGGATGCAGTCGCGGGATGGCGTTGTGATCGATCGCTCCGAATCCGACCCCGTGGCCCGTGGAGTGCGTGAACTCCGATCCGAAACCACACCGTTCGAGCACCGACCTGGCGGCCCGATCCGCGTCCACCGCGCGGGCGCCGGGACGAAGCGTGGCCAACGCCGCATCGCGAGCGTCGAGAATGGCCCGGTACATGGCGCGCAGACGCCGCCCCGGCACTCCCGCCGAAAATGTCCGCGTAATGTCGGTCCAGAATCCATCCAGGTACGAATTGCAATGCACGAGCACGGTGTCGGCTGGGGCGACGGCACGATCGGCCCTGGACCGCGCGTACGCGGCACCGGCCTGCGCGGCGTGTGCACCCGTCATGCAATACACGAATCCATCCGCTCGCGCTGATCCCGGCGCCAGATACGACAACAATGGACGAAGCCACGCCGCTACGCCGGGCTCGGTGACTCCGGGCCGGATCCTGTTGGGCGCCTGATGGAACATGGCCGCGGCTATCTCACAGGCCATGGCCACCATCGCTCGCTCGCGAGCCGTGAGGACCGCGCATAACCCGGCAAGCACAGCGTCCGCGGCAATGAGGGAGGCCTGCGGCGCCGCATGAGCGAGAATGTCGCGCATGCCGGAGGCGTAGAGATGCATCGCGGCGTACGACGCCCCCTGCACCGCCTCACCACCCTCGAACCCGACTCGGGCGGCGGATACGCCCAGCCTCTTCAGGCAGGCGCGCAGCGGCTCCTGCACGGCACTGGCCGCGGTCCGGAGGTCATGAAGCGATCCGGTGGCGAAGGACGCGAGCTCTGTCGCCCGTCCCTGCCGAGCCAGAGCCAGCTCGTCTTCCGGTGCGAGAAGACCCGTCGCGCCCTCGCGCGTCGCGACCGCCACCGCTGTCCCCACGACGGGCCAGTAGCCGGAAAGCAGCAGCACGTGCTTGGGCAGCGCGCAGACGACGGCGTCCAGGCCGGCGCGGTGCAGCGCGTCAGCAATGCGGCTGCGGCGCTCCGTGTCGCTCGCGGCATTCGGCATCCGTTGCGCCGAACCTTCTGGAGTGTGCGTGCTCATGGTGCGGGCTTGCCGGTCGTGGCGTGCTCCCGGCGCAAATACACGATCAGCGCCGCCAATTCCTCAGGCGTGAACTTCCCGACGTACGCCGGCATGTCTGATGCACCGCCAAGGATGCGACTCGCGATCTGCGCGCTGTCGAGCCGCGCAGCCACGCCGGTAAGATCCGGCCCGTGGTGTCCCCCCTGTCCCGCGATGGCGTGGCAGTATTCGCATCCCTTGTCATGGAACAGCCGTGCGCCTGTGACCTGCAGCGTGTCGGCGCGTTGCGCGCCCTGCACGGCGAGCGCCGGCGCATTGAATACCGGCGACCACGGCGCGCGCTCGCCCAGCCACCAGAAGTAGCCCACCACGAACAGCAATCCGGCAGCCACGATCACGGCCCACGGCCTCCGCGTCAGCCGGCGCTCGCCCGCCGGAAACACGAACGGGAGGGCGATGAGCACGATCGCGGCAACCAGCGGAGCCAGCACGATGAACCATGGCTGCTCCACGTGCTTGGGTAGCTTGGCCAGCACGGCGAAGTACCAGAGGAAATACCAGTCGGGGCGGGGCGACGCGTTGATGAGACTCGGATTGGGCGGCTTCCCCACGTCGGGCGGTCCTGCCCAATGCGCCAGCGCGACAACGGCGCAAACCACAATGAACGCGGCGACCGCGTCGCGCCACGCCACGTCCGGCCAGAATGGACGGCCGCGCGCGGCAAGGAGATCCGCGTAGCGGGCACGATAGCTCTGCGGATCGATCATGGGCAGCACCTCCGGCGGCTCCGAAATGCCGTTCCGGAGCACCAGGTACACGTGAACGCCGATGAAGAGAAAGATCAGGGCCGGGATGAAGAACACGTGAAACGCGAAGAAGCGCGTGAGCGTGGCTCCCCCCAATCGGTCGCCGCCGAGTATGAAATGCGCGAGCGCCGCGCCGATCCACGGAACCTGGCCCGCCTGTTCCGCCGCGACCACCGCGGACCAGACGGCGTTCTGATCCCAGCGCAGGAGCTGGCCGGTGAACGCCATTACGACCACCAGCCCGAGCAGCCCGACCCCCGTGAGCCAGTTGGCCTCGCGCGGATACTTGTAGCTCGCCGTGAGAAATACGCGCAGGAGATGCAAGCCGATCAGGATCATCATCGCGCTGGCGCCAAAGTAGTGCATGCCACGGAGCAGATGGCCGAGCGTGGCACCGTGCGAGATGAAGTCGATGCTGTCGTACGCGTTCTGGGTGGACGGAACGTACACCGTGGCGAGCGCGATGCCCGTGCCCACTTGAATGAGGAACGCGACAAGCGTTGCGCTGCCGAGGACGTAGCGCCAACCGGTACGCGGAGGAACGAGGTGGCGGGCGATCCGCCCGATGGTCGTGATGAGCCCTGTGCGATCGTCGAGCCATCGCCAGATGCGTTTCACGTCAACTCCGCGTGGCGATCATCCGATCGGGAGCGGGCCGGTCCAGATCTGGACCTGCCCTCCAACCACGCGAACGGGGTAGCGGGTGAGTGCGCGCAGCGGAGGGCCCGATGCGGGGCTGCCGTCTGCGTAATAGACGCCCCCATGACAGGGGCACATGAAGAGCTGCGCGCCCTGTTCCCAGCGCACGGGACAACCCAGATGCGTGCAGTTCACCGAGAAGGCAATGAAGTCGCCATTCGCCTCGTGACGAAGCCATGAGGCCGTTGCCGCCGTCTGTCCGGCCCACGGGAGCGGCGTCGGATCCGTGAACGAGACCTGCACGGTAGCGCCTGGCGGGAATGCCGACACGCGTCCCACCGTGCGCCACGTGCCTTGCACGCGCCGCGCGAGTGGGGCAAAGAGAAAGCCGACAACGGGCCACGCCACCAGCGCGGCACTCACGGCGCCGAGCGCCATGGAGACGCGCGAGAGCGCGCGGCGCCGTGAGATCCGTTCCGGGTGCTCGCCCCCCTCGCCGCATTCGGCACATGTGTCAGTGGCGGGCATCGTTGCCCCGCGCGCGGAGGTCAGCTCCCCCGATGGCGGCGTGTCGCCCACCCTTTCTTCGCCGCGCGGCTGCGCTCGGAGTGCGACATGCTGTGCCCACCGATCCGCCCGCCCTTGCGCGCCGGGGCGTGATTCTCCGATTTGCCGCGACCGGAACCGGACTTCTTTCCGCCGTGTGACATGGCGTTCACGGTTGCCCACGCGCGCTCCTCGGCCACCTTGTCCGACACGCCGCGATCTTCGTAGCCCTTCTCGATGTGTTCCGCCTGCCGCTTCTGCTTGTTCGTGTATGAGCTCTTGTCGCCTCGTGGCATGAGTCACCTCCCGGTGAGAATTCCACGCTCCGCTGGACACGACCGCGCGCCGCAGGCGGAGCCTTGTCTTTCCATGAGCATATGGAGTGCCAGATGATGCCGCGTGTCACGATGCGATGGCCGTGCGACCGGTGCCGGAATGATTCATGCGAGAGGCTCGAGCATCGCGCGGCACGCTGCCGTGGTCCGTCTGGAGGTGCACAGCATGAGTTCCACAGTTGCTGATCTGCTCGTCGAACGCCTCATGGATTGGGGTGTCGACACCATTTTCGGTTTTCCCGGAGACGGCATCAACGGCATCTTCGAGGCGCTACGCACCCGGCAGAAACACATCCGCTTCATCCAGGTCCGCCATGAGGAGGCCGCTGCGTTCGCGGCATGCGGGTACGCCAAATTCTCCGGTCGTCTGGGTGTGTGCCTGGCGACGTCCGGTCCCGGCGGCATTCATCTCCTCAACGGACTCTACGACGCCAAGTGCGATGGCCAGCCGGTGCTCGCGATCACCGGACACACCTTTCACGACCTCATCGGCACGCACTATCAGCAGGATGTGGACCTCGACAAGCTGTTCATGGATGTGGCGGCGTACAATCAGCGGATCATGGGCGCGGCACATGTGCAGAACGTCGTGGATGAAGCGATCAAGACCGCGTTGGGATGGCACACCGTGGCGCACATCACCATCCCCAAGGACATCCAGGAGTGGCCGGCCTCGGGCGGCAGGCGCTCGAGCGCGAATATCGCGAAGCACAGCGCCGACGTGTTCGACGCCGGCCAATCGATGCCATCACAGCCGCTGCTGCAGGAGGCCGCCGACGTGATCAACGCCGGCTCGAGAGTCGCCATTCTCGCGGGCCGGGGGTGCCTCGGCTGCCGTGATGAAGTGCTGCAGCTCGCCGAGCGGGTCGCGGGGCCGATCATCAAGCCACTGCTCGGCAAGGCCGTCGTACCTGATGACTCACCGTACACCACAGGAGGCATTGGCCTGCTGGGCACCGCGCCCTCGCAGGATGCGCTCGCTGAGTGCGACACGCTGATCATCGCCGGGAGCGGGTTCCCGTACATGGAGTTCTATCCCAGGCCGGATCGTGCGAAGGCCGTGCAGATTGACCGCGATCCGAGCCGGATCGGGTTGCGCTACCCCGTGGACGTTGCGCTGGTGGGCGATTGCCGGATCGTGCTACGCTCGCTCCTGCCGCTCATCTCGCGCCGGAAGGACCAGCAGTTTCTCGAGAAGGCACAGC
>Ga0207652_10001030_pt1 | contig 25524 bp, 22 predicted proteins | sample KBSC63BmetaG_FD_184334 | JGI IMG/M metagenome (GOLD analysis project Ga0207652, IMG submission 184334) | Corn rhizosphere microbial communities from Kellogg Biological Station, Michigan, USA - KBS C6-3B metaG (SPAdes) (version 2) | ecosystem: Host-associated > Plants > Roots > Rhizosphere ... | reverse complement strand
GAGCGGCCGGAGGACAGGCTGGCGGCGGCGCTGCGCGGCGTGGAGGGTGCCTACTCGCTCGTTGTCGCGAGCGGCGATACGCTCATGGCGGCACGCGACCCCCGTGGCTGGCGCCCGCTTGTCATGGGTGCGCTGGGCAACGCCGTGGTCTTTGCGTCCGAAACATGCGCCCTCGATATCGTCGGGGCTACATACCTGCGGGACGTCCAGCCTGGCGAGATCGTGGTGGCCGATGAACTCGGCATGCACACGACGCAGGCGCTGGAGCCCATGACGCAGCGACGCTGCGTGTTCGAGTTCGTGTACTTTGCGCGACCCGACAGCCGCATCTTTGACGGTGGCTCCGTGGACCGCGCGCGCCGGGCCCTTGGGCGCCGGCTGGGTCAGGAAGCGCCAGCGCCGACCGCGGACCTCGTCTTCGGCGTGCCCGATTCCGCCAACGCCTCGGCGCTCGGCTACGCCGAGGAAACGGGACTCCCGCTGGAGTTCGCGCTGATTCGCAATCACTACGTGGGACGGACTTTCATCCAGCCCTCACAGGAGGGGCGCGACCACAAGGTGAAGGTGAAGTACAATGCGGTACGGGAAGTGCTGGATGGAAAGCGCGTGGTCATGGTGGATGATTCGATCGTTCGGGGAACGACGACCCGCGGCCTCGTCCAGATGGTCCGCGCCGCGGGCGCGCGAGAGGTGCACATGCGCATCGCGTCACCACCGGTAACCGGCCCGTGCTACTACGGCATCGATACGCCGTCGCGCGAGGAGCTCATTGCGGCGAACTTTTCGGTGGATGAGATCGCGCGCCACCTGGGCGTGGATTCGCTGGGATATCTCTCGCTCGACGGGATGCTCGCGGCGGTGCCGGGGGGACCGGGCGGTTTCTGTCACGCCTGCTTTTCCGGGGACTATCCGACTGCTCCACCCACGGACCCGGACAAGTTGCGATTCGGGTGCGGCTGCTAGACATGAAGTAGCCCGGTCTGCGCGCCGGGCCAGACCCTTGCCGGAGCGTCGCCATCGTGGCACAGAACGTCTACTTCTTTGGAAACGGCACGGCGGAAGGAACCCGGGACATGAAGTCCATCCTGGGCGGCAAGGGGGCAAATCTGGCGGAGATGACCAACCTGGGCATTCCCGTGCCTCCGGGATTCACCATTGCCGCCTCGGCCTGCATTGCCTTTCTGCACGACGGCGCCGTTCCCGATGCACTGCAGGATGAAGTCGAGCACAACCTCGAACGCCTTCAACAGGTAACGGGACGCACACTTGGCGATGCGACCAACCCGCTCCTCGTGTCAGTGCGTTCCGGCGCCGCCGTGTCCATGCCCGGCATGATGGAGACGATCCTCAATCTCGGACTGAATGATCGCGCGGTTCAGGGTCTGGCAACGCAAAGTGGCAGTGCCCGATTTGCATACGACTCGTATCGCCGCTTCCTCCAGATGTATGGCGACGTCGTACTGAGCGTTCCCACGCATCACTTCGAGCAGCTCCTGACGGCGAAGCGTATTGCGGGTGGCGTGTCTTCCGACGCAGAGCTGAGCGAAGACGCGCTGCGCAACCTCGTGGAAGAATACAAGCAGCTCGTGAAGGTGCGCACGGGCCACGACTTCCCCATGGACCCGAAGGAGCAATTGTGGGGCGCCACGCAGGCCGTCTGGCGCTCGTGGACACTCAAGAAGGCCGTGGACTATCGCAAGGTGAATGGTATTCCGGAGACACTCGGGACCGCCGTCAACATTGTAGCGATGGTGTTCGGCAACATGGGTGACGATTCGGGGACCGGCGTCGCGTTCACCCGTGATCCGTCCACGGGCGAGAAGCGATTTTTTGGCGAATTCCTGGTCAACGCGCAGGGTGAAGATGTGGTCGCGGGCATTCGGACGCCGCTGCACATCGACGAGATGGCCACGCGACTTCCCGCTGCGTGGCACGAGCTCCTCGCCACGCAGGAGCGCCTCGAGCAACACTACCGCGACATGCAGGACATCGAGTTCACGGTGGAGAGTGGCGCGCTCTACATGCTGCAGACCCGCACTGGCAAGCGCACCGCGGCCGCCGCCGTTCGCATCGCCGATGAGATGGTCACCGAAGGACTGATCACGAAGACCCAGGCGGTGCAGCGCGTGGATGCGTCGCAGCTCGACCAGCTCCTGCACCCCATCATTGATCCCGCCGCCCGGGCCACTCCGATTGCCATCGGGCTGCCCGCGAGTCCCGGTGCCGCCAGCGGGGTCGCAGTCTTTGATCCCGACGTTGCCGAACAGCGCGCCGCGGGAGGCGAGCAGGTCATCCTCGTGCGTGAGGAAACCACACCGGAGGATTTTCACGGTATCGTCGCGGCGCGCGCGGTGCTCACGGCGCGTGGCGGAATGACCAGTCATGCGGCGGTGGTCGCGCGCGGCATGGGCAAGTGTGCCGTCGTGGGGTGCAAGGAGATCACGGTGGACGCCGTGCACCGGCACTTCACCGTGGATGGGCGCCAGGTGGATGAGGGGGACTGGATCACGCTGGACGGCGCCAGTGGTCGGGTGTTCGTCGGCGACCTGCCCACCGTGCCGAGCGATGTCATCCGCGTCGTGTCGGGCTCCCTGCGCGGCGATGCCTCCGCGACGTACCAGTCGTTCTCCCGGCTGCTGCAGTGGGCAGACGAGGCCCGCGTGCTGCGTGTGCGGGCCAACGCCGACACGCCGGGTGACGCGCGCATCGCGCGGGCATTCGGCGCCGAAGGCATCGGGCTCTGTCGCACCGAGCACATGTTCTTCGAGGGAGACCGGATCACCGCCATGCGGGAAATGATCGTGGCACGCGACGAGGCGGGCCGGCGTCGCGCCCTGGCGAAGCTGCTTCCCATGCAGCGTCAGGACTTTCTCGGAATTTTCGAAGCGATGGACGGACTTCCGGTCACCATTCGATTGCTCGACCCACCGCTGCACGAATTTCTGCCGCACGGCGGCGAGGATGCCAAACGCCTCGCGTTCACCCTCGGCATGCCACGCGATACGCTGGCTCGAATCGTGGAATCGCTGCGGGAGACGAATCCGATGCTCGGGCATCGCGGCTGCCGCCTCGGCATCACCTACCCCGAAATCACCGAGATGCAGGGGCGCGCCATCTTCGAAGCGGCCGTCCGCGCCAAGCGCCGCGGCATTGTCGTGAAACCGGAAATCATGGTGCCGCTCGTGTCCACGGTGAGGGAGTTCACCAATCAGCGCGCCATCATCGAGGACGCCGCGCGTCAGGTGCTCGGCACCATGGGCGAGGAACTGCCCTACACCATTGGTACGATGATCGAGCTGCCGCGGGCGGCGCTGACGGCCAACGAGATTGCCGCCGAGGCCGATTTCTTTTCCTTCGGGACGAACGATCTCACGCAGACGACACTTGGCTTGAGTCGTGACGACGCGGGACGGTTCCTGCCGCTCTACGTGGATCGCGGCATCTATCCCGATGATCCGTTCCAGGTGCTGGATGTTTTTGGCGTGGGCAAGCTGATCACCTATGCCGTCTCGGAGGGACGGCGTGCACAGCCCGGACTGAAGGTCGGCATCTGTGGGGAGCACGGCGGTGAGCCGCGCTCGGTCGCGTTCTGCCACACGGCCGGATTGAACTACGTCTCGTGCTCGCCGTACCGCGTCCCGATCGCACGGCTCTCTGCAGCGCAGGCGGCGCTGGCGTCGTCCTGAGTCAGCGCCGCTCGCTGTACGCGGAGCGCACCAGCGCCGCGATCTCCAGCGCGTTGGTGGTGCCGTAGTTCGCGTAGCAGTTGTTCATGAGCACGTGTGCTTCGCGCACGCGTGACGCAACCGACTGAATGCGCGGCACCCACTCCAGCAGCTCGTCCGCATCGTACAGATAGCGGTAGCGCTCCACCGTGGAGACACCCTTGCGCTCCCAGGTGTCGACGCGTCGGCCGTGCATCCGGAAAATCGCCAGCGCACTGGATGTGACCGCGGTGATGGGCGGTACGCTGCTCGCGAGGCCCTGCGGCTCATCCACGATCACGAGCGGCAGCTTGCTGTCTTCCAGAAAGCGGATGGTGTCATCGGCATGTCGCGCGTCGAACCAGCGCGCCGAGCGGAACTCCACGGCGCAGACCTCGCCCGCGAGACGACGTTTGGCATCGAGGATCGCCGCCGTGCTGGCCTCGCCGGGCATGAACCAGCGTGGATACTGGAGCAGAATGGAGCCGAGCTTTCCCGATCCCTGCAGCGGCGCGAGCGCGTCAAGAAAGATGCGCCAGAGTTCATCGAGCAGTTCACCGGGCAGATCCTTGCCGTAGATGCGTGTCTTCTCGCTCAGTTCTGCTGGCAGCGCATCGCGGAACGCCTTGGGCAATCGCCGCACTTCTGATGGCTGTCCCGTCATGAGCGCATGCGCCTTCACGTCGAACGTGAAGTTCGCCGGCGTGCGCTCGACCCAGAGTTCGGCGACACGTCGCGCCGGAAGCGCATAGTAGGTCGAGTCGACTTCCACCATCGAGAACCGTGACGCATAGAAGCGTAACCGGTCTTCCGGCGTGTTCACGCCATCCGGATAGAAGACGCCGCTCTTGACGATGGAGGGATCGGTCCACGACGCCGTGCCGAAGCGAAGGGTGTGGCCTTTCGCGGGGTGAAATGGCGTGGCGGCATCCGCGGAGACAGCTTCCGCCCGCTCCCGTGCCACCACCGCGCCCGGATCGTGCGATGCTTTCGACTGGCTGGCTTTGCTGGTCACAGCTCTATCGATGCGACCATGCGGCGCGGGACGCAAGCGCTCGGGGGCAGATAGCCAACGGGGAATGGGACGATGTGGACTGTCCCATTCCCCGGTACAACTGGCATTGCCTGTCGCATGGAGGCGCGGGGATTCGAACCCCGGTCCGAGATACGATCGACTACAGCGTCTACGTGCGTAGCCCACCGATTGAGGTCTTCAGCTGCTGGCCAGTGGGCGGCCCACCGCTGAACAAGTCTTCAGAACCTTTGCCCAACGCCGGAAGACGCAGCGCTGAACTATCCCGAATTTGCGATACCCATCAGGTCGCCTCAGGAGGGCTACCTGGCAGGCAGGTGCGTCAACCGAAGTTACGCAGCCAGGGCCAAGTTAGAGTTGGCAGTTGTAGCGTTTCCCGAGGGATTATCCAGGACCCGAGAACCTGGGCACGCGGCCACAGCTTCACTTACCCCGTCGAAGCCAGTCGCCCCCGTGACAGGCAATGTAGCGCCGCAAGGGCTGCGCGTCAATGGTAATAGGCTGAGATATTACTTACAATCGCATCTGCAAGAGTAATGTAGATCATGAGTTAGCATGCAACGCTTGCGTGACTTGTGAGCTTGATTGGGCGACGCGCGCGTGATAGCCGTGCGTAATCCGCGAGGCAGCAAACGCAGCACCGAAGCCGTTGTCGATGTTCACGACCGTCACGCCGGACGCACAACTATTGAGCATGGTGAGCAGCGCCGCGACGCCGCCAAAGCTGGCGCCGTATCCAATGCTCGTTGGAACGGCGATCACCGGTACCGCAACGAGTCCACCCACGACGGATGGCAATGCCCCGTCCATCCCTGCCACGACGATGATGGCGGCGGCGCTGGCCAGCGCATCCGTGCGCGACAGGAGGCGGTGGATGCCGGCCACACCCACGTCGGTGAGGCGAGCCACCGTATTCCCCAATGCCCGCGCCGTGACCGCCGCTTCCTCCGCAACCGGAAGATCGCTTGTCCCCGCTGTCACGATGAGTATCTCGCCCTCCCCCACGCTGGGCGCCTCCGTGGGCGGGAGATAGGCGATTCGGCCGAGCTCGCTCAACTGCATGCCTGGGAAACAGTTGTGGAGCGGCTCGCACAACTCCGCTGGCACGCGTGTGATCAGCACACCGGCATCGGACGCGACGAGCTGCCGGGCAATGGCAAGCACCTGATCGCTGGTCTTGCCCTCGGCGAAAATGACCTCCGGGACACCCTGTCGCAGGGCGCGGTGATGGTCAATGGTCGCGAACGGGAGCGACTCCGTATCGGGCAGCGACAGGCGCGCGAGCGCGTCCGCCACCGGCACTTCGCCATTCGCGACCTGGCGCAGCAGCGCCAGAACGCGCTCGCGAATCACGCCGCCACGTCCTGCGGTAGTTCGCTCACCTCGCCATCGGGACGGATGTCACCGCGGCGACGCGCCTCCAGATATTCGCCAAAGATCGTCTCGACGGCACCGAGCGATTCCACGAGGTGGAGCGTGCGCCGCAGCTCCGCCGATCCCGGGAGTCCCTTGACGTACCAGCCGAGATGCTTGCGGAACTCGATCGCCGCGCCGCGTGGATCGAGCTCGTAGTGCTCCGCCATTTTCGCGTGCTCCACCGCGATCGCGAAGCGCTCCTCCACAGGCGGTGTCGCGGGAAGCTGTTGCTCATCGAGCAACGCACGCGCCTGTGTGAAGATCCACGGCTGGCCGAACGATCCGCGCGCGATCATCACGCCCGCACAATGTGTGTGCTGCCACATGCGCAGCGCATCCTGTGGCGTCCTGATGTCGCCATTGCCAAGGACCGGGATGTCGAGCGCGTCCGTGACGGCGGCAATCTCATCCCAGCGCGCTTCCCCGCTGTACATCTGCGCACGGGTGCGCGGGTGGAGCGTCAGCACGCGGGCACCCGCATCCTGGCAACGAAGCGCGATGGTGACCGGGTCGCGCATCTCCTCGTTCCATCCGCTGCGAATCTTCACCGTGACCGGGAGATGCGTCGCGCGCGTGACGGACCGAATGACGTCCGTCACGAGTGCCAGATCCTTGAGACAGCCGGAACCGCCATTGCGCTTGACGACCTTCTTGACGGGGCAACCGAAGTTGATGTCAATGAACTCCGGCGCGAACACATCGGTCACGGCGCGCGCGGCCTCGCCCATGGCGACCGGATCGGCGCCGAAGATCTGTACGCCGATGGGGCGCTCGTCCTCGGAGAAGCGCAGTTTCGAGATCGTGGCGTCATTCTCGCGACGAATGCCCTCCGCGCTCAGGAATTCGGTGACGACGACGTCGGCGCCGAAGCGGCGACAGAGCCGTCGGAAGGGCGACTCCGAAACACCCGCCATGGGCGCAAGGTAGAGTGGCACACGCGGCGCAAGCGCGAACGGGAAGCTCATCCGGTCAAGCTAACGCGCGCTCCAAGTCCATGCAACGCTGTCATTTGACACTCTACAGCGGGGCCGATAAGTTTGAATGGTTAGGCATGAATCGCGCGGCCAATTTCACGTATTCGACCATTCGAGGGACATAGATGGAACTACGCCAGTTCTTCACGGAAGACGCCATCAAGCTCGAGCTCGACGGTTCCACGAAGGATGACATTCTCAAGGAGCTGATCGCGCTCCTCAAGCTCGACGACAAGTCTGACGGCATGCTCTACAAGATGCTCAAGCGCCGCGAGAACCTCGGATCCACCGGAATCGGCCGCGGCATCGCCATTCCCCACTGCCGGTCTCTCGTCGTCAACAAGCTCCGGGTGGCCTTTGGACGAAAGAAGGACGGCGTGGACTTCCGGGCGATTGATGAGAAGCCTGTCAACTTCTTTTTCCTCATCGTCGCGCCTCCGCTCGAAGTCTCCAACCAGTATCTGCCGGTACTCGGCAAGATTGCCCAGTTCAGCAAGGAATCCGATGTCCCGCAGCGCCTGATCGCGCTCACCGAGCCGAAGCAGTTTCTCGCGCTGCTCGAGGAGAAAGGCGTCTGATGCTGCACCCCGAGTTGGAGTTGCTGCTGGAGATCCAGGACTTGCAGACGTTGCGACGGGACATTGGCGGTGCGGAATACGCGGCAGCGGGAATTCCGGTGAATGCGGAGGACGTGGCTGACCGGTTGGCGGAACGTATCGCCGAGCGCGAGGCGCAGCTCTCGCCGCGCACGAAGGCGCGTTACGAGCGCATCGGGAAGCGGCGCGAACGGGTCGTCGCGCCGGTGCTGAATGGGGTGTGCTACGGGTGCTTCGTTCAGGTGCCAACGAGCAAGGGGCACGACAAGGAGCGGAACAGCGAGCTTCGCGTGTGCGAGTCGTGCGGGCGGTTCATCTACTACACCGACTGAACCGACTCGCTGGCGCGCGGCGCATGCCGGTGCGCGCTGAACCATGAGCGGCGTGGCGCACCCCGCGCGCGAGCCATTACCCCCGTACGATCTTGCGCTGGTCCGGCCGGTACCGATCCGCGAACTCGTGCGCATCGGAGACCGCAACGACGGCGGCTACGTCATTCCGCGCCTCTGTCTCGCCCTGACGTCAACGCTCGTCAGCCTGGGACTCGGCCATAACTGGTCGTTCGACGACGAGTTCGCCGCGGCGAGCCACGCATACGTCATCGGGGTGGACGGTTCGGTAACGACGTGGAGCTTCGTCCGCCGCGCACTGCAGAAGTTCCGCCACGGCGTGGGCCATCTGCTCACGCTGCATCCGCGCAAGGCGCGCGCGCGACTCCGTCGGGCCATGGACCTCGTCCGCTGGGCCCGGCGGTTTCACGCGCGATCGGATGCGCACGGCCGAATCCACCAGCGCCTGGTTTCGAGCCGTGCAGGCGATGAATTCATTAGCGTTGCCGCCGTGCTCGGCGACCGCGATCAGCGGAACGGTTCGCTGTTCCTGAAGATGGACATCGAGGGGAGCGAGTACGAAGTTCTCGGGGACATCGTGGAACGCGCAGCGAGCTTCAACGGACTCGCGATCGAGTTCCACGATCTGGACGCGAAAGCTGACGCGTTCACGACCGGCGTCCGCGCGCTCCAGAAAGAATTCGTGATCGTCCACGCGCACGCCAACAACAACGGCGGCTTCATTCGCGGCACAACGCTCCCGCGCACGCTGGAGCTCACATTCCTGAACCGCACGCTGCTCGACCAGGTCACGGTACGCGCCGTAATGCCCCGATATCCCATCGCGGGACTGGACGCGCCAAACAGCGCCCGGCGACCCGAGCTGCCGCTCGATTTCCAGTAGCGCGGCAGTTGCACATGGCGGGATGCCTCATCCGAAGCCGGCTGCTCGCGTGATCAACAGCAACCCGCCGGCAAGGGCGACTAGTCCAATGGCGCGTGCGACGAGCTCACCAGCCGGTGCGAGGCGTTCGACAAAGATGGCTGCCGTCACGACAGCCATTACGCGCAAGTCCATGACCCCGATGACCAGGAGAATCGCCATCAGGCCCACACAGCAGCAGCTGCAGTGGACGCCGAGTCGCAGACCATGACGCCAGGCCGTGCGCACGTCCGCAGCCAGGGTGCTGCGACGCGCAGGCGCCTCCCGACTGCAGGCAAGATAATGTGCCTTCCAGGCGGTGAACTGGAGCGCGCCGGCGATCAGGACGACCACACCGGCCGCGATCGGAACGGCGCGCGCCACCGCCGGCAACTGCCTCGCGGCCGTCGCCAGACCGACTCCCAGCGGAAACGCGACCATCCCGAATGCGGTCCAGACGAAGAAGTAGCCGGCGCCCACGAGCATGGTCAGCCAATTCGGGCGTGTCTCACCTGTCCCGCCCATGGCAAGGCGATAGCGCCACAGTGTGGGCACCAGCGTTGGCAACATCATCGATACCATCATCGCGAGCCATATGCCGAGGAACGACGCAGCGGCGCCGGGCCACGTCGCTCCGGGCATGCGCATCCATGCCATCGACATTGTCCAGCCGCCGGGCATTGGCATTGCGCCCGTCGCCGACATGGACGCGCACCGGACGATCGTTACCGCCGTGCTGGCGGCGAAGAGCGCCGCCGAAACGCCCAGAAACGCTTGCCGGGAGCCTCGATCGGAAGCCAGATGTCGTGAGATCTCCCGTTTCACGGTTGCGCCAACGATAGCCACGACGTCGCTCAGCGCTTGGCGTATTCGTCGTGACGGCGAAACCAGAGACCCTTCTCGTTGCGCCCCCTGGGGGCGCGGTCGAGCCACTGGTACATCCCCCAAAGGCCGTCCAGGCCGCGCGCAAAGGTGGAATAGGCGTGGTAGACAACGCCGTCCTCGAGCACAAACGCGCTCATGCCAGGCCTCTCGCGTGCGTACGTGGCCTCGTCGGTTCCGGACATGGCGGCGAACGTAGTCGCCCCGTCAGGTGTCGCGCGTGACGGTATGGCGGGGACTGTCCCCTCGCCCTCGCGCAGCTTCCGCGCCGCCTCGCGCCGGTAGTTGTATTCGATGCCTTCCTTGCGCTGTTGCTCCTCGGTGAACCCGACGCTGAAGTCGAAGTTGAAGTCGCTGCCAAATGAAGATGCCCAGGGGAATGTCCACCCCATCCGCCGCTCGTACTCCAGCAGCTTCGCGAGCGGCGCGCGCGACACGGCCGAGAGCGTGACGTCGTGGTTCGCCAGGTGGACCACGAAGCCGTCGAACCCATCCGCGATCGCGGAGCACGCCGGACACCCCGCCGTGTAGTCGGGCCCGAACATGAAGTGGTAGACGAGGAGCTGCGAGCGCCCCCGGAAGAGGTCGGCCAGCGAGGCGCTCCCGTCGTCTGTCTCGAAATGGTAGTCCTTGTCGACCCGGACCCACGGTAGCTCCTGACGTTGGCGCGCCACCTCGTCGCTGCGCCGCGTCAGCTCCTTCTCGGCACCAAGCAGCTCGAGCCGCGCTGCCAGCCATTCTTCCCGTGTTCCGGTCATGTGTGTCGTCATCGTTCCCCTCTCCTTTGGCTGTCGTTCGCCGTTCGTTACGTTTGCCATACGAAGTGATGGCTGGTGGACACGAGACACGTTACGGAATGCGCATCGCATGGTGGGAGTGACAAGTGTGGCGGGATTCCGATGGACCGGGTAATCACCGCCGCGGCGCATGCTCTCGCCGCGGGTGATCCGCTCGGCGCCCTGAACTGGGTCGCCTTGCGCGACGACGCGCCGGCACTTGCGCTGCGCGGCATCGCCATGGCGCGACTCGGTGATCTCGTTCGGGCAAAGGCTCTGTTGCGAAGCGCGGCGCGCGCTTTCGGGCCAACGGAGGCGCTGTTCCGCGCGCGGTGCGTCGTCGCGGAGGCGGAGATCGCGCTCGTCTCGCGCGAGCTGAACTGGCCCGTAAAAGCGCTCGATGCAGCGCGCGCGACGCTCGACGCGCACGGTGATCGGGTGAACGCCGCGCATGCGCGCTGTCTCGAGGTCCGCCGTCTTTTGCTGATCGGGCGACTCGACGATGCCGAGCATGCGCTCGCGGGACTCGATCCCGAAGCCCTTCCGCCCGCGTCGCGGACCGCCCACGAGCTGGTTGTTGCGGGGATCGCGATGCGACGCCTCCGGACGAAAGCGGCGCGCGCTGCGCTGGCCCGGGCCGCGCGTGCCGCGCACCACGCCGCCATCCCCGCACTCACGGCGGAGGTCGAGAGCGCATCCCGCACGCTGGACTCGCCTGCGGCGCGGCTGATTGTGCGCGGCGAGGAGCGCCTGCTCCTGCTCGATGACGTCGAGGCGCTGCTGGCGTCGCGGGCGCTCGTCGTGGACGCGTGCCGCCATGCCGTGCGTGACGCAGACACGGTGGTCTCGCTCGCCCGGCGTCCCGTCCTGTTCGCCCTCGCACGAGCGCTTGGCGAGGCGTGGCCCGGAGACGTCTCGAGGCGTACGCTCCTCGCGCGGGCCTTCCGGGCGAAGTTCGCCGATGCATCGCATCGCGCGCGATTGCGCGTCGAAGTCGGGCGCCTTCGTGCCGAGCTGCGCACGCTGGCCGGTGTGCGCGCGACGAAGCAAGGCTTTGCGCTGGTGCCGCGTTGCGGGCAGGAGGTCGTCGTGCTGGCGCGGCCTGTCGAAGAGGAACACGCCGCGGTGCTCGCATTTCTCGCGGACGGCGAGTCGTGGTCGAGCTCGGCGCTGGCGCTTGCACTGGGAGCCAGCCAGCGCAGCGTGCAACGGGCACTGGATTCGCTGGAAGTGGCCGGCAAAGTGCAGCCATTTGGTCGTGGGCGGGCACGACGCTGGATCATGCCGCCCGTGCCGGGATTCACGGCAACGTTGTTACTCCCCGCTCTGCTTCCTACCGATTAGGATGGAATCATGAATCAGTCAGCGGCCGAAATCGTGCGCGAGGATGGGCCCTTTCCGGGGGTCGAGCGCGTGAATGGAGTCACGTACGACGGCAAGCACGTGTGGATTGCTTCAGGAGACAGGTTGCATGCGTTCGATCCGGCGACCAGGAAGACGTTGCGCTCGATCGAGGTCGCCGCGCATGCCGGAACGGCGTTCGACGGGCGGTATCTGTATCAGATCGCCGAGGATCGCATTCAGAAGATAGATCCCGGGACAGGGCGCGTGGTCGCCACGATACCGGCGCCGAGCGGCGGCGGCGACTCGGGACTCGCCTGGGCCGAAGGAACGCTCTGGGTGGGAAAGTATCGGGACCGGAAGATTCATCAAATCGATCCTGAAACCGGAGCGATACTTCGCACCATCGAGTCCAACCGCTTCGTTACCGGGATAACCTGGGTCGACGGAGAGCTCTGGCATGCCACCCTGGAACGTGACGAGAGCGATTTGAGGCGTGTCGATCCCCGAACCGGAGAGGTCCTCGAGCGGATCGAGATGCCGCCTGGTGCCAACGTGTCGGGGCTCGAGTCCGATGGCGGCGATCAGTTCTTCTGCGGGGGTGGAAGCAGCGGGACGGTGAGAACGGTCCGCCGACCGGAGCGGAATTCCGATTCAGGAGTCTAGGTCACTCCCATTCGATCGTCGCCGGCGGTTTCGAGCTCACGTCATACACCACGCGATTCACGCCGTCCACCTCGTTGATGATCCGGCTGGACATCGTCCCGAGTACGCCGGGAGGAAACGGGAACCAGTCCGCCGTCATCCCATCGCTGCTCGTGACGGCGCGCAGGGCAATGACATTTTCGTACGTGCGCAGATCGCCCATGACACCCACGCTCTGGACCGGCAGCAGCACGGCGAAGGCCTGCCAGATGTCATCGTACAGGCCAGCTTCACGAATGACATCGAGGTAGATCGCGTCAGCCTTGCGCAGGACGTCGATTTTCTCCCGCGTCACGGGACCAAGGATGCGAATCGCGAGCCCGGGCCCCGGGAACGGGTGTCGCCCGACCAGCTCTTCCGGAAGGCCAAGTTCGCGGCCCACCTGGCGTACCTCGTCCTTGAACAGTTCGCGCAGCGGCTCGATGAGCCTGAACTTCATGTCCGGCTTGAGGCCGCCCACGTTGTGATGCGTCTTGATCGTCACCGAGGGGCCGCCCCGCGGTGATACGGATTCGATCACGTCCGGATACAGTGTGCCCTGCACCAGGAATTCCACATCGTCGCCCAGCTCGGCCGCGGCTTCCTCGAAAACGTCAATGAACGTGTGCCCGATGCGGCGGCGCTTTTCTTCGGGATCGTCAACCCCATCCAGGATGGCCAGGAAACGATCGGCGGCATCCACGGTCACGAGGCGGATTCCCATGCTCGAGCGAAACGTCCGCTCCACCTGCTCCCGCTCGTGCATCCGCAGGAGACCATGATCCACGAAGATGCACGTGAGCTGGTCGCCCACGGCGCGGTGCACGAGTGCCGCGGCGACCGACGAATCCACGCCGCCCGACAGGCCGCAGATCACGCGTGACGCGCCGACCGCCTGGCGAATCCGCGCGACCTCTTCGTCGATGAACGCTCCCGTGGTCCAGTCGGGTTTCGCGTGACAGATCTCGAACAGGAAGTTGGCCAGAATGTCATCACCGCGCGGCGTGTGGCGTACCTCCGGATGGAACTGCACGCCATGGATCGGCCGGCTTTCGTGCTGGAAGGCGGCAACCGGCGCGTTCGCGCTTCGCGCCGTGATTGCATAGCCGGGCGGGGGCACTTCCACGCGGTCGCCGTGACTCGCCCAGACGGTGATCTCGTCGCCGTGAGTGAAGCCGGAGAACAGGCCGCTTTCGGAGAGCACCTCGAGTTCGGCGCGACCATACTCGCGCCGCCCCGCGCGCGTCACGCCACCACCTTCGAGTTGTGCGATCACCTGCATGCCATAGCAGATGCCGAGCACGGGCGCGACATCCAGCAGTGCAGGATCCGCGGTCGGCACGCCCTCATCGTACACGGAATTCGGTCCGCCGCTCAGGATGATGCCCGTGGGTAGCCACCGGCGAATCCACTCGATGGACCGCGTGGGCGGGTGGATCTCCGAATAGACGCGCGCTTCGCGTACACGCCGCGCAATGAGCTGGGTGTACTGTGATCCGTAATCGAGAATGAGTATGCGACTCATGGTTCGATGGAGAGGAACTCCACCTGCTTCGTTTCGAGATCGAGAATGGCCGCACTCGGCGTTCCTCCGAGCCAGCCGCACGCCTCGCCCGGATTCAGAATGAGCGTGTCGCCCGTATTCTCGAGTCGGCGCTCGTGCGTGAAACCGTGGATCACGATGACGTGACCCGCCACGGACCGGGCGTTGACGTCGCCAATGTCATGGACGAGCAGCAGCCGCGCGCCACCCAGCTCCACACTGTGCGGCGATTCATAGATCTCGACGCCGACGCCCTTCGCGGCCTCCGCCTGCAGCCCTTCGTGGTCGCCATCGTTCCGCCCGTACACCCCCGCCAGTGCCAGGTTCGCCGCGATGATCGGGCGCAACGACCACGCGGCGCAGTAGTCGCCTGCGTGCAGCACCATCCCGATGCCCGCCTCGCGAAATCGGGTCGCGAATTCTGCAATGACCGGCAGCCGGTCGTGGGTATCCGCGAGCACACCGACCCGCATCAGGCTGTCCTCCAGCGCGGGTCAGCGACTTCCTGCCGCACAAGGTCCTCGTAGCGCTCGCGTACAGTGACCACGGCGAAGCGATTGCCGTCCACGAGCACTTCGGCCGTGCGCGGCCGTGAATTGTAGTTCGACGCCATCGCGAATCCGTACGCGCCGGCGGACCGGATCACGAGGAGATCCCCCGCGGCGACGTTTTCGACCTCGCGCCCGAGCGCGAAGAAGTCGCCACTCTCGCAGACCGGCCCGACGATATCCGCGACGATGCGCTCCGTGCGTGGCCGGACCGCGTCGATGCGGTGGAATGCGTTGTAGTGCGACGGTCGCAGCAGGTCGTTCATGCCCGCGTCGGTGATGACGTACTCCCGATCCCCGGTGCGCTTCCGATACAGGACGCGGGTGAGCAGCACGCCGGCGTTACCGACCAGGAAGCGGCCCGGCTCCACGATCAGCGTGAGGCCGCTCTGCGTCGCGGGCGGTAACACTTCCTGTGCGTACACATTCAGATCGGTCGGCGCTTCGTCGTCGTACGGCACCGCCAATCCCCCGCCGATGTCGAGATACCGAATGGACTCCACACCCGAGGCGCGAAGCGCGCCGTACAGCTCGAGCAACCGGCGTAATCCATGCCGATACGCCGAGAGTTGCGCGACCTGCGAACCAATGTGCATGTCCAGACCGTCGAGCCGCAGCGCGGGCAGCGTCGCGGCACACCGCCCGGCGTCGCCGGCCTCGGCGAAGGGAATGCCGAACTTGAGTCCGCGCTCCCCGGTCCGCGTGTAGCGGTGCGGCGTGTCCACCGTCACCTCGGGATTCACCCGCAGCGCGACGGGCGCCACGACTCCCATGTCGGTTGCCACACGGCTGAGCAGCTCGAGCTCCGCCACCGACTCCACGTTGATCAGAAGGATCTGCGCCGCAAGCGCCTCACGCAGCTCCTGCTCCGTCTTGCCGACGCCGCTGAAGACGATGTCCCGGCCGCTGAAGCCGGCGAGCAGCACGCGGTGCAGCTCGCCGCCCGAGACGATGTCCACGCCGGCGCCCAGACCGCGCAGCAGTCGCAGCACGGCGAGATTCGAGTTCGCCTTGACGCTGTAGTGGATACGATGCGTCACGGGCGACAGTGCGCGCGATAGCTGCCGGTACTGTTCACGAATGCCGCCGGCGCTGTACACGTACACCGGCGTCCCCGCCTCGTCGGCGATCAGCTCGAGCGGGACGTCCTCGCAGGCCAGCGCGCCCTCCTGCATCACGAACCCCGGTGTCAGTACGCCTTCGCCCATACCGCCTCCGAGGTTGCCACCCGGCCGCATCGGAGACAGTGCTCCGGTGCCGTGGCTGAGCGGAATTCGGGATCGGGCAGCACCCGGATGGTCGCCCTGGTCTCCTCCTTGACTGCCGCTTCGCACGCCGCGTCGCCGCACCAGCCGGCATACACGAATGCGCCGTCTCCGTCCATGATCTCCCTGAACCGGTCATAGGTGATGGTGCCACGGATGCTGTTCGCTTCCCGCCTCGCGCGCGCGCCCTCCAGCATGGCGGCCTGCACGGTGTCGAGCAGCGCGCCGAGCCGCGCCGGCAACTCCCCCAGCGGCATGGCGGCTTTCTCGCCGGTGTCGCGCCGCACCACGACGGCCTGCTGCCTGTCCAGATCGCGAGGCCCGAGCTCGAGGCGCAACGGCACGCCGCGCAATTCCCACTCGTAGTATTTCGCGCCGGGTTTCATGGTGTCGCGCGCGTCGAGGTGCACGCGCCGCGCGGCGCCGAGCGCCACGCGAATCTGCTCGGCGGCCTCGAGCACGCGCACGCGTTCCTCGTCCGACTTCCAGATCGGCACGATCACGATCTCCGTGGGCGCGAGGCGGGGCGGGACGCGCAGCCCCTTGTCATCACCATGGGTCATGACGAGACCGCCCACCAGCCGCGTGGATACGCCCCAGCTCGTATTCCACACATGCTGGTTCTCCCCGTTCTCCGCCTGGAACGTGACCTCGAAGGCCTTCGCGAAATTCTGCCCGAGATTATGTGACGTGCCAGCCTGGAGCGCCTTGTTGTCCTGCATCATCGCTTCGCATGAATACGTGCGGAGCGCACCGGCGAACCGTTCGGAATCCGTCTTGAGCCCGGTGATCACGGGCATCGCCATCCACTCCTCCATGAACGTGCGATAGACGCCGAGCATGCGGCGGGCCTCCGCCTCGGCCTCATCGTGCGTGGCGTGCGCGGTGTGCCCTTCCTGCCAGAGAAATTCGAGCGTGCGCAGGAACAGCCGCGTGCGCATCTCCCAGCGCACGACGTTCGCCCACTGATTGATGAGCAGTGGCAGATCGCGATAGCTGTGCACCCACTTGGCGAACATCGCGTAGATGATCGTCTCCGAAGTGGGGCGCACGACGAGCGGCTCCTCGAGCAACTTGCCGCCGCCGTGCGTGACGACCGCGGTTTCGGGCGCGAATCCTTCGACGTGCTCCGCCTCCCGCTGCAGGAAGCTCTGCGGAATGAAGAGCGGGAAGTACGCGTTGCGGTGGCCCGTCGCTTTGAACATGTCGTCGAGCGCGCGCTGCATGCGCTCCCAGATGCCGAAGCCATCGGGGCGAATGACCATGCAGCCGCGCACGGGTGAATAGTCCGCGAGCTCGGCGCGGAGCACCACTTCGTTGTACCACCCGCTGAAATCCTCGGCGCGCAGGGGAAGCTTTCGATCGTCAGCCATGCCGTTCGGTGTGTGTCCCGGGTAATTGCTGCTCGTTCAGCCAGTCATCGAGTGAGACGCGACGCTCTTCACCGCGCGCGAGGTTGCGGACGACCGCCTCGCGCATGGCGCCATCGCCGGCGCGAAGGATCAGCACGTCGCGGGCGCCCGCACTGCTCGCGGCCCTGAGCTGGCGTGACAGCTTCTGCCCACCCAGCGCGTATTCCACGCTGCGCCCGCGCGAGCGAAGCTGCGCGGCCATGCGCATGGCGTCCGTGAGTTCCGCGCCGTCCGCGTAGGCGACCCACACATCCACGCCAGGCGCGTGCGCGGGCATGAGGCCGCGAGCGCGCAGCAGTTCGCCCAGCACGACATCGCCCATTCCGAAACCCAGCGCCGGCAGATCGATGCCGCCCAGCGCCTTGAGCAGGTTGTCGTACCGGCCCCCGCCGCAGATGGCGCGGAGCTCACCCTGCGCGTCGAACAGTTCGAAGACGATCCCGGTGTAGTACGCCAGCCCGCGCACAATCGAGAGATCCAGCCGCACCCACTCGCCAAGGCCGAGCGCATCCAGATACGACAGGTAGCGCCGCACGAGCGCGAAGGGCGCGGCGCACGCATGTGCCTCGCACCAGCGCCCGAAGGCGTCCAGGTCATCCACACGACGTGCCATCTCGAACAGCTGCCGTGACGCGCCCGGCGAGACCCCGGCGTCCGCCAGGCGTCGTTCCAGATTCTCGCGCGTGTCGCGATCCACCTTGTCAATCACCGCATGCGCCGCCGGGAGCTGCGCGGCCGTGATGCCGATGGCGGTGAGCATCGCCTGCAGCAGCCGCCGGTCGGATACACGAGCCACCACGTCGTGCGCCGTCAGGCCAAAGCTTCGCATGATGTCGATCGCCGCGGAGAGCAATTCGGCGTCGGCGGACACATCGGCCTCGCCGATGATGTCCAGATTCAACTGGAAGTGCTCGCGCAATCGTCCGCGCTGCTGTCGCTCATAGCGGAAGAGCTGCGGAATGGACGCCCATCGAATGGGTTTCCGGAGCGCGTTGGCCCGCGCTCCCACCATGCGCGCAAGCGTCGGCGTCATCTCGGGCCGCAGCGCGACGCGCCGTTCTCCCTTGTCCGAAAACTCGTAGAGCTGTCCGACGATTTCCTCGCCGCTCTTGCGCGTGTAGAGTTCCAGCGGCTCGAGCGGCGGCCCGTCGTACTCCGCGAAACCATAGCGGCGAGCGACCTCGCGCCAGGTCGCGAAAATGAACGAACGCTCAGCGAGTTCCGCCGGGTAGAAATCGCGAAAACCAGGGAGGGCGCCAGAGGCCATTCATGCAATGTACCCGGCCAATGGAGCCACCTGCAAGCGCGCCATGGCATCTCCGACCGTGTGAAACGATCCGGTGATGAGCGTCGTGGCGGCTCCCTGGCGCGCGTTCGCCAGTGCCTGGTCAAAATCCGGCTCTGTCGTGGTGGCCCACCCGTTCGTGGCAGCAAAGTCACGTGGTTCGTCCAGCGCCCAGGCGCGATCGTTCGGCACACTCGGCGGCGCCGTGAGTACGAACCGCTCGACGTGCGGCGCGAGCGCTTCCATCATGGCTTTCCAATCCTTGTCGCGCAGCACCGTGAGGAGACAGACGATCGGCTGTTCCGGCTGCACGCGCTCCAGCGTATCGCAGAGCACCGCGATACTCGCGGGATTGTGAGCCACGTCGAAGATCACACGGCCGCAGCGCTGAAAGCGTCCCGGAATGCGAACCGACGCAAGCGTCTGCTCCGCCGCGTCGGCGGCGGCCCGGTACGCCTGACCCGCGCGCGCCAGCATGGCGATGGCGGTGGCGGTATTCGCCGCCTGATGCCTCCCGACCAGTGGCGTGCGCAGGGTGCGCGTGCGCCCGTCCGCCACCAGCGTGAATGATGTGCCGTCGGCGTCCACCGCGATGTCCCGCACGATCCAGTCGCCGCCGATCTCGACGATGGGCGATGCACCGGCCCTCCGGGCCAGCGTCGAGAGGAGCGCGCGGATCCCGTCCGACTCTTCCCCGATCACCGCGGGGACCATTGACTTGAAAATGCCCGCTTTCTCGTACGCAATGTCTTCGAGCGTCTCGCCCAGGTACTGCATGTGGTCGAGACCAATGGAGCTGATGCCGCTGGCCAGCGGCGTGATCACATTCGTCGAATCCAGGCGACCGCCCAGGCCGACCTCCACCACCGCGATATCCACGGACTCCCGCGCGAAATAGTCGAACGCCATGCAGGTCGTGGCTTCAAAGAACGTGGCGCCCAGGCGCTCCACCTCGGGTGTCCACCGGTCGATGAACTCCACGACGGCCTGCTCGGGAATCGGCACGTCGTTCACGCAGATCCGCTCGCGGAAATCAATCAGGTGGGGCGAGGTGTAGCGCCCGACACGAAACCCCCGGGCACGCAGCAGCGCATCGATGGTGCTCACCACGCTTCCCTTTCCGTTCGTGCCGGCAACGTGGAAGGATGGGAAGCGGCGGTGCGGGTCATCCAGCACGCGCAACAGCGCGCGCGTGGTGTCCAGCCCCAGTTTCCACCCGCCGCTCACTCGTGCAAAGAGATAGTCGAGTGCGTCCTGGTATTGCGTCAGGCAGACGTCCACCCGGATGCGCTGGGCTCGCCACTCATGTGACGCAGGAGCTGGCCCACCGTACCCTTGAGATCCTTGCGGTGCACCACCGAATCGAGCATGCCGTGTTCGAGCAGGAACTCGGCCGTCTGGAATCCCTCAGGCAGATCCTGCCCGATCGTCTGCTTGATCACGCGCGGCCCGGCGAATCCGATCACGGCGCCTGGCTCGGCGAGAATCGCATCACCCAGCATGGCGAAGCTCGCGCTCACGCCGCCCGTGGTCGGATTGGTCAGGATGGACACGTACGGGATGCGCCGCTCGGCCACCTGGGCCAGCAGCGCCGACGTCTTGGCCATCTGCATGAGCGAGAGCACCCCTTCCTGCATGCGGGCGCCGCCGGACGCGCACACCAGCACCAGGGGATATTTCCGCTCCAGCGACCGTTGCCCCAACCGGGCGATCTTCTCGCCGACCACCGATCCCATCGAGCCGCCCATGAACGCGAAGTCCATCACGCCCAGACTGATCGGCATTCCGCCCAGTGTGCCGCCGGCGGTGACGATCGCGTCCGTGTCACCCGCGTTGGTCGTCGCCTTCTTGAGGCGCTGGGGATATTCGGGAAAGCCGAGTGGGTCCACTGACCGCATCTCGACGTCGAGCTCCTCCCAGCCGCTGTCGTCCATGAGCAATCCGACGTAGTCAGCCGCACGGATTCGGCGATGGTAATCGCAGTTGGGGCACACGTTGAGGTTGCGCACGAACTTCTCGCGCAGATCAGTGTGCCCGCACGCCTCGCACTTTTCCCAGGCGTCCGCGGGGATTTCGAGTCGCTCGCGACGGGGCTGCCGGATCTTCCTGTCCTTTCGAAACCAGGCCATTCTCGTAATGTGGCCGGTGCGGGGGGGCCAGGCAAGAACGACGGCGGCGTCAGATGGCCAGGTCGCCCACCTTGGCGCCGCGCCCTTCGAGAGCGATGCGCGAGAGCAATCCAATGGCCAGCCAGCAGGCGAGCATGAAGGATCCGCCATAGCTGAAGAAGGGCAGCGGGATGCCCGTGATCGGCATGAGATTCAGCGTCATGCCCACGTTCACGATAATGTGCACCATCCAGCTCGAGGCCAGACCGAACGCGAGCAGGCTGCCGAAGGAATCGCTCGCTCGTTCGGCGATGCGCACCGACCGGAACAGCAGAAAGAGAAATAGCGTGAGCGCCAGCGTCACCCCGAGAAACCCCAGCTCCTCGCCGAGCACGGCGAAAATGAAGTCGGTGTGCTGCTCCGGCAGAAAGGCGAGCCGTTTCTGCGTGCCTTCCAGAAATCCCTTGCCGAGCCAACCGCCGGACCCGATCGCCACCTGCGACTGAATGACATGCCATCCCGAGTTGCGCGGATCGATCGACGGATCGAGAAAGACGAGCAGACGGTGTCGCTGGTACGGCGCCAGTCGCTCCCAGAGGATCGGCGCCACGACGCCCATCACGACATTGGCCGTCATCAGCGCCACGCCTTCCAGCATGAACGGCTTGTACCAGAGCACCAGCGCAAGCAGCACGAGGAACCACGCACCCCAGACGTTCGTGTTGAACGCGAGGATGAGACTCACCGCGGGCGACGCGAGGAGCAGCAACAGGGGCAACGGCACCCCCGACCAGAACAGCATCGCGAAGAAGATGCCGATGAACACGATGCCCGTACCCAGATCGGGCTGCATCATGATCAGCACCCAGGGCACGGCCACGACCGCCGCCGGCTTCCACAGATCGAGCAGTGACTTCGGGGGCTCGCGGCGCTCGGCAAGCACGCGCGCGAGCATCATGGCCATGGCGATCTTGGCCAGCTCGGAGGGTTGCCCGAGGCGGACGCCGCCGATGGCGATCCAGCTCTTCACGCCGGCGGCCGTGCCCGCGCCGGTGCCGATCACGAGGAGCGCGGCCAGCAGAAAGATCGACAGGACGTACGCCGGCAGCGCCACCCATTCGTAGAAGCGCACCGAGCCGCGCGTGATCCCCCACGCAGCGATCACACCGAGCACCAGCCAGCGCAACTGTGAAACCCAGGCGTGCAGCGCGGAGGTGGGTACGTCGGTCTGGCCGGCGGAATACACCATCGCGATGCCGTAGGCGGAGAGCGCCAGCGCGGTCACCAGAAGCGGCACATCGGGCACGACGCGGCGCAGCATCACTCCTCCGTCTTGATGAACTGCGTGGTGGTGGTGTGCAGATACGCATCGACGATCTTCGACGCGATACGTGCCGCTCGCGTGCCGTGCAGTCCGAACTCCAGCATCACCGCCACCACGATTTTCGGATTGTCCGCCGGCGCAAAGCCCACGAACCAGGCATGATCGCGCGTCGGATCCTGCGAGTTCTGCGCGGTGCCCGTCTTGCCGGCAAGCACCACACCCTGGATCTGGGCGCTCCGGGCCGTGCCCGCCTCCACGACGCCCGCGAGCGCCGTGCGCAGGCCATCCATCTGCTGATCGGTCAGCGTGAAGATGCGGCTGTGCCGCGGCGCGCGCCGGGCAATCTCCGGTGTCGCAGCCTCTCCATCTTCCGCCAGCGCGGTGTAGAAGCGACCCATGTTCGCGACCGTCTGCGCATTTTCGCCCTGCCCGATGGACAGGTTGAGCACGACCGCCTGACTCCAGCCGCGTTTGCCGTACTTGCGGTCAAAATATCCATCGGCGTCAGCGTACGGGAACAACGGTCGCGATTCGTCCGGCAGATCAATGCCGGAACGCTCACGCATCCCGAACTTCAATCCGCCGGCGACGAGATTCGCGAGCCCAAGCTTCAACCCGAGCTGGTAGAAATAGACATCGCACGATTGCTCGATCGCGCCAGCCAGCGAAATGCTGCCATGTCCCTTGTGATCCCAGCAGCGAAAATACCGGCTGCCGAACTGGAATCCGCCGGTGCACGGCACCGGCATGTGTTCGTCCATCGTGACCAGCCCATCCTGGAGCGCCATCGCGGCGGTGGCCAGCTTCCAGGTGGAGCCCGGTGGGTAGCGACCCTGGATGACCTTGTTGTAGAGCGGGTGGCGTGGATCGTCCGTGAGCTGCTTCCAGAGCGCCGTAGGAATGCCGCCGATGAACTGGTTCGGGTCGTAGCTCGGCGCGCTGTAGAGGGCGAGCACGCCCCCCGTCTTCGGGTCGAGCGCAATGGCTCCGCCCTGCAGGGAATCCGCAAAGATTCCAGCGACGAAGCGCTGCAGATCCATGTCGATGTTGGTGTACAGCGGCGCGCCGGCCTGCGGCAGCAGGTCCTGCCGCGCACCTGCTTCACGCACCACGCGGCCCCGGGCATCCACTTCGACGAAGCGCACGCCCTCGCGGCCGCGCAGCGTGTCCTCGTACTCGCGCTCGAGCCCTCCCTTCCCCACCTGCTGACCCGCCTTGTAGCCATGATAGCGTGGCGACGCCAGCTCCGCGTCCGTGATTTCGCCGACGTAGCCAACGAAGGAGCCGACCGCCGCACCATCGGGATAGAAGCGCTTGGGCGCCGTCTGGATGATGAGACCGGGGAATTCAATGCGGCGCTCTTCAAGCACCGACACGACGTCGAACGGCGCGTCCGAGAGCAGCACCGTCGGCCGCGAGGGGGCGCGCTCGTAGCGCCGTACCGCCAGCTCGATCTGGTCGCTGGTCAGCGGGACGATCGTGGCAATGCGATTGAGCGATGCGCGCAACGAGTCCGCGGAGGGACTGAGCAGCAGGACGGAATAACCCGGGACGTTCTCCGCGATGACGCGATTGTTCCGGCCGTAAATGATGCCGCGCGGCGCCGGGAGCGGCACCTCCCGCAGCCGGTTTTCCTCGGACTGCAGCGCGTAGCGGGAATTCTCGAGGATCTGTGTGCGAAAGAAGGCCGCCAGCAGCAGCGTGAACAGGACGATGAGGCCCCACGACGCCACGCGCGCACGGCGTGCGAGGTCGTTGGGATGGAAGCTCACGTTGGAGACGCCCGGAGAATGGGGCGCAGCAGCATCAGCGTGAGCAGCCCGAAGATCGCCGTCACCACGCCCTTGAGCGGCGACCAGACGAGCATCTCGAGGAACAGTTCACCGACGCCCAGCCGGTGCTCGGCGAGCAGGAAGATGATGTCGAAGGCCCACTTGCCGAGAAAGAAGAAGAACGCATTCAGCAGCACGTCATCGGCGAAGAAGACGGCCTTGAGCCAGGACGCGCTGAAGCCGACGAGCGCCATGCCGAGCGCCCCCGCCCCGAACGCATGCAGCTCGAGCGAATCCGACACGATGCCCATGCACAACCCGATGATGGCCGCCGTGCCGGGACGCACCCGGATGGACACGAGCAGCAACGCGATCACGAGAAAGTCGGGCGACACGCGCCAGCCGAGCAGGGGGCGCAGCGTGTAGTGCAGCAGCACAAGCACCACGAACGCGGTGAGGGTGCGTGCCAGGTCGGTTGGTCTCATCGGTGCACCACGGAATCCTGTCGCGACGCGGAATCCGCGCGGAGCGCGCGCAGGGAATCTGTGCGTACGGAGTCAGCTTGCGCCGCGGCGTGTGCGGCGCGTTCCAGCGCTTCGCCGGCCGCGACCACGGTCTTCACTGCCGAATCCACGTGGATGCCGGTCTGCCAGACCCCATTCACGCCGCTGGCGACCCGTTCGGGTCGCAGCACCATGACCGACGTCATCTCCGATGGCAGCACGGCCGGACGCAGCAGATAGGTCCGCGCCCAGAGCTCCGACGTCTTCATCTCGCCGAGCACGGTGCCCACGGGAATGCCCTGCGGGAACGTACTGCCCAGGCCGGAGCTGACGATCAGCGTGCCGGGCTTGAGCAGCGTCCGCACCGGCACGCCGCGCATCTCGAGGAGATAGCGCTCCGGTTCGGCGGATCCGTGCGCCGCCACGATGCCAAAGGCACTGCCGTCGGCACTCATCGCGCTCACGCGAAAGTCGGGGTGCGACCAGACGATCGCGATGCTCATGGTGGGGTCGACCGTCTTCACCATCCCGACGAGCCCTCCGGGTGCGATCACGGGACTGAACTCACGCACGCCAGCTCGCGATCCCGCGGACAGTGCGACGGTGTATTCCTCGCCCACGCCACGTCCCTGCAGCACTTCCGCCGGCACAAAGCCCCACTGCAGGCGTGCGCCCAGCCCGAGCAGGGCCCGAAGGTGGTCGTTGTCCTGCCGGACTGCGTCGAGGGCCATGGAGCGCAGCACCACGCTGTCGCGTGCGGCCACCCGATCCTCGCGCGTCAACCAGGCGCGGTGCGTGAGCTCGGCGTCCCGCTGCAGTGCCACGAGCGGCGCCAGCACCGTATGACGGAGTGTTGCGGCAAGCGGATCGCGCGTGCGTTCGGGAAGAACCTGCGCGAGCAGCGCGAGAATCACACAGCCGACCAGCAGAATCGTATCACGACGACTGTACGAGCGGGCGGCGGTTGCCACGGCGAACGTTCAGGACTGGAGAACGGACCAGTACTTGTCTTCGTCGTCCAGGATTCGGCCGGTTCCGCGCACGACGCACGTGAGCGGATCCTCGTCCACATGGATGGGAAGATTCGTCTCCTGACTCAGGAGCAGA
>Ga0207652_10001028_pt1 | contig 25593 bp, 20 predicted proteins | sample KBSC63BmetaG_FD_184334 | JGI IMG/M metagenome (GOLD analysis project Ga0207652, IMG submission 184334) | Corn rhizosphere microbial communities from Kellogg Biological Station, Michigan, USA - KBS C6-3B metaG (SPAdes) (version 2) | ecosystem: Host-associated > Plants > Roots > Rhizosphere ... | reverse complement strand
CCACCCTGTACCGGGTATTGACCGGCACGCCGCCATTTCAAGCGCCCACGCCCATGGGGGTGTTGACGAAGCACGTCACCGATCCCCTCGAGCTGCCCCGCGCCCGAGCCCCGGGGCTGGATCTTCCGGCCATCGCCGACGCGATCGTCTCGCGCGCCATGGCGAAGTCGCCCGACGATCGCTACGACAGCGCCGCCGAGGTGGGGCGCGACCTGCAGGCGGCGCTGGCCGCGATGCCCCGGCCCTCGTCGCTGTCACGGACCGCCGCGCCGACGGTGCGCGAGGCGCGGCCCGCCCTGACAGCCCCCCGTGACGAACGCCGTGCCGAGCCCCGCGATGGCGACCTCTCGCGTGCTTCGACCAGCGCCCCGTTGCCCTCGGGCGACTGGGCGTCCGAAGAGGCCGAGCCGGCCGGCGCCGGGGTCAGCTCGGACAGTCGGGCGGGGACGGGCGCCGATCGCCTGCGGCGCCGGGAGTTCGACGCGTTCGAGCGCGGGCTGTCGCGCCGCCGCCGGGTGGGCGCCCTGGCGGTCCCGCTCGCCCTCGCGGCCGCGGCCGGCCTGGCCGCCTTCGTCGTGACGCACAACCGGGAGAAGGCCGGCGCGACCGAACGGGAACCGAACGACAGCCCTGCGCAGGCGACGCTGCTGTCGCTGGACAAGCCCGTCGCCGGGCACGTGGGAAAGCGGCTGTCCGCGAACACCCCGGACATGGACTACTTCCGCATCGCCGGCTCCAAGGAGGCCCGCGTGGTGTCGGCCCGCCTGGAAGGGATCCCCGACGTCGACCTGGTGCTGGAGCTGTTCGACGCGCAAGGCGTCGCGGTGGCCAAGAGCGACGCGCGCGGAAAAGGCGGCGGTGAATGGATTCAACCGACCGTCGTCGGGCCGGGCGAAGCGTTCATCCTGGTGCGCCAGTTCTGGACCCAGGACGCGCCGCTGGCGGAGGACGTGCCGGACGCGTATTCCCTCAGCGCTCACTTCGGGCCGCCCCAGCCAGGATGGGAGAGCGAGCCCAACGACACGCCCGCCACCGCGAACGCCGTCGGCCCCGGCGTCATCCGGATGCGCGGCTATCTGGGGCGCCCCGACGATCGCGACTGGTACGCCCTCGGACCGCTGGCCCCGGGGAGCTACGTCGCGACGGTCGACGCGCCGGCCGGCATGGAAGTCACGTTGTCGGCCAACGATGACGTCGCCGGCGACGGGGAAGCGCCGCGGGCAAAGCCCTCGCGGGCGAACCAGGGCGGGCCCGTCCGGCTGAGCTTCGAGGTGCGGGCCGGCAAACCGTGCTTCGTGGGCGTCGCGCGCAAAGGCGAGCCTGCGAGCGAAGGAAGGCCGGGCAAGTCGAACAAGCCGGCGACCGACCCGAAGACCCAGGCCCTACCGGCCCTCGACGAACCGTACGAGCTGGCCGTCGACCCCGCGCCCGGCAAGTAACGCGCCGTCGAGCCCTCGGCGCGACGGCCCCGCGCCACCGATCACTTCTTCAGCAAGCGCGCCGCCTCCTTGGCGTGATAACTCAGGATCACGTCGGCGCCGGCACGCCGCATGGAGAGCAACGTCTCCATCATCAGGCGATCGTGATCGACCCACCCCTTCTCGGCCGCCGCCTTGATCATCGCGTACTCGCCCGAGACGTTGTACGCGGCGACCGGAACGTCGAACTCGCCGCGCACCTCGCCGATGATGTCCAGATAGGCGAGCGCCGGCTTCACCATCACCATGTCGGCGCCCTCCTCCACGTCCAGCGCCACCTCGCGCAGCGCCTCGCGCACGTTCGCGGGATCCATCTGGTAACCGCTGCGATCTCCGAACGTCGGCGTCGAGTCCACGGCGGTGCGGAAAGGCCCGTAGTACGCCGAGGCGAACTTCGCCGCGTAGGCCAGGATGGCCGTGTCGTCGAAGTCCTCTTCGTCCAGCGACTCGCGGATGAAGCCGACCGCGCCGTCCATCATGCCCGACGGCGCGATCACGTCGGCCCCCGCGCGCGCGTACGAGACCGCCAGGCGACCCAGGTTCTCGCAGGTGGCGTCGTTGTCGACCGCCTGGTTGACGATGACGCCGCAGTGGCCATGCGTCGTGTACTCGCAGAAGCACGCGTCGACCATCACCACCAGCTCGGGCACCGCCTTCTTGATGGCGCGAATGGCGTTCTGCACCACCCCGTCCTGCGCCCAGGCTTCGCTGCCCACCTCGTCCTTCTTCTTTGGCAGCCCGAACAGGATGACGGCGGGGATGCCCAGCGCGGCCACCTCCTCGGCCTCGCGGACCGCCTGATCGACGGAGAAGTGAAACTGGCCCGGCAGCGAGGAGATCTCGCGGCGTACACCGTTACCGGGGCAGACGAACATCGGGAAGATGAAGTTTCCGGCGTCGAGGGTCGTCTCGCGCACCAGGCGTCGCAAGGCGGCCGACCGGCGCAGGCGGCGGGGGCGGGTCTCGGGAAAGGACATGCCGAAACTCTAGCGCATCCGGTGATCAGCGATCGCTTGCACCAGCGCCCCCACGGACGGCGCGGGGGCCACCACGTCGACGGCCACGCCCGCGGCGCGCGCCGCCTCGGCGGTGGTCGGTCCGATGACGGCCACCAGCTTGCCCTGCAACGACGCCGCTCCCCGCGCGGCCACGAACGCCCGCAGCGCCGACGGGCTGGCGAAGGTGGCGGCGTCGAAGGGGGGCGGCGCCCCGTCCAGCGGCAGCGCCGTCGTCTGCGAGACGGCGACCACGTCGACGCTGACGCCGTGGGCGGACAGGGATTCGGCGAGCAGCTCGCGGCCACCGAGCGCCTGGGGAAACAAGACGCGGGCCCCCGCCGGCAGGGAGCCAAAGGCGGCCACCAGGCCTTCCTGGCGTTGCTCCTCCGGGATCAACGCCACGGGGACGCCGTGGTCGTTCAACGCCCGCGCCGTCTCGCGACCGACCGCCGCCACGCGCGGCGCGCGCGCGTCCGCCAGCGCCGCGCCCAGCGCGGGGTGCCGCTGCAGCGCGAAGCGCACCGCGGACGGGCTGGTGAAGACCACCCACGCGTACGTGACCAGCCGCGCGAAAGCCTCGTCGAAGGCCTGCCAGGAGGGCGGCGGACCGAGCGCGATGGTCGGATACATCACCGGCACGGCGCCGGCGGCCACCAGCGTCGCGGCCAGCGCCGCGCCCTGCTCGAGGGGCCGGGTCACCAGCACCCGGTACCCGCGCAGGGCGCTCTTCGGTCCTGACGCCGGCGGCGATGTCGCGTCCACCTCACGCATGATAGCTTCGCCCCCGCATGCTCGCCCGGATGCGTATCGCGATCTTGGTGGCGGTCAGCCTGACCGCCGGTGGCACCGCCTGCCGCAACGGCCGCTCGGCGGCGGATCCGGCGCCCACGCCGGTTCCCGCGGGGGCCACCGGCACACCGACGGTGCTGCTGCACGCGACCGCCGGCGGTGAACGGACCATCCCCGTGCGCGTCGAACTGGCGCTGACCGGCCAGCAGCGCGAACGGGGGCTGATGTTCCGCAACCGCCTCGATCCCGACACCGGCATGCTGTTCCTGTTCCCGTCGGCCGCGCCGCTGACCTTCTGGATGAAGAACACCTTGATCCCACTCGACATGATCTTCATCGATTCCAAGCGACGCATCGTCGGCATCGTCCAGAACGCCGAGCCCGAGACCGAGACCGGCCGCCACGTCGACGGCGATTCGCAGTACGTGCTGGAGATCGGCGGCGGCCTCAGCCAGAAATGGGGCATCACGGCCGGCAGCACCGTCGAGTTCAAGGGCTTGCCAGCGAGCGCCATCCCAACGAATTGAGACCACGCCCCAGCGCGTTGCCTTTGGCAACAGCGTCTTTGCGCTATGGAAACATGGGCGGGGCCAAAGGGGGTGTTGGCCGATTCTTTCCGTCGCCGAATCGTCGCGAAGCCGTTGAGAGTCGGAATTCCCGTGCACTACAATGCCGCCGCGTGACGGCGGTCGATCTCACCTCGGCGACAAAGAACGTTCTCTTTGACGATGACCTGGGCGCGCAGGCGCGGCGGACGATTCCGTTGCCGGTTCCCTTGCCGGCTGGGTTGCCGATCGCGCTGCCGTTTCTGGGGCGCATCGACTCGTATCAGTTTCTGGGCCTCGGCCGTCTCGACGTGGCGCAGGCGCTCTGCCAGGGCCGCGACTTCGCTCCGGTACCGTACGGTCCGGACCAGGCGCTGATCCAGCTGTCGTTCATGCGCTGGAAGAGCAGCTCGGTCGGCCCCTATTGCTCGTCTTTCCTCGGCCTGCCCGTGGCGCCGCGATCGCGGCGCCCGGCTGCCCCGCGGCTGCCGATGCCCGCGGCGGCCCGCTTGTTGAGCGCGTTCCTGCATGCGCCCCCGGTGCTGTTCGTCCCCGCCTACGCGGTGGGTGACGCGCCCGGGGGCCCCACCGGCTGCGGCGTCGCCTCCCAGCGCTTCGGGTGGCAATCGCTGGACATGCACAAGACCACCGGGCGATTCGTCGTCAACGAGCGCGACGGCGTGACCCACCTGCAGGCTCTGGAGAGCCGGCGTGACGGCGCGCGGACGAACTTCGTGACGGGATATTCGATCAGCCTGGGCGCGCCGGCGCCGGGCATCGGGGGGCTGCGCTTGCCCATGTCACCGACGCTGATGCCGTGCCTGCCCTTGCTGGCCGCCCGTGCGGCGCAGACGATGCGCACGCGCGGCCAGCAGCCCGGCGTGATCCTGGTCGACTCGGTGGACCGGCCCGGCAACACGGTTCACATCGCCACGCGTTTCACCACGCGGCCACGCCTGCACGATCTGACGGCGGATCGCAGGGCCGCGTTCGCGCCGCTGGTGCTGCGACGGCCGGCGCCCGCGGGCACGCTTGGCTGCCTGCTGGAGCGGCTGGCGTTCGAGCCCGCCGTGGCGCTGCGCGATCCCGACATGACCGGCGCCATCCTGGGACCGGTGCCCCGGCTCGAGGACGCCCTGGCGTGAAATCGGGGCGCGGGATCCGCCTGCGCAGTCGCCCCCAGGCCCGCCCGCCCACCGTGGCCGTGCTGGGCGGCGGCATGGGCGGGCTGGCGTGCGCGCACGAGCTGGCCCGCGAGGGGGTCCAGGTCACCATCCACGAGGCGAGCGACGCCGTGGGCGGCAAGGCCCGTTCGCAATACGTGCCCGGGACGGGGACAGGGGGGCGCCAGGACTGGCCCGGCGAGCACGGCTTCCGTTTCTACCCGGCGTTCTACCGTCACGTCGTCGCGTCCATGCGCGAGATCCATGACCGCGAAAGCCCGACCGGCACCGTCGCGGGAAACCTGGTTCCCGCGCCCACAGCCGGCGTCGCGCTGGCCGGCCGTGGCGTGATAACCACGCCGCGCAAACCGCGCAGCGTGGCCGACCTGCGCCAGGCCATCGCCGGCATCCGCCACGTGGGCGGCTCGACGGGCGAGCTGGCGCGCTACCTGGGCGTGCACGTCAAGTACCTGACCTCGTGCGATGCGCGCCGCGACGGCGAGATCGAGGCGCAAGCGTGGGCCGGCTTCATCGGCGCGGATCGGGACGCGTACGGCGCCGCCTTCCGGGACGTGCTGCTGGCCTGCACGCGCACGATGGTGGCCATGGACGCGCACCGCGGCTCCAGCCGCACGGTGGGGCGAGCCTCCAGCCTGCTGCTGGCCGACTCGTTCGGCGACAACGACGTCGACCGCACCATGATGGGGCCGACGACCGATTGCTGGCTGGCGCCTTGGCAACTTCAGCTGCGCGCGTGGGGCGTGGGCATCCACTTCGGCCAGCGCGTGACGCGGCTGGAGCTGGACGGCCGTCGCATCGCCCGGGCCTGGGTGACCAGCGCCGCCGGCCACCAGACGGCCGTCGAGGCCGACGCGTTCGTCCTGGCGGTACCGCTGGACGTGGCGCACCGCTTGATCACTCCCGAGCTGGCCAACGCCGATCCCTCGCTGGAGCGGCTGGCCGGCTGCGTGCCCGACGAGATGACGGACTGGATGGTGGGCGCCCAGTTCTTCCTCGACCGCGACGTGCCGCTTTGCGAAGGCCACCTGTTCTTCGTCGGCTCGCCGTGGGCGCTGACGGCCATCTCGCAGGCACAGTTCTGGAACCGGGGCCCCCGCGGCATGGATCGCTACGGCGACGGGAGGTTGAAGGGCATCGTGTCGGTCGACATCTCCAGCTGCTTCACTGCCGACGCCCGCGGCAAGCGATTGGTCGACGGGCGCAGCCGCGCCGAGATCCTGGACAGCGTCCTTGACCAGATGGTGAACGGTCTGGATCCCGCCACGGGCCAGGCGCTGCGAGGCGCGGTCATCGGCGCCCACCTGGACAGCGAGGTGCGCGTGGGCCCCGGCGGCGTCAGCAACGCCGCCCGCCTGCTGGTGCACCCGCCGGGCTCGTGGAAGGTGCGGCCCGACGCGGTGCTGACCATCCCCAACCTGTTCCTGGCCGCCGACTACGTGCGAACGTCGGTCGACCTGGCCAGCATGGAGGGGGCGAACGAGGCGGGCCGGCGCGCGGCGCGGGGGACGCTGGAGTGCCTGGGGCTGGACAGCAGCGGCGTGAAGGTTTTCACGTACCCGCCGCTCGAGCGTCATCGCCTGTTGCGCCACATCGACGGCTGGCTGCACGGGGGCGACCTGCCGCATCTGATGGACCTGCCTGGCCACATCAGGCGCTCCGTCGCGGCCGCGCTGGGACGCGTGATTACCCGCAGCGCTTGATCAGGGACGGGCGCTGGAACCCTGCGGCGCCGACAGCCCCGCCGGCGTCAGACCGCCCGGCCTCGCCGCGCCGTCGGAGGACGGTGTGGCTGGTTGCTTCGCCAGGGGGACAACGGGCCCGGCGCCGGTTGCGTTGTTGGCAACGGCCTGCCTGTCATTGCCGTTCTGCGCGGGAGCGACCGCCGCCGGCGTGACCAGCGCGGCGTTCATCACGGCGAACAGATCCGCCCACTGGGCGCGCTCGCCCTCGGGGCCGTCCAGCACCCATGAATCGGCGTTGGAGATGTCGCGCCCCCCCGCGAACAGGATCGGCTGGGCGACGACGCGCGAGCCCTGCCCATCCGCTGTCACGGTGACCCGATAGGCGCGCGCGGTGGCGGGGCCCTCCCCGCGCGCCGCCATGGGCTTGGTCTCGATCACGCCGGACTTGAGATCGCTGTGAGCGATCTCGTACCCCTCGGCGGTCAACGCCCCCACGCAGATGGCGAACGTCGTGGCCTTGGGTTCGTTGAACGTGCGCGCGCCGCTGCGCCCCACCTCGCCCTGGGTCAGCGCCTGCGTGCTGGCGCAGGCGCTCAGCGCCACGATGGCCGCCAGACCGAACACTCGTCCCGCGATGATCGATTTCATCAGTCTGCTCCTTCGAACGGGCCGGCTGTCCAGGGGGGGCCCGCCGAACCAGCAGGCTAGCACCTGGTCCCCGTCGGGGCGACGGTCTCTCGTTTGACCTTGCGCCGCAGGTCGTCCAACCTGATTTTCGAGGACGCCGTGAACCCCACTTCTCGCACCGTGATCGTCGTCGCCGTGATCGTCGCTGCCGGCCTGGGTGGCTATCTGTTGTGGCAACACCAGCAACATCCCCCGGTCGCTGCCGCCCCGGCCCCCGTCGCGGCGCCGGCACCCAAACCAGCCGCGCCGCCGGCCCCGCCCCCGCCGCCGGCCGAGCCGGCGATCCGCCACCCCATCGGATCGGGCCACGACAAGCTGCCTGGTCTGGACGAGTCGGACGGTTACATCAAGAACGCGCTGCTCGATCTGCTGGGCAAGAAGTCGGTCCTCTCTTTCCTGGTGCTCGACGGGTTCGCGCGGCGGTTCGTGGCGTCGGTGAACAACCTGGCCACCGACAACGCCGCCTCCCAGTCGTGGCCGGTCAACCGCACCGGGGGGCACTTCCAGGTCGACGGCCCCTCGGGCAGCGGCGTCATCGCGGCGCAGAACGCGGCCCGCTACAAGCCCTTCGTCGACTTCGTCACCGCCATCGACAGCCGGCGCGCGGTCGCCCTGTACGTCCGGCTGTATCCGCTGTTCCAGCGCGCGTACGAGGACCTGGGCTTCCCCGGCAAGTACTTCAATGATCGGGTGATCGAGGTGATCGACAACCTGCTGGCCGCGCCCGATCTGGCCGGTCCCATCAAGGTCAAGACAGTGACCGCGGACGGCACGCCCGCGCCGCCGGCGCCCGGGCGCCTGTACGTGTACGACGATCCGGCGCTGGAGTCGGCGACGGTGGGTCAGAAGATTCTGCTGCGCGTGGGACAGGACAACGCGCGACAGCTGAAGGCGAAGCTGAGCGAGGTCCGCCAGCGCTTGCTGCAGAACTCCGCCGGCACGGCCGCGCGTTGACGGAAGATTCCCAACGGCAAGCGACGCTGTTCGGCGAGCCCGCGACGCCTCACGGGGGCGGATCGAGAAGGCAAGCGCGCGGCGCCGTCGAAGCGGTGACGCCCTGGCCGGATGACCTGGCGGTGGCCCGGCGCCTGCCGCCCACCATTCGCCTGGGCGGCATGTCGTGGTCCTATCCAGGCTGGGCAGGCAGCGTGTACGCGGGCGCCGCGTCGCCGCGCGAGCTGGCGCGCAACGGGCTGCCCGCCTACGCCGCCCACCCGCTGCTGCGCACGGTGGAGATCGATCGCTCGTTCTACGATCCGCTGACGGCCGACGCGTTCCGCGCCTACGCGGCCCAGGTCCCCGAGCATTTTCGCTTCGTGGTGAAGGCCCACGAGGACTGCACCATCGAAAGGTTTCCCCCGCATGCGCGCTACGGGCAGCGCAAGGGCCAGGCGAACGCGCGCTTTCTCGACGGCGCATACGCCGCCGACACGGTCGTTCCGCCCATCGTGGAAGGGCTCGGGTCGAAGCTGGGCCTGATCCTGTGGCAGTTCCCGCCGCAGGACGCGGGCGGCGCGGGGGTGTTCGCGCGGCGGCTGGGCGAGTTCCTGCGCCGCTTGCCCCGCGGTCCCACGTACGCCGTCGAGCTACGCACCGCCGCGCTGCTGGGCCCGGCGTACGGCGACGCGCTGGCGGAGGCGGGCGCCGTTCACTGTCACAACGTCTGGACGGCGATGCCGCCGCCCCAGCAACAGGCGCGGCTACTGCCGCCCGCCACGCGCCGGCCGCTGATGATGCGCTGGCTTCTGCGCTGGGGGGATCCTTACGAGAGCGCCGCCGCTCGTCTCGAACCGTTCGATCGGCTGCGGGAGGAAGACCCGATGAACCGGGGCCAGGTCGCGGGTCTGGTCACACGAGCGCATCTCCACGGGGTGCCTGCCATCGTCACGCTGGACAACAAGGCCGAGGGTTGCGCGCCGCAGAGCGCGTTCAAGCTGGCGCGCGCCATAGCTGACGCCATCGAAGGGATGCCCCCGGCGGCCTGAGCGGCGCGCCCCGCCGTCTTCGTCACCTCTTCGTGTCGAGTCTTCCTCGTGAATCTTGCTCGCGATTTTGGGGGGTGATCTTTTCGCTCGACGTCGCCCCTTCGACCCGCTACAAAACCGTGCCCCGCGCGATGCCAGAGCCAGAACTTCCGATGTCCGGATCCCGCGCCGGGGTGTCGGACGGGCGCCACGCGGCGGGCCCGCGGCTGCGGACCTGGCAGCAGGAAGCGCTGCAGAAGTTCGAGGAAGGCGACAAGACCAGCTTCCTGGCCGTGGCGACCCCAGGCGCGGGCAAGACGACCTTCGCGCTGACCGCCGTGCGCCGGGCGCTGCTGGCTCGTAAGGCGCAGCGCACGGTGGTGGTCGTTCCCACGCAGCACCTGAAGCAGCAGTGGGCGCACGCCGCCGAGTCGTTCGGCCTGCACCTGGATCCCGACTGGTCACCCGGCTACGGCGCCCTGCCCTCCGACGTGCACGGCATCGCCGTGACCTACCAGCAGGTGGCGTCGAACCCACACGCGTTGCGCGCCATGGTCCGCAACGCGTTCGCGGTGCTGGACGAGATTCATCACGCCGGCGAGAGCCGCAGCTGGGGCGACGCCGTCCGCACCGCGTTCGAAAACGCGACGGCGCGGCTGTGCCTTTCGGGGACGCCCTTCCGCTCGGACCAAAACACGATCCCCTTCGTCACCTACGACGGCGATCTGGCCGAGCCCGACTACGAGTACGGCTACGGCGAAGCATTGAAGGAGGGCCGCGTGGTGCGGCCCGTCTATTTTCCGCGCATCAACGGCCACATGGAGTGGACGGCGCCGGGCGGTCTGGACTACGCGGCCACCTTCGAGGACCCGCTGACGAAGGAGCTGGCGAACCAGCGGCTGCGCACGGCGCTGAACGTCGAGGGCGAGTGGCTGCCCACCGTGCTGGAGCACGCGCACGCGCAGCTGGTGCATCTGCGGCAGCGCGACGCGCGCGCGGCGGGCCTGGTGATCGCGATGGATCAAGATCACGCGCGCGCCATCGCCCAGGTGATGAGCGAGCGGTTCCGGATCACGCCCGTCATCGCCACGTCCGACGAGGCGGCCGCCTCGGAGAAGATCAGCGGCTTCGCCGCCGGCAGCGCGCCCTGGATCGTGGCGGTGCGCATGGTGTCCGAGGGGGTCGACATCCCGCGGCTGCGCGTGGGCGTCTACGCGACGAACACCATCACCGATCTGTTCTTTCGCCAGGCGGTGGGCCGACTGGTGCGCTGGGTGGAGGGGGGCGGGCGCCAGAACGCGTACATGTTCATCCCGGATGACGTCCGCCTGCGCACGTTCGGCGCCACCATCGCCGAGCAGCGGCGGCACAGCCTGCGCAAGCCGGAGAGCGACAAGCCAGACGACCCCTTTGCCGCCGAGCGCCCCCCGCGTGAGGCGGCCCCCGCGGCGGCCGAGGAGGCCGACGGCCAGCTGTCGCTGTTCACGGCCATCTCGGCGGTGGCGCTGGACGATCAGGGGCGGCGGCTGGAAGAGGCGCGGGTCTTCGATCCCGACCTGGGCGATCCCATCCCCGACCTGGCGCCCCCGCGCGGCCCGGGCGCGCCCGACCTGACGATGCCGGCCGTGCCGCTTCCGGCCGCGCCCGTGCCGCTTCCGGCGCGCGACGCCGCCGTGCCGGTGGCGCCCGTCGCCGAGCTGAGCCCGCTGGCGCGCCGCCGCCAGCTGCGCGAGCAGAACAGCGACGCGGTCACCGACCTCGCGCACATGACGGGCCGCTCCCACGCCGAGCTGAACGCCGACCTGAACCGCCGCCTGAAGATCCGCCGCATCAGCGAAGCCTCGGTCCGCCAGCTGCAGCAGCGCCTCGAGCTGGCCCGGAAGCTGCTGCGCGGCTAGGTTTCCAGCGCCGCGCGGATGCGGGCGGCGTAGTCGGACTGTTCGGCGGCGTCCTGGTAGCGCACCCGGGGCCAGAAGAAGCCGCGCAGGCCGTCCTTGCGGCGGCGCGGAATGACGTGCACGTGGACGTGCGGGACGCTCTGGGAGATCTTGTCGTTCATGGCCACGAAGGTGCCGTCGGCCTGCAGCCCGGCTTCGACGGCCGCGCTGAGCCGCTGCGCCGTCGTGAACAGCGCCACCAGCGCCTCCGGCGACAGCGCCGCGAAGGTGGCGACGTGCGCGCGCGGCACCACCAGCGTGTGTCCCTTGAACACGGGCCGCGCGTCCAGGAACGCCACCACACGCGCGTCGGCGAAGATCACGTCCGCCGGCAACGTACCAGCCGTGATCTGACAGAACACACACGGCGCGCTGGCAGGCACGCCGCTCACTCGCCGAACAGGGTCACCACCACCGAACGGCTGCCCCCCTGGTCACGGTGCTCGCCCAGATACAGCCCCTGCCACGTGCCCAGCGCCAGCCGGCCGTCGCGGATGGGCACCGACAGGCTGACCCCCATCACGCCGCTCTTCACGTGCGCGGGCATGTCGTCAGGCCCCTCGGCGGTGTGCACGAAGTAATCGGCGTTCTCGGGCACCGCGCGATCCAGCCAGCGATCGAAGTCGGCGCGGACATCGGGATCGGCGTTCTCGTTGATCGACAGCGACGCCGAGGTGTGCTGCAGGAAGAAGTGCGCGACCCCCACGCGCAGGCGGCCCAGCTCGGGCAGCGCGCGCACCAGCTCGTCGGTCACCAGGTGAAACCCGCGTGACCGCGGTTTCAGCCGAATCACGGTTTGATGCCAGGCCATACCGAGTACCTAGTACATCGCGCGCTGGATTGCACAGCGTCTCCCACCTCCCCTCACCGACGGACATCGGGTGCCTGCCTCCAGCTTTCGATTTAGCCGGTCTTTGGTTCGAATTTCTGGTCGCACCTGAACGCACAGGGAACGCAAAAATTTGATGACGAAGATCTTCGAGGCGAGACTCGTACGCTCATCGAGGGTACGCTCCTGGTCGCGTCTCTCTCTGTTTCGCTCGCTGATTGAAACCATGGACGGACTCTTTCTGGCCTGTGCCTGTTTGACAGGCATCTGCGGTCTCCCCGAAGCGCCCGCGCGCCTCGAGACGGTGGCGCCCCCGGCGCCGGTCGTGTTGGCGGTGGCCAACAGGCCGCGCCCCTCGCAGGTCGCCGCGCCGGCGCCTCTGTCCGAACGGCCCGTGATCCCCTTCGTCACCCCGGCCAGCGACCAGCCCCTGGTCGCGAGCGACGGCGACAAGCTCTCGCGCGCCGCGATCACCGGCGTGATTCAGCAGAAGACGGGCGCCATCAAGCGGTGCTACGAGCGGGGGTTGCTCGACGACGAAAGCTACGGCGGCACCGTCGAGATGGGCTGGAAGATCCAGACCGACGGCCGGGTCACTGGCGCCACCGTGATCGACGCCCCGAGGCGGAACGCCACCGCGGAGGACTGCCTGGTGGCCGAGATCCTGACCTGGCAGTTCCCGGCGGCCTCCGAGCCGACGGCCGTCGGCGTGTATCCGTTCGTTCTGGATGCGCGCCTGCTGGCCCATCGCACCCCGCGCGCCGCCACGGCGGGGCGCTGACGTCGTCAGTCGCGGCGCTGGTTCAGCTTGGACAGCAGGCGCAGGATCTCGAGGTACAGCCACACCAGCGTCACCATCAGACCGAACGCGCCGTACCACTCCATGTACTTGGGCGCGCCCTGGTTGGCCCCCTGCTCGACCAGGTCGAAGTCCAGCACCAGGTTCAGCGCCGCCACCACGACCACCACCAGGCTGATGCCGATGCCCAGCCAGCCGGCCGCGTGCATGAACGCCACCGGCACGCCGAACAGCTGCAACACGAACGTCAGCAGATAGACCAGCGCGATGGCGCCGGTGGCGGCGAACACGCCTGTCTTGAAGCTCTCCGTGGCCCGGATGACGCGCGTCTTGTACAGCGCCAGCAGCACGAACAGCGTGCCCACCGTCAGCGCCATCGCCTGGAACACGATCCCGGGGAAGCGCAGCTCGAACATGGCGGAGATCCCGCCCAGCGCCAGGCCCTCGCAGATCGCGTACAGCGGCGCCGTGATGGCCGCCCAGTTCTTCTTGAAGACGGTGATCAGCGCGGTCACGAAGCCGCCCACCACCCCCAGCATCAACCAGCCGGACACGGCCCCGGGATCACGCGCCTCGAAGAACTGGCGCCACGGCACCACGGCGGCGGCGATCAGCAAGGCCAGCAGGATGCCCGTCTTGTTGACGGTCCCCTGGATCGTCATCAGCTCGCCCTGTGACGACGCGCGGCCGAACGTGGTGCGGGCGCCGCGGGCGAAGCCGCCGAAGGACTTCGAATTCAATGCCGGATTCGCGGTTCGGATCATGGGCTCAGTCTACCCCTGGTTCTTCAACCGTCCGGTGACCGCCCGCATTCCCCGCCAGCGTCTCCAGGCCCGGCGGGCCGCGAAACACCCGCCGCACGCCCAGCCACCATGCCGCCAGCAGGGCCGCCGCCAGCGCCAGCGTCGCCGCCAGCGCCTTCTCGTTCGGCGGCTGCACGCCGATCCAGACCAGCACCGCGACGCCCCCCACCGACAGCACGGCCAGCGCGCGATAGACCGGGCCACCCAGGTTCCACGGCCCCATCGCGGTCCACCGGCGCCCGAACGCGAACAGCCCCACCACCGTGGGCATCCCGTACGACAGGTACAGGAAGACGACGCAGGCGGTGGTCAGCGTCGAGTACACCGGCGCATACGACGTCGACACCACCGCCAGCGCCGCCGTCGTCCAGATCGCCGTCACGGGGGTGCGCCAGCGCGGGGACACGCGCCGCAGGGCGCGCGACCTGGGCAGGCCGCCGTCGCGCGCGAACGCGTAGATCATGCGTGACGTGGACGTCATGCAGGCCAGCCCGCACAGATAGTTGGCCGCCACGATCCCCGCCCACAGCAGCGTGCCCGTGGCGCCTGGCAGCACCGCCTTCATCAACCAGGCGAAGACATCGCCCCCCTGCCGGGCGCCCGCCGCCACGTCCGGCATCGCCAGCACGAACGCCGACACCATCACCCACCCCACCAGCCCGGATACAGCGACCGAGCGCAGGATCCCCCGCGGCACGTTCCGCGCGGCGTCCACCGTCTCCTCGGAGGTGTGCGCGGACGCGTCGAAGCCGGTGATGGTGTACACGGGCCACATCAGCGCCAGCAACGTCATCTTCAGCAGGCTGCCGCTCGGCGGCCAGACGCCGCCGCCCGCCGCGCCGCCGTTGTTCGCGAAGGTGAACAGCCGCGACACCTGCAGCGGCTCCGCCCGGCGCACCATCGCCACCGTCAGCAGCAGCGCCACCGCCAGGATCAGGTAGCCGCTGAAGTCGGTCAGCACCGTCGTCAGGCGGATGCCGAAGTGATTCAGCAGCGCGTGTGACAGCGCGATCAACGACACGCCCGCCAGCTGGTGAGCCACCGTCAGGCGGGCCGGATCCAGCCCCAGCGGCGGCCCCAGGAAGTTCACGAACAGCTGGTACGCCCCCACGTTCACGGCGGCGGTGACGAACACCAGGCCGGCCAGGTTGAACCAGGCCGTCGCCCAACCCCAACCCCTGCCGCCCAGGATGGAGCTCCAGTGATACAGGCCGCCCGCCGTGGGGAAGGCCGAGGCCAGCTGCGCCATGCACAGCGCCACCACCAGGGCCAGCGCGACGCCGAGGGGCCAGACGATGCCGGCCGCGGCGCCCCCCACCGCGCCCAGCCCCAGCTGCCACGACGTGATGCCGCCCGCCAGGATGCAGATGGTCGAGAACGCGATGGCGAAGTTCGAGAAGGCGCCCATGCGCCGGCGCAGCTCCTGCGCGTAGCCCAGGCGGGCCAGCTTCTCGACGTCGCCGGCGATGGACCCGCTCGCGGCGCCCTCTGGCTGCCCCGCCCCCCTGGTCGCCATGCCCCTATCTGGCAAGGGATCGCCCCGCCCGTCCAGTAACGCTGGTCAGTGCAGCAGCACGTCCCACACGATCAGCTTCACCGCCAGCACCGCCACCGTTCCCAGGAACAGGATGCGCACGAAGCGGTCGCCCCCTTTCAGCGCCGCGTGCGCGCCCAGCCAGCCCCCCACCAGGTTCGCCGCCGCCAGGGGCAGACCGACGCGCAGGTCGATGATGCCCCCCGCGAAGAACACCGCCGAGGCGGCGGCGCTGGACACCAGGTTGACGGGCTTGGTGATCGCGACCGACTCCATCATGGTCAGGCTGAAGCAGACGGTGCACAGCACGGTCATCAAGGTGGTGTACCCGCCCGAGAACAGGCCTCCATAGATCCCGAGTACCGTGGCCACGACGAACCCGACCAGACGGCGCCGGGGCGTGGGGGGCGGCGGCGCGGCCTTGCGGTGAAGGGCGATGAACAGCACCAGCGCCGCCATCGAGACGCCCACCACGATCTTCACCGTCGCCTCGGGCAGCTTCACCGCGATCAGCGCCCCGGCGGCCGACGTCAGCAGGGTGATGAGCCCCAGCGGCACCAGCAGCCCGCTGCGCAACATCCCGGCCCGCGCGAACCGCATGGTGGCCGAGATGGTCATGAACGTCACCGCGAACATGTTCGTCGCCACCGCCTGGCGCGGCGACATGCCGATCGTGATCATCAACGGGACGTTGATCAGCGAGTTGCCGCCGGTGATGGCGCCGATGGCGCCGGTCACCAGCATCATCACCGTGAGGAGAATGATCTGTCCTGTGGTCATGCTCTCGATCCGTCTTGTGGCGCGCGCCGCCCAGTAGAGCACGGCGGCGGTACCCCCCGCCCCTTTTCAAAGGCCCCGGACGGCCTTACGTTTGCTGCATGGCCGAAAAAACCTACGCGGGCGGCTGCCAGTGTGGCCGCGTTCGTTACGAAGCGACGGTGGACCTGGAAAAGCCCGTCATCAGCTGCAACTGCTCGATGTGCGGTCGCTCGGGTACGCTGCTGACGTTCGTCCCGGCCGACCACTTCAAGCTGCAGTCCGGCGCTGACGCACTCAGCGACTATCAATTCAACAAGCACCTGATTCACCACAAGTTCTGCAGCACCTGCGGGATCAAGTCGTTCGCCCTGGGCAAGGGCAAGGACGGCGCGGAGATGGTGGCCATCAACGCGCGGTGCCTCGATGATGTCGATCTGGACAAGCTGAACGTGAACAAGTTCGACGGAAAGAGCCGCTAGAGTCACTAACGATCGCGCTCACCCTCGCCGCGCCGTTGCCGGGATCACGGGTTCTCCGCCCCGCAACGGCCCGGCCGTGCTCGGGCCCGTGATATGACAGCCCTTCTCTTCTCGACCCCGCCGGCCTCCATGCTCGAGATCCCCGACTCCCTGGTCGACCGGCTGAAGGCGCGCGAGGCGGCGCTGGTCGCCGGTCTGGGCAGCGGCGAGCTGGCGGGCGCGCCCGGCTGGCCCGCGCTGGTGGCCTGGCTGGCGGCGCGGCTGCCCTTTCCCGACGACCGGGCCCACGTCAGCGCCTTGATCGCGGCCGGCCGGCTGGTCGACGCCATCGTGCTGGTCCGCGACCTGCTGCCGCACGGGGCGGCCAGCGACGCCGTGCGGGAGGGCTATCCAGATGACGCCGCCGTGCCCCTGGCGGTCCAGCGCACGGCCAGCCTGCCCTGGCGCGCCATCGTCACCACCGCCTTCGACGACCTGTGGCCCCGCGCCGCCGCCGCGCCTGGCGAACAGGCCTCGCCCGCCGTGGTGCTGGGGACCGACACGCCGGCCCACCTGAAGTCGTTCGGGCGGCGGCCCCTGCTGATGCGCCTGTTCGGCCACGCGGGCGAGCCGGACAGCCTGTGTCTGGGGCCGGGCGACGCGCGCACCCGTCTGGTCGCGGGCGGCGGTCTGGCGTGGCTGGCCGAGCTACACCGCCGGCGGTCGCTTGTGTTCGTCGGCTTCCGCTCGCGCGACCCCGATCTGACCTGGCTGACGTCGTGGCTGTCGACATTGCCGCCAGGCCGTCACCCGCACTTTCTGCTGCTGGATGTATCGGGCGAGTCCGATCCCGAGACCGAGGCGCGGCTGCTGGCGCTGCGCACCGGGCTGACCGTGGTCCCCTGTCACGGCGGCACGGCCGAGGCGGTCGAGGCGCTGGGGCGCCTGGCGGAGGAGCTGGGCCCCAACTTGCCCCCGCTGGCGGCCGACGTCGATCTCGACGCCTGGTTCTCGCGCTGGACCAGCGTGCCGAACGATCCCGAGCCGCGCGAGGTGCTGGGTCGCGCCGCCGCGGCGCTGCGCAACGAGGAGCGCTGGGATCGCCTGGCCGAGCTGCTGCTGCGGCGCCTGCCTTTCCTGGACGATCGGAACCAGGAGCTCGCCGACCTGGACGAGGTGGCGACGATCTTTCGCGATCGCCTGCAGACGCCCGAGGGCGCCCTGCGCGCGGGGCTGGCGGCCCTGCGCCTCGACCCGACGGACGACGAGCTGTGGGACAAGCTGCGCGCCGACGCGTCCGAGGCCGGCGCGTGGGGACAGCTGCTGGACGGCGCGACGGACGTGGCCGTGCAGGCGGGCGCCACGCCCGCGGGCGCCCAGGTGTGGCACCGCATCGCGCGGGTCATCCGCCACAACCTCGGCGGCAAGGAGGACGCGCTGGCGGCCTACGAGCAGGCGCTGCAAGCGCAGCCGGATCAGGCGGCCGTGCGCGACGAGCAGCTGGCGTTCCTGCGCGAACTCGAGCGCTGGGACGAGCTGGTGGCCGCCCTGCGGGCCGCGGCGGACGAGACCACCGATCCGGCGCGGGCCTCCGCCATGCTGCGCGAGGCGGGCGCCGTCCTGGAACAGCACCTGGGCGACGCGCCTGGCGGGATCGCCGCCTACGAGCGCGCGCTGGCCATCGAGCCCGCCACCCCAGCGGTGGAGGAGGCGCTGGAGCGCCTTTACGAGCGCGAACAACGCTGGCCCGACCTGGCCACGTCCCTGGAGAAGCGCGCGCAGCGACTGACCCCCGAGGAGGCGATCGGCGTTCGCCGTTACCGGGCGGCGCTGCTGTCCGAGCACCTGAATGATCCGGACGCGGCGGCGGCCGAGCTGGAGGAGCTGGCCAACGACCACCCCGAGGACGAGATCAACCTGGCCCTGCTGGAGAAGGTGTACCGGCGCAGCGGGAGACACGAGGAGTATCTGAACACGCTGCGGCGCCTGGCCGATCGCGCCGACGATCCCGAGATCCGCGTGGCGCGCCTGCGCACGCTGGCCAGCGAGGCCGATCTGCGGGCGGAAGGCGCGGACTGGGCCACCCGGGCGCGGGAAGAGCTGCTGCGCGCCGTGCCCCTGGATCCCGACGCCTTCGCCGGCCTGGTGCGGGAGTACCGGATGACGAACCGGTTCACGGCGCTGGCCGAGATGATCGCCCGCCGCATCGACACGCTGTTCGTGGCCGAGTCGGCGGCCGAGGTGCGCGGCGAGCCGGTCAGCGAGGCCGCGCGCGCCGAGAAGCGCGGCCTGCTGGCGACGCTGGCCGCCGTCTACGAGCAGGATCTGGGCGATCAGCGCGAGGCCTACGACGCCTACGACGCCGCCGAGCACGCCGGCGACCACCGGCGCGAGATCTACGAGGGCATGGTCCGCCTGGCGCGGTGGCTGGAGCGCTGGGACTTCCTGGCGGACAGCCTGCGCCGCTGGGCCGCCGCCGCGCCGGACGTCGAGCTGCAGGTCGACCTGCGGCTGCAGGCGGCGCACCTGCTGGTCGAGATGCTGGACGACTACGCGGGCGCGGAGGCCGAGCTCACCCAGGTGCTGGAGATCGCGCCCGGGAACGCGGCGGCGCTGGCCAGCCTGGGGCGCCTGCGCCGTCAGCGGGGCGACTTCGAGTCGGCCAGCAAGCTGCTGTTCGAGGCCGCCACGCGCGAGAGCGATCCGCGCGCCAAGGGCACGCTGCTGGCCGAGGCCGGCTCGGTCGTGCAGTACAAGCTGAAGCAGGAGGACGCGGCGCTGAGCCTGTACGTGCAGGCGCTGACCGCCGATCCGCAGCAGGTGATGGCGGGCGAGCGCCTGGCCGAGCTGTACGCGCGCCGCCAGCAGTGGGGTGAGCTGGAGCCGATCCTGGACATGCTTGCCGCGCACGACGCCGCCGCGCTGGCGCCGGCGGCGGAACAGTCCGACGAGGGGGCGCCGCACACCCCGGCCCCCGACTTCGACGCCCCGTCGACCGATCCCGAGGTCCTGGAGCGCGCCGTCGCCCGTCACCTGCAGCGCGCCGAGGTCGCGCAGACGCTGCGCAAGCCCGACAAGGCGCTGGCCTGCTTCACCCACGCGTTCGCGCTGCAGCCCGACTCGCTGACCGTGCTGAAGCGCTACGCCGCGTTCCGCCTGCAGCGACGCGAGTGGGCCGACGCGGCCAGCCTGTACGAGCGGCTGCGGGCCCTGCACCGGGGCGCGCTGTCCGACGAGGAAGGTCTGAAGATCACGCTGGTGATCGCCCACTGCCACGCCGAATCGGGAGACATCACCGGCGCGATCGGCTGGTACGAAGAAGCGCGGGCGATGGATCCGCGGCACCGCAACGCGGTCGAGGCGCTGGCGCGCCTGCACGCCCACCAGAAGGACTTCGCGGCCTGGGTGAAGGACCGTCGCACCCTGATGTCGATCGCCACCCCGGAGGAGCAGGCCGCCCTGTGGGACGAGATCGGCGACACCCAGCGGGAGAAGATGGCCTCCCCCGACGAGGCGATCTCGTCCTATCGCGCGGCGCTGGCCGCGGAGCCCGGCCGGCGGGCGACGTTGCACAAGCTGCTGGCCGTCTATCAGCAGGAGAAGCAGTGGCAGAACGCCGCCGAGACGCTGGCCGCGCTGGCCACCGGCGAGACCGTCCCCCAGGCGCGCGCCGGCATGCTGTATCAGGCGGCGCTGCTGTGGAAGGACGAGCTAAACCGCCCGGCCGAGGCCGAGGAGTTGCTGGAGCAGGCGCTGGATGAGGAGGCCGAGCTGCCGGATGCGTTCGAGCTGCTGGTGAAGCTGCAGACCGAGCAGGCCGACTGGACGGCCCTGGCCCAGAGCTACCGCAGAATGATCGCGCGCGGCTCGACCGGGGACGAGCGCGGCGACGACCGCGCCCGCCTGGCCCGGCTGTGGAACGACCTGGGCGAGCTGGCGCTGCGCCGGCTGGCCGACCGCGAGCTGGCGCTGGAGTCGTTCGAGCGCGCCGCGGCCCTGGCCCCGGAGCAGCCTCGGCCGTACGAACTGCTGGCCGAGCTGTACGTGCAAGGTGGCGCCGACAGCCGCGACAAGGCGATCGCCGCGCACCACCAGCTGCTGGCGCAGGATCCGGACCGCGTCGAGTCGTACCAGGCGCTGGTCAAGCTGTACGGCGAGGCGGGCGCCTTCGACAAGCGCTGGTGCGTGGCCGCCACGCTGGCGTTTCTAGGAAAGGCCGATCCCGCGTCGCTGGCGCTGTTCGAGCGGCTGCGCCCGCACCAGGTCCGGCTGGCCACCGAGCGGATGACCAGCGAGCTGTGGCAGCGCGTGCTTCACCCCGACGAGGACGCTCTGCTGGACGCGCTGTTCGCGGCGGGGGGCGCGGTGGTGGCCGCTCCCGCGGCCCAGCCGCTGGCCGCGTATGAGCTGAAGCGCAAGGCGCAGATCGATGTGGCGGCAGATCCCCGCCCCCTGGTGCGCGCGCTGGTCCAGGTGGCGTCCACGCTAGACGTGCCGATGCCGGACCTCTACCTGCTGGACGAGCCTGGCGCCGCGACCGCGCTGCTGAGCGTGAAGGGCAAAGGGAGCCCGCGGCCCACGCTGGTGCTGGGGCCCGGAACCACCCGGCGCGAGGACACGTTCGAGCTGGCCTTCGACACCGGGCGCCTGATGTCGTTCCTGCGCCCCGAGCGGTTCGTGCGGCACGCGCTGCCGTCACCCGGGGCGCTGGCCACGGCGCTGCAGGCGTTGCTGCTGCTGGGCGGGGTGAACGCGGACGCGCCCGAGGCCGAGGCGGCTCGCCTGGCGGCACAGGCGCGCAAGGCCGTGACGCCGGCGCTGGCCGAGACGCTGGCGACCGCGGCGCGGCGACTGGTCGAGGCGCGCGGCACGGCCCCCGACCTGGCCCGCTGGCTGGCCGGCACCGATCTGACGGCCGCCCGGGTGGGCCTGCTGCTGTCCGGGGATCTGGGCGCGGCCGCGCGCGTGCTGTGGGGCGAGAGCTCTCCGGGAGACGCCACCGGCCAGCAGCGGGTGCGCGAGCTGGTGGCGTTCTCGATCAGCGAAAGCTACTTCGTCTGCCGCGCCCAGCTGGGCGTCGCCGTCGCCGCCTGACGCGATCCGAGCGCGAGCGCCGTCCACCAGCAGACGCTGCCACTCAGTTCGTGCGGGGGGAATGACGGTACGCGAGGACAGCGAGGACATGTCCGCCGTCGGCGCCGCCCGTCACTGACGCAGCGACGGCGCCACCTGCAACGTCTGGATCTTCAGGTCGCGGATGATGGTCATCGCGGTGTCGAGGCCGGCTTGGTCCGCGGTCAGCAGGCGGTGCAGATCGTCGATGCCGGCCACCGGGTTGTCCCCGAAGGCCACGATCAGATCGCCCTCGTGCAGGCCGGCGTGCGCGGCGGGGCTGTTCGGCTCGACCGTCACCACGAAGACACCGCTCTCGTTCGTCAGGCCGTGGTAACGGACCACCCGCCGGTGGAGCGGGACGTTCTGGCCCGCGACGCCCAGGTACGAGCGGCGCACCTTCCCCTCGTGGATCAGCTTCGTCATCACGAAGGCGGCGGTGTTCGCCGCGATGGCGAAGCAGATGCCCTGCGCCGGCATGATCATGGCCGTGTTCACGCCGATGACCCGCCCCAGCGCATCCACCAGGGGCCCGCCCGAGTTCCCCGGGTTCAGCGCCGCGTCGGTCTGGATGACGTCGTCGACCAGGTGCCCGGTCTTGGTGCGCAGCGAACGTCCCAGCGCGCTGACCACGCCGGCCGTGACCGTGCAGTCGAACCCGTAGGGGTTGCCGACCGCCACCGCGAGCTGCCCCACGCGCAGCCGCGACGAATCGGCGAACTGCAGCGCGGGCAGGTGACCGCCATCGATGCGCACCAGCGCGATGTCGGTGGGCGGATCATCGCCCACCACGTGGGCCGGCAACCGCGTGCCGTCCTGGAAGATCGCGGTGATGCGCTTTCCGCCCGAGACGACGTGGCTGTTCGTCAGCACGTACCCGTCCGGCGTCATCACGAACCCCGACCCGCTGCCGCCGCCCTCGTCGGGCCCGCGCCGGGGGCCGGGGCGTCCCCCCTGGGGCGGCTTGCCGCCCTGGACTTCGATCTTCACCACCGACGGGCTGACCTGCTCGGCGACCGTCGTCACCGTGCGCGAGTAGGCGTCCAGCAGCTCCCGATCGTCAGTAACGCGCGTCTCTGTCTCGACATTTTCCATGGGTGACCTCCATCGCCCGGGCGCTCGCTCCCGGCGGGTGATTGCCCGTGGGCGTCACGCCTCACGGGTTTAGCTGGTCACCGTAACCGCGGCCGCTCGACCGTCAACTGACGGCCCGGCTCGCGTTCACTTCGCCAGCTGCTTCCGGATCGCGCGCAGCTCCTTCAGCTTCTCGTCGGACACCTCGGGGTACTTCATCTTCAGGTCCTCGAGCGTCTTCACCACCACGCGCGAGACGATCAGGCGGGCCGTTTCCTTGTCGTCCGCCGGGACGGCGTACCAGGGGCTGTCGTCGGTGCTGGTGGCCGTCAGGCAGTGCTCGTAGGCCTTCATGTAGTCCTTCCAGAACTTCCGCTCCTCGAGGTCGGCCTGGCTGAACTTCCAGCGCTTGTCGGGGTCGTCGATGCGGTCCAGGAAGCGTTTGCGTTGTTCGTCCTTGGACAGGTGCAGGAAGAACTTCACGATACGCGTGCCGTTGCGGTGCAGGTGCCGCTCCAGGTCCCTGATCGACTGGTAACGCCTGTCCCACACGTCATGCTTGTGGTGCTTGCCGGATTTACCGTCGCCGTTCGGCAGCCCCTCGCCACGCAGAATCTCGGGGTGGACCCGGGCGATCAACACCTCCTCGTAATACGACCGGTTGAAGATGCCGATGCGGCCCCGCTCGGGCAGCACGCGCGTCGTTCGCCACAGGAAGTCGTGCTCCAGCTCCTCGGGGCTGGGATGCTTGAAGCTGTAGACCTGACACCCCTGCGGATTCACGCCCGACATCACGTGGCTGATGGCCCCATCCTTCCCTGCGGCGTCCATGGCCTGGAAGATCAGCAGCAGCGCGTACTGGTTGGACGCGTACAGCAGCTTTTGCAGGTCGGCCAGCTTGTCCACCTGCGCCGCCATCGCGTCCTTGTAGCCATCCTTCGAGCCGAAGAACGGGTCTATCCTGGTGGGCCACCGGTCGAGGTCGACCTTGTGCCCTTCGCGCACGCGGAAATCATCCAGATGTTTTTTCATCGCGTCCTTTCTCTCAGGTCGTAGGATAAATAACCATTGTGGCCTCCCCTGAAACGCCCCCCACACGACAGGCGCTGTCCGACCAGCGTGTGAAGACGCTGATGAAGGAGGCCCTGCGCGGCAAGGCCCACCGCCTGACCCGCGCCGACGCCGTCATCGCGTCCGGCCTGCCCGAGCCCGAGGCCACCCGGGCCCTGACTCTGCTGCTCAAGGACCACCGCAGCCACCTGAGCGTCACCGACAGCGGCGAGCTGCTGTACGAGTTCGATCCCTCGTTCGCGCGGCGCGACGCCCTGACGTGGCGCGAGCGGGGCGCCCAGGTGGGCTCGTGGCTGTGGAAGGGCTTCTCGTTCCTGTTCAAGATCAGCATCGTCGCCACGCTGGTGGGGTACTTCGCGCTGTTCGTGGGGATGATGGTGGCGATGGTGTTCGCGCGCAGCAACTCGTCCGATGACGACGATCGCGGCGGCTTCGGCCTGGACGGGCTGCTGTGGTTCTGGGGCTGGGACACCGCGGGCACCTGGGGCCACCCGCGCGCCCGCCTGGCGCCGCGCGGACCGCGCGTCCCCTTCTACAAGCGCGTCTTCGCGTTCGTCTTCGGGCCACCGCAACCACCCGTCGATCCGCTGCGCGATGACAAGCAGCTGGTGTCGTTCATCCGCGCCCAGCGCGGGCGCATCGCCGCCGTCGACCTGGTCCGGCTGATGGGGTGGGACTTCCCCCGCGCCGAGCAAGAGACGACCCGCCTGATGGCCCACTACGGCGGCGAGCCCGAGGTGACCGACGACGGTGTGATCCTCTACACGTTCAAGGAGCTGCGCAAGACGGCGCACGAGGCCGACCGCGACACCGAACCGCGCTGGGCCTGGCAGCGCGCCACCAAGGTGGCCCCGCTGACCGGGAACCCGGCCGGCACGAACGCCCTGATCGGCTTCTTCAACGGCTTCAACATGCTGGCGCCGATGCTGATCGTTCCGGCGTTCGAGCTGCGCTTCCGGGTCTCGCTGGCCGAGTACAAGTTCCTGCTGTTCGGGTTCCCGCTGGCGTTCTCGTCGGTGTTCTTCGCCATCCCCGGGGTGCGCTGGCTGAAGGCCCGCTGGGACGCCCGCCAGCGACGCCACCACGAGAACCGCCACCAGCTGTTGCGGCGCATCTTCACCGGCCTGGGCAAGCGCCCCCGGGAAGACCTGGCGCCGACGCCGGCGCTGGGCGCGATCCTGGATGGCGAGCTGGTCACGCTGGGCGGCGACGTGGCCACCGAACCGGACGAGCAGGGCCGGGTCTGCTACATCTTTCCCCGGATCGAGCAGGAGCTGGCGGCAGTGGCGCGGGCGCGGAACGCGGCGGCCGCGGCCGAACGCGACGCCGGCGCGGTGGTGTTCTCCTCTGCGGAGTGACCGACAGGACCTATGACAAAACCAAACACGTCTCGCTCGTCGTTCTCGTGGTCGCACAAGGGCAAGGTCCTGGGGACCATCGCCGTTCCACTGGCACTGGCGCTGGGGCTGGCCGCCGCCGGCATGGCGGCCCCGCCGGCGCCCGGCCCCGCCGGCCAGGCGACCGAACGCAACATCACGAAGCTGACGGTGAGCCTGCTCGAGCACTCGCAGTTCGCCCACCACCCGCTGGACCGCGAGTTCGCGAACACGTTCCTGGATCGCTACCTGGACGCGCTGGACGGTACGCGCTCGCTGTTCCTGCAGGCGGACGTCGACGAGTTCGCCCCCTTGCGCGCCACGCTGGCCCAGACCACGCGCGACACCGGCGACACCGCCCCGGCGCACGTGATCTTCGCCCGCTACTTGCAGCGCCTGGAGCAGAGCGAGAGCTTCGTGAGCGGCCTGCTGAAGGCGGGAAAGTTCGACTTCACCGGCCACGACACCTACTCGTTCGACCGCGCCAAGGCGGTCCGCCCCAAGGACATGGAGG
>Ga0207652_10001027_pt1 | contig 25599 bp, 25 predicted proteins | sample KBSC63BmetaG_FD_184334 | JGI IMG/M metagenome (GOLD analysis project Ga0207652, IMG submission 184334) | Corn rhizosphere microbial communities from Kellogg Biological Station, Michigan, USA - KBS C6-3B metaG (SPAdes) (version 2) | ecosystem: Host-associated > Plants > Roots > Rhizosphere ... | reverse complement strand
CTGTGAACGATCCGGCCGAGGTGTGGAAACTCTCGGACAGGGACGTCACGCAAGTCCGACCTCCCCCCGACCCTGTGACGCCTTCCAAACGGAAGCCTCACGTCCCGGGCGCCTCATGGGGGTCACGGCCTGCCAGGACCCCCATGAGGCGCCCGGGACCAACATCGACGCACCTCGGACGGCCGCCAGGGCCCCGAGCCCCCGCCCGTCCCTTCCCGGGCATGAGGCGACGCCCCCGCGGGCCTTCTCCGCTCTTCACCATTCCCCGTAACGCGGAAGCTGCCCAGAGCATCAGCTTCCGACTCACAGGGCCCGGACAGGTCAGCTGTCCCCGCGCAGTCCCGAGGCGCCAGCTTCACCCCCGTCCGGCCCGACGCGCCGGCCCTCGGTCCGGCCCGGCGACGGGGCGCCGCCGGCCGCCAAACCACCGGGCCCGGAGTCGTCCCAGGGCCTTTGGCACGTGATCGCATTCGAGGTCTGGGGCGCCCGGCGAACCGGCTCTGGGGGCCACTAAACAAAAATCGTCCCAACTTTCAGGGGATTTGCCTCAGAAATGCCGCTACTACCGTGCGAGATGCACACGAAGCCGGACATGCGCGCCCGGTAGAGTTAGGGGACGAAACGGCGTCATCCGATGATGGACAAGGCGTCGCCGTCTTCAACCCGGGTACTTCTCGGGTGCGACCAAGAAGAGGTTTTGGATTTTGTTCGAGCGATTCACCGAGCGGGCTCGTCAGGTAGTCGTCCTAGCGCAGGAGGAGGCGCGGACGCTCAAGCACAACTACATCGGCACCGAGCACATCCTGCTCGGACTCCTTCGCGAGGAGGAGGGTCTTGCCGCCCGCGTCCTGGAGTCCCTCGACATCACCGTGGAACGGGTGCGCTCGCAGGTCGTCCGCATCGTCGGCTCCGGCGAGGAGGTCACCTCGGGGCAGATCCCGTTCACGCCGCGCGCCAAGAAGGTGCTCGAGCTGGCGCTGCGCGAGGCGCTCAGCCTCGGCCACAACTACATCGGCACCGAGCACATCCTGCTCGGCCTGGTCCGCGAGAACGAGGGCGTCGCCGCCCGCATCCTCCTGGACTTCGACGCCGACAGCGACAAGATCCGCAACGAGGTCATCCGGATGCTCTCCGGTCCCGGCGGCCGTCGCCAGGGCAGCTCGGGCTCGGGCAGCTCGGGCGAGGGCAAAAAATCTTCGAAACTGCTCGACCAGTTCGGGCGCAACCTGACCCGCCTCGCCGAGGAGGGCAAGCTCGACCCGGTCATCGGTCGCGAAACCGAGATCGAGCGGATCATGCAGATCCTCTCCCGCCGCACCAAGAACAACCCGGTGCTGCTCGGCGAGCCGGGCGTCGGCAAGACCGCCGTCGTCGAGGGCCTCGCCGCCAAGATCAACTCGGGCGAGGTGCCGGAGCTGCTGAAGAACAAGCAGATCTACACGCTCGACCTGGCCGCCCTGGTGGCCGGCTCGAAGTACCGCGGTGAGTTCGAGGAGCGCCTCAAGAAGGTGATGAAAGAGATCACCCAGCGGGGCGACATCATCCTGTTCATCGACGAGCTCCACAACCTGGTCGGCGCCGGCGCCGCCGAGGGGGCGATCGACGCCGCCTCGATCCTGAAGCCGGCCCTGGCCCGTGGTGAGCTGCAGACGATCGGCGCCACGACCCTCGACGAGTACCGCAAGTACCTCGAGCGCGACTCGGCGCTGGAGCGTCGCTTCGCGCAGATCCGGGTCGACCAGCCCTCGCCGGAGGACACGGTCCGCATCCTCGAGGGCCTGCGCGAGCGCTACGAACAGCACCACAAGGTGACGATCAACGACGAAGCGCTGGAAGCAGCCGCCGAGCTCGCCGATCGTTACATCTCCGACCGCTTCCTGCCCGACAAGGCGATCGACCTGATCGACGAGGCGGGCTCGCGGCTGCGCATCAAGTCGATGTCGACGCCGCCGGTCTACCGCGATCTCGAGGAGGAAATCGAGACGACGCGGCGCGAAAAGGAGGCCGCGATCGAGGCGCAGGAGTTCGAAAAAGCCGCCAACCTGCGCGATCAGGAGCGCCAGCTGACCACCCGCAAGCGCCAGCTTGAAGACGAGTGGGCGGAGGGTGAGAACGGCGAACGGCCGGTCGTCGGCGAGGAGGAGATCGCCGACATCGTCTCGATGTGGACCGGCATCCCGGTCTTCAAACTGACCGAGGCCGAGACCAAGAAGCTGATCCGCATGGAGGAGGAACTCCACAAGCGCGTGATCGGCCAGGAGGTCGCGATCACCGCCGTCTCGAAAGCGATCCGCCGCTCCCGTGCCGGGATCAAGGATCCGAAGCGGCCGGCCGGCTCGTTCATCTTCCTCGGCCCCTCCGGGGTCGGCAAGACCGAGCTCGCCCGCACGCTCGCCGACTTCCTCTTCGGCGACGAGGAGGCGATGGTCCGGATCGACATGTCCGAGTACATGGAGAAGCACGCGGTCAGCCGCCTGGTCGGCTCGCCCCCGGGCTACATCGGCTACGACGAGGGCGGTCAGCTGACCGAGGCCGTGCGTCGCAAGCCGTACTCGGTGCTGCTCCTGGACGAGATCGAGAAGGCCCACCCCGACGTCTTCAACATCCTGTTGCAGATTCTCGAGGACGGGCGCCTCACCGACGCCCAGGGCCGCACGGTCGACTTCCGCAACGCGATCGTGATCATGACCTCGAACATCGGCGCCGCCGAGATCTCGAAGAACACCTCGATCGGCTTCACCGTCTCCGACGACGAGACCGGCATGTCCTACAACGACATGAAGAACCGGATCATGGGCGACCTCAAAAAGGTGTTCCGCCCAGAGTTCCTCAACCGGATCGACGAGGTCATCGTGTTCCACAAGCTGGCGAAGGAGGAGGTCAAGGTGATCATCGACCTGATGATCGCGCGCGTCCGCGTTCAGGTCGCCGAGCACGAACTCCAGCTGGAGCTGACCGACGAGGCCAAGGATCTCCTGGTCGACAAGGGCTGGGACCCGTCGATGGGCGCCCGTCCGTTGCGCCGCGCGATCCAGCGCTACATCGAGGACCCGCTCGCCGACGAAGTGCTGCGGGCCGGCCCGATGACGCCTGGTTCGACCGTGATGGTGACCCGCGACGCGTCCGGCGACGAGAACGACCAACCGCTGCGGCTGGAGATCATCCCGCCGAGCAGCAAGTCGCCGCTCGACGAGGCGGAGCGACCGAAGGTCGGCGTCGGCGCGAAAACCGAGGGCGACGGCGTCCACGGTCACGAGGCCGACTCGGGCGACCACGACCCCGAGCATTGAGCAAGAGCAAGTGAGCGAGCCCGGCCGCGGCGCGATCGGCACCTGGAGCGGCGGCCGCTTCCTCCACTACGGCGAGGCGATCGAGGAAGATCGCCTCGCCGCGCTGCTGCGTCCGGGGGAGGGGATCGACACGGTCCTCACCGCCGATGCCTACGGCGCGGGCGAGGCCGACTCGCTCCTCGGGCGGGCGCTTGAGGGGGTTTCCCGCGAGGCCTACTCACTGGTCGGCGCCGTCGGCCACGACTTCTACGAGGGCGAGCGCAACGGGCCGAAAGGCTTCCCGCGCTTCACCGATCCGAGCCTGCGCGGCCCGGATGGCTATGCCTCCTACCTGCGGATGGCGGCCGAGAAGAGCCTCGAGCGCGTCGGCGCCTCGAGCTTCGACCTGCTGCTGCTCCACAACCCGGATCGCATCGGCTACACCTCCGAGGTCGTCTGGGACGGGATGGCGGCGCTGCGCGAGGCGGGCCTCACGGCGCGGATCGGCGTCGCCCCCGGTCCCGCCAACGGCTTCACCCTCGACCTGATCTCCTGCCTCGAGCGCTTCGGCGAGCGGATCGACTGGACGATGATCATCCTCAACCCACTGGAGCCCTGGCCGGGCGAGCTGGTGCTCGACGCGGCGGCGCGCCACGAGGTCAAGGTCATCACCCGCGTGGTCGATTACGGCGGCCTCTTCTGGGACGGGCTGCGGCCGGGCATGGAGCTCGCCAAAGGCGACCACCGGGCCTTCCGCCCGGACGGGTGGATCGAGGCCGGCCTCGAGAAGCTCGACCGCCTGCGGCCCTTCGCCGAGCGCGCCGAGCTGACCCCGATGGGGCTCGCCTGCCAGTGGAACTTCGCCCACCCCGCGGTCGCGTGCGTCGCCCCGACCCTGATCCAGGAGGTCGGGCCGGAAGCGCGCACGATCGAGTCCCAGCGCGCCGAGCTTGCCGCGATCCCCGCCGAGGAGCGCCTCTCCGCCGACGACGTCGCCGCGATCCGGGCGATCGGCGACAACACCGGCTGCATGGCGCTGAAGGGCGCCAACCCGAGCTTCGAGGGCGAGGAGCAAGCCGACCGCTGGCCGCTCAGCCCGGAGCTGGCCGAAGTCGGCGGCCGCTGGGGTATCGACCCCGAGCGCGACCTGGCGGGCAGCGCGGCGTAGGTAGCGGCGCGGCAGGGGCCGGCCGGCGCCCTGGGGAAGGGACGGCCTCTTGAGGCAGGCGCCTGGGAAGGGACCGAGGCCCCTTGAAGCCCGCGCCCGGAAGGGACGGGGACCCGCAGGCGGGAGCCCGGATAGGGGACGGGCCGTCTCGTCCACGGCCCTGGCAGGCTGTGGCCGTGGCCGAGACGGCCGGGTCGCGGGGAGCGGGGGGACCCGTGGAGCGTCCGTCACGAGGGAGCCACGGATCCCTCACCGGAGGGACACGGGAGTGCGTCGGATCCGTGACGGGGGTCCGACCCCGTCACGGAGACGTCGGGAACTCCACGCTTCCTCCCGTGTCGTCCAACGGTGACGGACGCGCTGTCGACTTTGAGCCCCCTATGGGGGACCAAAAGTCGACAGCGCGTTATCGGCCCCTCGATCCCGGCCCGAAAAGGGCCCTCCCGGGGGCCGGAAAGTGTGACGTTCCCGGCATCTCTGTGAACGATCCGGCCGAGGTGTGGAGTCTCCCGGACGGGATCGTCACGGAAGTCCGACCTCGCACCGTCCCCTTGACGCCTCTCCCACGGAAGTCCGACTTCGCACGGTCCCTGTGACACCTCTCCCACGGAAGCCTCACGTCCCGGGCGCCTCATGGGGGTCACAGCCTGCCAGGACCCCCATGAGGCGGCCGGGACACCCGCCACCCCATCTCGGACGGCCGCCAGCGCCCCGAGCCCCCGCCGTCCCGCCGCTACGTCCCCGGAACCACCCACCTCAATCGCTCGTCGCCTTCTGGCGGGCCGAACACCGGGTGCGCGCGCTTGGTCTTGGTCTCGCCAACTCCGGCCGACGATCGCCGGGCTCGGGTGCGCCGCTGAAGACGCTGGGCATGGGTTTGCCGGCTCGCTGGCCGGCTCGACCTGGCTCCAGGTGGGGATGTCGGCTCTCGGCACCATCCTCACCTGGGCCTGGGTGCGCCGCCCCGCCGAAGAAGGTCCTGACCCCGCGGTGGGGGGAAAGCCGGGGCCTGAGGCCCTTCATCATCACCTCCACCACCGGTGCGTTCACTTCTGAACCGCATTCCAGAGCCGTTTTTGCCATAATTAGGTGGATGGTCTCATTGTCAGGGGATGCGCTTCATGAGTTGTCGGAACGTCAGGATCCCCGGCTACTCAGAGCGTTAGACGTTGTCGCTCCTGGCGGGGCCCTCCGTGAGGGGATCGACAACATCGTCCACGCCCACACCGGGGCGCTGATCGTCGTCGGCGAGCTCGACGAGATCTCCCATCTGCTCTCCGGTGGCATCCGCCTGGACATCGACTACACGCCCGCGATGCTCTACCAGGTGGCGAAGATGGACGGGGCGATCGTCCTCAACGCCGAGTCCACCACGATCGCCTGGGCGAACGTGCAGCTGATGCCGGACCCGACGATCCTCTCCTCGGAGACCGGGACCCGCCACCGCACCGCCGAGCGCGTCTGCAAGCAGACCGACGCGCTGGTGATCGCCGTCTCGCAGCGGCGCGAGGTCGTCTCGCTCTACGTCGAGGGCGCCAAGTACATCCTTCAGGACATCCCCGCGGTGCTCGCCAAGGCCAACCAGGGCCTGGCGACGCTGGAGAAGTACCGGCAGCGGCTCGACGAGGTGTCGACGCGGCTGACCGTGCTCGAGTTCGAGGGCCGCACCGTCCTCCACGACGCGCTCACCGTGCTGCAGCGCGCCGAGCTGGTGACGCGGATGGCGGTCGAGGTCGAGCGCTACATCGTCGAGCTCGGCACCGAGGGCCGGCTGATCGAGATGCAGCTCGAGGAGACGATGGTCGGCGTCGCCGCCGACAAGACCGCGCTGCTCCGCGATTACGCGGTCGAGGACTCCGAGGAGGACCTGGCGTCGATGCTGCAGTCGCTCTCGCGGCTGCCGCATCAGGACGTGCTCGACTTCGGGCGGCTCGCCGAGCTGCTCGGCTACGACCGCAAGATCAACACCGTCGACTTCCCGGTCTCGCCGCGCGGCTACCGGGTGCTCGGCCGGGTGCCGCGGATCCCCAAGCTTGTCGTCCAGAAGATCACCCACGAGCTGGGCGGGTTGGAGGAGGTCCTCGCGGCCCCCGATGCCGAACTCGCCGCCGTCGACGGAGTCGGGCCCAGTCGGGCCAAGGACATCCGCGAGGGCCTGCGCCGGCTCCAGGAGGTCGATCTTGTGGACAGGTACTTACAGAGTTGACGGCGATAGGCGCCGTCGCAAGACGAAAGGAGCCACCGATTTCCGAGCTAGATGAGGCCACCGTGGAAGAGGTCTTCGAGGAGGACGTCGAGTACGTCTGCGACTTCGAGATAGGTGACAAGGTCGTCTACCCCCACCACGGAGCCGGCTTGGTGCTGACCAAGGAAACGCGGGAGCTGATGGGCAGCGAGCGTGAGTACCTCACGATCAAGATCCTCCATAACGAACTCACCGTCATGGTCCCCACGGAGAACGCCGGCAAGGCCGGCCTGCGACGCGTGATCGACGAGGAAGAAATCAAGAAGGTCACCACCGTCCTCACCGACGACGTCTCCGAGATGCCGAAAAACTGGAACAGGCGCTTCAAGTACAACCGCGAGAAGATCAAGACCGGCGACGTGTTCGAGCTGGCCGAGGTCGTCCGCAACCTCGCGATCCGCGAGATGGAAAAGGGCCTCTCCACCGGCGAGAAGCAGATGTACACCCGGGCGAAGAAGATCCTCGCCTCGGAGTTCATGTACGCCCTCGACAAGGACGAGGACGGCGCCGAGGAATACCTCGACGGGCTGCTGGAGGAGCGCTTCGCCGCCACCGCCTCCGCCTGAGGGCACCAAATCTGAGGTGACCGCAGTCATCGCGGCCGCCGGCTCCGGGGAGCGCCTCGGGGCCGGTGGCCCGAAGGCGTTCGTGCTGCTCGGACGGCGGCCGATGATCGCCTGGTCCCTCGATGCCTGCCTGGCCTGCGAGTCGGTGACGGCCGTGGTCGTCGCCGTGCCCGCGGGTCAAGCGCACGATCTCCAAGACGTCGTGACCGTCGACGGCGGTCGGACCCGCGCGGAGTCGGTCGCGAACGCGCTGAACGCCGTCGACACCGAGCTCGTCGCCATCCACGACGCGGCGCGCCCGCTCCTGACCTCTGGGCTGCTCGACGACCTCGTCGCGGAGCTCCTCGCGAGCCCGGACGCGGACGGGATCATCGCCGCCGCCCCGGTCACGGACACGGTCAAGAAGGTCCGTGTGGACTTTCCGTTGGAGAGCAACGGAAAGTCGACGCGCATCATCAGTGACACCTTGGATCGCTCGGAGCTCTGGGGGGCACAGACGCCTCAGGTCTTCCGGACCGAGGCGCTTCGCGACGCCCTTAAGGTCGCGGACGCGGTCACCGACGAGGCGATGTTGATCGAGGCCGCCGGCGGCAAGATCCTGGTCCACGATCCCGGCATCGCCAACCTGAAGGTGACGACGCCGCTCGACCTGCGCGTCGCCGAGCTGCTGCTCGCCGAGCGGGGCTAGACCATCGATCCCCCGCTCGCCGAGCGGCGAGTTCGCAGAAAGCCGCGGTATGCGCGGAGAAGTGCGAACGCGGCCGGGGGGACGGGGGAAGCTGTTGCCTCGGGCGGCTGATCGGCGGCCCCGGCCGGCTAAGCTGATGTGCGGAAGGCGTGAGGCTTCGTGTCCTGTCCCCCGACGGAGCCAACCTTTAGACCTTGGTAGCCCTGTGGGCTACCAAGGTCTAAAGGTTGCCGGGCGGAGACCTGGTCGCCGACAAGAGGCGCGCGGAAGCGTCACCTCCCCTCGCTTCCGTGACCCCTCCTCCCCATCCGTGAGAGCTCCACGACGCCCGATCACGCGCTGCGTGGAATTTCCACGCCATACGGTGGAAAATCCACAGCGCGTAGGCGGGGCGGCCCAGTCCCTTGTCCCGTCGGACCCCCGCGCCCGCGGAATCGGTGCTCTAGTCCTCGGGCGCGCGGCGGCCGCGGTCGCTGAGCAGCACGTACACGAGCGTCACCGCGAAGGTGAGCTGGCCGACGCCGAGCGCGGTGCCGAGGTTGACCGCGCCGAGCGCCAGCGCGGCGAAGACGCCGACGAAGAAGCCCGCGATAAGTATGAGCAGCTGACGGCCCATCGCTCTCGAAGTCTAGGCTTGTCGCATGCTCACCGACTACCACCTCCACCTCCGTCCCGACGAGGAAGGGACCACCTTCGAGCGCTATTTCACCGCCGATAACGTCGAGCGCTACCGGGCCGCGGCGGCCGCGGCCGGGATCGAGGAGCTGGGTGTCGCCGAGCACCTCTACCGCTTCCGCCAGGCGCTCGACCTCTGGCGCCACCCGCTGTGGACCGAGAACGCCAACGACGACCTCGACGAGTACTGCGAGTTCGTCCGCTCGACCCCGTTGCGCCTCGGCGTCGAGTGCGACTTCGTGCCCGGCGCCGAAGGACGCACCGCCGCGATGCTGGAAACGCGCGACTTCGATTATGTGGTCGGCTCGGTCCACTTCGTCGGCGAGGGCGACGCGGCGGTCGACCACGACGGCTTCGACGTCTGGGAGGCCCCGGACGCCGACGCCGAGGAGATCTGGGGACGCTACTTCGACCACTTCAACCGGTGCGCGCGCTCCGGCCTCTTCGACATCCTCGCCCACCCGGACCTGGTGAAGGTCTGGGGACGCGGCCGGCCGCTGCCGAAGGGCGACCTGCGGCGCTTCTACGAGCCCGCCGTGGAAGCGATCGTCGAAGGCGGCTCGGCCGTCGAGCTCTCCACCGCGGGGCTCCGCAAGCCGGTCGGCGAGCTCTACCCGGCGCGCGCCTTCGCCGAGCTGGCGGTCGAGGCCGGGGTGCCCTTCGCGCTCTCCTCCGACGCCCACCTGCCCGAGCAGATCGGCTTCCGTTATGACGACGCGCTCGCCTTCCTCGACGAGCTCGGGGTCGAGGAGCTCGCCGTCTTCGAGGGGCGCCGGCGCCGGCTCGAGCCGCTCGGCGCCCGCGTCGGCTGAGGCGCGCGATGGTCGGCATCGGCTACGACTCCCACCGCTTCGCCGTGGGGCGCAAGCTCGTTCTCGGCGGGGTGGAGGTCGACCACCCGCAGGGCCTCGAGGGCCACTCCGACGCCGACGTCGTCACCCACGCGGTGATCGACGCGATCCTCGGCGCCGCCGGCGCCGGCGACATCGGCACCCTCTTCCCGCCCGACGAGGAGCGGTGGCGCGACGCCGCCTCGATCGACCTGCTGCGCACCGCGATCGGCACGATCGCCGGGCGGGTCGTGAACGTCGACGCGACGGTGATCTGCGAGGCGCCGAAGCTCGCTACCTACAAGCCGCAGATGGAAGCACTGCTGGGCGAGGTGACCTCGGCCAAGGTCAGCGTCAAGGCGACGACCAACGAGGGGATGGGCTGGATCGGCCGCGGCGAGGGCATCGCCTGCATCGCCGTCGCCCTGGTTGAGGACGACTGACGCTGCATCGGCCGGTCTGCCCAGCGCGCGGGGATGGCGCGGGGAGCGGGTTCGAATGAAAGCGTCACGGGTGCCGCGGATGCCGTCCCGATCCGGGCCGGCTGAGGTCGACCCGGCATCCGCGGCACCTCGGGGCGGGGGAGGAGGACGAAAGGCGCACGAGCGCGGAGGAAGAGTCACGGAAGGGCCAAGGAGTGACGCTTCCGTGCGCCTCCCGCGCGCCTTCGTCCCGGAGGCGACGATCCCGTGACGACGCGTTCGCAGTTTCCCGTCCCAGGTACGGGAAAGTGCGAACGCCACCTCGCCGGACCCACGGGACCCCCTCCGGCCCGGCTGCTGATAGGCGGCCACAGCCTGCCAGGGCCGCCCATCGGCAGCCGAGGCGACAGCTATCCCGCTGCACGGGCCCGTGGCGTCAGCCGGCGGGCGGCGCCATCTCGGGGTCCGCGACGCTGTACGGCGCATCGGTACCCCACCGGGATGGCCCGCCGGCCGCTCGGCCAATAGTCTTCACGGATCGATGGCTAGTACGGGGCAAACGGACGTGCGGGCGGCCGTGTCCGACCTTCTCTTCGAGGGGCGGGTGCTGCGCCGCGCGGGGATCGTCGGGCCGATGCGTCCGGACAAGGCGCTGCGGGTCGGCTCCACCTTCCTGCGCTGGGGCGCGTCGCCCGCGACCGGGGTCACCATCGCGGCGATCGAGCATCCGCACGAGATCGCGATCCTCGACGAGCGCGGCTCGCTGACCTGGCGCCGCCTGCACGAGCGCTCCAACGCTCTTGCCCGCTCCTTCGAAGCGCTCGGCATCGGTCCCGGCGACGGGATCGGGGTGATGGCGCGCAACCACCGCGGCTTCCTCGAGGCGACCCTGGCGGCGGCCAAGCTCGGTGCCTCGGCGCTCTACCTCAACACGATGTTCGCGGGCCCGCAGCTGGTCGAGGTGATGAAGCGGGAGGGCCCGAAGGCGCTCGTCTACGACGAAGAGTTCGGCGACCTGCTGGCCGGGGTCGAGCCCGGCGTCAAGCGGATCATCGCCTGGCACGACGGCGCGCCCCCTGCCGAGGCGACGACGGTCGAGCAGCTGATCGCCGCCGGCGACCCGTCCGACCTCGCGCCGCCGCCCGACAAGGCCCGCTTCGTGATCCTCACCTCGGGCACCACCGGGACGCCGAAGGGCGCCCAGCGGACCAGCCCCGACGGGCTGATGACGCTCGCCTCGCTGCTCGACATGATCCCCTACCGGCGCGGCTCGACGATGATGATCGCGGCGCCGCTCTTCCACTCCTGGGGCTTCCTGCACTTCGTCATCTCGCTGCCGACGACCTCGACGATGGTGCTGCGGCGGCGCTTCGACCCAGAGGAGACGCTGAAGGCGATCGAACGGGCCCGCGCCGACGTGCTCGCGGTGGTGCCGGTGATGATCCAGCGGATCCTCGGCCTGCCCGACGACACGCTCCAGCGCTACAAGCTGGCGTCGCTGAAGATCGCCGCGCTCTCGGGCTCGGCGCTGCCTGGCGAGCTGGCGACCCTGTGGATGGACCGCTTCGGCGACAACATCTACAACCTCTACGGCTCGACCGAGGTCTCCTTCGCCACGATCGCCACGCCCGCCGACCTCCGCGCCGCGCCGGGCACCGCCGGGCGGCCGCCACGCGGCACCACCGTCCGCCTCTTCGACGAGGACGGCAAGGACGTCGGCCCAGGCGAGGTGGGGCGGATCTTCGTCGGCAACGACATGAAGATGGAGGGCTACACCGGCGGCGGCAACAAAGAGGCGATCGACGGCCTGCTCTCCAGCGGCGACGTCGGCCACTTCGACTCCGACGGGCGCCTCTTCGTCGATGGTCGCGACGACGAGATGATCGTCTCCGGCGGCGAGAACGTCTTCCCGCGCGAGGTCGAGGATCTGCTCGCCGACCTCGACGGGATCGCCGAGGTGGCGATCATCGGCGTCGAGGACGAGAAGTTCGGCCAGCGGCTGAAGGCCTTCGTGGTGCTGGAGGAGGGGGCGTCGCTGACCGAGGCCGAGCTCGGCGCCCACGTCAAGGCGAACCTCGCCTCCTACAAGACGCCGCGCGAGGTCGAGTTCCTCGGGCGACTGCCGCGCAACGCGACCGGCAAGGTGCTGAAGCGGGAGCTGAAGGCTCGCGAGACGGGCAGCCGGGACGCCCAGTAGGCTCCACCGGATGACTGAGCCTGCGAGGCAGTTGAAGGCGGTTCGGGAGGCGAACCGCGACATGCACGCCGTCGCGCAGCAGGCCCTGGAGTGGGTGAAGGTCTCCGAGGAGCGCGTCGCCGCCGCCGAGGACACGGCCGAGAAGGTCCGGGCCGAGCTCAAGGAGCGGGCGATGAAGACGCTGCGCGAGATGAGCGCGCAGGCGCGCAGGCAGATCGAAGCCGCCAAGGCCGCTCAGGCCGCCGCCGAGTCGAAGCTGGCCGCCGCCGAGGCGGGGCGCGATCGCGCCGAGAACTCCTTCGAGGAACTGCGCCGCACCTCGCAGGCGGAGCGCGAGCGGACGCTCGCCAAGGCCTCCGAAGCGGGGGCCGACGCCGACGCCAAGGCCGAAGCCGCCGAATCGCGGGCGAAGCGGGAGATCGAGGAGGCCGAGCGCGAGGTCGAAGAGGCGAAAGCCTCCGTGCGCACCGAGATCGACCGCCGGGTCGAGGAGGCGCGCCGGCGGATCCAGGCCGACGCCGACAAGCGCGTCGCCGAAGCCGAGCAGCGCGCCGCCGAATCGGAGGCCGCCGCGGAAGCCGCCCACGACACCGCGATCGAGCTCGAGAAGGAGATCGAGAAGCGGGTCATGGAGGGGACCGAGGAGGTCCGCCGCGAAGCCGAAGAGAGCGTCCGCAAGCTGGTCGAGAAGGTGGAGCGCGAGGCCGAGGATTCCGCCCGCGCCCGCGCCGAGTCGCAGCTGGAGGCGGAGTCCGAGCGGATCAAGCAGCAGGCCCTGCGGCGCGAGGAGCGCGCCCGCGCGGCGACCGAGGAAGAGATCCGTGCCAGCGTCAGCAAGGCGCGGCGCGAGGTGCAGGCGGTCGCCGAGGACGACGGCCCCGCCTGGCTGCGGGCCAGCGCCCAGAAACCGCAGTCGCCCGCCGGCTACCGCACCTATTAGCACCGACGGCCTCCGGCCACTAACCTCGCCCGGACGATGCGGGAGGTGCGGATCAGGGACACGCTGAGCGGGGCGGTGCAGACGCTCGATGCCGACCATGAGGTCGGCATCTACGCCTGCGGCCCGACCGTCTACAGCCGCATCCACATCGGCAACGCGCGGCCCTTCGTGGTCTTCTCGTTGTTCGCCCGCTTCCTGCGCTCGGAGGGCTACGAGGCGCGCCTCGTCATCAACGTCACCGACATCAACGACAAGATCTACGCGGCGGCGGCGCGGGCGGGGGAGGGGTCGGCGAAGTTCGCCGGGGAGATGACCGCCGCCTATGTGGAGGACACCGACCGCTTAGGCCTCGGCCGGCCCGACGCCGAGCCCAAGGCGACCGAGACCGTCGACGGGATCATCGAGCTGATCGCCCAGCTGATCGAGAACGGCAACGCCTACGAGTCCGGCGGCGACGTCTACTTTCGTGTCCGCAGCTTCCCCGACTACGGCAAGCTCTCCAACCGCCGGCCGGAGGACATGGACCAGGGCGAGGAGGCGGGCTCGGCGAGCCTCAAGGAGGAGCGCCTCGACTTCGCCCTCTGGAAATCCACCAAAGAGGGCGAGGACACCTCCTGGGAGTCCCACTGGGGCCCTGGCCGGCCCGCCTGGCACATCGAGTGCTCGGTGATGGCCGAGCGGGAGCTGGGCGCCTCCTTCGCCGTCCACGGCGGCGGCTCCGATCTGGTCTTCCCCCACCACGAGAACGAGATCGCCCAGTCCGAGTCGGCCGGCCACCCCTTCGCCCACGTCTGGATGCACAACGGGATGGTCGACGCGGCCGGCGAGAAGATGTCGAAATCGGAGGGGAACATCTTCCAGCTGAGCGAGGCGCTCGACCGTTATGGGCGCGAGGCGGTGGTCGCGTACTTGATCAGTGGGCACTATCGGCAGCCGCTGGCGTTCGGGGAGCTGCCGATGGAGGAAGCGGTGGCGCGGGTCGAGCGGTTGCGGAACTTCTTCAGGACGCAGCGGGGGCGGGACTCCGGGGAGGTCTCCCCGGAACAACAGCGGGGAGGTTCCGGGGAGACCTCCCCGGAGTCCCGCCTCGAGGCGTTCAAGGATGCCCTTGCCGACGACTTCAATACGCCGCGAGCGATGGCGGAGGTTTTCGAGCTCGTCGGGGAGGCCAACCGCGATGACGTTCCGGGGGCGGTAGAGGCCGTGGCGGAGATGCTTGAGCTCGTCGGCCTCGGGTCGATCGCCGCGGGGCAGGACGACACCGATCCCGAGGCGGAGCGGCTGCTCCAGGAACGCCAGGACGCCCGTGCCGCGAAGGACTTCGGGCGCGCGGATGAGATCCGGGACCAGCTTGCGGCGCTTGGCTGGGAGGTCAGGGACTCGACTGACGGTCCCCAACTCGTCCGGCGCTGATGGCGTCGCAGATCATCTACGGGGTCCAGCCGGTCCATGAGGCCGAACGGGGGAGAAGGCGCGTCCACAAGGTCTGGCGGACGCCGGAGACCTCCGGGGCGGAGTTGGAGCGGCTCTGCGGGTCGCCCGACCATCAAGGTGTCGTCGCCGAGGTCGATCCGTATCCCTACGGCGACGCGGAGGGGATGCTGCGCAAGCCCGACGCCCTGATCGTGGCGCTCGACCAGGTGCAGGACCCGCGCAACCTCGGTGCCGTGTGCCGCTCGGCCGAGTCGGCGGGCGCGGCCGGCGTGGTGATCCCGGAGCGGCGGGCGGCGATGGTGACGCCGGTCGCCTGCAAGACCTCGGCGGGCGGGGTCGAGCACCTCGAGGTGGCCCACGTCAGGAACCTCGCCGACTGGCTCGCGGCGGCGAAGGACGCGGGCTTCTGGATCTGGGGGGCCGACGCGGACGGCCCGGCGCCGCCGTGGGGCGTCGATCTCACCGGTCCCACGGTGCTGGTGCTCGGCGGGGAGGGGAAGGGCCTTCGTCCTCGGGTGGCCTCGAGCTGCGACGGCCTCGTCGCCCTGCCGAGCCTGGGCCAGGTCGAGTCCCTGAACGTGTCGGCAGCGGCCACCGCCCTCCTTTTCGAGTCCGTCCGCCAACGCTCCTGACCCCCGGCATATGCAACGGCGGTTGCAGAAATACGCAATTTGGGGTTGACAGAACTCTGCGCATGCGTAAAGCTGCCGCCTCAATAAAGGGTGAACCTCGACTTGAGGGCTTGAGTCGGGGGACGCCTTCCGGATAAGTAGGGCGCCTCGGGGGAGGTAAGTGGCGCCACGACCCTTCAGCAAGGAGAAGGATCTGTGGCTCTATCGACGCCTAAGCAGCAATATCGGCCGACCATGGCGGGCCGCGGCAACGCCATGGCAGCACGAACTAACCCTCAAGCTGAGCTTGATGATCACTACCTAGTCGCCCTCGCCAAGGACGGCAAGACCGATGCCTACGACGCGATCGTCCGTCGGTACCGCGGATTCGTCCGCCTGAAGGCCTCGTCGTACTTCCTCCTCGGCGGGGAGTCGGACGATCTGATCCAGGAGGGCCTGCTCGGCCTCTACAAGGCGATCCGCGACTACCGGACCGACCGCGAGTCGAGCTTCCGCAACTTCGCCGAGCTCTGCATCACCCGCCAGATCATCACCGCGGTGAAGACCGCGACCCGCAACAAGCACACGCCGCTGAACCAGTACGTCTCGTTCAGCCAGACGCCGGCCGCCAGCGGCGACTCGGAAACGACCCTCGACGAGATCCTGCCGGGGCCGAGCGTCCACGACCCGGTCAACCAGGTGATCGCGATCGAAGAGCTGGAGAGCCTCGTCTCCTGCCTCTCGGGTGTCTCCGGCGTGCTGTCGGATCTGGAGAGCCGGGTGCTGTCGCTCTACCTCGACGGCCACTCCTACGAGCAGATCGCCGAGCGTCTCGAATGCGACACGAAGACCGTCGACAACGCCCTGCAGCGGGTGAAGCGCAAGGTCGGCGCTCACCTCGCCTCGCGGGAGGTCGCGGTCTAGGCGCGCTAGTCGCGCCGCTCCAGGTCCGCCAGCACGTAGTCGAGCAGCTCGCGCCCGTGGTCCGAGGCGACGGCAACGTCGTCGGCCTTGACTCGGACCCGGTGCAGCGACTGCATCCGCAGCACGTCGCCGTCGGCCTTGGGATTGGGGAAGATCCCCGAGTAGGAGACGCCCAGCCGCTCCAGGTGGTCGGCGACGAGGGCGGTCGCCGGGGTCGCCAGCGGTAGGTCGATGTAGATCGCGTCGAGACCGACGTCGTCGAAAAGGCGGCGGCGCTCGGCGCCGATCACGTCCTCCAGGTCGGCGCCCGGCTCGGTCACCGTGAGCAGCGCCAGGTTGTGGTCGGCGTCGACCTCGGTGTGCATCTCGGTGCGCTCCGCGAGCTCGCACTCGGCGGGCGGCTGGGCGAGCGTGCCGCGCAGCTCGCAGAGGGCGAGGGTCTGGCCGACGATCTCGTGGTGTCGCTCGGGCGCGTAGACGCGCCGCTCGTGGCCGTCGTTCAGCTTCGTGTAGAAGAGCGCCGCCGAGTTGCGCCGCCGCGGCGCTCCCGCGGCCGCATCGTTCTCGACCGTCGCCGGGATCCAGCCGAGCAGGAAGCCGGTCTCGTGCGCGCCGAGCTCGATGTTCGCCTTCTGGCTGTAGGGGTGGGCGGCGGTCGCCTCGCTGTACATGCCCGCGAGCCCGCGCCCCTGTCCCCAGTCCATCAGGACCCGCTTGGTGCGGGTGAAGAGGTGCTGGCCGCGCGCCGCCTCCAGCGTCACCGCCTGGCCGGAGTGGGCGACCGCGTCCCCCGCCGCCGCCAAGCTGATGCCCTCGTGGCAGAGCAATTCGCCCGCCGTCGTCTCGGCGATGCAGGACACGTAGCGCCCCTCGGCGAGCCGGGCGCAGACCTCCACGGGGTCGTAGACCCACCGGACGTCGTACGTCGTCCCGTAAGCTGCTTCTATCGCCTCGGTCAGGACGCCACCCTCATCCGGGGCGAGAAATCGGAACGTGACATCCATCTAGCCCCATCATCGGCCCTGCGCCCGCCTAGCTCAACCTGGGAGAGCACCTGATTTGTAATCAGGAGGTTGCCGGTTCGATCCCGGCGGCGGGCTCTTAAATCCGCTTACGCGCCAAATCTGGGCGGTTCAGGCTTCCAGTTGAACCGCGACCTCGTATTTGTCGACGCCGACCCGTTGCCCCATGCCATCGCCGGGCGGGGTCATCGACTCCAGCGTCTCGTCTCCTTTCCGATAGTCCTCCTCGTTCTCGAACAGGCTGATCGCGATCGCCCGGCCGCCATCCTTGTCGTGAAGGAGCAGCAGCCCTTTTGCCGGGACGCCGTCCGGCGGTCCGCCCGCGGCCTCCGCCTGCTGTCGGATCTCAGTGGCGGTCGCCTCGAGCGCCTGCGCGTCGGCGCCTTCCCAGCGTGCGACTCTGGCCAACATCTGGTTCCCCTTTCACTGGTTGGCGAGACACCTCGAACCTAACCTGCCCCGGGTCGAGCCGGCGCAAAATTTAGGAACGCCGGGCGCCTGCCCGTAGCGGCTATTCCTCGGTGTCGGGGATGTCTTCGAACAGGGACCGCAGCCCGGCCTGAACCTGGTCGGGTGGGCCTTCGGTGAGTTCGGGGAGTTCCTGGACCAATTCCTGGGCCTGCTGCATGTCTTTCGGCGTCCTGGGAAGACGCGTGCGCTGGAGGAAGCCCTGCATGTAGACGTCGGCGCCGACCAGGCCGCTCTTGAAGTTGAAGAGCAGCGGGCCTCCGGGCGAGCCCGGCGGGCCGGAGCTGCCGCTCGCCAGGTAGTTCAAGGGGTCGGGGTCGAGCGGCCAGAGCCGCGCGTACTTCACCTGGAACTGGTCGCTGCCCGCCGAGGGCACGGTGCCCGCGACGATCCCGATCTGGATCAGCCCCTGGCTCATCAGGTAGGCAGACCACTTCTGGTTCTGGAAATTGGCCCAGCCGAAGCCGGCGAAGAAGAGCTTGTCGATTGCCTCGATCGGCGTGGTCCAGTTCCTGGTCCCGTCGGACTTGCCGAGGCAGAAGCCGAAGGGGGAGGTGAAGCTGGAGATCGGCAGGCTGAGGCAGGGCTTGGTCGAGTCGACGTGCAGCTGGATCGCGCAGTACTGCTGCGAGGTGTTGGGGCAGTCGGGGTACGTCGGCTTCGAGCCCGGCACGGACAGGGTCCAGGCGCCGGTCGCCTCGCGGAACGTGTGGATCGTGGAGGCCTATAAGGACGGCAAGCTGGTCTCACGCGGCTCGTTCTGGTTCGGGCAGAACACCGGGCTTCGGGACCAGCTTCTACCAAGGACGAGACCTCGACCGGCTTCACCCCGGTGCAGTAGGAGTACTTCTGGCTTGGCCTGTAGTGGTTGGACGCCGAGTCGACGTAGACGCGCAACCCGGCACACGCCATCGGCCCCGAGCCGGGGCAGAGGTTGAAGGTCACCGCGACCGATTGGTCGCTGTCCCCGGCCGCCGCCGCTCCGGCCGGCAGCAGGCACCAGAGCGCCGCAAGCAGCGCGACTCCAATCACCATCCCCCGCGATCGAGTCCTCATCGGCGCCATTCTGCCGCTTGGGGGGAGCGCCCAGACCTCCCCCCGGAGTCCTCCTCGACACCGAAGACGACGCAGTGACGGGTTCTTTGGAGGGGTCCGCTGAGTTCGCCGATTGTGGTCCCGTAGGGTCAGCCGCCTGATGGGGAGCGATCGATCGACGACCGAAGCGAGCGGGTTCGAGCAGCACCGTTATGTGCCGCCGCCCGACTCGGTCGAGGTCGTCCTCGTGCGCCACGGCGCCTCCGAAGCAGCTCTGCCGGGGAAGAGCTTTCCCCTCATCGACGGGCAGGGGGATCCGGCGTTGTCGGAGGTCGGCCGGGATCAGGCACGGTCGGTCGCGCGCGAGCTGGCCGCCGAGCGTTTCTCTGGCATGTTCGTCTCCAACCTGCGACGGACCCAGGAAACCGCCCGACCGCTCGCCGAGAAGCTCGACCTCGAGCCCACCGTGCTGCCGGACCTGCGCGAGGTCTTCCTCGGCGAGCTCGAGGGCGGTGAGTACCGGATCAAAGTCGCCGAAGGCGATCCTCTCGTCGTCGAGATCGCTGCCCGCGAACGCTGGGACGTGATTCCCGGTGCCGAGTCACCGGAGGAATTCGGGAGACGGCTCCGCACCGCGATCGAGACGATCGCGAGCTCGGTCCCCGCCGGCACCGTCACCGTGGCCTTCGCTCACGGCGCCGTGATCGGCCAGCTCTGCGCGATGGCCACCGACAGCCGCCCTTTCGCCTTCATCCACGCCGACAACGGCTCGATCTCCCGCCTGGTCGTCCACGAGGACGGCTGCTGGCTGCTCCGCAGCTTCAACGAGGTCCGCCACCTGAACACGCCGACCGGCCCGGTCGGCTGACCTCCGTCCCTATCGACGCCCTCCGCGAAGGTGCGTCTTGAAGTAGTAGGGCGCGGGGTTGTCCTCGCAGGCGATGCCGTCATGGTCCGCGTCGAGGCGGTCGGGGTCGTAGCGCGGGCCGCCGTGCTTCAGGTAGAAGATCTGGGCCGCCTTCTGGCTGTGGAAGTCTTCGCAGTCCAGGTCCCGGTGCTGTGCGGATGCCGCGGCGGGCAGGACGACGACGAGCAGGATCAGGGCGGCCCCTGCGGCCGCGGCGAGGATCTTGCGGGTGGACTTGAACACGTGACGCGCTCCCTTTGGTCGAATGACCGGGGGAGCGTAAGTGTCACGAAACTGTATCGGTACCGAACAAGGGTCCAAACGGGACCCGCGGTACCGACTAATCGTCGTCTTCGATCGACACGATGTGGTGGGCGTTGAGGTAGACCATCGTGTCCTCGCCGGCCAGCTTCAGGTCGACGATCGGATCGCGCGGCCGCCGACGCGGACTATTTCTTCGTCGACTTTACGGGCGCTGACCTCGACGTCGAACTTGCGTTTGTCGCTGGTGCGGATGATCGCCACGGAGCCGGTCTACCCCGGGTGTTTGGCGTTCAATCGCAGGGCGTCGGCAGCTTCGTCGATTCGGTGGGCACGTAGTCGGCCTGCTTCGGCAGGTGTGCCATGACCTTGGTGTAGTAGCGAGCGCCGTTGCAGGTCTTCGGCGCCGAGGCGGTGACGCTGCCGGGGAAGGTGTCGACGAGGCCGTTGGCCGGGTGCTCGGCGATCGTGCCGAAGGCGGTCGCCTTCGCTTCGCCCCAACCGTGCCACTCGAGCTTGGTGGCGGTCAGGTTGCCGTCGCCCCCGAAGCCGTAGCTCGCGGGCTTGACGAAGTTGCGGCCGGTGACGTCGGGGAGGTAGGTCTTCCCCGACCCCTGCTGCGCCTCGCGCATCACGGTCTTCTCGGTGACCGTGCTGCTGTCACCGCCGCCACAGGAGGCGAGGACGACGGCGAACGCGAGCGCCGCGAGCAGCACGGGAAGGAGTCGCTTCGACATCAGAGCTTGAGGAGGCGCGCCTTCTCGGCGGCGAACTCCTCGTCGTTGAGCACCCCCTTTTCGTGCAGGGTCGCCAGTCGTTCGAGGCTCGACAGGCGGGCGTCTTCCTCCTGCATCACCTCCGCCCGTGACGGGGGCGGAGGCGCGGCCTCGGCACGGGCGCGGCCGCCGCGCCCGCCCGGGCGGCGCACGTCCGGGATCCCCATCCCGCTCCGGCGTTTCACCTCGGGACGTCTGACGTCGGGCAGTTTGATCTTCGACGCGCGCTCGCCGAGTTTCGCGTCGGTGACCGCCTTGTCGATCGCCTGACGGGTCGGCGCCAGCACCTCGCCGAAGGTCAGCCCGGGGAATTCCTCCGCGGTCTGCCGGCTCAGCTCGCGCAGGCCGAAGGCGGCCATGATGCCGATCACCACCACGGTGAGGAAGGTCCGCAGCCCGACGCCGGACGCGCTCAGCAGGTAGATGCCGAGGATCACCACGAGGCCGCCGTAGCAGTAGGGCAGGTAGCGACCGAGCGCCGGCGCGATCACCCGCCGCGTACCCCGCGCCGCGCCGGTCGGCGAGGAGAGCCAGCCGGCCGCGGCGAAGAAGGCGCCGACGATGATGATCGTCGTCGCGATCGAGACCATCAGCGAGGTGCCGATCGACCAGGCCGCTTCAGCCGCGGGCTTGATGTTCTGTTGCTTCACCAGCTGGTCGACGACGACGCCCCCGGCGACGTGTCGCAGCACCAGCACCAGCAGCGCGGCGACGATCAGCGCGACCCCGCTGAAGAGCACGGTGACCCAGCGGCCGCCCTGGGTCAGGTAGATCGCCAGGCCGAACACGAGGAAGGTGAGGATCGAGAGCAGCAGCGCCAGGCCCTTGATCGCGATCACGATGTCCTGGGCCGTTTTCAGCTGGTCGGACCTGAGGATCGTGACCTGGCCCGCTTCCGGCGGCAGCTTGTCGGCCAGATCCTTGGCCAGGCCGATCTGCCCGGCCAGGTTCGTGAGCATGCTGCCGAGGTTCAGTTTCACTTCCCCGTTGGCGGTGCTCACCGCTTCTTTCTTGTTTTCCAGCACCGCCATGAGCTGTTCGTGGGCGGTCCGGTTGGCGGTTTCCCAAAGCGACTGCGCGGTGCCGGTTTCCAGCACTTTTTCGGCCCCCGTCCCGGCCACCTGGCGCAGCCCGCCGGCTGCCGGCCCGGCCAGTTCCTTGGTGTCGCCGGGCAGGATTTCTTCGAGTTCTTTTTCGACGTTGACGTTTTCGTAGAGCTGTTCGACGAGGTAATCGCCGACCGCCGTGCGGATCGTCGAGTTGCGGATCAGCCGGCCGGAGGTATTGACCCACTCGCCGGTGTCGAGGGCCTGGCGCTCGACCCAGATCGCGAAGACGCTGAGGAACGCGAGCAGCGCGCCGAGTGCGAGGAGGGCTTTGACGGTCCTCCGTCGCCAAGGCTTCATGGGGCGGATGGTATACGTGACCCATGAAGCTGGAGGGCATCCACCACATCACCGCGATCACCGAGAACGCCCAGCGCAACGTCGACTTCTACGCGGGTGTGATGGGGCTGCGGCTGGTCAAGAAAACCGTCAACCAGGACAACCCGACCGTCTACCACCTCTTCTTCGCCGACGAGGAGGGCGACCCCGGCGCCGACCTGACCTTCTTCGAGTACCCTGGCGCGGCGCGCGGCCGGGCGGGGGCGGGGATGGTGCACCGGATCGTCTGGCGGGTCGGCGGGCCGGAGGCGCTCGACTTCTGGGAGGGGCGGCTCGGGGCGCTGGGGATCGACACGCGGCGCGAAGACGGGGGCCTGCACTTCGCCGACCCCGAGGGCCTCGACCACGAGCTCCTGGTCGCCGACGTCCCCGACGCGCCGCTGATCGCCGGCCATCCGGAGATCCCGCGCGAGCTGGCGCTGCGGGGCTTCCACGCGGTGCGCGCCTACGCCGCGGCGCCCGACGCGAGCTCGGTCCTGTTGCGGGCGCTCGAGTTCGAGCCGACCGACGCCGGCTGGGAGGCGCGCGGCGCCGAGCGCGGCGGCCTCTACGTCTTCGACCCGCCGCCGCAGGAGCACGGCGTCCAGGGCGCGGGCTCGGTCCACCACGTGGCCTGGGCCTCGACCCCCGAGGAGCACATGGACTGGCGCGAGAAGGCGATCTCGGCGGGCGCCCAACCGACCCCGGAGATCGACCGCTTCTACTTCAGGTCCGTCTACTTCCGCGAGCCGAGCGGGGTGCTGTTCGAGATCGCCACGATCGGCCCCGGATTCACCGTCGACGAGCCGCTCGAGCACCTGGGCGAGAAGCTCTCGCTGCCGCCCGCCTTCGAGCACCTCCGCGCCAAGGTCGAGCCGAACCTGCGACCGGTCGTCAACCCGCGCGCGCCGCTGACCTGACCGCCACCTCCCGCCAACTGTTCCTTATGCGCCTCACAGGCGCATAAGGAACAGCGGGGCGAGGCCGTAACCCGGTGGCCGGACCCGTGTAGCCGACAGCGTGATCTCCGAGGAGCGCCTCGCGGCGCTGCACGCCTATACCCGCAAGCACAGCGTCAACTGGCCGCTCTACGTGGTCATCCGGCTGGCCTTCGTCCCCTTCTTCCTCGTCTACTTCCGGCTCTCGCGGACCGGCCGCAAATACGCCCGCAGCGTCGAGGGCGGGCTGATCGTCGCCGCCAACCACCGCAGCTTCCTCGACCCCTTCGTGGTCGGCGCCTGCTTGCCGTTCAAACGGCCGATGAACTACGTCGCCAAGGTCGAGCTCTTCCAGAAGCCGCTGCAGGCCTGGTTCCTCTCGCGGCTCGGCGCCTTCCCGATCCGCCGCGGCGAATCCGACGCGGAGTCGATGGAGACGGCGCGGATGATCGTCGAACGGGGCGGGACGATCTGCATCTTCCCCGAGGGCACCCGGATCCGCAGCGGCAGCCTCGCCAACCCAAAGCGCGGGGTGGGACGGCTGGCGCTGCAGACCGGCGCGCCGGTCCTGCCGACCGCGGTGATCGGGACCGAAGGGGTCCGCCGCGGCTGGCGCATCCGCCCGCGCAAGGTGAAGGTCCGTTGTGGCCGGGCGATGACGTTCCCGCAGTCGGAGGAGCCCTCGCAGGCGCTGGCCGAGACGGTGACGACGCGGATCTGGCCGAACGTCCTTTTGCAGTGGGAAGACCTCGGGGGGCTGCCGCCGATGCGGCGCGCCGCCGTGATCGGCGCCGGCAGCTGGGGGACGGCGGTGGCCGTGCTGCTCGCCCGCGGCGGGCTCGAGGTGCAGCTCGGGGCGCGCACTGCGTCGAGCGCGGCGGAGTTGATCGAGGCGGGCGAGAATCGCCGCTACCTGCCCGGCGTGGCGCTGCCGGAGTCGATCGACGTGCGCCCCGCGACCGGGATCGAGCTGGCGGGCCTCGACCTGATCGTTCTCGCGATCCCCTCCAAGTCGCTGCCCGCGGCGGTCGGCTCGATCGCCGACCGGGCCGGCGAACGCTCCTCGATCCTGCTGCTGACCAAGGGCCTGATCGCACCGCAGGGCCAGCTGCCCTCCGAGTACGTCGGCGAACGGGTGCGGGCGCGGGCGCTCGCCTCGCTGGGCGGGCCGGCGCACGCCGCCGAGGCGGTCTCCGGGTCGGCGGCGCTGGTGCTCGGCTCCGGCGACCCCGACCTGCGCGCGCAGATCGGCGAGGTCTTCAACCGCGCCGGGCTGGTCTGCGAGCGGACCGCCGACGTGGTCGGGGTGGAGATGGCGGGCGCCGCCAAGAACGCCGCCGCGGTGGCCGCCGCCGCGGCCGAGCCGCACGGGCTGAACGCGGCGGGGATCGCCGTCGCCGAGATCTGGCGCGAGTGCATCGCCTGCGGGGTGGCGCGCGGCGCCGACCCGGAGACCTTCGCCGGGCTCGCCGGAGTCGGCGACCTGACCGCCTCGATGCTGGCGCCGAACGGCCGCAACCGGCGCGCGGGCGAGCTGCTCGGCGCGGGCACGCCGGCGGAGGAGATCCCGGCGCTGATCGGGCAGGCGTCCGAGGGGCTCGACACGACCCCGCTGCTCGCCGACGCGATCGCCGCCTCCGGCGTCCACGGCGAGGCGCTCGAGGGCCTGGCGAAGCTGATCCGCGGCGAGGTCGCCTGCGAGGACTGGGTGGCCGGGCTGCGCAGCGCCGAGCGGGCGAGGCAGGCGGCGTGACGTGGGGTCTAGTCTGGGTCGGTGAGCGGCCCCGAGGAGAACGTCGAGCCGGCGCAATTGGCTCCGGCGGCGAAGGCGGAGCTCGACCGCGCCTTCGAGGACTTCTACCGGGCCCACCTGCGCGACGTCTACTCCTACGCCTACTACCGGGTGGGCAACCACCACGACGCCGAGGACCTCACCGAGCAGGCGTTCCTGCAGGCCTACCGGCACTTCGACCGGGCGCGGCGCGAGTCCGACGGCCGGCCGCTGCGGCCGTGGCTGATCCGCATCGCCCACAACCTGGCCTCGAACTACTACCGCGACCGCTCGCGCCGGCCGCAGACGCCGCTGGACAGCGCCGACCCGATCGCGACGCGCCACGACACCGAGGACCTGGTCGCCGGGCGGGAGGAGCTGCGCCAGGTGATGGCCAACCTCGAGGCGCTCTCCGACGACCGCCGCGAGGCGCTGATCATGCGCTTCGCGCTGGGCATGGACAACCGCGAGATCGCGCGGGCGCTCGGTCGGTCCGACGGGGCGACCAAGGTCTTGATCCACAGGGCGATCAAACAGCTGCAGGAAGAGATGGAGGGGGCTGGTGACGATGGCTGAGCAGGGCGAATCGACCTGGGACGTCGAGGCGCTGCTGGGCGACGTGCTGCGCCCGATCGAGCCGCCGGAGCGCCTCTCGGGGCGGATCGAGGGCACCTTCACGGCCCTCTCGGCGGCCGCCGCCACCGAGCTCTCCGACTGGGCCGAGGAGCTCTCGGACTCCGAGATGCGGGCGCTGCGCGACCCCCGCAACTGGGTGCGACCGGTGGTCGCGGTCGGCGTCGGTGGCGTGGCGACCGGCGCGTTGGTCCTGTTCGAGCTGCGGCGGCGCGGGAGGTCCGAGGCGAACGGCCTGAAGGGCATCGCCCAAGGCGTGCGCGAGCGGACGCCGTTCTAGCGCCCAGAAGGACCGATGAGCTCGCACTTATCCGCGCTATCCGCGGATTTCTGCGAACTCACCGGCTGGCGCCGCGTGGCGCGAGCGCCGTGGAGCGTGCGGTGCCGGCGGCGGC